>Ga0070669_100001118_pt1 | contig 19594 bp, 18 predicted proteins | sample KBSS53metaG_FD_64680 | JGI IMG/M metagenome (GOLD analysis project Ga0070669, IMG submission 64680) | Switchgrass rhizosphere microbial communities from Kellogg Biological Station, Michigan, USA - KBS S5-3 metaG | ecosystem: Host-associated > Plants > Roots > Rhizosphere > Soil ... | reverse complement strand
CTTTTGCGCCGCGTCTGCAAGATCGTTCGCCGTCGTTACCGGGAGTCCGGAATCAGCAATGATCTTTTTGCCTGCATCGACATTCGTTCCTTCCAACCTAACGACCAGTGGAACGGGCAGCTTGACCGCCTTCACGGCATTGATGATGCCCTGCGCGATGACATCGCACTTCATAATTCCGCCGAAGATGTTGACCAGAATCGCCTTCACGTTCTTATCCGAGACGAGGAGCTTGAACGCCTCCGTCACCTGCTCTTCGCTCGCACCCCCACCGACATCGAGGAAATTAGCCGGGTTGCCGCCGTAAAATTTAATGATGTCCATCGTGGCCATGGCAAGGCCGGCGCCGTTGACGAGACAAGCGATGTTGCCGTCCAGCCCAATGTAGTTGAGCTCGTGTTTCGAGGCCTCCACCTCGCGCGGATCCTCTTCGGTGGTGTCGCGAAGCGCCGCGATCTCCGGATGACGGTAGAGCGCGTTGTCGTCGAAGTTAAATTTCGCGTCGAGCGCGAACACTTCGCCTTTCTTGGTCACGACAAGTGGGTTCACTTCGACCATCGAGCAATCCGATTCGATAAAGGTGCGATACAGCGCGCTGAACAGTTTCGCGGCCGGTTTAATTTGATCCGATTTGAACCCGAGCTGTCGGGCGAGTTTGCGGGTTTGAAATGACTGGAGCCCGGCGAGCGGATCTATCGGTTCGCGCATTATTTTTTCCGGCGATTTTTCGGCGACCGTTTCGATTTCCACTCCGCCTTCTGTACTCGCGACAATCAAAGGCGCGGCGGTCGCGCGATCGAGCAGAACCGCAAAATAAATCTCTCGTTCGATATCGACCGATTCAGCCACGAGAACCTTGCTCACGAGCCGCCCGGCGGGTCCGGTTTGATGAGTCACAAGCGTCTGGCCAAGCATCTTGCCCGCGACATCGCGCGCTTCGGCCGGCGATTTCACGAGGTGGACGCCTCCTTTGAATCCGTTAGCGAAAGTCCCCTTCCCGCGTCCTCCGGCGTGCACCTGCGCTTTCACGACCAGATTGTCCGTGCCGAGTTCGCGCGCGATTTGTTCCGCTTCCGCGGCGGTCTCAGCCATCCGACCGCGCGGCGTGGCAGCGCCAAATTTCTGCAGCAGCTCTTTCGCCTGATATTCGTGAACGTTCATGCAGTCAGTCGGGCATCGGACGTGCTGCAATTAGCTCGCGAAAGGCAGGGCAGCAACGGATTTTTCCGCTTCTCGCGCGCAGCTATTTGCTTGCGATGGAGTCGTCCCGCCGCCTAAAACCTAAACAGCATCAATTCTCATGAAAACAAAGCTTATCTGGGCGCCACTCCTACTCGCTCTTACCTTCATCCCATCGCTACTTTCGGCCGGCAACCCGGCACAAGAGAAAGACTTTACCGAGAAATACAAAAAGGCCTTCGAGGCGAACGATACGGCCACACTCTATTCGTTTCTTTACACCAAAGACGCCAATCCAATGGTGCTTGAGTTCTACAAAATGATGATGACGAACGGCGCTGGCGGAAAGATTTCAAAGATCGAGCTGGTCGATCTTTCACCAGCCGACGCGAAAAAGGCCACCGAAGCCCAGGAAGGCCCCGGCGGGACAAAAACAAAAATGCCGCTTCAGCCGACGAAGAAGCTCAAGATCACCATCGAGCAAAAGGATGCCAACGGCAGCTCCTCCAGCACGAGCGAAAGCTTCATCGCAGAGAAGGACGGGAAGTTAATGATTCCTGTCCCGGTCGACGCGAAGTAGAAGGGCAAAAAAAACGCGCCCGCGGAAAACGAGCGCGTTTTTCGAATCAGCCTACAAACTACTTTTTGACGATCTCGGCGTTCTCCAGCATCGAGACACCGCCGTTGCTGACCATCTTGCCTTTTAAAGTCACCGTCTTGCCGGCGAGCGGCGCAAGCTCGTCATTCATCGGTTTGTGCGCGCCGACCACGATCATCGCTTTGCCGTCGCTCACGATGCCGACCGGGGCACCGCCTTTGATGCACTTTTCACCGCAACCGGCGTGCTTCTCGCCCATCGCGTTGTGATCGATGTAGCACATCATATCGACGATCTCGCCGGTAACTTCTTTGGTCTCGGCTTTTTGCTCTTCTGCCAGCGCGAGTGGCGCAGCAGCAAGGGCGGCCGTGAAGGCGAGCGTGACCGCCACCTTCAAAACTTTTGGAACTCTTTCGCTGGTTGTATACATGGCCCTAACCTTCCGCCCGAACTGCGGCACGTCAATGTTTTGTCGGGCACTTATGGCTTTCGATGAGTCGTGCGAATTCGGCGAAGAAATAGCCGGCATCATGCGGGCCGGGCGCGGCCTCCGGATGGTATTGCACACTGAAGATCGGCAAATCGCGGTGGCGCATCCCTTCGACGGTACCGTCGTTCAGATTAACGTGAGTCACTTCGACGTCGTTAGGCAAAGATTTCGGGTCGACCGCGAAACCGTGATTTTGCGAAGTGATCGCGACTTTGCCGGTTCTAAGATCCTTGACCGGCTGGTTCCCACCACGGTGTCCGAACTTTAGCTTGAAGGTCCGTCCGCCGAAGGCGTAGCCGAGCATTTGATGTCCAAGGCAAATGCCGAAAATCGGCGTGCGCCCCATCAGGCCGCGCACTGACTGGTGCGCGTAATCGAGCACCGAGGGATCGCCCGGCCCATTCGAGAGAAAGACGCCGTCCGGCTTCAATTCCAGAACCTGTTCCGATGTTGCCGTCGCCGGTACGACCGTCACGCCGAAACCATTTTGCCGGAGGCGACGCAGGATGTTCTCCTTAATCCCGTAATCATAAGCCACAATCCGATGGCGGATTCGCGGCAACGCGATCTTTCTACCGCTCGCGGTCGCCCAAGGGGCACTTAGTTCATCCTTCGGATCCCATTGATAAGCCTGAGGCGCGGTGACCTCGCGCACATAATCCATTCCGATCACTCCTTTGCCTTCAACCGCGCGGCGGACCGCTTCCGTCGCGGATATTTCCTCTGTTGTCAGGCACGCTTTCATCGCGCCGAGTGTTCGCAAATGGCGAGTCAGAGCGCGTGTGTCGATACCCTGAACGCCGGGGATGTTCCACTTGCGCAGATATTCCTCGAGCGAATTTTCGGACCGCCAGTTACTCGCCACTTCGCTCAATTCCTCAATGACAAATCCCCGGACATGCGGCGACCGGCTTTCGGCATCGGAATGGTTGGTACCGTAATTGCCAATCAACGGATAAGTCATGGCGACGATCTGGCCGCGATAGGAAGGGTCAGTCAGAACTTCCTGATAACCGGTCATGGACGTGTTGAAGCAAACTTCGCCGACACAAGTCCCCGTCGCGCCAAAAGATTCGCCTTCGAAAATCCGACCGTCTTCGAGAGCGAGGAGAGCGCGCATGCCGGCGGGCACTTTGCGCGCGAGGCAGCAGATTGTCGAATTATCGGTTTCGAAAAATGGCCGCCGGAGCTACATTCCCTAACGATGAGCGCGCCCGAATCCGACGCTGTCAAAGCCTCGCTTTTTCACACGGATCCGTTGATCGAGTATCACATGGCGCGAGTCGATCGAGCCGCTATACGCGAACAATTGAGAAAGACCCCGACTGAACGGCTGGAGTGGTTGCAGAATAAGGTCAATGAAGCCTCCAGGAACTCCATCACGCGAGAGGAAACGCCGCCTTGCCCAGGAAAAAAGCGACAATCGACATGGGTGCTGATCCGGCCTGGTCCGCGGCCGCGAAGGCTATTCCGCTTCTCGTTCCGGATCCGGTGATCGAAGCTTACGTCGAGGACGTCGATCGCGGATTGATTCGGCAAGCACTGCGCTTATCCGTCTCGGAGCGCTTTGAAAGATTCCTTCAGCTGACAAATCAAGCTTACGCGCTGCGACGCGCCTGCGTGCGTGAAACTCGAGACTGATTTCCCGCTGGTCTTGCGAACGCTGGTGAATGGTCAGATCGACTTTATTGCCGTTGGTGCCGTCGCTGCGATCGCCCAAGGAGTTATCGCGACCACGGAAGACGTGGATGTGGTTTATTCACGCGAGCCCGAAAATCTAAAAAGGATTGTGGCGACCCTCGCACCCTTCGAACCTTACTTGCGCGGCGCTCCTCCTGGATTGCCATTTCGACTCGACGAACGCTTTTTGCGAAACGGCCTGAATTTCACTTCGAAACGACAATGGGGAACGTTGATTTGCTCGGTGAAGTGAGCGGTGGTGGCACCTTCGAACAATTGAAACCGTTCGCCGAAAGGAAACGCGCGTTCGGCGTCGAATTCTTCAGTGTTACCTTGGACAAACTGATTTTACTCAAGCGTGCGGCGGGCCGGCCAAAAGATTTCGAAATGGTCGCGCGTTTGGAGGTGGCAAGACAGGAGAAGATCGCGGCAGAACAATCACAATCAGCCCCAAAAAGGGCGCCCGGACGAGCCACTAATCCGGGCGCTGCCAAATTATTACCCCGCTGGTGCCGTTTAGGTGGATCTCCCGTTCCCTTTTGGTAACGGGCGGGTGACCGTCGCCGGAGCGTCTGACTTCCAATTAAGGCATGTCATTTTCTGCCAACGACCTAGCCCCCTGAGCTAACAACATCAGTCCGGGAATCTCACCTGATAATCTCGAACACCGCAGGGTAAATTTGCGAAAGTTGTCGATAGAGAGCTGAAGGTAGACACGAAAAGGTCTTTGAACCTTCAACCCTCAAGCAACAACTCTCGGCTCTCAAAGAACTACTCGCGCAGTTCCACGCCGAGTTGCGTTTTCAGTCGTTCGCGAATCCGGTCGTGGGCCGCACTCACTTCGTCAGAAGTCAGTGTTCGATTTTTGTCGGAGTATGTCAACGAATAAGCGAGAGATTTTCGCCCCGCCCCGATATTCTCTGCATCTTTCCCGGCGAAGAGATCAAACAAATCAATTCGGGCCAGGAGCGGCTCGCGTTCGGTTTCGATCGCGCGCAGAATCTCTTCATGGCTCATCCCCGCTGGGGCCAGGAGAGCAATGTCTCGACTGACTGAAGGGAAGCGCTGTAACTCGCGAAACTTTTTAGCCTCGGGTCCCGCCTCCGATTCGTTAGGCAACTTTACTTCCGCTACGAAAACCGGAAGCGTGCCAGCCACTCGCGCCGACTGCGCGGATGAAAGCTGACCGGTGATGCCCTGCGCTTTGCCTCCGATCAAAACTTCCGTCGCCAGCGCGAAGTCCGCGTTTTCCACGCGACGCAGAGCAACTTCCCCAAGCCCGAGCGTTTCAAGTGTGCCTCTGAGATCGAAAAGATCCAATGATCGCGCCTTGGCCCCGCGCCAATGCGCTTGTGGCTCAGCCGCGCCACACAACAGCAAACCAACGCGCCGAACTTCGTTGGCGTCAGGCGGAAGGAAAACGCGGCCGACTTCGAAAAGTCGAACGCTCTTCGCTCCTGCCCGGAGGTTCCGTTCCAGGGCAGCAAGCAGACCGGGCACCAAACTCGGACGCAGCGCGACATGATCTTCGCTCAGTGGATTGCGCAGTTCCATCGCTTCCCGCGCAAAACCCGAGCCTAACGTTTGACGGCCGACCAGCGCCGAGGTGCGAGTCTCCGCAAACCCACGCGCGACGAGTCGCTGTCGGAGCTTCATTTCCCAGTCGTAACGCCGGTCCGCGTTCGACGCGGGCGTGAATCGACTTCGATCCGCGCTCGGGATCTTGGCGATCCCAAAAACCCGGACAACTTCCTCGATCAAGTCTTCTTCGCGTCGGAGATCGGAGCGATAACTGGGAATGCCCCAGCTCGATCGCTCAGCCGTTGCGCCCAATTTTTGCAAACCGAATCCTTCCAGAATCCGATCCGCTTCCGCAGGATCGATCGCAACGCCGATTAGTTCGTTACAACGCGCATAGCGAAGCGAAAATCCGGCGGGGGCCGCGGGCAGCGAGCCGGCAATGATCGTTGTATCAGCCGGTTTTCCACCCGCGATTTCACGGATCAATTGGGCCGCGCGTTCGGAAGCGCGCAGGACCATCGCGGGATCGACGCCGCGCTCGAAACGATAGCTGGCGTCACTCGGCAGATTCAGTTCACGGGCAGTGCGTCGAACGCTGGCGGGAAGGAAATATGCGCTTTCGAGCAGAACGTTGCGCGTCGTCGCGGTCACGCCAGTGTCTTCGCCGCCCATCACACCGCCGATGGCAACACCGCGGACTGCATCCGCAATCAGCATCTTCTTTTCGTCGAGTTGGTAAGTGCGGCCATCGAGCGCGAGAAACTTTTCGTTAGGCTGAGCGAGACGCACATTAATTCCGCTCTCCAGTCTATCTGCGTCAAAAGCGTGGAGCGGCTGTCCGATTTCCAGCATCACGAAATTGGTGATGTCGACGATGTTGTTGATGGAGCGCAGCCCGACCGCTTCGAGTTTGGCGCTCAACCACTGCGGACTTGCGCCAACCGTGATCTGCTCAATCCGGCGCGCGGAATAAAACGGACACTCATTGGACGCGGTAATCCGAACAGCGTCACCCGTGGCGGTCGCGGGCTCGGCGATTTCGAGCGGCCGCAGCGGCTTTTTGGTCAGCGCGGAAATTTCCCGGGCCAGACCGTAGTGGCTGAGCAGGTCGGACCGGTTTGGTGTGATTTCGACATCAAGAATTGTGTCGTTAGGGAAAAGTTCGCTGATGGGCGCACCAATTTTCGCTTCCCGCGCGAGGATGAGCAGACCGGCTGCGTCCTCCGCAACACCCAACTCCTTCGCGCTGCAAAGCATCCCCTGCGATTCCACGCCGCGCAGTTTGCTTGCCCTGATTTTGAGGTCACCCGGCAACTCGGCGCCTGGCTGGGCGAGCGGGACTTTGTCGCCCACCTTGTAGTTTTTCGCCCCGCAAACGATCTGCCGGATTTGCCCGCTGCCATCGTCGACCTGACAAACGCTGAGCCGATCAGCATTCGGGTGCGGCGCTGATGCGGTGATCTGCGCGACGATCACTTGCGCAAAGTTTACGCCGCGCTTTTCGATTCCCTCGATTTCAACCCCCGCAAGAGTGAGCAAATCGGCTAGCTGCGCGACATCGGTAGGCAACTCGACAAATTCACCCAGCCAATTGAGTGAAAATTTCATGACGCGAACTGCCCTAAAAAGCGCAAATCATTCTGCGCGAAGAGCCGGATATCCGGGATGTCGAAAAGGATCATGGCGAGCCGATCCATGCCGAGGCCGAAAGCGAACCCCGTCCATTTTTCCGGATCATAAGCCGCATCTTTGCGGGCGCGATTCACCTCTTCGAAAACCGCCGGATGCACCATTCCGCAACCGCAAACCTCAATCCATTTTTCTCCACTCTTGAGCGCCTTCGATTGCACGTCGATCTCGAAGCTCGGCTCGGTGAACGGAAAATAATGCGGCCGAAAACGCACTTTGGTGTCAGTACCAAACAGTTCGCGCAGGAAATATTCGAGCGTGCCTTTGAGATCCGCCACGCTCACCTGCTCATCAACATACAGACCTTCGATCTGATGAAATTGCGCGCTATGCGTCGCATCGACTTCATCGCGACGAAACGCTGCTCCCGGCGCAATCACGCGCAGCGGCGGCGGCGCCGATTCCATCGCGCGTATCTGCACCGTTGAGGTGTGCGTCCGCAGCAATCTGCCATCGGGCAAATAAAACGTGTCCTGCTCATTTCGAGCTGGATGATCAGGCGCGGTATTGAGCGCGTCGAAGCAATGCCATTCGTCTTCCACGTCCGGCCCTTCCGCGAGCGCGAAACCCATTCGTCGAAAAATGGCAATCGCGCGATCCAACATTTGAGTCAGCGGATGCAGGCTCCCAATCTCTTGCGCCGTGCCCGGCAGCGTCACGTCGATCTCAGCCAGCGCGTTCGCTTCTCCGGCGGTCCGCAGTTTTTCACTCGCCGCTTCGATCTCGGCGGTGACCACTCCGCGCGCTTCGTTCAGCAGTTTGCCGACGACAGGTTTCTCCTCTTTCGAGAGACCTTTCATCTTCTCGCCCCAAGCCGAAATGCTGCCGCTCCGTCCGAGATAACGGACGCGCACGGCATCGAGCGCCTGCTCGTCGGGAGCCGCGGCGATTTCGGTCAGCGCGGCAGCGCGGAGTTCTTCGAGTGGATGCGTCATGGTTGTAGCGTCCGCTGCCTCAGCGGACAACGCGATGGTGCGCTGAGACAGCGCACGCTACAAGATTACGCCGCCTTCGATTTTTTCTTCTCGCCCGCCTTCTTTTCGAGCGCGCCCTTCACCTGCTCGACGATGCCCTTGAATGCGGTCTCATCCGCAATCGCGATTTCAGAAAGAATCTTGCGATCAAGGCCAATGCCGGCGGCTTTCAAGCCTTCCGCGAAGCGACTGTAGGTCAAACCCTGGGCGCGGACGGCAGCGTTCAGACGCTGGACCCAGAGCATACGAAAATTGCGTTTGCGCGTTTTGCGATCCCGATAGGACCAGTATTTGCCCTTCATCGTCGCGTCTTTCGCGTAACGGAAGAGTTTGGATCGGCGACCCCGATAACCTTTGGCGGCGTCGAGGACGCGTTTGCGGCGCTCCCGGCTGGCGGGCGCGTTAGTGGCTCTTGGCATGTTAGTTATTCTCCGCGTTTCGGCGGAGTTCCTCATTCAGCGAATTGTTATTTCGTTAAATTCTCCCCGACCTCATTCGCTGATTAGGCCGGCTCTTGCGATCCCGGACCAGGTGGGCAGAAAATCTCCGCGCGACGGGCGCAGCGGACGGCAATAATAAGCTTGAAGCGCCGTCGCTCAACTCGTTTTTCAGTGAAGTCCGAGTCGTTAAGTAAACGTTAGCCTGGAGATTGCCATTGGCCAGAGGGCGGAAGCTTTCCTAGAATCGCTCCGTGCATTGGCTGGCGCGTCATCGACTGCTGATTCTGGGCGCGATCTGTTCCTTTTGGACGGGGCTCATTCTGCTCCTGCATTTCACGCCGGGCATCCCGTTTCTTTCAGCGGTTTGGTGGGGGGAACAACGCTTCGAAGACTTCCTCCAAAGCGAAGGCCGCAAAACGCCGACCCGCGACGATTTTGTCTTCCTCGGAATCGATCAGACCACCTTGCAGCTGCCGCCGTTCGGGCCGGACGAACTAGCCAACAACCGTGCCTTCCAATTGATGACGGCGCGCCCGTTTCCCTGGTCCCGCGAAGTCTGGGCCCTGCTGCTCGACCGGCTTTTCTCGGCCGGCGCCCGCGTCGTCATCTTCGATTTGGTTTTTAATCCGCCTAACGATGGCGATCCGCAATTCGCTGCGGCCCTGGAGCGCTATCGAAACAAGGTCGTGTTGGGAGCGAATTTCGACGCGACCAACAACATGCAGGCGGTTGTGCCTAACGGCGTCTTGATTCCACCCCCGCCGCTGGCTGATCAACGAGTCGGTTACGTTAACTTTTGGCCCGACCCACTCGACCATCGGTTGCGTTCGATTTACTACTCCCTGACCGAGCGCCAGCTCGCAGATCAGTCGCCGCAGCCCGGTGAAGAAGTGTTCTACGCGCTTTCGGCGCGGGCCCTCCAGCAGATTGGCCGTGGCGCCGACGTGCCCCCCGATCATCGCGCGCGTCTGTTCCGTTTCAGTGCGAACGAGGCTTATCCGCCATTGCCGCTCTACGAAGTGTTTGATCCAAAATTCTGGCATCAGAAGCCAGGTATTAATCGCGGGTATAGCGACGGCGCTTTTTTTAAAGACAAAATCGTCATCGTGGGAGCCGCCGCGCAGATCCAACATGATGTGGTAGACACACCGCTCGGTCCCGACAGGCCGGGCCCAAAGCTGCACCTCGAAGCGATGGCCGCGGCGCTTGCGCATCAGTTTCTGCGGATGACTCCCCTTTGGGTCGACTACGTTTTGGTGATCGCGGCGGGTGTCGTCGCCTGGCTTTTGATTGCGTTCGAGCGACGACCACAGACCTCACTCCCGGTCTGCATCGGAATCTGTCTTCTTTACCTGATCGTGGGTCGCGTCACGTACGATAATGCCGGCCTTCTTCTGATCACCGTCCCGGTCCTGACGGTCTTTTTCTTTAGTTGCATCTTTTCGTTAGGCTACGAATACGCGCTCGAACGGCTCGAGAAACAGCGCACCCGACGCACGCTGGAACGCTACGTCTCGAAAAACCTGGTCGAAGAAATCCTGGATAATCCCGGCGGTTTTTACAGCAGCCTGAAAGGTGTGCGTATCCCGGCGACGGTTCTCTTCTCCGACATTGTCGGGTTCACCAGCCTGACCGAAAACGCCGACCCAGAAGCGCTCGTCAAGCAGCTCAACGAATATCTGACTCAGATGACGAAGGCTGTTTTCGACAACGGTGGGACGCTCGACAAATTCATCGGCGACGCGGTCATGGCGGTCTGGGGCAACGTGCGCAGCCAGGGTAAGCAGGAGGATGCGAAGATGGCGGTGCGGGCGGCGCTGGCGATGCGCAAGGAGTTGTGGGAGTTGAACGCAGAGTGGTTCAAACAAGGAATCGCGCCCTTCGCCGTGGGCATCGGGATCAACCAGGGCGACGTCCTGGGCGGTAACATCGGTTCACATGAAAAGGCCGATCCAACCGTGATCGGCGACGCGGTCAATCTGGCTTCGCGCCTCGAAGGTCTAACGCGAATCTATGGGACGGATATTCTGCTCGGAGCGACCGCGGCGGATTTGGTGCGGGATGAATTTCACATGCGCAGTGTGGCTCGAGTACAGGTGAAAGGAAAAATGGAGCCGGTCGAAATTTCGACAGTTATCGGGGCGCGGGATGCCGGGATCGATCGGGCATTTGTTTATCACCTCAAAACTTACGAACAAGCTTTTCAGAAATTCCGGCAGCGCGACTTTCGCCAGGCGAAGATTCTGCTTTCCCGTTTTCTCGAGTTTTATCCACTCGATGTCCTGGCGAAGATGTATCTCGAGCGGTCGGTCGAGTACGAACAGGCACCGCCGGGCGAAGAATGGAATGCGGTGGAGGTGTTCAGGAAGAAATAATCTGTTCATCACGTGCAGTCCCGCCCCGCTCTACGTGATCACCGAAGGTCGTGATTGCGAATCGAACATTGGCCTGATACTGCTCGAGTTATGCCGAAGCTAGCCGTCCTGCTGGAAGGTTCGAAAACCAGTCACGAACTTACCGACGATCGGATCACAATCGGCCGCGCGCCGGACAACATGATCCAGATTGACGATCCTTCTGTCTCGGGCCGTCATGCCCAGCTTTCGCTGATCGATGATCGCTACCAGCTTAAGGATCTCGACTCGACCAACGGCACCCGCGTCAACAGCGAGTCGATCACAGACGTTTTCTTGCGGGTCGGCGACCGGATTCGTTTTGGCAAAGTGGAGGCGCGCTATGAATCGGATGCAACCGGAGAAGCGCAGCCATTGCCCGCTGCCGGAGAAATCGAAGCACGGGTCGGGGAAACGAGCGAGAAGCCCGCAGATTTCGCCAACGCGTCTCCGTTTTCCAGCCGCCAGGTTAAAAAGGACCCGGTTGCGACTGGAATCCTCGCCGCGGCCGCGGTGGCCATCCTCGCTTTTCTTATCGCGATGCTTGGCCTGCTCCAGATTCACGGTCCGGCGCTTTAAGAAGTGAGAGCGGCCTTTGTGCCCCGATCGGCACAGTTCGTTAGGCGGAACGTCAAATTCCAGGTTGCGGGTTTTCGCCGCACAAAGGCGGCTCCCACATTGGCGCGAACCGCTTCCGAATTTCTTCCGGAGTGACACCCTGGGCCCGCAGCGCGCGCAGGCTAAGCGCATCGTGACGCTTGGCGAGGCGTTTGCCTAACGAGTCTCGCACCAGAGGCACATGGCAAAATTCGGGCGCAGGCAAATCCAGCGCGCGATAGAGCAGCAGCTGGCGGAAAGTTGAACCAAGCAGATCGGCGCCACGCACGACCTCGGTGATTCGCTGCTCGGCGTCGTCCACCACGACCGCGAGTTGGTAAGCAGGGACATTGTCCTTTCGCCAGATCAAGAAATCACCGAAGTCGCGACCGGCCATGGCCCGCTGCGGGCCGGCGCACAGATCAAGAAACGCGATCCCTTCATCAGCCGGTACGCGGAAACGCCAATTCCTTCCGACGGGATCTGGCGAGTCAGATATCGTTAGGCTAAATGGCCGGCAGGTCCCCGGATAAATCGGTTCCTCATCGTCAAAGTGGGGTGCTCCGGCCGCACTCAACACGTCGCGACGAGAGCAATCACACGGATAGATGAGGCCGCGCTCGCGGAGTTTCTTCCACGCCTCGAGATAAAGTGAGTGCCGATCGCTTTGCTGGATCGGAGCTTCTGCCCATCTCAGACCAAACCAGTGCAGGTCTCCGGAGAGAGCTTCTCGAAACTCCGGGCGACACCGATCGCGATCGAGATCCTCGATGCGGAGGAAGAGTGTTCCTTGTCGGGCTTGGCAGCGTTCCTGGGCACGCCAAAAAGTAAAGGCATGGCCGGCATGAAGGTAACCGGTTGGCGAAGGCGCAAGACGTCCGCGATAGGCTTGGTGATGCTCAACCGAGTGTCTCACGAATTCTTGAAAATGGGTCCGAGCTTTTCAACATCACTGATTATTTGCGCGAAGAATGAAAATGGTCAGTGATTGTTCGCTCCGTCAAAATGGCAACTGGAAAACAATGACAAAACGCCTCCTCCTTTTCGACATCGATGGCACCCTGATCGATTCCAGCGGGGCCGGGGTCCGTTCGCTCCAGTCTGTGCTTCGGCACAAATTTGGGGTGATTGACGATCTCGCCGGAGTCGAAGTCGCAGGCCGGACCGATACCGGCATCGTCCACCAAATCTTGCGCAAGCAGAGTATGGCGGTGACTGAGGAAAACACGGCCACCTTCCTCGAGCATTATCTTGAATTTCTCGCCGTTGAACTGCCGCAACGCCAGGGCAGGCTTTTGCCCGGCATTGCTGAACTGTTGTCGCGCTTGCAGGCTCGTCCGAAAAATGTTCTTGCTCTCCTGACCGGCAATCTGCGTCGCGGCGCGCAGCTCAAACTTGCGCACTACGGCATCTGGGATTTTTTCGAGTTTGGCGCCTTCGCCGACGATCATCACGATCGTAATCATCTTGGGCCGTTTGCGCAGGAACGGGCTCGGGAGGCGCATTCCATGGAGTTTGCGGCGGCCAACATCGACGTCATCGGCGACACACCGCACGACATCGCGTGCGGCAAAGCGATTGGCGCGCGCACCATCGCGGTCGCGACCGGAAGTTTTTCGCGAGACCAATTGAGCGCGCATCAGCCGGATTTCGTCCTCGCCGATTTCTCTGACGTCGAAAAGGTCATGGCCAAGTTCGATTGGTAGTTGTAGCCGGCATCGGTGATGCCGGTATCGTGGGGTGGCAACGTTAACCCCGCCGGGATCAGCGATCCCAGCCACAGGATTGACGGAAGGCGTGACAGTGACATGCTCTTGCCACCAATCATGGAAAACCCCGAACCGAACGTTCTACCTCTCGAAGGCGAAATTGACCTGCATGTTTCACCGCAGATCGGCGCCTCTCTCCACTCCATGGTGTCGAAGAAACCGCCGCAGTTGGTCGTAGATCTTTCGAAGGTCACTTATATCGACAGCTCGGGTCTCGCGGTCCTGATTGAGGCGATGCAGGATGTCAACGCTTATGGCGGGAAGTTTGCCTTGAGCGGCTTGCAGGAGAGCGTGCGTCCAATTTTCGAAATTGCCCGGCTCGATCAGGTCTTCCGTATTTTTCCAGATACCGCGTCCGCTTTGGGTAAGTGATTGAGAACGTCGAGGACGCCCTCGACGTTCCGCGTAATATCGAAGTGACTCGCGCGTTCCACGATCGCCGTACGAGCGGCGCGTCGGCGTTCTGGATCCGACCAGAAGAGAAGCGCTTGGCGAATCGCGTCTATCTCTGAGGCATCGTTGATGATGGAACCGTGAACGCCGTTTTCAATGATCTCGCTAAAACCGTTATCGCGCGTCGTGATAACCGGTAATCCGCTGGCGAGCGCTTCGAGACAAGCGTTGGAAAAAGGATCGTAGAGCGTTGGGAGCAGAAAGATATCAGCTGCCGCATACAATCCCGGGAGGTCACGGACCGCGCCGAGCAGCTGGACGTTCGGCTGATTCGCAAAATCGCGTCGACCGCGCCCGGCCACAAGCAATCGCATATTCTTGCCTAACGATGTCACGGCCCTGACGGCGAAGTGCAGGCCCTTTCGTTCCCAGCCCGATCCAACAAAGAGGACCGCGACCTCGTCTTCCCGGAGGCGGAGCACTTCTCGCCGAATACGCCGCGCTTCCGGGTCGGGACGAAAATCAGTCAGGGGCACGCCGTTAGCGACAACATCGATTTGATCCGGCGGGTAGCTGTAAAACTCCTGCGCCTGCCACTTCACCATTTCGGAATTGGCGATGACGTGGCGAGCTCCGCCAGTAAACAGAGCGCGTTCGAGTTCGATAGTGTCACGATCTTTCCCGCTCACGCGACGGAACCATCTGCGGGCAGCCGATGACGCTGCATCGCGTTTTCGCATCCACACCTGATGGATGCCATCGCCCGCTCGATAAACGTCGCACTGCCAGACGCGTTCCAAGCTCAGGAGGAGGTCGCAATCCCGCTTCGGTTCGGCCTTTACCAACTCATTCGCAAAACCACGTGCCGTTTCGCCAGAGATTCGGGTAATCGGTCCCCACGACCACTCGCGCGCGGGCCAGGAGGAATCCGTGAAGAGCCGCGTGGCATGACCGGCTTGATTCAAGCCATGGGCGAGACGTTTCAAATAGGCTTCGGCCCCACCAGTCTCGGAATGACCGCGGCGAACCAGTCCAATCGTTAGGCGCGAAGCATTAGCGGTCGGTGACACAGGGAGTTCTACCTTTACTTATGCGTATTCCAAACAATAATGACAGGCCATGGTGGGTGAAACGCTAAACGCCCCGCCACGCGAAATCCCCATGAGAAGTGCGTCGCGCACTTTGCCGAAGCGGCTGCTCTACTCGATTTTTGCGCGGATTGGGGGCTCGGGTCTCGATACGGATGCTTTCGAAACGCTCCGCGCGTCGCAGCGTGGCGGGTTTCTCGGCAAAGCGGTCGCGTACGATAACCGTCAAACCGAGATCCCCGCCTCCAAAATCGATTCGCTTCGCTGGCACCCGGTGCGACTCCTCTCTTTTCTCGACAGCCCTTACTACTACGGCGCGAAAAAGAAATACCTCGACTGGATCGCAGCGCGCCACCTGGCTTCGGGGCGCTACGATTTATTTCACAGCTGGTCGGGCGATTGTTTGCTTTCCTTGCGCGAAGCGCACAAGCGCAGAATCCCATCCATCGTCGAGATCCCAACCTGGCATCGCGATCGCGGCAAGGCTCGGTCCGAAATCGCCGATCCGCCGCCAGCCCCAGTGCTACCCTGGCGAAAGCGATGGAAGGAAAGCCTTTTGCTCCAGCGCGATCGTTTTATCGAGGAATACAGTCTCGCTGACCTGATTCTCGTCCTTTCGCAAAAGGCGGCCGACACATTTCGTGTGCAGGGCTTTGCGGAAGAGAAACTGTTTTATCTGCCCCGCGGGGTGGATGTCGATCGGTTCACTCCGGGCACCCGACCGCCACATTTTCGGGCCGTCTTTTCTGGAGCATTGATCGAACGCAAGGGAGTGCATCATCTGCTCGAGGCCTGGCAGCGCCTCCAGTTAAAAGACGCCGAGCTTTGGCTCGTTGGCTCGGTCCATAACGAGATGAAGCCATATCTCAAGAAATTCGCGCACGATAGCGTCAAGGTGATTGGGTTTGCGCGGCAACCCGAGACTTACCTGCGACAATCGACGGTTCACGTTTTTCCGTCGCAATGCGAAGGCAGCGCGAAGGTTACCTATGAGGCGGCGGCTTGCGGGTTGCCACAAATCACGACTCGCGAAGCCGGCGACGTGGTGGAGGACGGCGTGCAGGGAATCATCATTCAGCCAGGCGATATCGACGCACTCGCCGCCGCGATCCAGCACCTCTATGATCATCCGGAAATCGTGGAGCGGATGAGCGTGGCGGCGCGCGAACGGGTGGTGGAAAATTTCACCTGGAACCATTTCCGCGCACGCCTGCTGGACGCTTACGAGTTGGCGATGCAGACGGCGCGATAGGTTGAACGTCCTCCTCATCCAGCTGAAACGGATCGGCGACCTGATCCTGACCGTGCCGGCGGTCACCGCGGTGCGAACGCAGTTTCCCGACGCGAAAATCTCGCTCGTTGTTGCGCACGGCTCGCGCGAATTGTTGCCGGCGATTGAGGGGGTGGATCAGACTTTTGTGGCGCGCGGCCGGATCTCGGATGCAATTCCGTGGTTCGGGATCGCCAAGGGGCAATTCGAATATTGCCTCGATTTTTCGCGGACTGATCGGTCCGCCTTTCTGACCCTGCTCTCGGGGGCGCGCACCCGCATAACCTATGACACCGTTAGGCGCGAGCCGCTGCGACAATTGAGTTACAACCAGTTCGTGTCGTCGAACGTCCGCCTCGTCCATACGGTCGACCACCACCTCGCTCTGCTGGCTCCGCTCGGTATTCGTGACGCTGCGCGAGAGATCCGGCTCGTTCTTCCCCAAGCTGCAAAGGAGAGGGCCGCCGCTGTTACTAACGCGCACGATTTGGGGGACGACTTCGTTATTCTTCACCCGGGCTCAGCGCGCAGTGAAAAGTTCTGGGTGGCGTCTCGCTGGGCAGAAGTAGCGAATCAGGAAGGGATTCGGTTTGTGGTCACTGGTGGGAAATCGCGGATGGAACAGGACCACATCGCGCAGATCAAATCGCATCTGATGCGTCCAATCGTTGATCTTTCCGGCCAACTCGACTTGCTCACCCTCGCCGCGCTCATTGCGCGAGCGCGATTACTTGTGACGATCGATTCTGCGCCGATGCATCTCGCGGGAGCACTCGGGACCTCGCAGGTCGATCTCTTCGGCCCCACCAACCCTTTTCACTGGCACCCGCGCAGCCACTGCGCTGTTGTCTTGCGCGCTGGAAACGCGGCGCGACTGGATCATTTTGTCCCACAGCAGAAGCCCTGCGAGATGAAGGAAATCTCGACGAAACAGGTGATTGATGCTATGGAAAGCCTGCTGTCGACTCCGACAAAGCCCGTCCCATGAGCCAACCCACGCCTGCAAAGAAAAAGCCGTCCTTTTGGATGACCATTCGGACTGGATGGCGTCCGTACCGGCGCCTCTTTAGCTATGCCGCGCCTTACAAGTGGAGGTTCATTGTCGGGATAACGTTCGGCTTTTTATTCGGGGCGATTAATTCCCTGCTCCCGCTGGTGATGGCGAAGGTCGCCGGCGTGGTTTTTCACGGCCACGGGACTCCAAATGCGGCCGCCATTGCCCAGCATCCGGAGATGTTGAATGCCGGGCCGAAAATCAATTCCTTGGTCCTGCTTTGTCTCGCCATTCCAGGTGTAATGACTGCCCGCAGCATTTGCGGATACCTCAACGGCTACTACGTGCAGTGGGTCAGCAACAAGGTCCTGACCGATATTCGCGGCCAGCTTTTCGGCAAGATGGTGAGCCACTCGATGGATTTCTTTAATAAGATGCAGTCGGGTTTTCTCATCTCGCGGGTCACGAACGACACCCGCATGATGCAGGCGGCGCTTTCCAGCATCAGCAGCGATCTTTTCAAGCAACCGGTCGCGATCATCGGTGGTATTAGCGTGCTACTTTACATGGATTGGAAGTTCACCGTCGTCACCCTCGTCCTTTTCCCGAGTTGCCTAATTCCGCTCAGAATCTACGGTAAGCGCGCCCGCAAAGCGGTGACCAATGAGCAGGAAGGTGTCGGGCAGATGGTGGTAACGATGCAGGAAACCTTCGCCGGCATCCGCGTCATCAAGTCCTTCGCGCGCGAGGACCACCAGGAAAAGGCGTTTCGTCGCAGCAACATGTCGCAGTTTTCAAACGCGATGCGCATTATCAGGTCGATGGAGGCAGTTGGCCCATTGGTCGAAACGATTGCGGCCATCGGGGTCGGGCTCGCTCTCCTTTATGTTTACTTTGCTGCGCTTCCTGCGGCCAAGTTCATGGCTCTTATCGGCGGCATTTTTCTGCTTTACGATCCGATCAAGTCGCTAAGTAAAATCCATATCGTGATGCAGCGTTCGGTCCAGTCGACCGTGGAAATCTTTCGCATTCTCGACTCAGATGTCACGGTAAAGGATCAGCCTGAGGCCACTCCCATCACTCAATCGCAGGGAGCGTTGGAACTGGAGCGTGTCAGCTTCCGTTACCTCGGTGGAGTGGAGGACGCGCTGAAGGACTTCAGCCTCAAGATTCTGCCGGGCAAAAGTTATGCCCTGGTCGGCGCAAGTGGAGCGGGCAAGAGTACGATTCTTTCGCTCATTCTACGCCTTTACGACCCAACCCGCGGTGTGGTCCGCATGGATGGACGCGATCTGCGCTCGATTACGCAGAAATCATTGCGCGAGCAAATCGGCCTCGTCTCACAGGAGACTTTTCTCTTTCACGATACGATTTTCAATAACATCCAGTTCGGCCGGCTCGACGCGACCAAGGAGGAAATCTACGCTGCCGCGCAGACTGCTTACGCGCACGATTTCATCATGGCGCAGCCCAAAGGATACGACACGGTCATCGGCGACAAAGGCTGTCTTCTTTCCGGTGGTCAGCAGCAGCGTCTCGCGATTGCCCGCGCGCTCCTAAAGAACGCTCCCATCCTGCTGTTGGATGAAGCGACGTCGGCCCTTGATTCAGAATCCGAACAGCAGATTCAGCTCGCCCTCGAACGGCTCGCCAAGGGCCGAACGGTGATCGCGATTGCCCATCGGCTCTCGACTATTCTTTCCGCCGATCAAATCGTTGTCATGGAAAAGGGCCGAATCAAAGAAGTCGGCACGCATGCGGAACTGCTGGAAGAATCTGGCTACTATCGCCGGCTCTACGATCTGCAATTCAACCGCAATCCGGAAGAGCCCGGAGCGGAAGTGGAATTGCTGGCCGGAGCGACGATTTAGCTCGCGGTCGACGCGGCGACTCACCGAGCACAATCAAACGCCCGCGCACTAACGGCTGGCTACTTCTTGTGCGGTCTTTATGACGCTCGGCGTGTCGGCTAGCCCACTAGCAGGTTGCCAGGAGTGTTCCCGCCAAAAAGCGCGCAGGCTCGCGAGGCTACCTCGAAAGATGTTGCGTTCGGCTTTTCTAATATTGGCCACACCCTTCGGATACGTGGCGCGCGGAAGATCACAGATGCCGTCGCCCGTGTATTGCCAAAGGTGCCAGTATTCCCAAGGTGCCGTCTGGCGCGGTTCCTTATGATAATTTGCGATCCATAACCAGCAATTGGCGAGCGTCTGTCTTTGCGACGGGCTAACTCCGGTGGCGTGCAACACCGCTTGTAGCCGATACTCGCTCCCATAAACGCCGGGATACTTCCCAGTCCGCTGACGAATGCGTTCCACGAACTTCACGGCTTGATCGACTCGCATCGTGCCACCCGGATAGTGACCATTCTTCTCGAAATCGAGGACCAGCAACACTCCGTCCGGTCGCAGAGCGCCATGCCATTCCGAAGCCACCATGTCCAGAAAATGGTCGGCTTGCCGAACGGGATCAGTGGCATCGCCAAAATGGTATGCCCCCCAAAGCAGACCCGCGCGAGT
>Ga0070669_100001113_pt1 | contig 19626 bp, 31 predicted proteins | sample KBSS53metaG_FD_64680 | JGI IMG/M metagenome (GOLD analysis project Ga0070669, IMG submission 64680) | Switchgrass rhizosphere microbial communities from Kellogg Biological Station, Michigan, USA - KBS S5-3 metaG | ecosystem: Host-associated > Plants > Roots > Rhizosphere > Soil ... | reverse complement strand
TGTCGGAACCGGGAGCGGTAGCGACCGGGTTGCTTGTCCGCCGCGTCAAGAATCGTGTGTACGACGGCCGTCGCGTGAAGTCGCACGCGGAATATTCCGTGGCTGTTGATGGTGAAACCGTGGCGCACATCATCAGCTGCGATGGCCGGCTGTGGGTCGCAGTCGAGGGACACACAGACAACAAATTCGGATTGGTAGTCTCCCCAATGAACCTAAGAAAAGTTCGCCAACTGAAAGCGTGGGCGATGGAGCAGTGGAACGGATGATGAAGCAAAAGTTTCCACGCGCAATAGCAATCGAGGCTGCAAGAGATTTGTGCGCCGCGCTGAAGCCGGTCACGTCGCGGTTAATCGTCGCGGGCTCGTTGCGCCGGCGTGCGCTCGAGGTTGGCGACGTCGAAATTCTCTACATCCCGGCCGAAGGTTGTGACGCGCGTATAGCCGACTTCCTGGAGCGCGAAGTTCTCGTGAAGCGTCCGAACGTTAAAGGCCACTTCACCTGGGGAAAACTGAACAAGCTGGCTATTCATGCGGCGACCAAAGTCCCGGTCGATTTATTTGCGACCTGCGAGGAGAACTGGTGGGTGTCAGTTGTGTTTCGCACCGGCAGCCTGGAAATGAATTTACTCCTCACCCGATCGGCATTGCGCCGCGGGCGGAGTCTGATGGCTTACGGGCCAGGCGTGCAGGCGACGCGCTATCCCTACACGATCGTGCCGGCCGAGAGTGAGCGCCACGTTTTTGAATTGTGCGGCGTCGCCTATCGCGACCCGTGGATGAGATGAACCAGTTCGAGTACTTCACTGAAATCGAAGAAGCGTTTGTCAGGCTGCGCGGCAAGTCGCTGCTGTTGTCGCCGATGGATTGGGACCTGATTCAAATATGGAAAGACGAGGGTGTGCCGCTGCACGTTGCGCTCCGCGCGATCGAACAAGTATTCGAGTCGCACCAGGCGAAAGCGCGCCGCCGACCGATTAACTCTTTGAGCTATTGCCGCAATGAAGTCGCGGCGCAGTTTGCCGAATGGCGCGAGTCGCGCGTGGGCGCCAACGAGGACCAGGGGCAAGGGGGAACAGGGGAAACGGGTAAAAGGGAAAACGATCCGTTTGCGAAAGATGCGCTGTTGGCCCACCTGGTGCGAAAGGCCGAAGAGTTGACGGTGATGAAGGACAAGCTCAATAACTCCGAGCCGCTATGGATAGCGGTGCGGATTACCGTCAACCGGGTAATAGATCGAATTCGAGAGCTACTCATCGGCCTACAAGTTGCAGAGCGGGTCGACGCGCAAAAGCTGGAGGCGGGACTTACCCAGCTGGAAGAAATCCTGGACCAGGCGTTTGCCTATGTCACGCCGGCCGAGACTACCGACAAAACGCGCGCGACAGCGGAAGCGCAACTCAAGCCTTACAAATCCCACATGGAACCAGATGCCTACGCGAAACAGGTTGAACTGCTTTTGAAGAAGCGTTTGCGTGATATCCACGGCGTACCGCGGCTGAGTTTGTTCTACTTGTGAAGGGAGAAAAACGAAGTGACCACCTGCACTGACCCTGACTGTCCACACGATATGACGGGACTCTGCCCAAAGGAATTCGGGCAAATGGTAAAGCAGGGCCAACGGCTCAAAGCTCGAAGGGATTTTCGACGGAGGCTCGAACTCTACGCCATCGTCTTCGCGGCTCTACTCATTGCCATGCTCTCGGGGGTGTTGATAGGTCGATATTTGTTCTAAGACCAAAACTCGATTTCTGGAAAGGAGAAACGGAACAAGTGGGCCAGAACATTACGCGCGATCAACTTAAGGCGTTGCTTGAACGACTGGCGGTATCACAGTACAGCATCAATTGCGCGTTGCCGGAAGATAGATGTCCTCACGCTCTTGCCATTGTGATTTACGACGACGGCAGCGCCAGGATTGGAAGCCGGCACGTCGGTGGCGACGATACCGACGCCTTGCAGCCGTTCAACGATCCTGACCAGGCTGCAGACTATTTGATCGAGTACTACGAAGCGTTGGAGGCCGCAGAGTAAATGGCGGAGGAGCCGCTTAGTTTCAGGGAGATAAGAGCGCGCGTTTATACGGACCCGGAGCTGCGGGAGCAGATGCGCAAGCAGCGCGAGGAATACGCAGCCCGCGCGGAGGCTAATCGCCGTGCCGCCGAAGAGTTTGAGCGGTCCCGGCCGGAAAGATTGGAAGCGTTTTGGCAGCGCCTTGGACTACCGGAATTTGCACCGTCAGCTCGTGTGCGGCGAGCGCCGGCTGAAGCGCTGGAACGAGAGCGACGTCGTTTGTTGGCCAGGCCAGCGGCTGAAGCGTGGATCGAAGAAACGGAAGGCGCCTTCATTAACGCAGATACATGTCAGACACAAAGACAGTTCGTGGAGATTGCGCACAACGAGCGTCGACGACTGAAAGCCGCCCGACGAATCTTTAAGGAGCTTGGAATCAAATGAGTCTCAGACCAATGTACGAATACAAAGTAATCGAAGGGCGCGGCAGTCTTGAGAACAGGTTGAACCTCTACGGCGTGCACGGCTGGCAACTTGTTGCGGCAGAGTGGGGACCGACGGCAACTTTCGTTTTCATGCGCGAACGCCAAGTGGACGCTTCGACGGATGAGCGGCGGACGCCGCTGCCGGATCTAGCGAACAAATAAAAGGGAGTCGACGTGGGGTTCAAATACATCGTTTTAGAAGTCGATCGAAAGGAAGCCGGGCTGCAGCGGTTGCCGATCATCTTTCCCGACATCCTGGTCCACGCTGATGTCGCGGAGGCAATCATGCGGCTCCCAAACTTCGTGCAACACAAAGCGACGGTTGTCAGCGCCGGAGACTGCTCAATCGAGGCTCAGTGCAGCGGCCACTCCGAAACGCTCAACCTGAACAGTGACGCTGGCGACACCGATTTAATCAACACCTTCCCCTACTTCCACGGAATCCTTATATGAACATAAACACCAAACGCATCGTCGATAAAATTCGGAAGCTCATTCGCCACGAACAAAGTGCGCGCACAGTGGGCACTACGGAAGAGGCCACAGCCTTTTCAGCGAAGATCCAACAGCTCTGCATTCAGCACAAGATTTCCGTTGACCAGGTTCGCCTTGACGACGAGGCCGAACACGAGCGCGTCGGCGAGGAAAGAGTGCGCGCCGGTAGCCACAGCGTTCGCTACGGCCGAGGGAACGTGCCGCTGGAAGATAAGCGTTTGCTGTCTGTCGTTGCCGAAGCCCACTTCTGCCAGGCGATCGGTCTGCCGGGGACGGACTCGATCCTGCTCGTCGGCGAAGAGTGGGACCGCGCGATCGCGGTTGAGATGTTTCGTTTTCTGTCGTCAACGATTAAACGGCTGGCGCGCCTCGAGGAAGACAAGACGCGGCGCGCGCGGCGCAGCGTTCGCCGGTTCAAGCCCCACTTCTATCTCGGCTTCACGAGCGCCGTGCGACGCCGATACGAAGAGATGCGCGCCCAAGCAGAGGGTGAAAGCACCGCCCTGGTCCGCGCCGACGCGCTGGTGAAGCGCTACGTTGAAACCAATTACCAGACGGTGCAGGTGAAGCCGCGCAAGCTGCCGCGCGTTAACAAGAGCGGCTACTTCGCCGGCGTCGCAGCTGGCAGCAACGTTGATTTGAACTCGAGGGTCTTAGGAGGAAGCGATGCGAGCCAAAGCAATCGGCTACCTGGTTGAGTGTGAGGAGCACGGTGCCATGATTTGCGTTCGAGGTTTGCTCTACTTTGGCCAGGGCGCGACTCTCCGGATCGCCGCGAAGGCAATCAAGGCAACCAAAAGCGATAGACTTCTCACCTTTGGCCGCGATTTTGAAAGCGAGTTCGGCAAGCTGCTGATTAGAAGAGTTTACGATCGATAAAGGAGCAACTCAACTCAATGAAGCGCAAAACCAAACAGCAACGAGATGCCGTGGCAAAAGCGGAGCTACGACAACGCGTCGCGGACATCGCTACTGGCGCCGCCGGCAGCGCCTTTGATACTGACGACGAGTTCGCCACCGCTGGTTTTCTGTCGCGGTTTATTCCAGCGCTAAGAACTCAGTTTGGCATAGACGGCGAGGGCAAGGAGATCGGGCGCTGGAGCTTCCTGTGGGACCTTCACAATCTGCACTACTTCGACACCGTCGACACTACCACGGACTTCTTGTTCGAGCATGACGTGAGAGCATGACGAGCAGTCGGCAGTAGGCAGACGGCATAGGCACCCGCTGACGCAGGCGGTTCTGACAAGAATCAAATTTGAGATTCCAAATTTCAGAGCGATGTCGTAAGATGCGAAGCGACTAAAGCGCCCCGGAGCGGGCCACACAACGCAAAAGTTAAATGTAGCGGCTCTAGCAGCCCGTTGATCCAAATCAGGATCGGCGGGCGCTTTTGTTTTTTACAATTCCAATTTCCAAACGAAGGAGAACACCCATGGGAGATAACGAACTGAACCGAGACCAGGTAGAGGGCCGCACGGACCAGGCGGCCGGCGAAGTGAAGGAGACCGTCGGCGAGGCCACCGGCGATAAGGCTCTCGAGCGCGAAGGTCTGGCCGACCAGGTTGCCGGCAAAGCGCAGGAGCGCGACGGCGATCGCAAGGAAGAAATCGCGGATGTGCTTGGAGAGTCCGACAAGGAGAAGCTCCGCGACGCGATGCAGAGCTAATCGACGATCGATGACCGTGGACCGCCGAAGGTTCCAAGAAACCGTCGGCGGCCCCCAATCTTCCACGCAAAGCAAATAAGGAGGCTTTATGGCCGAAGAAATTCAGGCAATACCAGCCCACGGCTGGAAGACTTACCTGGCGGGTGCGGCCGCGATTATCGGCGGCGCTACCCTCATCCTGGTGAACAACCAATTTGAGGCGGGCTTTGCCAGCGTTATTGCTGGTCTAACTATTCTCGGTGTTGGCGGCAAACTGGCGCGGCTAATCACGCTATTGAAGGTCATCGCTGATAAGCCGAAATCGTAATGAGCCTGCTTTCCCTCATCGGTCCGGAGCGATTACGCGGGTTCGCGCTGTGGGCATTGCGACTGCTCGAGGAAAACCTCGACACGGACCTGAAGGCGCGGCTGGAAAAATATCGGCAGGACCGGGCGAGTCTGGAGCAGCAAGCAACAACCGTCCTCGCGGAGATAGGGCAGAGGGAAGCACACGTTAGACAACTCACGCTACAACGCTCCGCACTGGAGCAATCCATCGTCTCTAAAGAGGCGTCGATCCAACAACTAAAACAGGAGGTGGAACGAATCGATGAAGAGCCAAGTAAAGTTGATAGTCTTTCTACTAGCGACGTGTTGCATGCTGACCTGCGCCGTCGCGATTAGCGCGCAGGAAGTACGCAGCGAACAGCAAACGGCTAAGAGCCAGACGCAAAAGCCGGCCGTCGCCGATCTGCCGTCGGCGGTCGTCAAGGAGGCATTGCCTAACGGCAGCTACCTGGTCGCGATCGAAGGCCGAACCTATAAAGCCATTGACGAACCAACCATCCGCGGCATTCTCCAGGACCGTGAAGACCTGGACAAGTCGAAGCGCGCGCGCGTTGCGCTGGAAAAGCAAATTGCTTTATACGAGCAGAACCTCACCGCGCTGCACGCCCTGGTGAAAATCGCCGACGATCAAACCGCGGAAGAGATACGCATTGCCGGCAATTACAAATTGCTTTACGACGGCGAACACGACCTGCGGTTGAAAGCGGAAAAACTCTACGCGTCGCCAGGCAGAGTCGCCAGCTTTTTCCAGAATCCGATCGTTCAGATTGCGGAGAAGATCGGCAAGCCGATTTTTGAAAGCTGGCTCGCCTCTCGCGGACGGCAGACGACCGTGGTGATGACTTCCGACCAGGTCGCTTTACTCAGAACACAGCAGCTCGGCGTGCAGCCATACATCGTGCAGCGCCGTTAACTCGCTTTGATTCGATTGACTCGCTCTTCCTCCCAAAAAAAGCCCTTTGCTCCTCGACTTGCTCGACATGAGAACACGGCGGGAAATCAATGGAGTCCGATGAAGTTGTTGCCCCTCAAATTCGCGCGCTGGTGGTAGACGACAATGAAGATATTTCAGAATCATTGGCAATGCTGCTCCGGCGCAACGGCTATGCAGTCGAAACTGCCTCGTCGGGTTTTGAAGCAATTGAAAAATGTGACGCCAGTGGCTTTGAAGTAATCATTTCCGATATCGGCATGCCGCAGATGAACGGCTACGAGTTGGCGCGGAAGTTAAGACAGAGTTGCAAATCTACTGTGATGATAGCTCTGACAGGCTACTCGATTTTTGGTGATCGCAACCGGGCGCTAGCGGCCGGCTTTGATGGTTTAGTTATCAAGCCTCCAGCACCACACAGCCTGATTGCCTTGATCGAGCGGCTAAGGAAAAACCGAAAATGACCCCGGCCCAAATCCACGGCTGGAGAAACTATGGCGTTGCGGTACTCTGCATCCTGGCAGGGCTGTGGGCTTTTAAGCGCGGCGACCTGGACGGAGCAGTCAAAGGCGTTCTCGCGGGTCTCGTTGTGATTAGCTTGCGCGACGTGCTCGGTAAGGTTCTGAGCGCGGTAGATGGTAATCGTCAGTCGCTCGACAACCTTCGGGCGGCGATTGAAACAGCGTTGGAGAGGTTGTGATGTCCAGGTCATTAGCCATATCTCCTGTCGCGGCTGGATTCCTAGTGCTCTTATTTCTCGATCCAGGCTTTTCCGAGATCAAGAACATGGCGCCCACCATCGTTCTGGTGTTCGTGGTTATTTGGGGAGTCATTAAGCTCGCGCCCACCTGGAAAGAAGTAAAGATGCGCGAATTGGACATCCGCGAGAAAGAAGTTACCCAGCGAGAACAGCAGTCGATGGCGGTGCAGACTCTTGCTGAATGCACCAGGGACATTGCTATCGAAATGAAGCACACAGCTGAAGCGCTACGTATCGCAGAGCGGGTCACCATCATGCGTGGCGAAGCGTTGCAGCATCTGACAGAGGACTTGGAAGCCCGTGTCGACGCGCTGGACGGGAAAGCGGCGGCGGCAACAAGCGAAGCAAAGGCGTAATCGTCATGGCCACTCGCAGTCTAATTAACAAGCAGAACACGGAGCGACTCCGCGGCTGGATCATCTACCTACTCTACCTGCAGAAGCCAAACCCTTTCGACCTGAACGCGCTTTGGCTGACGCTGGATCAATACAATCAGCCAGTCGCTCATCGGAAGTTTGTTGAGGAAGTGGACTACCTGCGCTCGGTAGGCGTGCTGCGGGTGTTTCCCGCGGGGGCTAAAACCGAGTTGACCGATTCCGAGCAGGCCCGGCTACTGCAGCGCTATCTGGAGACACCCAGGGCGAGCGATATGGGCTTTGTCTTCGGCAGGCTGACCCCAGCTGGAGTCCAGTTCCAGGAACACAACGCTGAGGTCGTCGGAATTGAGCGCGTTGAATAGACCCACATGGCTCCACGTTTCACAGTCGACAAGCTGCCTGAGGAGCAGTTTCAATTTTTAGTAAAACTCATCGCCAACGGCGGTACCGATCGCTCCATTCCTCGCGACTTCGAAGAACAATTCAAAGTCAAGATCGCAAAAAGCTCCCTAGCCCGCTGGCGTAAAGCGGTTGGAAACGAAATCGCCGATCGCCATCGCTTCAGCAAGGCGCTAGCTGCGCAGGTGGTTGAGGACCTGGGACTCGAGAAAGATGCCGACAAGTTTCAGGTCACGATGGAAAGTATCGGGGACCACATCATTCTCGCGGGCCGAGAAATTATCTCGCAGGATCCGCTCAAGCTGCTGCGCATTCAACAGGAAGAAAAAAGTCGACAGCTGAAAGAGGCTGAGCTGCAGTTGAAGCGCGAGCAACTCGAGCTGGAGCGCGAAAAAGTTCACGGCGTCGCACTCGATCGAGTGAAGCTCGGCGAAGACTACGCCGCGGACCTGCTTGAATACATCGGCGCGGAACCAGAAGGGCTGCGCTGGTTTAGCAAACACGTCAAGCCATTTCAGGAATTCATCAAGAGCAAGTACGGGTCAGCTACTGCACCGAATTGACTATGGCCCCAAGCAGCAAAACTAATCAGCGATCGAGAGTTGACGATCTCGCAGCCCAGGCGGACGCCCGCGCGAAAGATGCCGGCGTGGAGATCGTGCCGGAGGATTACTCGCTTGCCTGGTATCGCGTCGAGTGGCCCGCGCGCAAGCGAATCTTCATTGAGCGCGAGTTGAAAGTGAGGAATGCGTTTCACCGAAACAAGAAGGAAGATTTTATTCTGAACGACGCGCAGACCGAGCTGCTCGAGGCGTCGCTGGAAGCTAGTGCAGACCCCTCACTCCAAGACGTCGTACTGAAGTGCCGGCGTCTGGGAATATCAACCTATTACATCGCCGATTACTTATCTGATGCAATCATGGAAAGCGGCCATCACGTTCGCATCGTTGCGCACGATCGCGACACGCTGAAGGCGCTAATGAAGGTCGTTAAGTTTTTCTATAACAACCTGCGACCCGAACTTAGGCCGACGTCCAAATACAACTCGAAGTACGATTTGGAATTCGACGATCCCGAAAAGGAGTGCGTCAACTCGAGCGTCTCCGTTTCAACTGTGCAGCCTGGCGAGGAAGAAAAAGGTCGCGGCGACACTATTACGCGGTTGCATCGAACCGAGGTTCCGTTCTGGAAAGGCGATGCTGAGATAGCCGCCGTCGCGCTCGGTGATGCAGCGAAGGGCGGGAAGATAACTGATGAGTCTACGGCCAAAGGCGTCGGGGATTTTTTTCATAGGCGTTACGTCGCAGGAACTAAACGCGACGGCAATATTCGCTCCCACTTCTTTGAATGGTGGTGGAACATTAACTACCAGGTCGACGGAGCTTACTTCTTCAGTTCCAGTGGAGTTTGGTATTTGCTCAAACCCGGACAGCGTTTTGAGCGCATGGATGAAGAACAACGTGCCGCCGCTAAGGTGAGCGACTATTCGCAGGCCGAAAAAGCAAAAGAAGGTTACCCGCTACAGTCCGAGATGGACTGCGCTGAACAGATTCTCGCTTTCCTCAAGTTAAAAGGTTACGTCGGAGCCGACGACGAGTGGACACATGACGAGGTAGCGAGACGCATTGCGTGGCGACGAGCTGAGATTAAGGATAAAGGCGCGAAGAAGTTTCGTGTTGAATATCCGGAGAATGACGTTGACCCGTTCGCCTTGACCGGCGGCACGGTCTTTGAGAATGCCTACCTCATCTTAAAAGCTGAGCCGCGCGGTCCGGAGCCGGGACACACTTATGTCGTGTGGCTCGATCCGTCGATGGGAATTGAGGGTGCTGACCCGGCCGCTTGCGGGGTGATCGATCGAGTAACCGGCGAAGATGTGTATCAATGGGCGGGGTACGAAAAGCAGGACGCGCAGGCGCGCCGCATTTGCGACCTTTCCGATCGCTACAACGCGGCCGAGATCGTAATTGAAAGCAACATGGGCGAAGCTGCGATCATTGAATGCGAGAACCGCGGCTATGGCCATCGTCTCTATCGCGACATCACGCCACAGATGGAACGCGACATTACTGACGGCAAGATGACGACGCGAGAAGCGATGACCCGCGCGCGACCCGGTGTGCAGATGGGCGAACGCATGAAACGTTTGTGCATCGGCCTGTTTGAAAAAGCCTGGCGCGAAGGCGACTTCAAATGCGCGCACCAGGAACTGATTGACGAGGCCCGCGTGTTCGTCCAGGTCGGAAATTCGATGGAAGCAAAGAGCGGCTATCACGACGATCGCGTTATGGGCTGCGCGATCGGGTGGTACGTGGTCGTCACGAGCTCAGTAGGCGTGCCGGACTTTCGCGCCACTGGTGAGAAGTTAGGCAGCGCACAGTTGTCGGGGTTTTAAGTGGATGACGATTGAAGTCTTAGCTGTAGGGACAGAAGTCTTGATCGACCGGGAGATTCCGGCCGTCATCCGCGCAGTTACGATCTATAGCGAGCATTGGATTAAGTACTTGTGCATTTTCTGGGATGAGCGAAAGCGCCACGAGGAATGGCTCACCACTGACGAGTTCAAAGTGAAGGAACGACGCACGGCAAGCGTTCATATTAAGACGGGGCGCTAACTGAGGACCGACTAAATGAATCAAGCAAAACAACCGGCTGAGAAAATCACCTGGCGAAAAGTGAACAGCACGAATGCGGCAGAGATCGGCTGGGATCGCAAGCGCCGGCTGTATGTCAAATTCCTGGACAAGAGCATTTACTTTTATGAAGGCGTCAGCCGACAGAGAGCCGTCGCCTGCGCGCGGGCAAAGAGTGTTGGGTCCTATCTGTCGCGAGTGATTTATCCGAATCATAGTTCAGTGAAGATCGCATGAAGTATCCACGGGACATTGAAGCCGCAACAACGGAGTGGGACGCGAACTGTGGCCCATGCGCGCTCGCGGCGATCCTCGATCGTTCCCTCGCCGAGACGCGGCCGCTATTAAACGGGTTCGACAAGCGCGGTTATATGAACATCACCCAGGTCACCGACGCGTTAAGGACTGCCGGCGTGCCTTTCAAATCGCGCTTGAAGAATCGACCGAACTATGGACTCGCATTCATTCAGTGGGGAGGACATGACAAAAAACCGGCGTTCGTGCAATACAAGTTCACGCATTGGATCGCCGTCGCGGGAGAGACTGTTTTTGAGGTCAACGCTCCGCACCTGGTGACTTGGCGCGAATGGCAGAATGTTATGCCGGCTTTCGCACGGCAGGCTGGATGGGGCGACGGAACGTTTTTCATTCGTTCGGCTATCGAGATTCAATGAAGCCTTACTACGAAGAAAAGAACATCACGATCTATTACGCGGACTGGCGTGAAGCATTCCCGTTTATCCAGGACAACAGTGTCGGCATGCTGTGCACGGATCCACCGTTTGGCACTACGAACCTGGCATGGGACAAGAAAGTCGACTGGAGATATTTCTGGCCGTGCGTCGAGCAGCTCTGCAAAGTTTATGCGGTGATGGCCCTCTTCAGCTCCGGCCTGTTCACCCACGATTTGATCGCAACGTATCGCAAACACTTTCGCTATGAACTGATTTGGGAAAAGCCGATGCCGGTTGGTTTCCTGAGCGCAAACAGGAGGCCGCTGCGCGCACATGAAAACATTCTAATCTTCACCAGGGCTTACAAGCAGAGTGTCTACAATCCGCAGCTCGTCAAAGGAAAGATACACACCGTGGGGAAGGTGGGATCGCGTTCTGGTCACTACGGTAGTTTTCGACGACTGCCACCACGCCAGACCGACAAGTGGCACCCGCGATCGATTCTGCGCTTCAGCAAACCGATTGGCTCGCAGTCACTACATCCGACGCAGAAGCCGTTGGATCTAATGCTCTGGCTTATTCGTAGCTACTCCCGCCGGCAGCAGCTCGTGCTCGACCCGTTCATGGGTTCAGGCACGACGTTGGTTGCGGCCAAGCTGAGCGGCCGAAGCGCGATTGGAATCGACAGCAATGAGGCGTTCTGCGAGACAGCCGCACAACGGTTGATGAAAGCGAGTCGCTGATGAGAGCCGGTTGCCTGTCAATTGAGCGCCACTTGGCAAAGAATCTGCAACTGCTCAACCGTGGCGCTGGTCGCTTTGTACATCATGTGGTCCAGCAGGAAAGGCCAGGCGTTTTCAAATTGTTCGTAGCTTGACTCGGGATGAAGCTGAAGCCAAAGCACCAGGGTCTTGACTTTCAGGTAACTGATGATCATGGAAAACCATTCATTCCGTGCCGCGACCGATTGTTCACTTGTAAACACGGAAGAACCCCTTGAATTCTGCAGGCGGGTGAAAAAGCTTTTTGGGTTTGCGGTTAGGGGTGAACCAACGTACAGGTATTTCGCGGGCTTAGATGCGGAAACCAAGTCCAGAGTTCCTGCAAATTATGTTGCAAGTTCTATGGAGTAAAAATGCTGCACCGCGGTTGGAAACTTGCGGCGAATCCTTTGCAATGTCATGGCTGAAGAAATCGAAACAAAGAAATTAGAGCCGCTGTTCAAAGAAGTTCTGTCGCCGAGCGACATCATGGTCAACGCGCTTCTCGGCGGCTACATGGGCATGGGCAGCATGCTGGGCGCCGGGGTCATCGCGATTCCCGAGAATCCGACGATCGTCTGGCCACAGCTCTTCTGGAATATGCCGTTTGCCATGTACGTCTACGAGGACATGGAAGAGAAAGACGACATGGTCTCAGCCAACCTCGAGTCGCGCACCGATAACGTCCTCTCGAAGCCCTGGCACGTTGAACCGGCCGGCGACAAACTCCGGGACAAAAAGATTGCGGAGTTCGTCGAAGAAACTCTGCGCGACTATATGGACTTTGAAGAGTTGCTGCGCGAGCAGATGGATATGGTCGGCGATGGCGTCACCATTGGTGAGAACGAATGGGCCAACGGACGCGATCGCGTTTACATAAAGAAAGTTCATTTCAGGCAGCAACAGCTTTTTTCTTTTTCGGCGCAGCCTTTCGGCAACTTCGCCAGCTACGGTTACCCGCAAACCGATAAACTCCGCTTCCGGCCTGGGCTGGAAATGTTGATGGAGGAATTGAACCTCGATCCGTCCAAGTCTCTGGAAGAACAGATGCCTTATAAGTGGCTGGTGAGCACCTTCCGGCCGAAGTGGGGCAATCGCTTTGGCCGCCCCACGAAGCGGCGTTGTTTCTGGTGGTCGTGGTTCAAGAAAGGTGGACTGCGCGCCTGGCTCAGGATGTTGGAAAAAGGGCCAGGCACCATAGTGGCAAAGTACGACACAAGCGAGGCCGACGCAGAGAAGGCCCTGGGAGCTGCCCAGGCGATTGCCAGCGAAAACCAGGTGGCGGTTCCCAAACGGTTCGAGTATGAGTTGATCGAGCACGTCCGCGGGCAGATGGGATCGATGCACAAAGATTTGGTTGACGACGTTTGCAACAACGCGCTTACCCGAATCATCAAGGGCCAGACGTTGACCTCACGCGGCAACGAAGGCGGGACTGGATCGAATGCGTTGGGCGAAGTGCATGAGCGGGTGGACCAGAAGAAGACTGAGGTCGATGCGAAGTGCGCGATGAGCGCGTTGAACGCGCGCGGCGGCATCGTGGAGGCGATTACCTACTTCCAGTTTGGGCCGCAGGACGCTTATCCGACCGTAAAAATCCATTACGAGCCGGGCGCGGACAAGAAGCTTAGCTCTGACATCATCGGTCGCGCTCATGGTTTGGGTTTGCCGATCGCGACTGCGCAAGTCTACGAGGACCTGGAGCTGAGAAAGCCGCTCGAGGGAGAAGATGTTTTGCCGCCGCCGACACAGGAACCGGCAGCCATTGATACGCTGGGCGAGTCGGCCGCGTTCGCTGAGTTTGCCGAAGAACATCGCGAGCTGATCGACTTGCTGAAGACCGTAAAAAAAAAACCTCGCCGAAGGTTCAGCAGCATGCAGCTGAAGCAGCCAACCTAGAAGACCGCGCGCTCGAGCTGGCGGCGCCGGTTTATGATCGAATCTTTACGCGACTGATCGCGGCCACCAGCAATCAGCAATCAGCAAACAGCCAGAGCGTTGAACCGAACATCGACGCAGAGATTGCAGATTTGTCGGAGCTGCTCCGTTCTGCTCTCTTCGCGTCGTACTTGCTCGGCCGTGAGCAAATCCAAAGCGTGACCGTCGACCGTGGACCATCGACTGTCGCCTTCGCCGACCGCAAGGGTGGACCCAGAAAGCAACCCCGCGCTGAGGCGCGATTCGACTTACCACCTGAGCAGGCGATCGAGTATTTCGATCGCAAGAAAATCGTCCGCAAAAAAGAGTTCAATCTACTGTCAAAGGAAGCGCGGCAAGGCGCGTTCACCGTTGGCGGTGTCTACAAAGATGACGTGCTCCGTGGATTCAAGAGTGAAATCGACACCGCATTGCGCAGCGGCGCCACGCAGCAGCAGACCGTCAAACGTTTCAAAGATATCCTGGGCGGCGCCGGTCATCGCGAGCTGGGCGAGTTTCACCTCGAGACAGTCTTCCGTACGAACATGCAGACGGCTTACGGCGTCGGTCGTCGCCATGCGATGGAAGGCGTCAGCGACGTGTTTCCTTTTTGGGAGTATCACACGGTGGGCGACGATCGCGTGCGGCCGCGGCACACTGCGCTCGAGGGAATGATCCTGCCAGCGAACAATTCCTTTTGGCAGTCACACTATCCGCCCTGGGATTTCAACTGCCGGTGCTCTGCGGTCCCCACGGATGAAATTCTGGCCGGCTACGATCCCAGGAACCCGAGCGGCGAGCTGGACGAATTCGGCGAGCCGGTGGTCCAACTCTCCTATGGCGATGACGGCGCGCCGGCAAAGGCTGAGATTGGCACAACGCTCATCGACCTGCAGGTGGGGAACTTCTCCGGCGTGCCGCCGGGCGCGTCGTTACTCTCAGCGATCGAGGCCGGCGTGGAGCGGGCCAAGCGGTAGGGCTGGGAGCGCAGGCATCCTGCCTGCAATGAGCTGCTAAGCGCGAAACCCGGACTTTGCGTTTATTTGCCCTCTGCCGAAATCAGGTCTTACCCTACAGGGTTCGCAGGCCGACGCGTATTTGCGCCGTTGTACGCAAATTGGCAACCCTTCCGCGCCATTATTTTTTGGTCCCGACTCATCCCTCTGGCGGCGCGAAAATTCCGGTTGCGCCAGGATCGCGGGTTGTGCATTATCCGAGTTGCAATGGAAGCTAGCGAGCAGTTGAAGCTGATTCAAATTCTCTGTGAGAAGTGTAGCAGTCACTTACTCAGCGTCAGCTATAAAACTGTCGGCGAATTGGTGGTGGTTTGCCGCACTTGCCGGAAGAATCATGATCTATATGTAAAGGAAATAGTGATTACCCCGCGTGGCCTGCGAACTGTTCAGCAAGCCAGCAGTCCTCTCCAGGCAAAGAAACCAGTTGCAGCAAACGAATTGAATGCGTTAGACTCTGCCGCGTAGTGAGCGCCCCGCAGCGGGCCATTCAACCAAAACTTAATTAAGCGGCTCAAGCAGCCCGTTGATTCCTAATCAGGATCGGCGGGCGTTTTTTGTTTTTAACCTCAAACAATGAACACAAAAAAGAAACTCGGCTTCGGCGGACAGTGGGTTGACGGTACCCCGATCGGAGACCACGTCGATTCAGACGGCGACATAGTCAAGATCGATGCAGCATTTCTGGAAGCCGTCGTTGCGAATTTCGAGCAGACAAAAAACCTACACGAACCGCCAGCGGTGATCGGGCATCCGGAAAGTGATGCACCGGCCTATGGTTATGTTTCGGCGCTACGCGTCCAGAATGGCCGCCTCGAGAGACAGTTCAGCGAAGTCCATCCTCAGTTCGAGCGGATCGTGAAGTCGGGCGCCTACAAAAAACGCTCGGACGCGTTCTACCTCGATCCAAAGATCGCGCCAGGCGGTCTGGTCCCCGCGCTTCGGCACGTCGGCTTCCTCGGCGCGCAACCTCCAGCTATCAAAGGAATCCGCGACATTCACTTTGCCGAGGGCACAGCAAAAACAAAAACCGTCGACGTGGAAGTCGACACTGCAATTTCATTCAGCGAAGGAGAAGACATGAACGAAGAACAATTGAAGAAGACGATCGGCGATCAAATTAAAGACTTCTTCAAAACGGCATTCGGCGGCGGCGATGCAAAGCCGTCAACGGCTGAGTTCAGTGAAAGCGATCGCAAAAGACTGACCGACGACATCACGAATGCCATCGAAACAAAGTTCTCTGAAGAGCTGAAGACGCGCGACGAAAAGATCAAGGAGCTGGAGACGCAGGTGCAATCTCAGGTTGGATCTTCGACGCACGATAGGAACGCGAAGTTCTGCGAGTCGCTTCCGGGCACTGTGCTGCCGGCTATGAAGAAAGCCGGCATTGTTGAATTCATGGACTTGCTGGACACCGTTGACGCGAAAAAGAAAATCACCGTCATCACGTTCGCGGAAAGCGCCGGCAAGGAAGAGGAAAAGAAAGTTGATTTCTCGGCCGCGGACTGGTTCAGGAATTTTCTCACCACCTGGTCCAAGAATCCGATTGTCAGTTTCGGTGAGCGCTTCGGTGACCTGAAGCTGCAGGGCGACGGGACCGACGTCCTGAACCCGCAAAATGCAGCGGACAAGAAAACCATGCGCGCAGCGATGGGGATCGAGGACGACGCGAAGAAATAGTTTTCAAGTTCTAAGTTTTGAGTTGAGACGAAGGAGAAGGTCAATGCCGCCACAAGAAGTCATCAGAACCTTTGCGAAGCGAGAACAGTTCGAAGCGATAGGTGGCCATAAGCTGTTACAAGTTCCGTTGACGGTGAAAGCCGGCACTGAGATTCGCCGCGGCGCCGTATGCGGAGTTAAGACTGCGGACGATTATCTGCGAGAGCGCAAGCGATCGCTGTCGGCGGGCACAGGCTTTTCCGACTCCTCGCCGACCGGTCAGGTGACGAATGGCGACGGCGTGCGGTTCGAAGCTGGCGACGTGCTGAAGAACGAGGCCGGCGACACGATCGGCACGATTCAATCGATTGATGTAACGACGAACCCGGACACGATCACGCTGACGGGTAATGCCGGCGTGAATGTGGCGGTCGGTGAAGCGGTTGTCGCTTCGGACGGTTCGGAAGTTGCGGCCTGTATCGCTGACGAAAGTGTCGCGTCGACCGAAACAAAGGACACGCAGCTCAGCCCGATCATCGGTGGCCCCGTCAAAGAGAGTCTGCTTCTTGGGCTCGATGATTCGGCGCGCGCTGAATTGAACGGCAAGAGTTTTCCTGGAGGCATCTTCAAGTTCTAACTGGCGGCTTGTAGCTGACAGCACCTCAGTTAAGGGAGAGTGTAATGATTACTTATCGATTTCCGACGAACGTCAGCCTGACCGAAGTGGTCCAGGAATACACCATCCAGCGCGACAAGCTGGTCGGCAATAAGTTGCTGCCTATGCGGCCGCGCGACACACAGTTCATCGAGTGGGATGAGCTGGACTACGAGGCCGGCATGACGGCGCCGCACAACATGAACGTGGACCCGAGAGTCAGCGGCCGTCCGGGTCAGAAGACCCATAGGTTCGCCCCGCTCTTCTTCAAAGAGACGGACGTGCTGAAAGAGTCAGATATGTTGATGCCGCGAATGGCGGGCACGCTGGGCGGTGTGTTGGATCTCAGCGCCGAGATCGCCCGCATCTCAAAAGCGCGCGTTGACAAAAATTTCCTCCGTCTCGAATGGCTCATCTGGCAGACGCTTAAAGGCCATCTGCAATATAACGAGAACGGCGTGCGAGTCGACGAGACATTCGGCGTGCAAACGCAGAATGCGCTGGTTGATTGGGACGAGTTCGCGACGGCCACCATCATCAAGGACTTTCAAGTAATGGCGCTTCGCGGTCGCGGGCTGGGCGTGTCGTTCAAAGCCGGCGCCACCGCGTACATGAATCAAACTACCGCGAATTGGGCCGTCAATAATCGCAACGACAATGACCTTTGGGGCTACCGAAATCGCGATAGCGTGAACGCCACTTACAGCATCAGCGACGTTAATAAGATTCTCGTTGCGCAAAGCTGCCCCACGATTGAGGTGCACGACGAAGGTTATTACGACTCGGACGGCAACTTCAAGTTGTCTCTGGCGGACGGCGAAGTCGTTGTCGTTGGAAAGCGCGCGGCCGGCGAAACAGTTGGCGATGTGATACTGACACCGAGTTTGCACGACGCGGCGATGGCTGCCGCGGGCGGTGGCGGCGCGCAGCACGGCTTCTTCTCGATCATTGAAGTCAATGGTCAAGCGAATCCGGGAGTCGTGACGATTGCCGAACTCGGCGGGCACAAGAACCCGAAAGTAGAAATCACTGGCGGCTTCTACGGAGGTCCACGACTCCTGTATCCGAAGTCGGTTATCAACTTCAACGCGAAGGTTACCTAGTTAGAGGGCAATAAGCAGCGAGTAACAGGCAGTAAAAGCAGTAGGCAGAAAACGGAGACGAACGATGAAGTTAACGAACAAAACATTTCTAGCGGTAGTGGCGGTGGTCGGTTTGGTGTTTGCACTCTTCATTGTGCCGCCGGCGCCAGTAGCGGCCGCAGTGAATTGGGCGCTGTCTCGAACTGGAAGTACGGTGGCGATCGTTAGCGATGGACAAATTAACGTCACGCCGAAATCAGGTAAAGGCGTTGCTATCGGCGGGGGCGCTCCGGTGAAGAAGATCCTCTCCGGAACAGCGTCAGTGGACTTCACCGCGCTTGCTGCCGGCGCCTGTGAGACCTTCACCGTCACAGTCACCGGTGCGGTCGATGGTGATTCCGTTTCGATGGGCGTTCCTGCTGCTGCCTGGGCCACTACTGAATACGCGACTATCCAGGGATTCGTCTCGGCCGCGAACACCGTGACCGTCAAGCGCTGCAACTTAACCAACGCGACCACAGCCTTGTCGAACCCTGCGGCCGTGACGATTCGCGCGACGGTCTTTCAGTTCTAAGCTCTTTGGAAACACCCACCCGCAACCGCAGGTGGCACTGACATGGGCCACTACATCAGCCAGACAGACATTGCGAAGCGCATAGAGCTCACGAAGCTCGTGCAGCTCACCGATGATGTGCGTGTCGGCGAGGTTAATGCTGACGTGGTAAATGAGGCCATCTCAGAGGCGGAAGGGACATTTGAAACCTACGCCCGCGCTGCCGGCTACGCGCTGCCGGTTTCGGCCACGCAAAAAGTCAAAGCCGTTTGCCTGGATATCGCAGTCTTCCTGTTGTTTCAGCGCCGCGCGACGTTGGCCGATAAGGGCGTTTTCGAAATCAAAGAGAAGGCTTATGACAAAGCAATCTCATATCTCAAAGACGTTGCGTCGCGTAAAGCAGCGCTTGATGTCCCGGCAGCGGAAGAGACGGTTAGCAAACCAGCCGGCGCGGATCCTGTCCTGAGTGGGCCAGCAACGCCGGGCGTGTTCAGCAGCGAGCACTTGAAAGGTTTTTAGTTTTGCGTTGTCAGTTTCCAGCTCAGATCCTTGAAAGCGCGTTGTCGGGGCGTAGTTTTTGGGGGCATCCTCGCTGGAAACTGACTACGGAGAACTAAACACCGGGTCTTAGGTCTTTGGAAAAGAAAATGGACCACGCGATTCATTGTCATCTTTGCGGCAAGTGCGACTCATACGGCCCGACGCGCGTGCGGGGAATATTGGTCTTTGCTTTTTGTCAGGAGTGCCATCGTACACGGCGGCAGGAATGCGATGACTTGATGGATCGCGCTGCAGCGCCGGTGCCGCAGGAAGAAAGCAAAGCGGCTTAGCTCTTTGAACTAACTGACCACTGGCCACTGATCACTCGTTATGGCTAACGAAGGCATCACCGGTCTTGATAGTGCGTTGCGTCGCCTCGGCAAACTGGCGACCGACACGAAGCATGTTGAGCGACCTCTGAAGACGATCGGCGTTTACCTGGTTGGCTCGATCCAGAAAACGATTCGCACCGGCGGCCGGCCGAAACCATTTGCACCGCTTGCGGCCAGCACGATCGCGGGGAGGCGAAAAGGTAAGGGCCGTAGTGGTGCTAAGGCTTTAATAGACACTGCGCGCCTGATCAACTCGATCCAGTCGGAGCCGGTTTCTTCCGGAGGCGGCGCCGGCGTCGAAGTAGGAACCAACGTCAGCTACGCGGCGGTGCAACACTTCGGTGGCAGAGAG
>Ga0070669_100001103_pt1 | contig 19733 bp, 15 predicted proteins | sample KBSS53metaG_FD_64680 | JGI IMG/M metagenome (GOLD analysis project Ga0070669, IMG submission 64680) | Switchgrass rhizosphere microbial communities from Kellogg Biological Station, Michigan, USA - KBS S5-3 metaG | ecosystem: Host-associated > Plants > Roots > Rhizosphere > Soil ... | reverse complement strand
TCAGCCCCGGCGCGTGCATGAACCACGCCTCCGGGCTCTGCGAGTGAAACGGACCGCCCGAGAAGCCGCCGCCGCTCGGCAGCCGCACGACGATCGGCACCGCAAGCCCGAGCCGGTAGTGCATCTTGCCGGCCACGTTCACGAGCTGGTCGAACCCGCACGCCACGAAGTCCGCGAACTGCATCTCGCAGACCGGGCGCAGCCCGGCGAGCGCGCTGCCGACGGCGGTGCCGACGATCGCCGCCTCAGCGATCGGCGTGTCGCGCACGCGCTCGGGCCCGAACTCCGCGACGAACCCGTCGGTGACCTTGAACGCGCCGCCGAACGCGCCCACGTCCTCCCCCATCACGAACACGCGCTCGTCCGCGCGCATCTGCTCGCGCAGGCCGTCGGAGATCGCCTGCAGGTAGGTCGCCGCCGCCATCAGGCGGCGACCTTCGCGGGCAGCAATCCGCTCCAGCGCACGAGGCCCTCGCCGAGCGGCTCCGGCTCGCCGTCGCAGAAGACGCCGCGCGTCGCCGTGGCCGGGTCGGGCATCGGCGCGGCGAGCGCCTCGGTCGCCGCCGCCTCCACGTCTGCCTCCACCTCAGCGCGCAGCGCCGCCACATCCACGCCCCGCGCCTCGGCGGCGGCCGCGTAGCACTCGACCGGGTCGCGCGCCGCCCACGTCGCGAGCAGCTCCGGAGAGACGTAGCGCGCGTCGTCGTGCGCGCCGTGGCCGAGCATGCGCATCGTCATAGCCTCGATCAGCGTCGGTCCGTCGCCCGCCAGCGCGCGCTCGCGCGCCGCGTGCGTCGCCTCGAACACGGCCTCGACGTCGTTGCCGTCGATCGTGACGGCGGCGATGCCGTAGCCGGCCGCGCGCTCGACCGGGTCGACCGCGTACTGGCGCGCCGTCGGCGTCGAGTAGGCGAGCTGGTTGTTCTCCAGCACGAGCACGACGGGCAGGCGGTCGAGCCCGGCCCAGTTCATCGCCTCGTGCCAGTCGCCGCGCGACGTCGCGCCGTCGCCAAAGAAGGTCAGCGCGCAGCGCGCAGCGCCCTGCATGCGGAACGCCATCGCGAGCCCGACGGCGACGACCATCATGTCGGGCAGCATCGAGACCATCCCGACGACGCCGTGCGTGCGGTCGCCGAAGTGGACGTTGCCCTCGCGGCCGCCGCTGAGCGCGTTCTCGCGCCCCATGTAGTGGCGGAACAGCTCCACGAGGTCGGTGCCGCGCACGAGGTGCGCGCCGAGGTCCCGGATCAGCGGCGAGCAGATCGGATCCGCGCCGGCAAGCGCCCACGCGGCGCCGACGCTGATCGCCTCCTGCCCGCGACCGGCGTAGAACGAGCCGGGGATCTTGCCCTGCTTGTAGAGGCTCAGCCCGCGCTCCTCGACGGCGCGCATCAGCACCATGAAGCGCAGCAGGCCGAGGCGATCCTCGTCCGTCAGCAGCTCGCTCGTCGCCGTCTCCTTCGCCATGCGCCCACCCTAGGCTCCGCCTGCGGCCCGATCGACCGTCCGTCGTCGCACGCGCGCTCGTGCCGACGCGACGGCTGTCGGCTCGCGCCGCGCTACAGCGAGCCGCCGCCGAGGCGCCAGAGGCGCAGGCCGAGGTGGAGGTCGAGGCGGTCCTCACCAGAGTGGAGGTCGACGCCCGCGATCTCCTCGATCCGGTGCAGCCGGCCGTAGAGGCTGCTGCGGTGGACGTAGAGGGCGTCGGCCGCGGCGCGCGCGTCGCCGCCGAGGTCGAGGTAGCGCTCGAGCGTGGGCACGAGCGTCGCGGCGTCGGAAGAGGCGAGCAGGCGCGTGACCGAGTCGGGCAGCAGCGCCCACGGATCGGCGTCGCCCAGCAATGCCGCAAGCGTGCGGTACGGACCCAGTGACGACCACGGCACGAACGGCCCCTCGCCGACCGCGCGGCCGACGCGCAGCGCCCGCTGCGCCTCGACGTGCGCGGCCGGCAGCTCGCCGACGCGGCGCCGCTCCCCGCCGGCGGCGACGAGCGCCGACCAGGCCGGCACATCTGCCAGGTTGCGCGCGACCGCGTCCGCCAGCGCCCGCCCGCGCCGCTCGAGCTCGCCGCCATCGACGCACGCAAGCACGCCGACGACCTGCTCGCCCGCCACAAGCACGAGCAGGTGCCGCGGCGCGACGGTGCGGCGCACCTGCTCGACGCCGGCCGCGACGCGCACGCGCACCTCGTCCGGCGCGCGTCGGCCGTCGGCATGGAACGCCTCGACCACAAGCACGGCGTAGGCGGCGGCGGTCGCGAGGAAGCCGTCGCGCAGCAGCTCCTCCGCCCCGTCCGCAGGGTCCGTGCCGGAGCGGCGCCCGACGAGCGCCAGCAGCAGCTCGCGCTCGCGCTCGCGATCCTCGTGCTCGAGCCGCCGCACGCGATAGAGCGCGACGCCGAGGTCGGCGGCGCAGCGCTGCGACTCCGCCAGCTCTTCCTGCGACAGCGGCGTCGGCTCGTCGATCAGCCACAGATAGCCGAGCAGCGTGCCGTCGAAGCGAATCGGCACGCAGACGCGTGCCGCCATCCCGAAGCCGGCGTTGGCCGGCACGCGCACGAACCCCTCCGCGTCGTGGATGCCGAGCGACTCAAGCCACGCGGTGACCTCGCGCGGCGCTTCGCGCTGGAGGATGGAGGCGAGCCGCACCGGGTCGACGGCGTCGACGTGGGAGCTGTACGCGACCGCGCGGAAGCGGCGGTCGTCGACGCCGACCGGGCGGCCGAGGTCGGCCGCGAGCGCGTCCACGAGCCCCTGCAGCTCACCGATCGCCATGCCACTCGACCATGTCGGCCGCGGCGGCGCCGGGCAGGATCATTGGCAGGCATGCCTCCCCTCGCTCGACGTGCACGTCGAGCACCGCGGCACGCCCGCACGCGAGCGCCTCCGCGAGCGCGGCATCCAGCTCGTCCTCGGACCGGACCGTGAAGCCGGCAGCGCCGAAGCCGCGCGCGACGAGCGCGCAGTCGGTCGGCTCCGACAGGTCCACGTGCGAGAGGCGGCCCTCGTAGAACATCGACTGCCACTGGTGGACCATGCCGAGGCCGCCGTTGTTGAGGATCACCACAACCACGGGCAGGCGCTCGGCGACGGCCGTCGCGAGCTCCTGCGGCGTCATCTGGAACGAGCCGTCGCCGTCGACGCAGACGACCGTCGCGTCCGGCCGCGCAGCGCACGCGCCAATCGCCGCCGGCAGGCCGAAGCCCATCGTGCCGTGGCCGCCGGAGGTGAGAAAGCAGCGTGAACGCTCGCAGCGCAGGTATTGCATCGCCCACATCTGGTGTTGCCCAACGCCGGTCGTCCAGATGACATCCCGACCGCGCAGCGCGGCGTCGAGCCGCTCGAGCACGCGCTGCGGCTTGAGCGTCGGCGCGGCGTCGTCGTACGCGAGCGGGTGCGCCTCGCGCCAGGCGCGCAGCTGCGCGAGCCACGGCGCGGTGCGCGGCGTGCCGCGCAACGCGCGACGCGTCTGCGCGAGCGCCGCGCGCAGCGGACCGTGCACCGGCAGCTCGGCGTGGCGGATCTTCCCGATCTCCACCGCGTCGACGTCGTAGTGCGCGATCGTCGCGCCCGGCGCGAAGTCCTCGAGCCGCCCCGTGACGCGATCGTCGAAGCGCGCGCCGACCGCGACGACGAGGTCCGCGCCGGCGAGCGCGAGGTTCGCCCAGCGCGCGCCGTGCATCCCCGGCCAGCCGAAGAACAGCTCGTGCGACTCCGGCAGCGCGCCCTTCGCCATCAGCGTCGTGACGACCGGGGCGCGCGCCCGCTCGGCCAGCGCGCGCAGCTCATCGGCCGCCTCCGCGTTGACGACCCCGCCGCCGACGTACAGGACGGGACGCTCGGCGGCCTCGAGCGCCCGCGCGACGGCGGCGACCGCCTCATCGTCCAGCTGCGCCGGTGGGGGACCGCCTGCGACGGCCGGACGCGCGGGGTAGGAGAAGGCGAGCGGCGCTTCCTGCACGTCCCGCGGGACGTCGACCAGCACCGGCCCGGGGCGGCCGCTGCGCGCGAGGTGGAAGGCGTCGCGCAGCACTCCGGGCAACTCGGTGACGTCGCGCACCTGCCACGAGTGCTTCACGAGCGGCAGCGTCACGCCGACGATGTCGCACTCCTGGAAGGCGTCGGTGCCGATCAGCGCGCTGCGCACCTGGCCCGTCACGCACACGAGCGGCGTCGAGTCCATCATCGCGTTCGCGATTGGCGTCACGAGGTTCGTCGCGCCGGGGCCGGAAGTCGCGACGACGACGCCGACGCGGCCCGACGCGCGCGCGTAGCCCTCCGCCATGTGCCCCGCACCCTGCTCGTGGCGGGCAAGCACGTGGCGCACCGTCGTCCCGCGCGCGATCGCGTCGTAGAGCGGCAGGATCGCGCCGCCGGGGATGCCGAAGCAAACCTCCACGCCCTCGGCCTCGAAGGCGCGCAGGATCGCGTCGGCGCCGAGCATCGTCGCGCGCAGACCCGGAGGGTCGGGATCTGAGGAGAAGGCGGCCGCGGCCGCCGTGTCAGGCGTCGTCATGGCAGTCCGTTCGTCGCGGGTTGCGGCCACGGGATCGTCGTGACCGAGGAGGGCGAGGCGTGCGAGCACGCTGGCGAACGGATCCCCCTAGCGGGGGATGGGGCGCGCGATCGCGATGCACGCCGGCGAACGGCGCGGCGCGGCGATGCGGTCGAGAGGTCCCATGACGCGACTATACGGGGCGCCGCCAGCCGGCTCGCGCGACAGGCGTCGCATGCCGCGAACGCGCGGCCGGACGGCTGTCGCGCCGCCCCCGGGGGGTTTCGCCAAACCCTCCCCGGCCTCAGTAGACCGGCGCCTCGCTGTAGGAACCCCACACGTCCTGCAGCGCATGGACGACCTCGCCCTCGGTCGTACGCGCGCGGGCGGCGTCGACCAGCAGCGGCATGACGTTCGCGCGCGGCTTGGCGGCCGCCTCCTTGAGCGCGGCAAGGCAGCGCTCGACGGCGGCGCCGTCGCGCCGCGCGCGCACCGCCTGCAGCCGCGCGATCTGCTTGCGCTCGAGTGCCGGGTCGATCTTGAGGATCGGCGTCTGCTCGTCGTCGCCCTCGGTGAACTTGTTGACGCCGACGACGACGCGACGGCCGCTGTCGATCTCGCCCTGCAGCTCGAACGCGGCGTCGGCGATCTCGCGCTGCGGATAGCTCTCCTTGACGGCCGGCACCATCCCGCCGAGCTCGTCGATCTTGGCGAAGTACTCGTACGCCTTCGCCTCCATCTTGTCGGTCAGCGCCTCGACGAAGTAGCTGCCGCCGAGCGGGTCGATCGTGTTCGTCACGCCGGTCTCGTGGGCGATGATCTGCTGGGTGCGAAGCGCGATGCGGGCGGCCTCCTCGGTGGGGAGCGCGAGCGCCTCGTCGTAGCTGTTGGTGTGCAGCGACTGCGTACCGCCGAGCACGCCGGCGAGCGCCTCAATCGTTGTGCGCACGATGTTGTTGAGCGGCTGCTGGGCGGTCAGCGACACCCCGGCGGTCTGCGTGTGGAAGCGCATCAGCCACGAGCGCGGGTTCTTCGCCCCGAACGTGTAGCGCAGCTCTCTCGCCCAGATGCGCCGCGCCGCACGGTACTTCGCGATCTCCTCGAAGAAATCGATCTGTGCGTTGAAGAAGAAGCTCAACCGCGGCGCGAAGTCGTCGACGTCCAGCCCGCGCTCGACCGCCTGCTCGATGTACGTCAGCCCGTCCTTGAGCGTGAACGCCAGCTCCTGCGCGGCTGTCGAGCCCGCCTCACGGATGTGGTACCCGGAGATCGAGACCGGATGCCAACGCGGCATGTGGCCCGCACACCACTCGATCATGTCGCCCAGGAAGCGCATCGCCGGGTCGATGGGGAAGCACCACTCCTTCTGGGCGATGTACTCCTTGAGAATGTCGGCCTGAATCGTGCCGCCGAGCCGGTCGGCCGGCACGCCGCCCTCTTCGGCCGACACCACGTAGAACGCGAGCGCGATCGGCGCCGGCGCGTTGATCGTCATCGAGACGGTCACTTCGCCGAGGTCGATCCCGCCGAACAGCGTCTCCATGTCCTCGACCGTGTCGACCGCGACGCCCTCGCGGCCCACCTCGCCCAGTGAGCGCGGATGGTCGGAGTCATGCCCCATCAACGACGGCATGTCGAACGCCGTCGAGAGGCCGGTCTGGCCGTGATCGATCAGATAGCGAAAGCGCGCGTTCGTCTCCTCGGCCGTGCCGAACCCGGCGAACTGGCGCATCGTCCACAGCCGCCCCCGGTACATCGACTCATACACGCCGCGCGTGAACGGGTACTCGCCGGGCAGGCCAATCGGGTCCTCGGGCCCGCCGACGCCGGCCGGCAGGTCGGCAGCGGTGTAGAGCGCGTCGATCGGCTCGGCGGAGAGCGTGGTGAACCGGTCGTGCGCGGGCGCATGCAAGTCGAGTGCTGTCATGCCGATATCTTATGACATAAGATAGTTGGAAGTCCAATTACTTCAGGAGAGCACAGGATGACCACCACGGCCGTCTCGGCAGTCGGCGTCGCCGGCGCCGGCTTCATGGGCTCGGGCATCGCGGAGGCTGTCGCGCGCGCGGGCGTGCGCGTCACGCTCTACGAGCCGGAGGCGCGCGCGCTCGCCCGCTCCCGCGATCGCGTCGACCGCTCCGTCGCGCGGGCCGTGCACGGGGGCAAGTTGTCGCCCGAGCACGCGGTTCAGCTCGTCGAACGGATCGTGTGGACGACGGAGCTGGACGAGCTCGCGGACGCCGAGGTCATGGTCGAGGCGATCGTCGAGGACCTCGACGCCAAGCGGGAGCTCTTCACCCGCCTCGACGCCGTCGCGCCCGCTGCGCGCATCCTCGCCTCGAACACCTCCTCGATCCCGATCGCCTCGCTGGCGGCCGCGACGAACCGGCCCGAGCGCGTCTGCGGCCTGCACTTCTTCAGCCCCGTGCCCGTCATGAGCCTCGTCGAGGTGGTCGTCGGGCTCGACACGAGCCTCGCGACGATCGCCGCCGCCGACGAGTTCGCCGCTCAGCTCGGCAAGACGACGATCCGCACGAAGGACCGCGCCGGCTTCATCGTCAACCTGCTGCTGACGCCCTACCTGATGGCGGCGGTGCGGATGCTCGAGGACGGCTTCGCCACGCGCGAGGACATCGACAACGGCATGCGCCTCGGCTGCGGGCACCCGATGGGGCCGCTCGAGCTGTGCGACTTCATCGGCCTCGACGTGCTCGCGGCGATCTGCGACTCGCTCTACGACGAGTTCAAGCGCCCCGACTACGCGGCACCCGCGCTGCTGAAGCGGATGATCGCCGCCGGCCGGCTCGGCCGCAAGAGCGGGCGCGGCTTCTACGACTACGCGTCCGAGCGCGCCCCGGTGGCAGCATGAGCGCCCACACCGCCTACAGCGATCTCTACGACATCCCGGCCGAGCTGCGCGACCTGCGCGCGAACATCCGTCGCCTCGCGCAGGAGCGGATCGCGCCGCGCGCCAAGGAGATCGACCGCACCGCCGAGTACCCGTGGGACGTGCGCGAGCTGCTCGCCGAGCACGACGTGCTCGCGCTGCCGTTCGCCGAGGAGTACGGCGGCACCGGCACCGGCACGCTGATGCTGCAGTCGGCGGTCGAGGAGATCGCCGCCGTGTGCGCCTCCAGCGCGCTGATCCTGATGCTGCAGGAGCTCGGAACGCTGCCGATCCAGCGCTTCGGCAGCGACGAGCTCAAGCAGCGCGTGCTGCCGCGCTGCGCGAGCGGCGAGTGGGCGGCCGCGTTCGCGCTGTCCGAGGCGGAGGCCGGTTCCGACCCGCACGCGATGCGCACGAGCGCCCGGCGCGACGGGTCCGACTGGATCGTCAATGGCGAGAAGACGTGGATCAGCAACGCCGGCATCGCCGACGTCTACGTCGTCTTCGCCGTCACCGACCGCGAGCAGCGGCGCATCACCGCCTTCCTCGTCGAGAGAGACCGGCCCGGCTTCTCGATCGGATCGCTCGAGCACAAGCTCGGCATCAAGGGCTCCCCCACCGGCTCGCCAGTGCTCGAGGACGTGCGCGTGCCAGCGGAGAACGTGATCGGCGAGGTCGGCGCCGGGCTGCGCATCGCGCTCTCGACGCTCGACCGCACGCGCCTCGGCGTCGCCGCGCAGGCGGTCGGGATCGCGCAGGGCGCGACCGACTACGCGAACGCCTACGCGAAGGAGCGCGTCACGTTCGGCACGCCGCTCAACGAGTTCCAGGGGATCCAGTTCAAGCTCGCCGACATGGAGACCGGGACCGCCGCCGCGCGCGAGCTGCTCTACAAGGCGTGCGCGCTCGCCGACCGCGACGCGCCCACGCTCGGCAAGCACTCGGCGATGGCGAAGCTGTTCGCCTCCGACAACGCGATGCGCGTCACGGTCGAGGCGGTGCAGGTGCTCGGCGGCTACGGGTACGTGACGGAGCACCCCGTCGAGCGAATGATGCGCGACGCGAAGATCACGCAGATCTACGAGGGCACGAACGAGATCCAGCGCGTGGTGGTCGCGCGCGCGATGCGCAGCTGATCGCCGCTCACGCGCCTGACGTGCGGCGCGCGGCACCCCGCAGCAGCGCGCGCACCGTCGAGCCGTGCCGATAGCCGACGCGCGGGGCGATCTGGTCCCAGCTGAGGCCGGTCGTGCGCCGCAGGTGGTTGGCGCGCTCAATGCGCAGCCGCTGGACGAGGTCGTGCGGGGTGAGGCCAGTCCGCGCACGGCAGCGGCGCTCGAGCGTGCGGCGCGTCGTGCCGATCGCGGCGGCCGCGTCGTCGATCGTGAGGTCGCCGTCGAGGTGGCGGCGAACCCACTCCTCGAACTCGGTCACGAGCGCGTCGGCGCCCGCGAGGTGCCCGGTGACGGCCGCGACGCTGATCGCCGGGCGCTCGTCGATCAACAGGTAGCGGCTGACGGCGTCGGCGAGCTGCGGACTCGTGTGCGCGACGAGGCTCATCCCGAGGTCGATGTGTGCGAACGCCGCCCCCGCCGTCGTGATCGGGCCGCTCTGGACGACCATGCGCGACATGTCCAGCTCAACCTTCGGATAGCGGCGCCGGAACTCGCCTGCGAGCCACCAGGTCGTCGTCGCCGCACGGTCATCGAGCGCGCCGGCGGCCGCCAGCACGAACGTGCCGGTGCAGGCGGCGGCGAGCGCGAGCCGGTCGTCCGCCTCCGCCAGCCGGTTGCGCAGGCGGCGGACGGGAGCGGACGCAAGCGCTGCCGACAGCGACGCCGCCGTGACCGCGCCGAGGCCCGGCACGATCAGCACGTCCAGCTCGGCGAGCGCGTCGTCGCCGCCGAGCGTGCGATCGACTGTCAGCGTCAGGCCGCCCGCGGTCCTGACGCTCGCGGCGCTGCCGACGGTCCACACCTCGATGCGGCCGATCGAGGGGTCGACCGTCCTGCGCACGCCCTCCGCCGTGCGCAGGACGTCGAGCAGCGCAGTCACGCCGGAGTCGAAGCATCCGGGCAATACCGCGAGGCCGACGCGCATGTCGCAAACCGTAGCGGACTGGTCGCATCTCATGCCGTTCCCGGGGCTAGCGTTGCAGCGCATGGAGGTCACGCTGCTCAACGCGGGCTGGATCAACTCGGTCGCGGGGGTCTGGCGCCGCGACGATGACCTCGAGCGCCCGATCCGCTTCCCAATCCCCGCGTACGTGATCGAGGCCGGCGACGAGCGGATCCTGGTCGACACCGGGCTGCATCCCGACGCCGTCACCGACCCCGTGCGCCGCTACGGCAGCGCCGAGCTGCTCGGCCCCGTCAAGCTCGAGCTGGAGCGGAGCGTGGCCGAGCAGATCGACCTGACCACGATCACGCGGGTCGTGCTCACGCACCTGCACTACGACCACGCCGGCGGGCTGGCGCTGCTGCCGCGCTCGGTCGCGGTCGTCATGCAACGCCGCGAGTGGGAGGCGGGCCAGGATCCCGCCGCGATCAGAAGGAACTTCTTCCTGCCCGTCGACTACGACGCGATCCGCGACCAGGTCGTGCTCGTCGACGGCGATCACGACCTGCTGGGTGACGGCTCAATCCGGCTGCTGTCGACGCCCGGGCATACGCCCGGCCACCAGTCGGTCCGCGTCGGCGAGCGGCTCGTCATCGGCGGCGACGTCAGCCACTTCGCCAGCGGCTTCGACGACCACCGCTTCCCGGTCTTCGCCGACGACGTCGACGCCCAGGCCGCTTCGGCGGATCGCCTGCGCGCGCTGCGCGACGCCGGCGTCGTCGTGATGCCCGGGCACGACCCGGCGCTCCTGCGCCCGGGTCCGCTTCAGGTCTGAGGCCGGACGGCGTCAGGCGGCGAAGTCGCCGGCGCCCACCCGCAGCCGCCGGAGCGCATCGCTCGTCCCGTTCAGCTCGGCGGCCCCCAGCGGGGCGGTGCCGAATCTGATCGCGTTGAGCTGCTCGGTTGCCTCGGCCGCGACCTTCCGACCGCGCGCCGTGATGGTCGCCAGCGTCGTGCGTCGGTCGCTCGGGTGCGGCGCACGCGTCGCGTAGCCGAGCTTCTCCAAGCCGTCGATCAGGTTCGTCACGCTCGCGGGATGGACCTGCAGCCGCGCGCCCATCTTGCCCAGCGGCAGCGACCCGCGGCGGCTGAGGTACAGCAGCATCAACGCCTCGTAGCGCGCGAACGTCAGCTCGTACGGCGCGAGCGACTCGTTGAGCCGCGCGATGACGATCTGCTGCGCGCGCATGATCGACGTGACCGCCATCATCGGCGCAGCCGACGCCCGGCCCCAGTGCTTGCGCCACTGGCGGCCAGCCTCCTCGATCGGATCGAAGCTGAGCGGCTCGGGCACCCGGGGCAGCTTTCCACATGCGCCGGGCGGAGGGAGGTCGCCGTGCGATGCTTCGCGCCGCATGAACGCCGTGACATTCGACCCGGACGCTTACAAGCGCACGACGACCGACCAATGGCAGACCGCCGCCAACCAGCACGCTGCATGGCCTCCTCATGCCGTTGCCAGCTCGATGACCGCAGGCAGGACCTTGCGGTGGTCGAGCAGCTCCTCGGCGAGCGCTCGCGCGGCGCGTGCATGCCGGGCGTAGTCGCCGTCGATCGTCGCGATGCCCTCTGCTGCTTCCTCCACGTCGGAGAACGAGACCAGCCCAGTCCCGGTCGGAACGTGCCACTCGAACCCGGTCGACTGGGCCAGCACCGGCTTGCCGCTCGCGAGGTAGTGCGCGGCGCGGTCGCTGAACCAGCCCGACTTGCCCTGGACGTATGCGTGCTTGGCGATGCCGATCTCGCCGCGCGAGCCGGCGATGTATGCCTGATAGCGCTCGAGCGTGTCGAGCCTGCCAGCGTCCGTGACGCGCCAGCCCCCGCGCCGCAACACGGCGGCGTCAGGGTCGTCGACCGGTGAGCGCAGCGCCACCTCCAGCTCACGCTGCACCCTGCCGGGCAGCTCGGCGAGGCGGCGGAACTCGCTGCGCTTGTCGCCGTACCGGACGCCGCGGAAACGCAGCTCCGAGTAGCTGCCGAAGGACGCGATCGTCGTGAAGCGGCGGCACCGTGGATCGGCGTCGCATGGCCAGTGAGCGAGCACGACCGCCGGGAGGCATGTGTGCCAGCGAAGGCCGCAGTCCGGAATCGGGCTCTCGGACGTGCCGATGTTGAGGCCGACGCTCAGCAGCAGATCGTGCGGCCCGAAGTTGAGCTGCTTGCCGTACTCAGCCATCCACAGCTGCGTGAAGACCGGATCCTGATCGAAGTACACCCGTCGCTGCGCCGCCCCAAGCAGCCAGTCGAGCTTCACGTGCCCCGAGATGTTGACGAGCAGATCCGCATCGCGGACAGCAGTCCTCAGCGCGCGCAGACTCAGCCCCTCAGTCGCCTTGCCGCTGTCGTAGACCTGACACGCGTGCGCCAGCAGACCGAACTGTCCCATCGCGCGGGCGAAGCAAGCACGGTTCACGCTGCGGTCCCACGGGCACGGCAGCCCGTTGCGGTCGCGACACCACTGCGGCTGCACCTCCTCGACGAACACGACCTCGTGACCGAGATCCTGAAGACCCAGAACCAGGTGGAGCCAGTCCCACGCGATGCCCGGCGAGAACGGCGGCAGCGAGAAGACCGAACCGACGATGACCTTCAGGCGACCGTCGCTCACCAGCCCCGGACCGCCGCTCGGAGTCGCTCCAGCTCCTCGACGCGTTCCGCCACCGTCGCGCGATCCAGGCCCCACGCCGCGATGTGGGCGAGCCGGAAGATCGCGTTCTGCAACTCGGCCGCGGCGAGCACGCGCTCGGGGTACATGAGGGCAGCCGCCGGCCGGGCACGCGCGAGCTCCGACCAGTAGGCGGAGCCGACCGCTTCGCGCTCCGGTCCGGCGAACCCGTGCAGCAGGTGGGCGAGATCGAGCAGACCGCACCCCGCGCCTGCCATCTCCCAGTCGACGAAGCAGATTCGCGGCGGGTCGTTCGAGGTGTCGACGACGACGTTCTTCGGGGCCAAGTCGTTGTGGACGAGGGTCGGCGGCTGCGCGCCGAGCAGCTCGGCGACGGCGTCGTGGTCGCGCAGCGCACGCTGCACCCGCCGTCGGAGGGCGGGCGCGTGCGCGTCGACGGCCGCCGACGCGCGTACGGCCCATGCACGGAAGTAGTCGCCGTCGAGGCGCAGCAGGAAGTCGCACCGTCGCAGGGCGCCCGCGACCGCGAAGCGCGCGTGCAGCCGGGCCAGCTCCCGCGCCGTCGTCGCCCAGTGCTCGAGCCCGTGGTATCTCAGCGGCCAGCCGTCGACGTGCTCGAGCACGAGCACGTGCTGGCGCGAGACCGCGTCGCGGTACGTGCCGTAGTAGCGGGCAACGGGCAGGTGACGCTCGCGCCCGAACCGCTCGAAGACGAGCGGCTCGCGGTCGCGCCGCCGTTTGTCCGGGTGCGTCTCGGGCGCCAGCCACTTGACGAAGCGCCGTTGGACCGTGCCGTCTGCGAGCACGAGCGTGACGACCTCGGCGCGGGAGCGATGCGCGAAGGGGCTAGGCGCTCGGGAGATCGAGCGAACGGCCGTGCTCACCGCGCCTCCCGCGCCAGCGCGCGCGTGTGCTCCACCAGCCCGTCGGCGCCGCGTCGCGTGAAGCCGGGACCACCGGCCTTGGTCAGCGTCTTGAGGTTGCGGTGGATCCCGCAGAGCCGCAGACGGCGAAGCGCGGTCGCGCGGGCTTCGACCGGCAGGCCGCCGGCCGCGCGTGCGTCGTCGTAGCCGTCGAGCAACGCGCTCAGCCGCGCGGTGTCGAAGCCGTCGCACAGGTAGGCGAGGTCGAAGAACGGCGAGCCGCGGGCGCTCTCCTCCCAGTCGATGGGGCAGATCCGGCCGTCGTCGCGTACAAGGACGTTGTACGGCCGGTAGGAACCATGAACCAGCGTGAACGGCCCGCCGGCGAGCTCGTCGGCGACCGCGACATAGTCCCGCAGCGGCGCTCCCAGCCGGGCCGCGAGGGGCGGCGAGAGCGCCGCGACGGCTGCGCGGGCCTGTTCGGCGACCGACGCGAAGAAGGCGGCGTCGTGCACGACGAGGAAGTCGTCGGCCGTCAGGTCGCGCTGTGCGAGGCGCGCCTGCATCCGCCCGAGCCACCGGGCAGCGTCGAGCCAGTGCGCGAAGGCGAGTCGATGCAGCCGGCGCCCGTCGACCTCGGCGAGCAACAGCCAGTAGCGGCCGCGCGCCTCGTCCCATACGCACCCGCGATACGCGGGCGTGCCGACGTCTGCCTGCGCGAGCAGCTCGCGGTAGACGCACAGCTCGCGGCGACGGCGTGCGGCCGGCTCGGGCTTGACGTGCTTGCAGGAGCCGAGGTCCTTCAGGAACAGCCGCTCCTCGCTCCCGTCGGCGAATCGCAGCGTGAGGATCTCGACCCGGTAGGAGCCGGTCGCGGGCGGCGCCGACCGCTCGATCGCGGCGATCGCCGCCGGTCGTCTGTCCGCGCGCGCCAGCGCGTCACCAACCACGGCCGCAAGAGCGGCGTCCGCTGCCGTCACAGCGCCACCTCCAGCATCTCTCCCACCACCGCATTCGCGTCGAAATGCTGCTCGGCGAGACGCCGCGCCGCGCGGCAGTGCCGCTCGTAGTCGGCGTTGACAGCGTCGAGCGCGCGCGCGGCGTCGGCCGGCGTGCGGACGCGCAGCATTCCCTCATCGTCGGGCAGGAAGCCGCTCGGGCCGGTGTGCTGGACAACGACGGGTTTCCCGCTCGCCAGATAGCAGACGCTGCGGTCGCTTACCCACGCGTTCTGGAGTCGCGCGCACGACGCCTTCGCCCAGCCGAACTCGCCCCGCGAGCATTGGACGTAGGAGCGGTAGTCCTCGGGACTGCCCGCGACGTCCTCCGAGTGCCGCACGCGCCAGCCGTGCCGCTCGAGCGTGCTGCGATCGTCGCCGTCCGCGTCAGAGAGGAACAGCGCGAGCTCGAGCGGCTGCTCGGTCAGCCGCGGGAGATCGAGGAACCTGAAGAACGCGGCGCGCTTGGTGTTGTCGTAGTAGTGGCGTGCGTCGCCGACGTAGTCGTGCTGCCCCCACCAGGTCGAGACGGCGGTGAACGCCTCGGCGCCGGGCTCGTACGCGAAGGGCCAGAGGTCGAGCGAGACCGGCGGGCGGATCCGCACCCACGGGATGCCGCAGTCGGGCACGAGGCTCGCGCGCGTCCCGACCGTCTCCCCCGTTGTGAAGTACACGTCGTGACGTGCCGGCGCGATCAGGCCGTCGCTGATCCACACCTGGAGAAGTCCCGGGTCGATGTCGACGAGCGCGCTGCGCCGAGCCAGCGACGCCAGCGCCGGGTCGAGCTGGTAGTTGAAGTTGAGCAGCAGGTCGGCGCTCTCAAGCAGCTCCTCGACGGCGACCTCGGGCATCCCGAAACACCGGCGCGACCCACCGGCAGGCACCCGCTCGTCCTCGGCGGCCACGACCGCAACGTCCGCGACGCCGTAGCGCTCCAAGCGCTCGCGGAACTGCACCAGGCGATCCTCCTCCGGGGCCTCCGTCGACCACGTGAAGCTGTCGAGCAGGAGGACCTCGCAGCCAAGCCGGCGCAGCGCGTGCACGTACTGCATGTAGACCCAGAAGTGTCCGCCCCCCTGGAGGAACTCGAGCAGTCGGACGGTCGAGACCACCACGCGCGTCATTGCGCTCCCAGCACCGGCTCCACGTCGTCGAACCAGCGGACCAGGTCGCGCAGGCGCGCGGGCAGCCACGCCGCGTCGTGCTCGCCTGTCTCGGCGACGGTCCAGACGAGCAGACTGGCGAGCCGCGCATAGGCGGCGGTCTCGAACAGCACGACCAACTCCTGCTCGGGTGCGAGCTCCCAGCCGGCAAGGCGCCGCACGGCGTCGCGATACGCGTCGAGGATCCAGTGGCGCTGCGATCGCGCGAAGCGCAGCAACAGCGTGGCGACGTCGAACTCCGGCGGTCCGGCAGCCGCCTCGTCCCAGTCGATGAGGCGGACACGGATCGCGCCGGCGTGCGGCGCGACGATCGCGTTGCTCGGCCACAGATCCCCATGGACGAGCGTCTCGGGTCCTCCGCGGGCGGCGGCGAGCTGCGCGCGCGAGGTCTCCTGCTCGGCCAGCCGCGCGAGCCGTAGGAGCAGCGCGTCGCGGAGCGTGACGACCTCCGGCCCGGCCCGTTCGAGCAGCGGCGAGGAGAGTCCGCGGATCGCGTCGCGCACGTTGCCGGCGTAGAACGGGATGCCGCGATCCCCGCCCCACAGCCGGCACTCCGCCAGCAGCGCGTGATCGGCGAGCGCGGTGTGGATGCGGGCGATCGCCTGCACGGCGGCCGCGACATGCTCGTGCGGCGGCCGCTCGCCCGCGAGCGGCCGGCCAGGAAGATCGGCGTGGACCTGCGAAGCGTGTTCCCCGTCGCGCTCGGCGATCACGGCGAGCAGCGGCGGGCCCAGCTCCTCGAGGCCGACGGCGGGCAGCCACCGCTGCGCGACCAGCCGGTTGCGCAGCGCCGCGTCGGTCCGCGAGCGCTTGACGACGACCGCGCGCGCCGTCCCGCCCAGGCGCAGGTGCAGGCGCTCGACATCGCGTTTGAGACGCTCGCGGCGCACGATGCGGAGCGCTCCACCGCCGAGCGTCTCGCGCAGGGAGTGGCGCAGCGCCGGGCTCGCGGTCGCCACGCCAGTCATCCGGCTTCCCGCTGAGGGACGAGCATGGGATCACGCGCAGCCGCCGGTCCGGCCTCGACCAGGCGGCCCGCGGCGAGCTCCAGGCGCAGGTCGCAGATCGCGAGCGTGCTCGCGCGATGCGCGATCATGAAGCTTGTCCGTCCGGCCATCAGCCGCTCCATCGCCGTGAGGATCGCGGCCTCGGTGCGGATGTCCACCGAGCTCGTCGGCTCGTCGAGGATCAGGAGCGGAGCGTCCGTCAGGAACGCCCGTGCGAGTGAGATCCGCTGGCGCTCGCCGCCGGACAGCCGCAGGCCGCGCTCGCCGACCGGGGCGTCGTAGCCGGCGGGCAGCGCGGCGATGAAGTCGTGGGCGTCGGCGGCGCGCGCCGCCGCCTCGACCTCGCGGCTGGTCGCCTCCGGGCGGGCGTACGCGATGTTGTCGGCGATGCTTGCCGAGAACAGGACCGGGTCCTGCAGCACGATCCCCAGCTGCCGGCGCAGGTCGGCGAGGCGGTAGTCGCGCAGGTCGACGCCGTCGAGCTCGATCCGTCCTGCGCTCGGGTCGTGCAGACGCATCAGGAGGTTGACGAGCGTGCTCTTGCCGGCGCCGCTGTGGCCGGCGATCCCGACCCGCATCTCGGGCTCGGCGACGAAGCTGACGTCCTCGAGCGCGAGCCGCCCCGGCTCGTATCCGAACGACACGTGCGCGAACGCCACGCGACCGCGGGCGCGCTCGAGCGGGCGGGCGCCCGGACGCTCGGGCACGTCGGCCTCGCGGTCGAGCAGCTCGAACGCCCGCTCGGCGCTCGCGAGCGAGTTCTGCAACGTCCCCGAGGTCTTCGCCATCGTCTTGATCGGCGCGTAGAGCTGGCTCAGGTAGCCCATCACGAGCAGGAGGTCGCCGAGCGTGATCGCGCCCGACTGCACGCGCCGCACGCCCAGGTAGAGGACGAGCGCCCCGCCGACGCCGATCACGGTGCCGACGGCGAGGCTGTACTGCCCCTTGACGAGCGCAAGGCGCACCCGTGCGAGCATCCCGTCGCTCGCACGCTCGTAGAAGCGGTCGTGCTCGCGCTCCTCCTGGCTGAACGCCTTCACGACGCGCAGACCCGTCAAGACCTCCTGCACCACAGAGAGCGCACTGCTCTCGAGCCGCTTGGCCTCGTGCGAGCGGGTTCGCAGCCCACGGCGGAACTGCACCGAGACGAATCCGAGCACCGGGACCACGGCAATGGCGAGCAGCGCGAGCTGCCAGTCGACGAGGAACGTGACGTACAGCATGCTCGCGAGGGCGGCGACGGCCGTCACGAACGAGACAAGCGTGTCGGAGGCGATGTACTGCACCGCCTTCGAGTCTTCGATCACGCGATAGGTCGAGTCGGCGGTCCCGGCCCGGTCGTGGTACAGCAGCGAGAGGCGCTGGGCCTGCGCGAACAGCCGACCGCGGAAGCGCAGGACCAGTTGCTCGCCGGTCGACGTCTGGAGCACGGTCTGCAGCAGCTCCTGCACCTGCGTCAGCAGTGCGACGGCGGCGAACATCAGCGAGACGAGCACCAGCAGCGCGCCGTTGGAGTGCTGGATGCCCTCGGGCACCACGGCTGCGAGGACGCCCGGCAGCGGCTGATCGCCGATGACGTTGTCGACGGCGAGCTTGAGCGGGACGGGCGTCAGCAGCGCGAGCGGGACCGCCAGGATGCTGACGAGGAACACGCCGACGATCTGCGCCCAGAACGGCCGAGCCTCCTGGAAGAGCCGGCGCAGCAGGTGCAGGTCGCGCGCGATCACGCCTTGGCGCGCTCCAGCGCCGCGGTGGCTTCCTCTCGGCCGGTCGCACGCGCTCCCCGCGGGACGTGCTCGCCGGCGACCGCGCCGTGGCGCCGAGCCATTCGCGAGAGCGCGCCGACGAGCTGGCCGCAGGCGCGCGCTGCCTCCAGCGCGGCGCGCCCGAGCAGCACGATCGCCAGCGCGGCGAGCACGCCCGCCGTCGCTCCCTCGCCCTCGAGAGCGGCTGCCGCAGCGAGTACTGCGAGCGTCGCGGCGACGCCGATGGCGACGACGCCGATCCGCGGGTAGACGCGGAAGCGGACGAGCTGACGACCTGTGCCGTGCTCCTCGACCGCAGTCCGCAAGCGGGCCGACGCAAGACAGCCGCCAGGGACGTCGTGATCCCAGCGATCGCAGTCGCCACCGGTCGTTGCCGTCGCGTCGAGCGCGGACAGGTCGTCTTCCAACTCGGCGAGCCACTGCTCGGTCGAGCTCGCCTGCTCGCTCCAGATGCGCGCGGTGCGCGGCCACGGCGGCGCGGCCGGCGCGCTGCCGTTGCGGCGCCACGGCGTCAAGCCCTCCTCGAGTCGGCCATGCAGCCGGGCTGCTGGCTGCACCAGGCACAAGAGCGCGACGAGCGCGCGCTCGCGACGCCGCAGAGGGTGTGGGGCATCGTGCACGCGTCGCGCCGTCAGGCACGCCAGTGCGACCGACATCGCGGCGCTCATGGCGGGCGGCAACAGCACGAGCCACGGCAGCCCCGCCATCAGCGCGGCGCTCGCCCAGACGAGCGCGACGAGCGTCAGCAGATACCACTCGGGCGTCGCGGGAAGCGCGCTGAGCGTGCTCGACCTGCGTTGGTACAAGGACTGGAACGGCGCCATCCCCCAGCGACCGTGGTACACGCGGGCCCGACGCGTCAGCCACGCGGGCAGAGCGCTCCCGTACACCGTTCCACGCCATCTCAAGTAGCCCGCCGAGTTGTGGCGGGCCGGCCACTTGCACTCGAGCTGCGCCTCCGCCCGGCCGTATCCGCGCTGTTGGCGCCAGTAGGCAGCGATCGACCCGCGCGGCCGGTGGAGGACCATCGCCGCCGGGCTGAAGCCGAGCGTCCACCCCCGCTCGCGGATCCGCCAGCAGATGTCGACGTCATCGCCCGCGACGCGGAAGCGCGGGTCGAAGCCGTCGACCGCCTCCAGCACCTCGCGCCGGAAGGCCGCGTTGCAGCCGGGGATGTGCTCCGCCTCACGGTCGGAGAGCAGCACGTGGGTCGGGTTGCCGGGCGCCTTCGAGACGCAGCGCGCGACGCTGTCGGACCCCGGCGGAGCGACGTTCGGCCCACCGACGCCGGCGTGCCCGCCGTCGAGGAATGCACGGGCAAGATAGGAGAGCCAGTCCCGGTCGGGCATGGCGTCGTCATCGGTGTACGCAACGATCTCGCCGGTCGCAGCGCGCCAGCCGACGTTGCGTGCGCTCGACAGCCCGTGATTCTCAGTGCGGATCACTCGCAGCCCGTGACGTGCGGCGATCTCGCCGGTGGCGTCGGTCGACCCGTCGTCCACGACGACGACCTCGTAGTCGGGGTAGTCGAGCGCACACAGCGCCTCGCAGCAGTCGCCGATCGTCGCCGCGCCGTTGTAGCTGCACACGACCACGGAGAGCCGCGGCCAGCGCGTTCCGCGCCGGGGCGGCGCGCGCTCAGCGAACGCCCCGCGGACGGCGTGGAGCGCCGGCTTGGGACGGCGCGCCCGGTCCGTCAACCCGAAGTCCCAGTCGACGATCTCCGTTCCGCCTTGCCCGCGCCCGTCCGCGCCGAGGTGCGTCACGTACCACTCGTCCGTCCACGCGAAGACGAAGGCACCCGCGCATCC
>Ga0070669_100001102_pt1 | contig 19745 bp, 22 predicted proteins | sample KBSS53metaG_FD_64680 | JGI IMG/M metagenome (GOLD analysis project Ga0070669, IMG submission 64680) | Switchgrass rhizosphere microbial communities from Kellogg Biological Station, Michigan, USA - KBS S5-3 metaG | ecosystem: Host-associated > Plants > Roots > Rhizosphere > Soil ... | reverse complement strand
TAGTGTCCTGCTCTCTCTCACAACTGAGGGTACTTTCCCTTGGTTATCTTCTTGCGTGAGAGGACTCTTCACTCTTGTCTAACGACTAAGAGCTGCCTCCCATTTAACTGAGCGATTTCCTTCAAATCAGTTTTCAACTCAGAGCAGAACCGCGCAATCTGCCGACGGGCAAATTGTCAGTTTTGTAAGGAACCTCGCGTTTCGTAGCTCCTAGGAGGTGAAATCAAATGAGGAGAGTTTTGCAGGTCTTAGCTTTACTCTTGTTCGCGGCGGCGCTCGTTGTGCCACTCAGCATGCCGAACTCCGCCGAAAGCCAGGCCATAACCGAAGCTTTGACTACGGATATGGACGCCAAAACTGATGACCTTTTCAATAACTTTGGGGCCCGAGGCACACCAATCGATGAGTGCGTCGACGAGCCCGTACCACCTACTGCCAGAGGTAATGGTCGCTTTGAAGATAACCTCTTTATCTTCAGCGAACGGGAAACGGTTGCTGACGGTTTAGGTCCAACATACAACGACGTCGGTTGCGTTGAATGTCACCAATCGGTCGACCCGGGCGCATTTAGTCAAGCGATGGAATTTCGAGCAGGCCATATCACCAATGGCCAGTTTGTCGATGCTCCGGGAGGTCAACTTGTTCACGCTCGCGGAACGGACTCTGACATCGTCGAACACATTTCAACTGCTGAAACAGTGAAAACGTTTCGCGTTACCACGAGCGCGCTCGGAGACGGGTTCGTCGAGTGCATCGCAAACGGAACACTCCAGAATAATGTCAACGCTCAGCCGTTGGCTCAACGTGGCACGCTTACGCAGGTTCCCGTAGTGGAAGCCGGCGGTACGCTCCGCATTGGCCGTTTCGGCTGGAAAGCTCAACATGCGAGCCTTCAGTCATTCGCCGGTGACGCTTATCTCAATGAGATGGGCATCACAAATCCTTTCGACGGCTCCAATGGACTTACTGAGAACCCGTGCAGCACTGCTGAAGGTGTCAGAAACTGCACCGGAGCCCCGTTCGATCCAGTAGCCGATCCGGAAGATGACGGTGATGACGTGCTCGCCTTTGCCGATTTCATGGCGGCCACGCGTGCTCCAGGCCGGCAGAATCCGATTCCGGCTGCGGCAGTTCGCGGTGACTCACTCTTCAACGCAGTGGGTTGCGCGGTTTGCCACACGCGTAACTTCACCACGGCCGCTCCAGGCACACTTATCAATGGCGGAGCATTCGTAGTACCCGCCGCCCTGGGAAATAAGATCATCCATCCGTTCAGCGATTTTGCGCTGCACAACATTGGAACTGGAGATGGCATCGTTCAGAACGCAGGACAAGGTTCGGCTAACCAGATGCGAACCGCACCGTTGTGGGGTATTCGGGCTCGAAACAGACTTATGCATGAAGGCCTGAACATCACCATTTTCGACTCAATCCAACTACACGCAGGTCAGGCTACTACTGCTCGTAACAACTTCAATGCGCTTACGGCAGCACAGAGAAATGACTTGATTGCCTTCGTCTTGTCGCTGTAGCTTCGGCGCAGTGAAAGATGAACAGATCATTGAGCTCGCCGGACACTCTTCATCTCCGGCGAGCTCAATGCCCGATAGTTCTCAGAGAATCGAGCCTATTCAAAGAGATTGCCGGAGGCCCATGAAAGTGAACCTCGTTACCCATTACAGCTATCGTCATAACGCACTCCTTTTATTACTTTGTTGTGTTCTTGTTTGTGGTTGCAGCAAATCGAAAGCGCCAGCGGTTGAAACAGCGCCAGCTTATCAACCACCACCGCCGCCTGTGGTTCAAGTGCCGACGAACGTAGTTCCTGCCAAGCTAAACGAAGTTGAGGAAGCTCTGAATAGAGTATTCAAAGGCGCGGCAGTTGTAGACAAATCAGTCAACCCCGCTTTCTATGCCGGCGACTTTAACGGCGATGCAGTGCAGGATATTGCGATAGCGGTAAAGCCAGCACCAGGGAAGATCGAAACGCTTAACGAAGAATATCCCGCCTGGCTGCTTCGCGACCCGTTCGCAGCGGAAGAAACAAAGTCGCCAAACCTTCGGGTCGACGAAGACGAATCTATGCTGGCGATCATTCACGGCTACGGGGCGAATGATTGGCGCGACCCGCAGGCCACACAAACATTCCTGCTCAAGAACGTCGTCGGCTCGGAACTGGAGGTTCATGCCGGCAAAGAATTCGTGAAAGAATATCGTGGGAAGAAAACTCCGCTGATCAGAGGCGACGTGATTGGTCAGGTGCTGCGGGGTAATCGCGGCTACATCTATTTCGCCGCCGCAACTTATCGCTGGTTCGATCCGGAAACCTATAGAGGTGAACGGACAAGAGGCGCATTCCACGGTATGGGACGAAAGTCGTAAACAAGAATCAAGGGAGGCTCAGCACAACCATGATCGCGAACAGACGTTGTCTTAGATTTCTGATCTCAGTCTTAGCTTGTATCGCGTTCTGTTACCAGGGCGCACTGATAGTCGCTCAAGCGCCCGCCAAAACGTCGGGCGTTGCCTTCATCAGTGTGGAGGAATTGAAAACGAAATTGGCAGCTAACGAGTCCGTAGTAATCATCGATGTCCGCTCGAGTGAGACGTTCGCTAACAGCGACAGGAAGATCAAGGGCGCAATTCACATGAAAACGCGACGGATAGAACACCGTCTGACGCTCCCGCCGTTAAAGGACGTACCGCGTGATCGTCCTGTAGTTACCTACTGCGCATGCCCCGCGGATGAGTCAGCGATCTTCGCAGCGCGTGTTTTTCTTGAGAAAGGCTTCAAGAACGTGCGGGCGCTGAAGGGTGGATGGCGAGAATGGATAAAGGTCAGCGGCCCAACCGAAACCAAGCCTCGCCTCTAGGATTCGGCGCGTCTCGTCGCACGAGACCGTTGCGGTTCCACAACATGCTTTTCCGCACAAAGTCCAATACAATGACGCAGCAGTGTTGGAAGAACATGGAGGCAAGCGACTATCCTGGAAGTTATCCAACTGGGCTGCGTACGTGGAGATCGCAGGTTATTTAGCGGCCTCAACTTTTCGCTGACACCCGGCACATTCGTCCAACTCACTGGACCGAATGGGAGTGGCAAGACTAGCTTACTGAGAATACTTTGCGGGCTGTTGGCCCCGGCCGAGGGTGAGGTGAAATGGCAAAGTGCGAACATTCGCGCTCTCGGTGAGGATTATTTCAGGTTCGCAACGTATCTGGGTCACCGACACGGGATTAAAGATGAACTGACGGGCATTGAGAACCTGCGGATCGCCAACGCTCTGAATGGCCTTGAAATTAGCGAAGAGCGGGCTCTTTCTGTTTTGAAAACAATGGGACTTGGCGGCCGAGAAAACCTTCCGGCACGTTTGTTGTCAGAAGGTCAAAGGCGCAGGGTCGCTCTTGCTCGGCTTGTTGTCTGTGGAACGACGCTTTGGTTGCTTGATGAAGTATTGACGTCGCTCGATAAGGCAGCAGTCGCTCTAATTAGATCTTTGATAGAGGAGCATCTGGCAAAAGGCGGGATCGCGATGGTTGCGACCCATCAGGAACTCGAGTTGAAATCGGGCTCGGTTCAGCGCCTGGAACTGGCAACGTGAGCTCGCCCTCAAGTCTATCCATGTTTCGGTGGATCGTTTGGCGCGACCTGATTCTTGCGTGGCGCCGGCGAGCAAACGTGCTCTCGACGGTCTTCTTTTTTGTAATCGTCGTGAGTCTCTTCCCTCTCGGTATTGGCCCTGAAACGCAGTTACTGCGTTTGATAGCGCCGGGTGTAGTTTGGGTGGCAGCTTTGCTGGCTTCGATGTTGTCTCTCGGACGCATGTTCGAGAACGACTATCAGGACGGAACTCTCGAACAGATGCTTCTAACGCCGCAGCCTTTGTATCTCGTCGTATTGGGAAAGATCGTTGCGCATTGGTTAGTCGCTGAGATCCCTCTGGTGCTGATTGCTCCGCTATTGGGAATGCAGTTCGGACTTTCACGAGATACGTTGTTGCTCCTGTTTGTGACTCTACTGCTCGGAACGCCGGTGTTGAGTCTAATTGGATCTGTTGGAGCTGCTTTAACTCTCGGTCTTCGCGGGAGCGGGGTTCTGATTTCGATTTTGGTGTTGCCGCTTTACATACCTGTTCTGATCTTTGGAGCCGGAGCGGTTGAGGCAAGCATCATGGGATCGAGCCCGCAGTCGCACCTTTACTTGTTGGGCGCGGTGGGTCTGTTGTCACTGACCTTCGCACCGTGGGCGGCGGCGGCGGGGCTTCGAATATCGTTGGAATAGGAAAGCGAATTCATTAGCTAATAGGCAAGAAGGAATCATCTAACATTTGATATTTGAGATTTGGGAAGTGTTTTTTGCGTCTTCGTTCTTAGACGTCAGGTGCTGGGTTTAACTTGTCTTAGTCTCTGAGACTGAGTATTTAGGTGAAAACAAATGATAATTCTCAAATCTCAAATGATAATTGACCAATGATTCGAACCATTTAATTCATCGCCCAGGACGCGCGACTAACAGGGCAGGTTTCAGTCATGAACCTCTACAAATACGCATCACCAACGAGCTTCTATCCACTCGCAGGAAAAATGATCCCGTGGTTTGCCATACCCGCGGCAATTCTATTTCTGGTAGGCCTATACGTCGGCTTCTTTGTCGCGCCGACCGATGCACAGCAAGGCGACGCCTACCGCATTATCTTTATTCACGTGCCAGCGGCATGGATGGGAATGCTGTTGTATGTGCTGCTGGCTATCTATGCCGGTATTGGTTGGGCCTTTAACGCTCGACTGTCGTCGATGATGGCGTCATCCATCGCTCCGACTGGAGCGTTATTTACGTTCATTTCACTGGTAACCGGCGCCCTATGGGGCAAGCCGACGTGGGGAACTTATTGGGTTTGGGATGCACGAATGACCTCAACGCTCATTCTGCTCTTTTTATACATCGGCTTCATCTCTCTTCAGGCTTCGATCGATGATACCCGTCGCGCAGATCGCGCAGGCGCAGTGATCGCGCTCGTTGGCGTGATAAATGTTCCAATCATCTACTACTCGGTTCAGTGGTGGAACACACTGCATCAGGGAGCTACACTACGTCTTCTAGAGAAACCAACAATTGTGCCGAAGATGTTGGCCGCAATGTTGATAATGTTAGCTGCTTGCTGGTTGTATTCAATCGCTGTCGTGCTGCTTCGCTTAAGGTGCACGATTGTCGAGAGAGAACAAAACGCGGCCAGATTCGCGGAGGCAACCTAAAATGGATTGGTCAATGGGTGGTTACGGATTCTACGTGTGGGGATCTTATCTCTGCACGTTTGTGGTGATCGGCCTGGAAGTTTTCAGCCTGGTCAAACGTAAACGCGCTTGTGCGCAGCAATCAAAAGCAGAACCCCAAGAGAGACTTAGGGGGCCCGAGTCGTCTTACGTCGCGCAGGCAAGATGAAACGCGTGGAATCAGGCAGTGAAAACAGGTGCTTTACACGCAAAACCAATTACAGAACGGGAGCGAAGCCACCGATTTCAAGTTACATTGAGCTGATCGGCTAGTTGAAGTCGGTCGCTTCGCTCCCCTTCTGCAATCTCAGCGAAGTTCTAAGGTAGTAAGGATTATATGAAACGCCGTCATAAACGTATCGGGTTTATTATCGCTGGCTTGGCCGCATTAAGCGTCGCTGCTTACCTTGTAGCGAGCGCTTTTCGTAACAACCTCGTCTTCTTCTTTAGCCCAACACAAGTCGCCGCTCGAGAAGCACCGGTTAATCGTACCTTTCGAATCGGAGGTTTGGTTCAGGAGGGCACACTGAAGCGTGATCAGGATGGCTTGACTGTGCGCTTTACTGTTACCGATACTGCCGCCAGTATCCCGGTAGTCTACAAAGGTATTCTTCCGGATTTATTCAAGGAAGGCCGTGGGTGTGTCGCTCAGGGACGAGTCGGCGGCGACGGTGTCTTCTACGCTGAATCTGTTCTAGCCAAGCACGACGAGAATTACATGCCTCCGGAAGCAGGCCAAGCCATCGACAAAGCAAAGCACGCTCAAAAAGCTGCGACGACTGTAGTCGATAATTAATGCAAATATGATCCCGGAAATTGGTCAGTTTGCGTTAATCATTGCGCTTCTCCTCGCGGTTACGCAGGCGACGCTGCCGTTGGTCGGAGCGTCGCGTGGCAACCAACAGTGGATGGCATTAGCTGCGCCCGCCGGCCAGGCACAATTCATCTTCGTTGCCATTGCTTTCTGCTGTCTCGGCTACTCGTTCATCACCAACGACTTCTCTGTTCTTAACGTCGCGACGAACTCCAACTCACAACTGCCGCTACATTACCGGCTAGCCGCAACGTGGGGTTCTCACGAAGGCTCTCTGTTGCTATGGACCTTGATGCTGTCGCTTTGGACTGTGGCCGTCACGCTTTTCAGTCGCCACCTTCCTGACGAAATGATCTCGCGAGTGATTAGCGTGATGGGGATTGTCAGTGTCGGCTTTCTCCTGTTCATGCTGCTGACCTCAAACCCTTTCGCGCGGTTATTGCCGGCACCAGTCGACGGTCGCGATTTGAATCCTCTGCTCCAGGATCCGGCAATGGTCGCACACCCACCGATGCTCTACATGGGCTACGTGGGATTTTCAGTCGCTTTCGCTTTTGCGATCGCCGCATTGATTGGTGGCAAGCTTGATGCGACATGGGCCCGTTGGTCACGGCCCTGGACCACAGTCGCGTGGATGTTCTTGACCTGCGGTATCGCACTTGGAAGTTGGTGGGCCTACTACGAACTCGGGTGGGGTGGCTGGTGGTTTTGGGATCCGGTCGAGAACGCGTCGTTCATGCCGTGGCTCGTGGGAACAGCTCTGATCCATTCGTTGGCCGTAACTGAAAAGCGAGGCGGGTTTAAGAGTTGGACGGTGCTGCTGGCGATTGCGGCGTTCTCACTTAGTCTCTTGGGCACATTCTTGGTGCGCTCGGGTGTCTTAACTTCTGTTCACGCGTTTGCGACCGATCCGAAGCGCGGCATCTTCATTCTCGCGTTCCTGGCATTCGTTATTGGTGGTTCCCTTCTCCTTTATGCGTGGCGCGCGAAACAAGTTGGACTTGGTGGCAAGTTTGATGTGATCTCAAGAGAGTCGCTGTTGTTGTCGAATAACGTACTGTTGACGGTCGCGGCTGGTTCGGTTCTTCTCGGCACGCTTTACCCCTTAATCGTCGATGCGCTGGGAATGGGTAAACTCTCCGTTGGTCCACCGTATTTCAATCTGGTGTTTGTACCGCTGATGGCGCCTGCGATGTTTCTGATGGGGATTGGTCCGATCGCCCGTTGGAAGAAAGCGAGTTTGCCTGAGTTAGCAATCCGATTGCGCTGGGCTTTCGTCATCAGCGCCGTTACCGCTCTTCTACTTCCCTTCGCACTGGGTAAATGGAAACCTCTGCCAAGCCTGGGATTACTGCTGGCGTTTTGGATTACGACAACGGGGCTGCTCAATCTGTGGGAACGTGTTCGCGTTACTTCCGGACAGCTCACGGTATTTCAAAAGCTGCGGATGCAAAGTCGCAGCTACTACGGAATGCAGCTCGCGCACTTTGGCGTCGCGGTGTTCATCGTCGGCGTCACTATGGTCACTGGTTATCAAACCGAGCAGGATGTGCGCATGGGAATTGGCGACACGATCACGGCCGGAGGTTACGAGTTTAAGTTCAACGGTGTGACGGAAGTGACGGGTCCTAACTATCGCGCGGGCCGGGCAGAAATGATCGTGAGTAAAAACGGCGTCGAGATCGAGCGCATGTATCCCGAGAAAAGGAACTACACCGCGAGCGGAAGCGTGATGACCGAAACTGCCATCGACAGCGGCATTACGCGTGATCTCTACGTCTCGCTTGGAGAACCGATAAACAACGGCGCCTGGAGTGTGCGAGTGTATTACAAACCGTTTGTCGGATGGATTTGGGGAGGCGCTCTACTGATGGCAATCGGAGGCGGCCTGGCAGTTAGCGATCGCCGGTATGCGTTGGCAACACGAAAGCAGAAAGAAGCCGAAAAGGCGAAGAAGAAAGTGGAAGTTGTTCCGGCGCCCATAACAGCGCGGGTGGGAATTGAACCGGAACAGACTTAAGACAGCCGGAGTAAGCGTTATGGAAGTCCATTTCCGGAGAACAGGCGAACGTCGTTACGCCGTGGTAATTAATCGGAAAGATTTACCGATCGTAGAAAAGGATCCTGCCCCGGGATTTGATCCACTGATTCCTCACGATCTGATGCACCTTGTTGTCGAAAGTGAGCTCGGTCTTAATCGAGGAATATTTGGTCAGGTCGCAAGTGGCGGGAATGCGGGGTCATTTTGGGTACAATCACCTGAGAAAAAGAGCCGCGATGCAAGTCGCCGACGTCGAAGAAACGTTAAACGCGGACGGAAGCTTCTTCGAGCTGGTCGTGAGGATTGTGCCCGATCGGAGCGCGCTACGTATATCTGTTGGTACGAATGGTTAAGGCGTTCGAGTAATGCCAAGCACAGAACTCAGGCTTCTAAAATGATCGGCGAAGTAAAACACCTGTGGTTATTGTCCCCCACGTCGGAGCACGAGGCTCTTAACGAGGAGAGTATCCGCCGCGTGTGTGCGCGCCTCGACGATTTAAGCGCACGCTGGTCACGTCTCGGCATCGGCGAAAAATTAACTGTAGAATGGCCGGAGAAAAGCTGAGATTTAGTCTGTTATGACTCGGTATCTCATTCCACTGGTTATATTCGGCGTGCTCGTCGTGTTCCTGGCGATCGGATTAGGTCGAGATCCCCATGAGGTCCCTTCGCCGCTGATCAATAAACCGGCTCCGTCTTTTAAGCTGGCCCAACTAAAAGATCCGTCAAAGTCTTTTTCCGCGGAAGAGATGCGTGGCCGCGTTTGGTTGCTCAATGTTTGGGCGTCGTGGTGCATATCGTGCCGCGATGAACATCCGCTGCTGATTGAGTACGCGCGCACTGGAGCTGTGCCCATCTACGGATTGAACTACAAAGACAGACCGGAAGACGCGCTTGCCTGGTTGCAAGAACTAGGTGACCCCTATGTTCTGAGCGTTTCAGATCTCGATGGTCGGATTGGGATCGATTACGGCGTGTACGGCGCCCCCGAAACTTATCTGATCGATCAGCAAGGTGTGATTCGCTTCAAGCAGATTGGACCAGTCACACCCGATATTTGGACTAAGAACATTCTTCCGCTGGTTCAAGAGATGAATCGCCAAGGTGGTAGTAGGTAGATGATCAGTAAGCGAATGTTCATTTGGAGTGCGGTGACCTGTCACCGCTTTCGCCCGCTGCGACTTGTCGCAGCCGTTGGAGGCGGCCGGAAGCAGCGTTTAAAAGCGGCGACAGGTCGCCGCACTCCAAATAGGTTTTTCGTCTCCGTCGTTTTGATCTGTTCTACCGCGATCGTCGCAAGCGCACAGCTCAGACGGCCCGTGAGTAACGATCCGCCCGATCCAGCGGTGGAGCAACGCCTTGCAAAACTCTCGCAAGAACTGCGCTGTCTCGTTTGTCAGAACGAAACGCTTGCCGACTCGCGCGCCGATCTTGCAGAGGATCTGCGTGATGAGATTCGCACCCAAATTCGTGCCGGCAAGAGCGATCAGGAGATCATCGCCTTTCTCACTCAGCGATATGGTGACTTCATTCTTTATCGACCGCCGGTGCGACCGAAAACATATCTCCTGTGGTTTGGTCCGTTCGTGCTTCTACTGGCAGGCCTCGCGCTCCTCTTTCGATACGTAAAACGCCGCAGAGATATGATTGAGGAGCAGCCCTTGAGCAACGCTGACCGCGCACAAGTCGAAAAATTGCTTAGCTCAGCTTCTCGAAAGGAAACTGCGTGATACTGTTCTGGGTAATTTGCACAATCCTGGTCGTCATCGCGCTGGCCTTCATACTGCCTCCGTTGCTTCAACGCTCTGGAACAACACAGGCTGCGAGTGACAAGGAAAGGCGCGAAGCTAATATTGAAATATACCGCGATCAACTTACTGAACTTGATACGGATCTTCACAACGGCATCGTTAGCAAGGACCAGTATCAACAAGATCGCGACGAGATTGAGCGACGGTTATTGGAAGACGTGAAGCGCAGCGAATCGGAAACGAAGCCGACTGTGGATTTCGCGAAACGCAACGTTGTCTACGCGCTTGCCATCGGCCTACCATTGGTCGCCGTACTCTTCTATCTAAAGGTAGGCGAGTTGAAAGCGCTGGCGCCGCCTGAGGTGCAGAGACCTGCGGCTGAGCCATCGAGCCAGATGCGCTCGCAACAGCAGATCGAGGCAAACGTCTCAGCGTTGGTAGAGCGGTTGAAGTCAAATCCCGCTGACGCGCAGGGTTGGGTGATGTTGGCGCGTTCTTACAACACAATGGAGCGTTTTGGCGAAGCGGCCGGCGCTTATGCAAGAGCGACCGAATTGCAGCCAAATAATGCTGACCTCTGGGCCGAATACGCGTTTGTTTCAGCCATGGCCAATGGCCGGAACCTTGAAGGTCAGCCGATGGAACTGGTAAACAAGGCGCTGAAGATCGATCCGGAGAACCTAAAGGCACTACAGCTGGCAGGTAACGATGCGTTTCAGCGCAAGGATTATAAAAAGGCGATCGATTTCTGGTCGCGTGTACTTAAGAAGGTTCCGCCTCAGTCAGAAGTGGCCCAGTCTATTCAACAGCGAATTGATGAGGCCACATCATTAGCGAAGACTAATTAGGTTTGAAAAGGAGATTGTGTTATGGCGCAACGGAAAATCATCGATTGCAGACTATATCCTAATGATAAGGGTTGCACTTTGAGTATCGAAGGAACCGAAGAGGAAGTGCTTCAGGCAGCTACGTATCATGCGGTTACGATGCACGGCCACGAAAACAACCCGGAGCTTCGTGATGCCATAAAGTTAATGATGCACGACGTCAATCCTCAGAGCGCGACGGCAAAATAACTGATGAACAGAGAGAACCTTCTTTTCTCCATAATCGGGATCTTGTTTGGATTCATCGTCGGCTTCATGTTTGCCAGCACGATGAATCAGAAGTATGGACCAGGCGCGCCGACGCCGACCGCCAGTCAGAACCTCCCGAGTGATCATCCGCCTCTCGGAGCGAACGCCGCCGCAAATCCCGCTGGCATGCAGGCTGAAGTAACGGCGTCGATCGAAAAGGCACGAAACGAACCGAAGAACTTTGAAGCGCAACTTAAGGCTGCTGAGCTCTATTACCAGATCCAACGTTATGACCAGTCGATCGAATACTTGCTCAAAGCGAATCAACTGAAGCCTACTGATTATCAAACCGTGGTGAATCTCGGAATGGTGAATCTCGACGCAGGTCATTACGACACGGCTGAGAAGTGGTATCGTGCGGCGCTGAAGATGAAATCAGACGATGTGATGGTTCTCGCCGGCATGGCTGAAACGATGCTTCAGAAGAAAGATGCTAAAGAGGCTGAGACTGCAATTGCACAGCTCGAGAAAGTGGATCCTACGAGTCAGGATTTACCGCGCTTCCGTGACAAACTCGCGAGTTTGAAGGGTGGGAACTAATGTCGCTGGACGCGCGCCATAAACCTAACCGGCTGGTCACACAATACCTGTCATCACTACATGCGGCTCCGAGAACTCCGTTCTGCCAAATTCGGTAACAAGCGTAAAGTTATCTGTCGGCTCCACACTCGTAAAGCCCGCCGCTAAAAACATGTTCTCGAGGGCCTTTGCCCCGATGGCCCAGTAGTTATAGTAATCACCATCTGAGGCTTTCTCACCAATAAACTCGCAGACAGGGTGGTCTGCGCCATGTTCAAAATGCGGATGCGGCGTCGAAACGACTGCCCGGCCATTGCAGACCGTTCTAATTCTTTGGATTGCTCCGAATGGATCGGGCAGATGGGGCAGCACAGAACCACAGATGACCTGATCAAATTGTCCGAAGTTTTTCTCTATGTCATAAAGACTCTTCTTGACATAAGTCACACTAACATTCAGTAACGAGCTTATTGACTGTATTGGGGTCCAATCCCAAATATCAATTGCGGTAACTCGCGCACCTCGACATGCGGATTCGAGTGCGAAGTATCCACTCGAGGTGCCGACGTCAAGAACACTTGTTCCCTCGAGAGTCTCCGGAAGGTTGTAATGCTGGATGTACTTTGACATGTCATAGTCTCCTTGCAGGATCAGGCCCTGGCCGAAATCGATCTGGTGGTATGCACCTCCTTTATCATTAACTTCTCGAACGAATTGGACTAGACGTTGATACTGTGCATCACTGGTTTTTCTGATTGACTCAACTGCTCTCTGAATATTGCTTTGCGGCTGCTCCATCTCTGTAACTCAGTCCTCCTGTTTGCATACCTATCGAGCGCTATTCAAAATATGAAATCACAGAAGAGGTTGATGAAAACTGGCGGGCGTACTAATTAGACAACGACAAGACGGCGCGGACATTAGGGTCCGATTGACATCTTCACCACGTTTGCCAGCAGAATCCGATCAATCTTCCCGTCCTTGGCAATCACTAGTACCACACCATTTTCGACCGTCACGCGTTTGACGCCACTCATTGATCTGTTGATTAGCGTGCCGTCGTTCGTCTCGATAATCAATCGAGGCGCCATCTCAGCTTCCGGTTTGGTTTCGGTGGCCGGCTCGGGCTTTGGCTCCGCTGAACGTCGAGCTGCAGTATTAGCTGCGCGCCTCGATGTAGTTCGTGCCGGAGGCTTTGGTTTAGGTTCGGGTTCAGTCGTACTAGGTTCTTCGGTCTTTGGTGTTTCAACCGGAGTCTCTTCTGGTTTTGGTGCGGGTGTGGTTGTAGTTGTTCGACGTGGAGTCCGTGATGTCGGCGGACGATTGCGTGCTGTTCGCGGTGCCGGCCTCGCAGGTGCAGTTTCGGCGGGCGTCGGCGTTTCAGTCACCGCAGGTTTCGGCGACTCAACCGGAGTTGGTGCCGGTGTTGGTTCGGGTAGCGCCGGAACAACAGCGACGTCGCTAAGCGGCGGCGGTGGTTCATCAATGCGTGCGCCGACTGACGATGCACGTCTTCCCGGTCGACCAGTCGCGACTGTTGAGGACGCACCTGGTGTTTCGGTTTCCGCTATACCCGTTCCTTCAATCGCCTGAAACGATCCGGAGAAAACTAATTGATATGTTCCCTCTTCGTCGTTAGGCGTTCGCGCCTGCACTCGCAGAATGAGGTCTGCTGTCGTTCGTAAATATATTCCCTTGGTAACCGGCGCTGTGCCCTCCGCATAAAGAGTTAACTTCAATAGGGGACGCAGTGTGCCTGCAGTAAACACATCGATGTCGCCGTTGAGGTTTCTACTTTGAACGGTGATTACCAGGTCGCCCGGTGTGCCGCGAAAGGCGTAATAGTGATTCGTTAATCGGGCATCACCGAGGTCGCGCGCCGTGATGTGTCCGAGAAGATTCTTGTCATGGACAGGTGTCGGATAATTTGGATCTGCCGATTGCGCAGACACAAATGTAGCCATCGTCAGTAGTACTAACAACGACGAGATCAGTCGAAAAGCAGTTGTCATACTGAAAGTCATGGGCAACGGCCTGGCGGCGGCCAAAGCATATCAGATTATTGAGTTAGTCAGAATCAAAGGTGTGACCCTCGAAACCACCGACTTCCTGTCGAGGGCTCTTCAGGTTTGCCCTAACAAACCTCCGTCGCGCTTTGCGCACAAGTTTCTGAGACACAGTATTAGGTCGAAGTTGATCCTCGCATGTTATCCTGACGTCATGAAGTATTCGAGTTTATTGTTTCTTCTCCTCATCATTTCACTCAATGCAGTCGCCCAGACAACCTGGACAACAAAGCTCGATAAGGACGTTCGCTTCTATCAACCTACTGACATGGGGGTATTGATCGCCGGCACAGAAAAGTCAGTCTATGGTATCGACGCTTCCACGGGCGATGTGGTGTGGCGCCGCAAAGACAGTTCACTCGATGAAACCGATGTAGCGCCCATCCCGGGAACGGATCTTCTCCTTCTGAGTTACCAAAAAGGATCGAACACTCGTGTCGAGGCGGTCGATATTCTCAGTGGCGACACCATCTGGCGCAGCGATAAGATCAAGGGCGCGGTCATGCAAGTCGCCGTGGACCCTAACAGCAATCTGCTGGCAGTTGTATTTGCGAAGGACGCAAAGGAACGCGCGCGCGAAGGCTTCAAAAAGCGCCCGCTGCTTCACGTTCTCGATCTCGCCACAGGCGATGAACTCTGGAAACACGAAGCCAGCGAAGTTGAAATGATGCCAGCTCGCTGGCCTGAGGATTCTTCAAAAGAAGTTGAATACACGCTCGACAATTACTATCCGCCTGCATTTGTCGACGGCCGTCTTTTTCTCTTCTACGAAGGAATTACGTCGTTCGACGCACGCTCAGGCAAGGAACGTTTGCGCGAACGTTATCGCGTTAACGAAGAAGGCCTCGCCTTGACGGAAGCCGAACCTATCTTTGCGACAGACTTTGTTTTCACTTCTGGTCGTGGTCACGTTCGCGCTATCTCGCGTAAAACTGGTGACACGGCCTGGGAAGCAAATGATCTGGGAGTCACTCCCGAACTAATCGTAGTAGGCGACGTGCTGTACGCGAGAACCGGCGGCCAATTCACAAAACTAAAAGACGGCGAGACGGAGGACAAGGGCTCCTACGGCATCAGTGCCATCGATGCCCGGAATGGAAAAGTGTTGTGGCGTTACAAAGGAGCCGATAAAGGAATCACGAACCTGCTCATTCCCGGTTCAAACGTACTTGCGATCGCCGATCGCGACGATTTGATATTCGTCGACGCCTCCACTGGCAAGCGCATTACAAAGGTGTCTCACCGAATCGAGCGTGCTTCGTTTGGCTTGTTGAATGAACGTGGCGATGTAGTGATTGGCGGCCGAAATGAGATCGCGGCGTTCGATCAGCGCAGTGGTCTTGAATTATGGCGCGTCAGACACACGCCACCTGGTCGCGGATTTCTTCGCACAGTCGGCGCTATAGCCGCGCGTGCTGCTTCACTCTATTTCCGATACGGAGGCACTGCCACGACGGCATTTCGGGGTATTCAAATCGCGCGCTCAGTAAGTAGCTTGAGTTGGTCTGGACTTGCCGCGCGATCGTCTTTTTCAAATCTGCAAACACTGGCTACTAACTCGGCTCGAAACTACGGCGTGTCGCGCTTCAGACAGTTTGGCATCGCATCGAAAGTGCGCGGCGTAACTGCCGGATCAAGACCGACGATTTCAGCCAACATCGGCACTCGTCCGCGATCCGTTAACGTCGAAGAGCGATTGCTCGATCGGCTCGATCCCGCAAACCAACTCGAGCGCTTGTCACGCTTTTTGTGGCATCGTGAACGACTGGCAGCTTTGCGTGGTCAGTGGATGTACTTCTACACCGACCTGAAAGGTCGTGATGGAAATGGATTGGCGGGAGTTAATGTAAACACGGGACGCAGTGAGCGCCAGATCAGGCTGAGTGATCTCGACGAACGGTTCGTCACCGACGAAACCCTTGGCCTTATGTTCGTGGCTAACGGGAATCGAGTGATCAGTTATTCCGTATCTGGTCATTGAGCCGCAGATTCCACATCCACACGCGGATCAGACGGAGGGGGTGTCTGTGATCGGCGGGTTTCTGTGTGAACTGCGGCTCAAACTTGCGAATGCCGCTGCTATTTGGTCGGGTAATTTGGTCCAAGTCGCGATGCATCACCCTCACAAAGCGTCTTTACCAATTCCCCGTGAAAATAATCCGGCATCGATGCTTCTGTGCCAACCCGCTGTCGATAGTGCTGGCGTGATTTATCGATTGGGTCTTTCAGCAAGTCGTAAATATTTTGCGTCTCACTTGGGTCCCGGCCATCGATCTTGTCCATGTAATACAGCTTGATCTCAGAGATCAGCACGCGCGCAAGTCGCTGAGCCGACTGATGTGCTTTGCCATTCACAGACGCAACGTCGACCGTTGTTTGCACCGCTACGGTATTCGGCTTCGACGCGACCTGCCCTGGTTGGCGTTCAGTAACCGCACTTGCTGAAGAAGAAGTGTGGGGAGGAGCATTATCCGGGCAGTCTTCCGCAGCCGTGGATCTAGATGCTCCCAGTTGCTGAAAATAATTCCACGTAACGGCAGCAACCAACGCTATCCAGCTGCGGAAGCGCTTAAGGTTCTTCATATTGGGTTAGTTAACCGCGACTGTCTCGGGCGCTGAGTGCTCTTTCTTCGCGTTGCCGTGTGATTCAGATTTGGATTTCTTCGACGGGTCGCCGACCTGTAATTCACAGTTACCGAAACTCACCTGTAATCTGTTTCCGCCAGACTCCTGCAGTTTCACTTCCAATGCGGCGGAACGGATCACCGTATTTTCACTGACACTGCCCGACAGCTCCACGCTTTCAGCATCAATCTCGCCACCGAGCGAACCCTGTGACTTCAACTCTTTTACCTTGATCTTCCCTTGAACGCTTCCTTCGTTCGTCAAAGTCAGCGCCGGCGCAGATACCTCGCCTCTCACCTGACCACTGACGACAACAGGACATTGCGAGCGCATCACGCCCTCAAACTCGGTGCCGTTTTCAATTACTGTCTGTTTCGCGGTTTTATTGTCTGACATGAATGCCTTCCTTTTGATTTTTTAATTTCGGTTACTTCTGAATTTTTAACCTAAGCACGCAACCGTGCTCGAATGCGAACTCTGTCATCGTGGGCGGCTGTTGTACTGAGCCGCTCATGATTCCGTCTTTACGAACCGTGACGCGCTTTGGTCCTACAATGCCAGGACCCTTGCCGTTCTCTTTAAATTCACCTTGAATGTCGATCTCGCCGAAACCGACAACCTGACAGCCTTGCATCACACCGTGTTTGCCAAGGCGCAATACTGCGCCCGTTCCGAGTGAGATTGAACAGTTTTCGAAACGACTTTCAATCTCGACCTCCGATTTGTCGCCAAACTCGAGCGCCGCATTACGCAGAACATCGCCCTGGCCAAAGAAACGTTTACCCTGGCCTGACCCTGAAGGGCTCTGGCCGGCACCGCTTCTCATCGCCTGATATTGTTCTGCCAGCGTGCCGCCCGACGTTTTTTCACCACTGCCGGACGCAGACAAGTCGACCCACTCAGCGACCACTTCAACCAGGCTATCGACGTCCAGTTCACAACCGTGAAGCTTGGCGCCGGTCATTACTGTCGCGTTGAGTTTCGCACTGCGCAGATTGGAGTCGCGGAGGTCGGCACCGGCAAGAATTGCTTCTTCAAAGTTAGCTTTCGCCAGGTCGGCGCCGTTTAGGTTGGCGTTTGAAAAATCCGCGCCGCCGACATACGCATCGCGCAGATCGGCATTGGCAAGCTGAACACCTTGCAGAGAGGCGCCGCCGAGATTAGCCGCTTCCATCTGTGCGTAGTTGAGACGCGCACCCGACAAGTTCGCCCGTTCGAGTGTTGCGCCTTCGAGATTCGCGCGGCTCAGATCGGCGTCCTGCAAATTGGCGCCCTGAAGATTTGCGCCTTCCAGGTCGGCCTTCTGCATATTGGCGCCCTGCAAATCAGCGTTGGCAAGATATGCATCGCGCAGATTCGCATTCGAGAGGTTCGCGTTACGCAGGTTCGCCTCTTCAAAGTTGACACCTTCGAGATCTGCGCGGCGCAGATTCGCACTCTCGAGATCGGCCTGACTCAAAACCACATCGCGCAAATCAGCACGCTCGAGGCTCTCGCCCTTCTTACTTCTGTCTAACACTGCCTCTCTTGAATAATCTGCCATTTTCGTTACCTCTTAGCGTTTACTCGAAACGGCGTTCACGATGCCGAATTGCTAGCCAGATACTCTTCAAGTCGCTGGATACGCCGTTCAAAAGACATCTTTTGCAGTTCGCAGACTAGGTCGACTTCACCTACTTCAGCGAGCAATACATTGATCCAGAGTACGCACGACTGTCGCTGTTCGCGAAAATCTCTCTTCTCCTGTGCGAGATTTGAATCCTCAGAAGCGCGCAGAAACCCTTCGTGTTGGCGTTTCAGCTCGGCTACGAATTCACCAAGGCGATTTCGCTGGCCCACATCTTTAACATCTCGATTGCTTGCCTCGAGCCCGGCTCGATACGCCTGAAACTTGGCGCAGATGCGCTCACTCAAGTCGATCGAAATCCCCGTGGCAACTGCCAGTTCCTCTCGCCTCGCCAGGTACAACGTGTCGAGCGACGTCAAGCCTGCACGATAAAGCTTCTCGATTGTGACGCGGCCCACATCAGGTATCTGGGCCAACAGTGAATTGATGATGATGCCCTCCCGCTGTTGCTCTTCTTCGCCAACTACGAATGCTTGCGGCATCACCTTGATGAGATCTTCATAACACCACATCAGAAGGTCGCGAACTTCGCCGCCGAGCACTCGCTGCTCGCTTTGTTGCGCCAGAGACAGGGCCGCTTCAAAGTCCATCATTCGTTGGGCAGCCTGCCGGAGTCCCATGCCTTCAGCAGCGCGCGTAATTCCCTGCATCGCCGGACGGCAAATTTCTACCCAATCTTTTGTCGCCGTGCCGCGCTTGAGCTCAAACATGAAGTTCTTAATCGGCCTGGCGTAATTCGCGGCAATATCGGCAAACAGCTGCTCTACGATCAATTGATCGTTGGCATTCATTTCCTCATCCGCCGCCTCGCTAATGATTGGCTGTGCGCTGTTCTGGTTTTCTAGCGATGCAAATACAGCGTCAAGGTCTTGCTCAAAGTCGGTATCGAAGTAATCGGCCGTCCCGCCGTTGGCTTTAGAATCAACGAAAACAGGGCTGGCGAAGTCAGTCATTTCTGCGACTGCAACTCCGCCGTCGCTCACGGATCTCTCAAATTCAGTTGGGGAGACGGGCGCGACATTCACTTCCGGGGCGAACAGCGACAGTGTGGAGTATGAGCCAGTTGGTGCGGCGCTTGGTCCTTCATCGGCTTTCTTGCCGCGGAAGGTTTTAGAGAATCGGTCGAAAAAACCCATAGCATCTCCTGGGAACAGCCACTTTTGGAGTTTGGGATGTTGGGTCGAGCGTTGCGGCCGTGGCGACGGCTTCAAATTCGTCGGGTGACTTGTGGCTGGAGTCAGCGAGCGGCTCGGCAGCTGTTGGAATACAGCTTAAGAAGAAGGTCTGATTGGTTACCAGAGTTCAGGATTGAAAGCGCGGGTTCTAACGAAACCAACCACTATGGCAGCAGTTGGCATGGTCCAAGTTACACGATCTGAGGATTTTGGTGCAACATTTTTTTTCATTGTTCATCACCGCGGCCGCGGACAAGCGCCTACGAAACGCTGGCTGGACTCGTATTCGAATCCAAGATCAAAACCTCCTTAATCTACGAGACAAGGTTCGCATCCCGCACCAGCAACCACCTGCCGTCGGCTTCCTTCCGCAGAATGGTAAGTGTGTAACCCGAACGCGTCATGGTTTGACCGTTCGGTGGGTTGATTGTCACCTCCAGATGATTACGCATCCAAGCGTGGTCACCAATTACCTCAATCTCCTGGATGTCGCTCTTGCCTTCAATCTTTGCCCCTTTCATCTGCTCCGACTGTGCTGCAAAAGCTTCCTTTCCAAAAGGCTCGCGGCCGGGAACCATGAAGATGGCATCGTCAGCCATCAAGGTAAGGACGGTCTCGTAATCGCCTTCCTTCGTTGACTCCAGCCACTTATCGACTAATGCTCGAATAGCTTGTTCGTCGTCGTGTTTTGTATGAATCGCTCCGGTCGTCGTCATCGTT
>Ga0070669_100001101_pt1 | contig 19761 bp, 18 predicted proteins | sample KBSS53metaG_FD_64680 | JGI IMG/M metagenome (GOLD analysis project Ga0070669, IMG submission 64680) | Switchgrass rhizosphere microbial communities from Kellogg Biological Station, Michigan, USA - KBS S5-3 metaG | ecosystem: Host-associated > Plants > Roots > Rhizosphere > Soil ... | reverse complement strand
CGCCGCAGCCCTCCTCGCGGCCGCCCGCCAGTTCTTCGGCGCCGCGCTGCCAAGGCTGTAACCGCAGGAGCGGCACCGGTCTTTATATCGGCGTTCCCCGAGGCTAAGGGGAACGGCAATGACAGTCCAAGCCATCATCGAAGCCGCCGAGCGCCTGTTTGCCAAGCACGGCATCGACGGCGTCTCGATGCGGCAGATCAGCCAGGAAGCCGGTTCCGGCAACCATTTCTCCGTTCAGTACCACTTCGGCGACAAGAAGGCGCTGGCCGAGGCTATCATCGCCAATCGCATGCCCGATCTGGAACGGCGGCGCGGCGAACTGCTGGCGGAAGTGACGAGAGCCGGCGCGCTGACGGATGTGCATGCCCTGATGCGGGCCCTGCTCCTGCCCTATTGCTACCAGACCGACGTGAACGGCGAACACAGCTACGCCGCCTTCGCCATCCACCTCTACTGGCATTCCAGCATTCCGCCGACGTGGCAGACCTCACCCGAATTCGCGCCGATGGTGCGGCACATCATCACTCTCATCAGTCAGCAACTCGATCTGCCTGACGATATCGCCGAACTGCGGCTGAGGCTGGCCCTCGTATCGTTTCTCCACGTCGTGGTCGATCGCGATCAGTGGCGCACCGGTGTCCACGGCCGGGCTGTCGAAGACATGTGGGAAGACGCGGTGCGGTTTGCGGTGGGCGGCCTCACTGCTCCCTGGCTCGCTGCTTGATCGCACGACGCAAGGCCAATGGCACCGGCCGATCGCTCACCCGCGATCGTCCGGTGCCCTATCCGCGCCCTATTCGGCGGGCTCCAGCTTGATCAGTTGCTCATGCAAATTCTGCAGCGCCCGCGCCGTGAGCACGTTGAGTTCGGGGTCGAGCTCCGGATGGCGCCCGCTACCGCCAAGCGAACGCTCGCTGGTATCGTGACCGGCCGCCAGAGCGCGCAGGGCGCCCACGGTGGCCTGCTCGCGCGGGACATGGACGAATGGGTCGAACTTGAAGAAGTCCAGCGCATTGGCATGGCTGATGCGCTCGATCTCGGCGGCGGGGAAGCTATTCACCTGTTCCCACAGCTTCTCCGGTGAGGTCGGCCAGGTGGAATCGCAGTGCGGGTAGTCGCACTCCCACCCGATCCGGTCGATGCCCACCTTGTGCCGCTGCTCAAGCCCGAACTGGTCTTCGTGGAAGCAGAACATGAAGTGCCGCTTGATGAGGTCGGAGGGGCGCAGCTCGCCCAGGTTCTGGTAGGTCCAGAAGCGGTGGTTGTCGTAAGCGGCGTCCACCCGTTCGAGCATGAACGGCACCCACCCCATGCAGCCCTCCGACAGGGCGATCCGCAGGTCCGGCACCTTGCGCAGGACCGGCGAAAACACCCAGTCGGCCATGGTATGGGCCGCGAGCAGGTTGATCACCGAGTTGAACCAGTCTTGCGGGGTGTCCATCGACGGATAGGGCGGCGGCCCCGCCGTGCCGATGTGGATCGAGACCACCATGTCGTGGTCAACCAGGGCATCCAGCACCGGCAGCCAGTAGTCCCGGTGGATCGAGGGCAAGCCGAGTGCCGAGGGATTTTCCGGCAGGCAAACCGTGCGCACGCCCATCCTGGCCATCCGCTCGATCTCGGCAATGGCAAGGTCGGTATCCCACAGCGGCACGAAACCGAGCGGAATGAACCGGCCCGGGTGCGGGCCGCACCAGTCCTGCACATGCCAGTCATTGTAGGCGCGGATCATTGCCAGCATCAGGTCGGGGTCCGACTTGTCGAGGAAGAGCTGGCCGGCAAACCCGGTCATGGTCGGGAAGCAGACCGAGGACAGAACCCCGTTGGCATTCATGTCGGCCACGCGCGCGGCGGAATCGTAGCAGCCGCTGCGCATGTCCTCGTAGTTCGAAGCCTCGGCGCCCAGTTCCTCCCGCTTGCGGCCGGAAACGGCGCAGGATGCGATCGTCGGGATCAGCCGGTCCTGGAACTTCCACCGCTGCTCACCGCCGCGAAAGGTGACGACGCGGGGCGCCTGGTCCTTATACTTTGCGCTCACGTGCCGTTCGAACAGGTTGGCGGGCTCGATGATGTGATCATCGACGCTCACCAGGATCATGTCGTTCATCTGCATGGTCAGTCTCCGCGGTAATCTGTCTGCCAGTTCAGGCCTGTTGGGCGGCGATGGCCCGGCGGGCCGGCATCGGGTGACGGAACAGCTCGGAGCCGTTGCGCCAGAGGAATCGTTCGGTGAAATCCGCCGGTTCGCCAGCGAGTTGCCGGGCGAAATGGTTGGCGGTTTCAGGCCACACCGATTCCATGTGGGGATAGTCGTCCTCAAGCATCCAGCAGGAGATCCCGTGGTCCGCCTCAATCAACTTGGCCTGATCCGCCTCGAGCGTGCTGAAGGCGAAGTTGCGCGCCAGGGCCTCGGCCGGGCCAACCTTGGGGTCGGGCCAGCCGTCGGCGAACATGGGCGCCCAGCCCAGCGCCCAGTCGATCCGCCGGATCAGGTGCGGCAGCCAGGAGCCACCGGATTCGGAAATCAGGATGCGGATGCCGGGAAAGCGATGGCCGATCCCGGCCCACAGGAAGCTGTTGACCGTATCCAGCGCGGAGACCTGGAACGGCACTGAAACCGAACCATAGGGCGGCTGCACCGATCCGGCCGGAGCGCGGGCCGGCCAGCCCTCCAGCGCATTGGTGTGGTGGACAAGAATCGTTCCGGTTTCCTCGCAGGCGCGGAACAGCGGATCCCAGACCGGGTCCCCCGTCCACGCCAGGCCGAGGTCCAGCGGATTGCGGAACAGAACGCCCTTGAAGCCGCGCGCCGCATTGCGCCGCACCTCGCGTGCCGCCTCCACCGGGTCCCGGTAGGACAGCACGCCGACCGCGACGAACCGGGTGGGATCGGCGGCGACCCATTCCTCGTGCATCCAGTCGTTGAAGGCCCGGATCGAGGCATGGGCCAGTTCGAGGTCGTCGGTGTGGGCGAAAAGGTCACCGCCAAAGCCCATGCCGGCATAGGCCGAATAGCAGACCGCCACATCGACCCCATCGCGGTCCATGTCGGCGAGCCGGGCATGCGGATCGTAGCAGCCCTTGCGGATATCCTCGTAGCGCACGACCGTGCGCCCGCTCCACTGCTCCTGCGGAATGCCCGCAGTGGCGGTGCACTGGATCAGCGGGCGGACCTGCTCGGCGAAGGTCCAGGCCTGCCCGCCCTCGCCATAGTCGATCACGCGGGGCGCCCGATCCGCCAGGGCGCGCGGCATGCGCCCCTCGAAGACATGCGCCGGCTCGATGAAATGGCTGTTTGCGGAAAAGATCACCCCGCGGTTCTCCCCTGCTCTCGCACCGGCGCGATCCTGCCAGGCGGGATCATGGTGTTGCTCCGGGTGCATGCCAGGGCCGCGGCGATGATCGCCAGCCCGCCACGGCGCGGCAGCACCCTCGAAATCTCACCCATGCCGTCTCCCGGACCCACTGCATGTAGGCCAGTCCTATTGTCCTTGCCAAGCTACGACGGGTGACTTAGAACTGCAAACACAAAGTGCGGGCAGCACGGAAATCGGGAGATGTGTGGATGTTGGCCAGCGCGTGCCCGGAATGCGTACGCCCGGTCAGCCGTGGCGTGCCAACCGCGCATCCCGCCAAATCCGAACGGTATCATCATGCTTTCCGTGGATGATATCCCCGCCGCATTGCCTGCCGCCATGGCAACCCGCCCGGCCAGTAATCGCGTGCTCTTGCCTGCCCTCCTCGCCGTCATGGCCGTCCAGCAGATCGACCGCAACATCATCAATGTCGTGCTCGAACCGCTCAAGCGCGAGTTCGGGCTGAGCGATGCCCAGCTCGGCCTCCTGGCCGGCACGATCTTCGCATCGAGCTATGTCATCGCCGGCCTGCCAATCGGGCGGCTGGCCGATCGGGTTAACCGGCGCAACCTCCTCGCCGCGCTCCTGGTCGTCTGGAGCCTGCTGACCTCACTCAGCGCATTCTGCTTCAGCTATGCGATGCTGGTGCTGGTGCGCACGGGCGTCGGCGCGGCCGAATCCGGCACCCAGCCCACGGCAATGTCGATGCTGTCGGATGTGTACCCGGCCGAACGGCGGGCGACAGTGGCTGGCCTGATCTACGGCTCGGCCATGTTCGGTGGTTTCCTCAGCTTCGCGGTCGGCGGCTACGTCGCCGCGAACTATGGCTGGCGCAATGCCTTCCTCGTCGCCGGCCTGCCCGGACTGCTGCTTGCCGCCTTCATGATGATCGCCGTCAAGGAGCCGGTGCGCACGGCCGCAACGCCTGCCGCGGCCGTCAATGTTCAGGGCTCTTTCCTCCGCGACATCCGCTCGCTGCTGTTCCACCCGATCCTGGGACCGATCTATCTGGCCGGCACGATATGCGTCCTGGTCGTCTCGGCCGTCTCTGCCTGGGCCATTTCCCTGCTGGTCCGCTACAACGGCCTGAGCCTCGCCGAGGCCGGGGTCATCGTGGCCCTGGCGACCAGCCTGAGCGGCACCTGCGGGCCGCCGCTGGCGGGATGGCTGACCGACCGCGCCGGCCGCCGCTCGGCCGGCAATGTCCTGCGCATCCCCGCGATCTCGGCCACCGCCTGCGGCCTGGGGGCCTGGGGCTTCGCCCACAGCTTCGTCCCGGCCCTGTCCATCGCCTGCCTGTGCCTCATGGGCCTGACCTCGCTGGCCCATGCCGGCGGCTCCATTTCCACCATCAGCCGGTTCGCCCCACCCCAGGTCCGCGCGCTGGGCTTCGCCCTGTTTTCCGTTGCCGGCAGCGTGCTCGGCCTGGCGATCGGACCGTGGCTGGTCGGGATCCTGAGCGATGCCTCGGCCGATCCCCAACCGCTGCGCTCGGCCATGGCGATGGTGGCGCCGGTGAACCTCGTGGCGGTGGGGCTGTTTCTGCTCGGCGCGCACCGGATCGACCGCCGCGCGCCCGACCTCGCGCCCGACCCCCTCATGGCCATTCCAACGAAAAGGTGATCAGATGACCTACGATCTCGTGATCCGCAACGGTACGCTCGTTGACGGGACCGGCTCCCCCGGCCGCCAGGCCGACGTCGCCGTCAATGGCGACCGCATCGTCGCCATCGGCGATCTCGCCGGTCAGGGGCGCGAGGAGATTGACGCCACCGGCCTCGTCGTCGCCCCGGGCTTTGTCGACGTGCACACCCACTACGACGCCCAGGTCTTCTGGGATCCGCGGCTCACCCCCTCGTGCTTTCATGGCGTCACCTCGGTCATCGCCGGCAACTGCGGCTTCAGCATCGCGCCGCTCAATGCCGAAGCGGCGCCCTATCTCACCCGGATGCTGGCCAAGGTCGAAGGCATGCCCGTGGCCGCGCTGCGGCAGGGCGTGCCATGGAACTGGAGCAGCTTTGCCGACTATCTCGCCCGCCTCGAGGGCCGGGTCGGCCTCAACATCGGGGTCATGGCCGGACACAGCGCGATCCGCCGCGTGGTGATGGGCGAACGCGCGGTCGGCTCCGAGGCCACCCCCACCGAACTGGCCCAGATGAAGGACGTGCTGGCTGAAAGTCTTGCCGCCGGCGCCATGGGCTTCTCGACCACGCTCGCCCTCACCCACTGCGATGCCGAAGGCCAGCCGGTACCCTCGCGCCATGCCTCGCGCGATGAAGTCATCGCGCTGTCCGGCGTGTGCCGCGAGTTCGAAGGCACCTCGCTCGAGGTGATCCCCAATGTCGGCCGCTTCGGCGAGCCGGAGTACCGGCTCATGACCGACATGTCGCTGGCTGCCCAGCGCGCGGTGAACTGGAACGCCCTCGTCCCCAGCGATACGCCCGGCCAGACCGTCAGCCAGCTCGAGGCGAGCGACTATGCCGCCCGTCACGGCGCCGAAGTCGTCGCGCTGACCGTGCCCCAGCCGATGTCGATGCGGATCAACCTGTTCACCGGCTTCATCTTCGAAGCGCTCGGCGGTTTTGCCCAGTTGTTCCGAATGCCGGTGGACGAACGCATCGAATGGCTGCAGCATCCCGAAAACCGTGCGGAACTTGATCGTCGCGGCACGTCCTCGGAATCCGGCATCTTCCAGTTCGTCGCCAAGTGGGACCAGCTGGTGATCTCCACCTCCGGTGACCAGTCGCTGATCGGCCGGCGGGTCGGCGATATCGCGCGCGAGCGCGGCGTCACACCGATCGACGCCATGATCGACATCGCTATCGCCGATGGCCTCAAGACCTCGTTCCTGGTCGAGGGGAGCGGGGCCGACGATGCCACGTGGCAGGTCCGCGGCCAGCTCTGGCAGGATCCGCGGACCGTGATCGGCGCCTCGGATGCCGGCGCGCATCTCGACATGATCGACCAGTTCGCCTTCTCCACCGCCGTGCTGAGCGAGGGCGTTCGCGTGCGCAAGCTGATCGGCCTCGAACAGGCCGTTCACCAATTGACCCAGGTACCGGCCGAACTCGTCGGCCTGCGCGAACGCGGCGTCGTGCGCGAAGGGTGGTTCGCCGATCTCGTGGTGTTCGACCCTGCCACCGTGGGCATCGGCCCGCTGGAAATGCGGCACGATCTCCCCGCCGGCGAGATGAGGCTCTATGCCGATGCGATCGGCGTCCCGCATGTCATCGTCAACGGCCGCCGCATCGTGGTCGAAGGTGAACATACCGGCGACCTTGCCGGAAAGGTCCTGCGCTCCGGCAAGGACACCGCCACCCGCCCCATCCCCATGGCCATGGCCGCCGAATGATTTTCGATCCGCTGCAGCGTTGACCGGCGCCGCCGCCGGATCCGCAGCGATCGCCTCCAAGGAGAGACCGACAATGACCCAGGACACCGCCCAAGCCTCGCCACCCGTTCGGCGGCCGCCCGCGCCGGCGCCATACCGCCCCGGCCATTTCCTGCCCGAACCGCCGCAGGCCCGGCGCTACTACACCGTGCTCTCGGTCGACGATCACCTGGTCGAGCCGCCGCACATGTTCGAGGGGCGCATGCCCGCCAGGTTGCGTGACCGCGCGCCGCGCGTCGTCGAGAACGCCGATGGCTCGCAGTCGTGGCTGTGGGAAGATCGCGCCTATCCCCAGATCGCCATATGCGCGGTTGTCGGTCGGCCGAAGGACCGCTGGGGCTGGGAGGCGACGCGCTTCGAGGATACCCGGCGTGGCTGCTACGACCCGGTCGAACGGATCCGCGACATGGACCTCGACGGCGTCCAGGCCTCGCTCAATTTCCCGTCCTTCATGCCGGGCCTGGGCGGCCACAATTTCTGGATGGGCACACAGGATCCCGAACTGGGCCTGGCCTGCGTCAGGGCCTGGAACGACTGGTTCTTCGAGGATTGGTACAGCGCCTATCCCGATCGCATCATCCCTTGCGGGATCACCTGGCTGGGCGATCCGCAGATCGCTGCCGCCGAGGTGCGCCGCAATGCCGCGCGCGGCTTCCGTGCGCTCAGCTTCGTGGGCACACCGTCCCAGATCGGCCTGCCGGACCTGCGCGGCGACTATTGGGATCCGCTCCTGCGCGCCTGCGAGGAAACCGACACCGTGATCTGCCTGCACGTCGGCTCCGACGACTGGAACGCCAGCCCCCCGGGCGCATCGGTCGATGTGGGGGCGATCTGCTTCCCGCTGTCGGCCTACCGTTCGGCCGCTGACTGGTTGTGGTCGGGCGCGCTGGTGCGCTTCCCCCGTCTCAAGATCGCCATGTCGGAAGGGGGCCTTGCCTGGGTGCCGATGTTGATGGACCGGGTGAGCTACGTGATGGAGCACTCGGCGGCGACGAATATCGACCGGTGGAGCAGCCGCTCGGTCCACCCGATCGAGGTGCTGAAGAACAATTTCTATTACTGTGCCATCGAGTTCGGCTCAGGCATGGACATGCACGAACGGATCGGGATCGACCACATCATGGTCGAAAGCGACTACCCCCATGCCGACTCCTCCTGGCCCAACACCCAGGAGGGCCTGCGCGCGGCCCTTGCCGGCTTTACACCGGAACAGATCCGCAAGATCACCTGGGAAAACGCCTCGAAGCTGTTCCGGTTCGACGTGTCGCAGGCAGCCCTGCAACTGGCGCAGCCGCTGCCCGCCTGATCGCCTCGCAACGTGATCGGCTGCCCTCGCTGCCGATCACGTCGGCCCTTGCCCAAGGTCGTCCCGGCCGCTCGCTAGCCAGTCCCGAGACGGTCAGGCGGCGGTCGTGCCGATCAGCATGCCGGAGAGCAATTCGATCATCATGCCGGACACCTCGGAACGGGCGATCTCCGGGTCATCGGCAGTAGCCACCAGCAGGCCGGCTTCGATGATCGAAGCGAAGATGAGATTGGCCAGGTAAACCTCATTCTGGCGCCTGATGACCCCGGTATCCATGAATTCGCGCAGCAACTGGCGCAGGGTGCCCAGGTTGAACTGCTCCTCAAGTTCCCGCCACCGCGCCCAGCCGAAAACCGCTGGCGCCTCGATCAGGACGATGCGCTGGAATGTCGGCTCTGCCGCTGCGTCGATGAAGAATTTGACGCCTTGGCAGAAGCCTTCGAACGTGTGGCGCTCAAGGTCATTGGCGGCCTTGTCCGCGCCTGCCAGCATCTCGTGTTCGAGCTCGTCGAACACGGCCCGGAACAACCGCTCCTTATCCCCGAAGTGGTGGATCAGCGCGCCGGGGGTAACCTGCGCCTTGGCGGTGATGTCCCGCACCCCCGTGGCGTGATAGCCATTGGCCGCGAACAGGGTCCGCGCGGCCGCGATCAGGTTGGCGCGCGTCCTGGCGGACTGCGCATCTCTGATCGGCTGCCGCCGTCGCGGCTGCTCTGCCCTTGGTTCGACAGAGGCGGTCGGTGCTGGACACAAGGTTGACATCAGGCGGGCATGACGCATTCTGGTTAAAGCAAGCCGAAGGCCGCTTGCCGGTTCTATGTCATTTCTCGATCGGGGCCAACAGAAGGCTTGCGGATCGTTCCCGGTTCGCTGGAAAAAATGGTCATTTGGCGCAGCCATGCCGCATTTCGGCTCTGAACGCTTTATGGTTGCGTCACCGGGACTATCCTGCGCCACTCACTTTGGAATGGAAGGGACGAACGATGCAGGGCTTGTGGACTCGCGATTTCCTCACGCGCCGCATTGATCGCTGCTATCTCGTTGCCAGCTGGGCGCGGGCGGCCGAAAGGCGGGCCCGCCATCTCGCCCTGGCCAGGTATTACCGGACCATCCTCATGAGAATGGCGCCCGCAGCCTCCCCAGCCTGATCCGGTCACGAGATGGAGCAAGGGCCGGCCTCGCCTGTGCCACAGGTCGGTTTCACCTGCGACATCTCCGGCGCTTGAAGAGCCGCATGCGCGCGCTTCAAAGCGCGGCTATGGTCTCGGCAAAATTTTCCCTTTTTGCGCTACTCGGCTGGCCAGGTAGACAGCCTCTGCGCCCGGATGCCGGGGGCTGAGCACGCCGAGAGAGCACCATGAAGAAGGCACTGATCATCCGGCATGTTCCCTACGAAGGGGTCGCCGGTTTTCGCCAGCCGATCGAGGCTGCGGGCTACGATGTCGATCGGATCGATGTCGCCGATCCGGCCTTCGCATCGGTTGACCTTGCCGAGCCCGACCTGCTCATCATGATGGGTGGCCCGATGGGCGTCTATGAGCAGGATCAGCACCCGTGGATCGCGTGCCAGCTGCGCCGCCTGGCGCCGCGCCTCGAGGCTGACCGGCCAACGCTCGGCGTATGCTTCGGCGCCCAGATGATCGCCGCGGCGCTTGGCGCCCGGGTCTATCCCGGGCCGGTCAAGGAAGTCGGCTTCCACCCGGTCAGCATCGCGCCACAGCACGATGCCGCCTTCATGCGCCACTTGCGGGAAGTGCCCGTGCTGCATTGGCACGGGGATACGTTCACCTTGCCGGGCGGCGCTCAGCTGCTGGCCTCGAGCCACCTCTATGACCATCAGGCCTTCCGCTACGGGCGCAATGTCCTTGCCCTTCAGTTCCACGCCGAGATGGGTGAAGACGAACGCTTCGATGCGTGGATCGAGCAGTGGCCCGGCTGCATCGCCGAAGCCGGTGGCGACGAGGCCAGCCTGCGCCGGGCACACACCGAACACGGCCCGCCAGCCGTTGCCGCGGGCCGTGCGATGATCGCGGAATGGCTGGCCGGCCTCGACTGCTGAGCGCGGACGTCACCTCTTCGGCCGTGCCGGAGGGATCGCCCCGCCCCTTATTCAATCGTCGGTTGCGCGGTACTTGTCGTGGCACCCCTTGCAGGTCGCGCCAGCCATCGCGCGCGCATTGATGAGCCCGGCCAGGTCGCCGCGCTGGGCCGCTGCATCCAGCACGGCGGCGGCGCGGACAAGGTCGGCGTTGGCCCGCGCGAAGCCCGCCGGGTCGGCCCAGATCAACGGCAGCGCGCGGGTGCGCACGCCTGCTTCCGGACCGCTGCCGCGCATGAACAGCCGTTCCTGGCCCGGAGCCCTGGCCGACAGGTCATGCGCCGATCGCCGCACCGCCGTCCAGTCCGGCGAGCCGGACTTGATCTCATCGCTTATCGCTTTGAAATCCCCGCCCATTTCCTTGAAACTGGCCTGCCGCGCGTGGATCGCGGCGATCACCGCCGGCGTCGCCGCCACCGCAGCCCCCGCCCCCGCCAACAGGACCAGACCGGCCGCAGCCCAACGCATGTGCTTCATCAACATACCTTCCTTTGCAATTCGCCTTACGCGAGAATCTCGCCGATCGCCCGGTTGCTCCGCATCGCGCCGCGGCCCCAGCTGTCCACCGGCACCCCCATCACCTGCTGCGCCGTCAGCCCCACCCGCGTGATCGGCTCGCCGGCGCCCTTGATGTGCTGGCCCTGCTTGATCTTGCCCCCGGCCCGGCCCGCCAGCATCACCGGGATCCCGGTGACGTCGTGGTTCTTGGCAAACGACACCTCGGAATGAGCGACAACCAGCAGGTTATCCAGCAGGCTCCCGTCTCCCTCGCGAATGCCCGAAAGGATCGAGACGAAGTCCGCCCAGGCCTCCATGCTCCCGGTCGCGAACTTGTCGACCGTTGGCTGGTACCCCACGCTGCGGTCAACCAGCTCCTCATGGGTGCTCTGGTGGTAGCCCGTGGTATCACCCGCCCGCCGCAGCTCGGCTGCCGCGGTGTCGAAGTTCATGTTGAACGCCCGCGTCTGGTTGCAGGCCAAGGCCATGCCCAGCAGCTGGGTCATCAGCTTGTGATTGGCCTTGCGCACGCCAAGGTCGGTGATGTCGCCGCGCACCGCTGCCGGCGCGTCCGGACGAACGCAGGCTTCGGCCGGCGGCGGCTTCTGCAGCTGCAGCGCCAGCTTGTCCTCCATCTCGCGCACCGAGGTGAAGTACTGGTCCAGCCGCGCCCGGTCCGCCGCCCCAACGCGCGACAGCAGCGCCCGCCGCTGCTCGGTCACGCCCGAGAGCACGCTCCGGCGCACCATGTAGCGCGGATCGGGCTTGAAGTCGGCGGTGTTGGGATCGTGAAAATCGAGGCCGAACACCTTCTGGTAAAGCTCGACCGGGCTCGGAATGGCCGCATTCATACTCGCGCCGTTGCGGAAGGAATAGCTGGTCTGCGGATTGCCATCCAGGCTGAGGTCCAGCGCGCGGAAGTAGGACCCCGAACCGATCGCGTCCGAGATCAGGACGTCGAAGGTCGGCCCGCTGATCCCCTGCCAGGTGTCCGAGGCCTCGCCGGTGCGAACCGCTGTGTTGCCCGAAATGTGCGGGAGGTTCGCCTTGCCGTCGAGCATCACGTCATAGCCCGACAGCACGGAGACATGCTCCTGCACCGCCTTGATCGGGGCCAGCTGCGGCGGCAGGTCGTAGCCCGTTCCGGCGGCCTTGGGCACCCAGCGCTCCGGGATCATGCCGCAGCCCCAGAACCACGTCCCAAACCGAACCGGGAGCCGGCCACCCCCCACCGAAGCGGCAAAGGCCGTCCCGCTGTCGCCAAGGAACAGGTCGAGCAAAGGCACGCCGACGACCACGGCCGCGCCACCGAGCGCGCCACGCATGAGGAAGGAGCGGCGAGAGAGCGGACTGGTCATGAGCGGTCCTGCGATTTGCTGTCGGCGCGGGCGGTCGCTGCCGGCCGGGCCAGGGGAATGCGGGGCATCGCGTAGAATTGCGGATCAAGCGCGATGGTCCGCATCAGGTCGATGAAGCGATAGCCGCTCGCCGCGAAGCTGGCGTTCAGGCGATCCAGCTCCGGGCGATCCGCCGGCCCCGCGTCGCGCCCGTTGGCGTATCGCCAAGCCGTACTCACCACGCACTGGCTCACCTTGGGGCTGTCGTGCATCAGCCGGGCCAGTGCTGGAACGCCGGCGAACACCGCCTTGTCGAACTTGCCCGAGGTGTCGATCGGCACGTCGTGCTCGGTGCTGCGGAATTGCCCAGCCCCATCGAACTGTTCGAGCGAAAGCCCCAGGCCATCGGTCGCCTTATGGCAGCTGGCGCATTCCTCATCGTCGAGGTGGGCTTCCAGCCGCTGCCGCGTTGTCTTGAGGCTGACGTTGTTGACGTCCTGCACGACGGAAAAATTGACGTTGGCGGGAGGCGAAGGAACCTGCTCGCACAGCACGGTCTCGCGCAGCGACTTGCCGCGCAGCGTAGGCGAGGTGCGCCCCGGGTGCGAATGGAGCGCAAGCAGGCCCGCCTGGGTCAGTAGGCCGATGCGCGGATCGCCTTCGGGGAATTCGTACATCGACCACCCCGAGCCGCTCACCGGCACGTTGTAGATCGGGCCGAGCGCACGCGTCATCGCAAAGCGGCGCGTGGTGAACAGGTCGCGATAGTCGCCCTTGTGATCGACCAGCAGGTCGGTGATCGTGCGCAGCACCTGCTCGCGCGAGGCAGCGGCCACGGTTGTCGAGAAGTTCGGATAAATCAGCCCGTCCTTCGACAGCGTCTCCATGTCCCGCAGTTGCAGGAAGTCGTCAAAGAACGCCCGCACCCCATCGACGAACCTCGGCGAGGCGATCATCCGGTCAACCTGGGCGCCGAGGCCGTCCGGGCTGTCCAGCAGGCCCTTCCCAGCAGCCTCCAGCAGCGCGCTGTCCGGCGGTGCATTCCACAAGAGGAAGCTCAGCCGGCTCGCCTTGGAATAGCCATCGATCGTGCCCGCCAGGCCGTGCGGCGCCGGCAGGTCGATGCGGAACAGGAAGTCCGGGCTGGTCAGCATGCCGGCGAGCGTCGCCTGCAGCCCGGCGTCGAAGCTGCCGAGGCGCTGCGCCGCGGCCAAGGTCCGCGCGACCGCGGCCTGGACCTCGCGCGGCGCGACCGGCCGGCGGAACAGTTTCAGCCCGACCCGGCTGACGAAACCCGCCGCGCAATGCGCTCCGGCCGGGTCGCCGCTGTCCGGCCCGCAGCCAACCAGCCGCGAACGCGCGGCAGGCGCGAATACCTGCTCGGCGACATGGCGGGCTATCGCATCGTATTGTTCGAACCCGGCCGGCGTGATGGACACCGAACTCGCGCCCACGGCGGCGAGGCCGCCCACGCGCATGTCGGGCTCGAACCGGCCGACCACTTCGATCTCCGGTCCAAACGCTTCGGCGATAGCGGCGCGATACTGGCTCTCGGTCAGCCGGCGAACGCTCGGCTGCGGCACGGACGTTGCCGCCGAACCGCCGAACGACGCGCTCGACGAGAGGATGCCGAAACCGGCCAGAGCACCGGCGGCGGCGAGGAGGATACGCGAAGCGGCGCGGCTCATCGCATCGCCCTCGCCGTTGCCGAGCCACCGCCGAGCGCACCGCCCGGAACCGTCCCGGTCACGAATGCCGGCACGGCATGGAAACGCATCTCGCTCGAGATCGCGGTGAACTTGCCCGTGGCCCGGTCGCGGTAGCCGTCGGCATAGCGATCCAGCGCCTGACGCACCCCGACGCAAGACAAGCCGACGTTGTCCGCCCCGTCCTGGGTCATGTGTTCGACCATGTCATAGTAGCTCGACACCGTGGTGTAGCCGTAGATGCCGCCGTCAAGGTTCCCATCCGGCTTGAAGCGCGCCCGCACCACGGCCCCGCGCACCAGCCGCAGGTTGTCGATGATCTGCTCGCGGAAGACGAAACGCAGATCGAATGGATCGGTCGTCAGCTCCCCGTTGACGATGCGCCCATGGGTCACGTTGACCAGCGCCGGATCGGGATCGAGCGAATAGCTGGCACGCGCCAGGGGTTTGCCGGCGCCATCGCGCACCAATGGATCGGCCCCGGTCAGGACCCTCACCGTAACGTCCGGATCGTTGCGCGGATCATCGATCCCGCTCACCTCGATCAACGTGGGCGATCGGGCCGAAAGCATCACCTTTTCCTGCAAGGCCGGGTCGTTCATCTCCTGGCTCTGCTTATAACAGCCGATCGCGCGCCAGAGCTGGTTGTCGATCCCCTTCTCGCCGTCGGGGCTGGAGAAGTTCTGCGCGCCGCCCTTGCCGTCGAGATTCATGCCCGTCGAGATCTTGCCCTGATAAGGCACGTACCCGCGGGCGAGCTCGGGGAAGTCGTAAGGGTTGGTGCAACTCGAATAGGCCAGCGTCTGGTCCTGGTAGGCCAGGCTGCCCCGCCCCTTGGGGAAGCCATTAAGCTCGGCAATGGCGCGCAACTGTTCCGGGCTCGGCCTCTGGTGCAGCTTCACGTCCGGCGGCAGCTTGGCCACCTCGGCCCGCCCGCCAAAGTCGCCCGGCCACAAGGCCATGCGGCGGAAGCCGAAATGCTGCCACATCTGCTTCTGCAAATCGCCCCGTTTGCCGGGCGGCGACAGCGCCTCTCGCTGGTCCGCCGGGAGCGAGGCAAGGTACACGTCGAAATTGCCGGGCGACTGCGCCGGGCAGCCCTTGGGATCGCCGCCGCCGCCAACGAAGAGCCCGTTGAGCACGAAAGTCCGGGTGCCCGGCCAACCGCCGGTGGGCGCGTCAGCCGCATGCAGTCCAACCCCAGCGAGACACACAAGGGCCATGCCAGATAGGGCAGCGGCGCTCTTTTTCGACATGATCCTCTCCAACAGCCCGTTCCAGGCCTGTCAGCGATACTTGCCATGCCGCCGCTGCCGCATACACCCTATTTTCGATCAAAAATGCACGATAGAGGTGAACTGGAATACGACTATATAGCAGTAAACATTGATCAACCCCAGCGGTATGGTTAGTCTCCTTGATCGAATCCAAGGGGATATAATGGCCGCCTCCCTCCCGCCAGCCAGCTGGCCGACAGCAGAATCAATGGTCCGGCACGTCGTTGCGCTCTACGAACGGGAAGTCGGCAGCGCTCAGGATCTTGCCGCCGAATTGCAGATCCGCTGCAATGCCCATGCCTTCCTTGACGGCCGTGAGCTGCTTTCCCACACCGACCTCCAGCGCCTCTACACCCGCGCCGTGTCGCACCTGTCGCGCAACGCCCAGGCATCGGAAGGCCGCTTACCCCTCCGCCCGGTCGACTGGAAGGTCATTCTCTTCGGCCTCGAGGGCGGCAGCACCTTGCGAGAGTCGATCGAACGGGCGGGTGACTGCATGGAGGCGATCGACGGCCGTTGCGGCTTGATGAGCTTGCATATTCGAGGGGACCTGGTGGAGCTCCGGTTCGAAACCCTGCGCCGGCAGCGCACGGCAACGAATTGCTTCGTCGACCTCGCCGGCATCCTGCAAATGCATGCCGAACTTTCGTGGCTGATCGGGCAATCGCTACCGATCATCGAATTCGCGCTCGATTACCCCGCAGCCGTCTATCGTACGCTCGGGCTGCCGCCCCTGCCCTTCCCCGTGCACCCGGAGGCAGGATGGAGCGGTTTTACCCTATCGGCCTCCTACCTGGACTATCCGGTTGTGCGTACGACGGGGGAACGCGGGCAGACCTCTGCGCCGGCCAGCCTCGCCCTGCTCGACCCGAATGACATTCCCGCCCAAACGGCTGCCTTGCCCAAGGTCAGGGCCATCGCCATAGAGGAATTGCGCCGACACTCGCGCCTCCCCTCATTCGAGGAAATCGTGGGTCGGTTCGGTTGCAGCAGCGCAACCCTGCGGCGATGGCTCGCCAGTGAGGGAGCCTCCTATCGGGAAATCCGCAACAGCTGCCGCCGCGAAATCACGCTCGATCTGCTCAGCCGCACCGATTTTTCGATCGAGGAAATCTCCCGCCGCGGCGATTTCTCGGATTCTGACGCGTTCCGCCGGGCATTCCGGGAATGGACCGGAGAGACTCCGCGCAGCTATCGCGCCCAGATCAGGTCGCCTCGCCCGGCGGAGTGAAACTCAGCCGCGCATGAGCGAGCCGCCGTTGACGTCAATGATCGTACCGTTGATCCAGCGGCCGTCGTCCGACAGCAGCATGGCGACCACCCCGGCGTGATCTTCCGATTCCCCCAGGCGGGTATGCGGCGTGCGGTCCATGTAGTAGCTCGACCACTTGACGGCTTCTTCCGCGTTGGCCTCCATTTGCGCCTTCAACTCGCCGGTCACGGTGAACCCGGGCGCCAGCACGTTAGCGGTAAGCCCTTCCTTCCCCCACCGCGCCGCAACGTGCCGCATCAAGGCGTTGATGCCGGCCTTGGCCATGGCATAGCACGGGCGCGCGGGTTCGGCCCCGTGAGCCGAGCCCGAACTGGTGTAGACCACAGCGCTCTGGGAATTGCGCAGGAGGTGCGGCAACACGGCACGGGTGCAGAGCAGGTGCCCGCGCAGGTTTACCGCGATCGTGCGATCGAACACGGCCAGGTCCAGGGCGAGCGCATCGCTGTCCTCCATGATGACGCGCAGATCGGCCGCGTTGATGTGCGCGCCGTCCAGTCCGCCAAGACGGCCCACCGCCGTTTCGACCGCCGCGTTCACCGAAGCCTCGTCGGCAATGTCCACGTAAACCGCGAAAGTGTCGCCGCCGGCCTCGGCTGCAACCTGCGTGGCTCCCGCCAGGTTGATATCTGCGGCGCAGACGCGGGCGCCTTCCTCAACCAGTCGCCTGACCGTGGCCGCGCCAATACCGGTGGCGCTGCCAAACACGATGATCCGCTTGCCGGCCAGTCGATCCCTCACTTGCAATCTCCTCATTTCCGCGTTCGCGGCGCAGGCCGCTTTCCATCTCGATTTCTCAATTCGCCTCAGCGCAAGCGGGCGATGTCCAGTTGGACCAGTTCGATGGTGTTGCCGTCCGGATCCTTCGCGATCGTCGCCAGCTTTGCGCCATGGTCTTCAGGCGGCGGCTCGCGCAGGACGGCGTAGCCGGCTGCCCGCACTTTCGCCGCGGCGGCATGGGCATCGGCCACATGCACGCCCAACACGATCGCCGAAGGCGGCGGCGCCGTCTTGCGGTCGTTGTGCTGCACCAGGATCACCAGGGGCTCGGCGGCGAGCGGATCGCCCGAGAAGCTGTAGGCATCCTTGATGAAGGGATCCTGCGGCCGGCTGATCCGCAGGACCCGCTTCATGCCCAGCGCGCTGGTGTAGAACGCCTCGGCCCGGGCAATATCTGTGGTCTCGATGGCCACGAACATGGTTGCGGGCAATGGGGCGGGTTCAGCCACGGCGGGGACGGCCAGGCCGACCAACAAGGCAGCAAGGGCGAAATTTCTCATGAGGCGATAAGCTCCGTGATCGGACGGTTGGTGCGCATGGAATCGGTACCCCAGGTATCGACGGACAGCCCCATCGCCTGCTGCGCGGTAAGTGCGATCCGGCTGGCGGGCTGGTCGGTGCCGGTGATATGAAGGCCCGTGCGGATCCGCCCGCCTGCCTTGCCGGCGAACACGCAGGGGATACCCGTCAGAACGTGGAGCTTGGCAAAGCTCACGTCCGAATGGGCGACGATCAGCATGTTGTCGAGCAGACGCCCATCGCCTTCCGGGACGGCCGCCATGGCCGCGATGAATTCGGCCAACGCCTCCATCGAAAGTGTGGCAAACCGGTCGACTGCCGGCTGGTAGCCCAGCGTGCGGTCGATCATCTCCTCGTGGGTCGCCTGGTGGTAGGCCGTGGGTTCCCCCGCCTGGCGCAGGTCCGACGAGGCGATCGAGAAGGCCATGTTGAACACACGGGTCTGATTGCACGCCAGCGCCATGGCCAGCAATTCAGCCATGGCGCGGTGGTTCTCGCGGCGCTGCGCCACGTCGGCATTGGGCTGAAGCTCGCGCGGCTTGTCCGGCACGCGGCAGGCCGCGGCGGGGGGCGGCTTCTGCAATTGCAGCGCCAGCTTGCCCTCGACCTCGCGGATGGCGGTGAAGTATTGATCCACCCGCGCCTTGTCGGCCGCGCCGAGCATGCCCTGGAGCCGGCGGCGCTGCTCGGTGATCCCCGACAGCACACTGCGTCGGACCATCACCGCCGGATCGGGCGTGAAGCCGGCGGCATTGGGGTCGTGGAAATCGGCGCCGAACACCTTGTGGTACAAATCCAGCGCGGTCGGCACGCTGGCGTTCACCACCGTGGCCGAACGGTAGGAATAGGTCGTGCGTGGATCGCCATCGGCGGCCAGTTCGAGCGAGCGGTAGAGCGAGCCAGAGCCGATCGCATCGGCGATGGGCACGTCGAAGGTCGGACCGGCAATCTGCTGCCAGTTGTCCATCGGCGTGCCGGTGCGGAAGCCGATGTTGCCGGAAATGTGCGGCACGTTGCTCTTCCCGTCTAGCGCCACGCCGTGACCGGAAACGATGCTAATATCCTTCCGGTGCGCCGTCAGGGGCGCCAGTTGCGGCGGCAGGTCGAACTGCTCGCCGACCGCCTTGGGGGTCCACCGCTCAGGGATCATCCCGCAACCCCAGAACCAGGTCCCGAACCGCACCGGCAGTGCCCCGCCCCCCAGCGTTGCGGCAAGCGCCGTGCCGTTGGTGTCGAGGAAGCAATCGAGAAACGGCAGGCCGACCGTTACGGCCGCTGTCCCCAGCGTTCCCCGCATCAGGAAGCCGCGGCGGCTCAGCGAAATCGCCATGGTCTTATCTCCTCCGTGCCAGCCTGCCCGGTCCCCCGGCCACAGCGCCATTGGGGTCGGCAAAGAAATCCCGGTCCAGCACGATGGCGCGGAACAACGGAGCGATGCGGTAGCCCGAGGCGGCGAAATCGGCATCGCGGCGGGCGAGGAACGGTTGGTCCGTGGCTTCGAGCGGGCGCCCGGCGGCAAACCGGTAGGCCGAGCGCACCAGGCACTGCGCAGCCTTCGCGCTCTGCCCCACCGCCCGGCCGAGTTCCACGGGATCGGCCACGGGGGCCTTGTCGAACACGCCGGACGTGTCGATCGCCTCGCCGTTCTCGTTGGTGCGATACTGGCCGGCTCCGTCGAACCGCTCGAAGGTCAGCCCGATCCCGTCGGTGCGCTTGTGGCAGCTGGCGCATTCCTCGTCGTCGAGGTGCGCGCTGAGCCGCTCCCGCGTGGTCTTGAACTGCGGGTTGGTCGTATCCTGGACGATGGCGAAGTTGACATTGGCCGGCGGCGTGGGAACCTCCTCGCACAGCAGGATCTCGCGGATCGCCTTGCCGCGCAGCGTCGGCGACGTGCGCCCCGGATGCGAATGGAGCGCGAGGAAGCCGACCTGCGACATCAGTCCGGCGTGCGCATCGTCGGCCGGCAGGTCGACCATCGCCCAGTCGTGTCCCGGAAAGGGTAGACGATAGAGCGGGCTGAGGGTTCGATTCATCGCCACGCGCCGGGTCGTGAAGATCGTCCGGTAATCGCCCTGCTCGACATAGAGCAGCTGCACGATGGTGCGCAGTGTCTGCTCGCGCGCGGCAGCGGGAACCCCGGCGCGGAAGGCCGGGTAGAGCAAGGCATCCTTGCTAAGCGAAGCAAGCCCGTCGAGCTGGAGGAAATCGTCGAAGAAGGCTCGC
>Ga0070669_100001097_pt1 | contig 19798 bp, 14 predicted proteins | sample KBSS53metaG_FD_64680 | JGI IMG/M metagenome (GOLD analysis project Ga0070669, IMG submission 64680) | Switchgrass rhizosphere microbial communities from Kellogg Biological Station, Michigan, USA - KBS S5-3 metaG | ecosystem: Host-associated > Plants > Roots > Rhizosphere > Soil ... | reverse complement strand
CCGAGGAGATCACCACAAGGTCGCCACCCTGGGCGTAAATCTGCTGTCCGCCGCGTACGGGCGAGGTGATGATCTTTGTAGGCTTGATCGCAGGCTCGGGTGGTTTTTCCGGTTTTTTCTTCTCTTCGCCGACCAATGGTTCCAGTGGACGCTCGCGCGCGCCGGACGGTGGCAGTACTGGCAGTTCAATGGCGATGGCCGCCGCGATGTCTTCGATACGGCTGGCGCGAATCGCCAGGGTGCGCAGGCCATGGGAGCGGCACACGCGCATCAGGCCGGGCAAATCGATACTGCCCTGGTCGGCGGGCAACTTGTCCAGGGCCAGCACCAGCGGGGCGTTGTTGAAGAAGTTCGGCGCCAGGGCGACCTTGGCCGCAAGTTGGCGGTCCAGGGCGTCGAGGTCGTTACGGGCGAGTTCCAGTACGGTGATGGCGAGCATGCTGCCTTTCAGCTGGAACACGGGATCTTGGTCTAGCGGTTCGGTTTGGCTCATGGTCGGCAAAAGCGGCTTGTCGCGAAAAGTGTCGAGACTTATAACGAGAACACTCACTGGCCGCAAGCCGGGTCGAACCGTTGTAGAATGCGCGGCCCTTGTCTTTACCGGAATCTGTAATGGATCGCCCGCGTTTTCGAGCTGTATTTTTTCACCCGCGTTTCTGGCTGTTATGGCTGGGGCTCGGCCTGTTGTGGCTGGTCACCCAACTGCCGTACCGCGCGCTGCTGACCATCGGTCGCCTGCTGGGCGCCGGCATGTACCGCGTGGCCGGCGAACGCCGCCGCATCGCCGCACGCAACCTGGAACTGTGCTTCCCGGAAAAATCCGCCAAAGAGCGTAAACAGTTGCTCAAGGAAAACTTTGCCTCCACCGGCATCGCGTTCTTTGAAATGGCCATGAGCTGGTGGTGGTCGCGCCAGCGCCTGGCGCGCCTGGCCCACGTCGAAGGCCTGGAACACCTCAAGCAGGCGCAGTTGGATGGCAAGGGTGTGATCCTCATGGCCCTGCACTTCACCACCCTGGAAATTGGCGCAGCGTTGTTGGGGCAGAAGCACACCATCGATGGTATGTACCGCGAGCACGGCAACCCGCTGTTCGACTATATCCAGCGCCGTGGCCGCGAACGTCACAACCTCGATTCCCTGGCCGTGGAGCGTGAAGACGTGCGCGGCATGCTCAAGCTGCTGCGCGCCGGCCGTGCCATCTGGTACGCACCGGACCAGGACTATGGCGCCAAGCAAAGTATCTTCGTGCCGTTGTTCGGCATCCAGGCCGCTACCGTGCCGGCCACCAGCAAGTTCGCCAAGCTGGGCAAGGCACTGGTGGTGCCGTTCACTCAACAGCGCCTGGCCGATGGCAGCGGTTACCGTCTGGTGATCCACCCGCCGCTCACCGACTTCCCCGGCGAAAGCGATGAAGTCGACTGCCTGCGCATCAACCAATGGGTTGAAGCCTCCGTGCGTGAATGCCCCGAGCAATACCTGTGGACCCACCGCCGCTTCAAGAGCCGGCCACCGGGTGAACCCAAGCTGTACGAAAAACGCCGTCGATAAGACAGACATTTCCCCACATGGAGTGACGCAATGCGCCCAGCTGAACCGGTTACTGGCTTGATTCTTTCCGGCGGCGGGGCGCGAGCGGCGTATCAGGTGGGGGTATTGGCGGCGATTGCCGAGTTGCTGCCGCCGGGGGCGCCCAATCCTTTTCCGGTGATCGTCGGTACGTCGGCCGGTGCGATCAATGCGGTAAGCCTAGCCAGTGGCGCCATGGACTTCACCGCCGCGATCCAACGCCTTACCGCTTTCTGGCAGGGCTTCAGCAGCCATCTGGTGCTGCGCAGTGACTGGCCGGGGGTGATCCGCCAGGCGAGCCGTTTCCTGATCCACAGCCTGCTGGGCTTGGGCGCACAAGTACCGGTGGCACTGCTCGACAGCACGCCGCTGAAGGCGCTGCTCAAAGACAAGCTGCATCTGGACGGCATCGACGAAGCCATCCGCAACAAACACCTGCATGCGGTGGCGGTTACGGCTTTTGGTTATGAGTCCGGGCAGGCAGTGACCTTCTATCAGGGCGGCGGCACCATCGACGCCTGGTTGCGCCACCGCCGTATCGGCCTGCCGACTCAACTGACGGTCGAACACCTGCTGGCCAGTTCGGCGATCCCCTTGTTGTTCGCCCCGGTCAAACTCGACCAGGAATACTTCGGCGACGGCGCCGTGCGGCAGTCGGCGCCGATCAGTCCGGCGTTGCACCTGGGCGCCAGCCGCGTGCTGGTGGTCGGTGTCAGCGGCAACCCGCGGGGCAATGAGCCGGCGGTACAGCGCAGCTACACCGGCCAGGAGCCGACCCTGGCGCAGATCGGTGGGCATATGCTCAACAGCACGTTCATTGACAGCCTGGAAAGCGATATCGAATTGCTCGAACGCTTGAACCAGTTCAGCCATGTCGCGCCGGGGGTGGCGGCGGTGGAGGTGCTGGTGATCGCACCCAGCCAGCCGATCGACGAGATCGCGGCGCGGCATCGCCAGGAACTGCCGGCGGCGTTGCGCTTGTTTCTGCGCGGGCCGGGGGCGACCAAGACGAGCGGGGCGGGGGTGTTGAGTTACCTGCTGTTCGAGGCGGGGTATTGCAGTGAATTGATCGAGCTGGGGCGACGGGATGCGTTGGCCAAGCGCGAGGAATTGTCGAAATTCCTCGGCCTGGCCTGACGGTCAAAAGTGATACTTGACCAGGAAGCTCGCCGTGTCCTGGTTGGTCTTGAACGCGCCGGAATCTTCGATCCCGTACTTGTTCTTCCAGTAGTCGTATTCAAAACCCACGTACAACTGCTTGTCGCCCCAATGCAGCGCCTTGCCCAGGTCATATTTGACCTGCGGGTTGAAGTGCAGGTTGGCGTGGTAGGTGCCACGGGCGTTCTTGTCGTTGTCCGTCACCCAGTCCATGAAGCCGTCGATCAGCACGTCGGAATTGCCCACTGGGATGGTGTAGGACCAGACCGGCGTGATCTGCCAGACGCCGTCACCTGGGCGATTGCCTTCGGTCTGGCGTTGGTAGAAGTTCAGCTGGAAGTAATCGAAACCGGGGATGTTCAAGTCAAAGCCTGGCCCGAGCAGGTACGACTCGTTGTCGCCTTCGCCGAACTCGTAAGTGAACGCCAGCAATACATCCTTGATGGGGCCGAAGGACAGGTCTTTATCGAAGATTTTGCCGAATGACAGGCGTGGGCTTATTTCGCCGTAATACGTACTGGGGCCGACGTTGCCGTCTTCCTTTCCGTTGTAAAAGATGCGGTCGACGAAGATAAAGTTATCACCGTACTTCCACGCATCGGCATGTTCGAACGTGACGGTTTGCTGAATCTGCGGGTTGACGGTAAAGCTCTTGCCCCACAAGTAAGTCAGGCTGTTGTTCTGCCACTGCAACAGGTCACCGGCCACGGCTTGGCCACCGGCCAGCAGGGATCCCGCCAGCATCAGGCCTTTGAACATAGGTTTCATTCGGTTGCTCCCGAGTTAAAGTTTTATGGTTTTTCTTCTACGCAGGCGCTCTGGTGTGGCGCCTTTTGGTTCGCTGCAAAAATCGTCTGTTCGGTCAGCTTTAGTGCTTTTAGCAAGAGCTGCGCCAAGGTGTTTAAAAAGCCAAAAAATCCCCGTCGGCTGCATGAGATGCAGTCGAATTCAGAGGACATTTGCGCACTTTGGCCGCAGACATTAGGCCGGGATAAGTTGGCCTTGCAGTCAGCTTTTACATTCGCTGTTTTTTTTTGAGTCGATTCGAGCGGGCGCGGAGAATACTGGCTCCCAGGCCTGGGCTCAAGTGCGCCGTTACAGCGCGCGCGGGGCGAGAATGGGGCACGGCTTGTGACCGGCCCCAGGTGAGCGGTGTGCATGTTGATGTTCCCTGTTTCGTTATTGTTTTTGTGCGAACGAAGGAATCAATGCGTAGGAGCAACGGCTGGTCGTTCAGAACCGCCGAGAATGTTGAACAGGATATTCAGCGACAACGCGCTGAGGGTGGCCATGGCGATGCCGCTGTGGGTAATCGGGCTCATCCATAGCGGCAGCTGCGCGAAGAACTCCGGGCGCACCACCGGGATCAGGCCCATGCCGATGCTCACCGCCACCAGCAATTGGTTGCGCCGGTCGGCGATATCGGCTTCCTGCAGGATCTTGATCCCGGTCGCCGCCACCATGCCGAACATGGCAATCGCCGCGCCGCCCAGCACCGCCGGCGGGATCGACGCGACCAGGTACGCCGCCTTGGGCAGCAGGCTGAGCACGATCAGAAATGCGCCGGCCATCATCGTCACCGAACGGCAACGCACGCCGGTCATCTGCACCAGGCCGATGTTCTGCGCGAACGAAGAGTGGGTGAAGGTGTTGAAGAACCCGGCAAAGAACGACGCACCGGCATCACACAGCAGGCCACGGCGCAGCATTTTCGGCGTGACGTCCTGGCCGGTGATCTTGCCCAGCGCGAGGAACATCCCGGTGGACTCGACAAAGATGATCACCACCACCAGGCACATCGACAGGATCGGCGCCAACTCGAATTTGGGCATGCCGAAGTGCAACGGCGTCACCACCTGCACCCACGGCGCCTGGGCCAGGCCACTGAGGTCGACCATGCCGATGGCGCCGCACAAGGCGTAGCCCAGGCCCATGCCGATCAGCACCGAGATGTTCACCCAGAAGCCACGCATGAAGCGGTTGATCAGCAGGATGGTAGCCAATACCAGCGCGGCAACCGCCAGGTAGACCGGTGAGCCGAAAGTCGCGGCGGCACTGCCACCGCCGGCCCAGTTCACCGCCACGGGAAACAGCGACAGGCCAATCGCGGTGATCACCGTGCCGGTCACCAACGGCGGGAAAAAACGCACGACCTTGGACATGAACGGTGCGATCAGCATGCCAAAGAACCCGGCAGCGATGGTCGCGCCGAAGATGCCCTGCAAGCCGATACCGGGCATGCCGGCCATGGCGACCATGCTGCCGACGGCGGCAAAACTGGCGCCCATCATCACCGGCATGCGAATGCCCACCGGGCCGATGCCGAACGACTGCACCAGGGTGGCGATGCCGGCGACCAGCAGATCAGCGTTGATCAGAAAGGCGATTTCTTCACGGCCGAGGCCTGCGGCCTGGCCAATGATCAAGGGCACGGCGACGGCGCCGCCGTACATCAGCAAGACGTGTTGCAGGCCTACCAGAATCAGTTGCAAGAGGGGCAGCCGCACCAGGGCGGGTGCGGCGGGAATCTGCGGTTCGGCTAACTCGGTCATGCAACACCTCGGATCTTTTTATTGTTGTGTTGTTCGGCATTCAATTGCCGGGTGGAACTTGATCTTCAAAACCCTGGAGACCCTTGTGGGAGGGGGCCTGCCCCCTCCCACCTTTGGATCTGCGCCAGCCTGTCAGTTGGTACGCGCCCCCTGGTTGATCCAGGTGCCAATCAAATCCCGCTCCTGCTGGGTCATCTGGGTGATGTTGCCCAGCGGCATGATCTGGCTCGCCACGGCCTGCGCCTGGATACGTGCGGCCTGCTGCTGGATCTGCGCCGGGGTGTCGAACATCACACCCGCTGGAGCCGTACTGAACAACGGACTGGTGGGCTTGGCCGAGTGACACACGGCGCAGCGCTCCTGGATCACCCCGTGGACCTTGTCGAAATCAATCGTCGCCTGGGCCGGAGCAGGTTCAGCGGCGGGGGCGGCAGGCGCTGCCGGTTTCAAGCCACCGCCCAGTGCGGTTTCCGGCAACGGTTGGTACTCGATGGCCGCCGGGGCCTTGGCCACTTCGGCCACCGGCTTGGGGCCGGTCACGTAGGCGAGGCAGATCATTGCCAGTGCACCCACCGGCAACGTCCACGCATACTTCTGGCTGTTATGCCGGGTGTTGAAGTAGTGGCGCACCAACACCGCCGCCACCGCGATGCCCGCCAGGATCAGCCAGTTGTATTGGCTGCCGTAGGTGCTCGGAAAGTGGTTGCTGATCATGATGAACAGCACCGGCAAGGTGAAGTAGTTGTTGTGACGCGAACGCAGCAGACCTTTGGCGGGCAGCGCCGGGTCCGGCGTGCGGTTTTCCGCGATCGCCGCCACCAGCGCACGTTGTGCCGGCATGATGATGCGGAACACGTTGCCCACCATGATGGTGCCGATCACCGCACCCACGTGCAGGTACGCACCCCGCCCACTGAACACTTTGCTGAAGCCGTACGCGGCGGCAATCAACAGCACGAACAGGATGAAACCGAGCAGGGCAGGGCGCTTGCCCAGGGCCGAGTCGCAGAGGAAGGAGTAGATGAACCAGCCGGCGAACAGTGAGCCAATGCCCAGCAACACGCCTTCCGGGCCACTGAGACTGCTGCCCGGGGCCAGCAGGTACAGCGTCGGGTTCCAGTAGAACACCACGCACAGCAGCGCAATGCCCGACATCCAGGTGAAGTAGGCCTCCCATTTGAACCAGTGCAGGTTGTCCGGCATGGTCGGTGGGGCCAGTTTGTATTTTTCCAGGTGGTAGATACCGCCACCGTGGATCGCCCACAAGTCACCGGCCAGGCCGCTCTTGGGGTTGACGCGATTGAGGTTGTTTTCCAGCCAGACGAAGTAGAAAGAAGCGCCGATCCACGCGACGCCCGTGATCATGTGAACCCAGCGCACGCTCAGGTTCAGCCATTCCATCAAATGTGCTTCCACAGTCTTTACCTCTCGCCTGTCACCCTTGTTGTCGGGTGATCAGACCTTCTCTTATTGGTGGGGGGCGAGGATCAACCGCTCATCCTCTTTGAAAAAATGCTCATCGCAGTTATTGCCTGTGCCACTGCGATCAACCACCAGGAAGTCATCCCGCTTTTCGATCGTCAGCACCGGGTGGTGCCAGACGCCGCGATGGTAATTAATGCCCTGCCTGCCGTTGGTGACGAAGGCGCGGACCAAGCCCGATACAGGTTCATCGCCAAGAGGCGCGACCACGATCAGAAAGGGGTTGCCGAGCAGCGGAATGAAAGCCTGGCTGCCCAGCGGGTGTCGTTCCAGCATGCACACGGTCAGCGGCATGTCCTGCGCATCGGCGCGGAAGATGCTGATGATTGCGTGGTCTTCCGGCGTCGCGGTTTGCACCGTCGCCAGCTTGTGAAAGCGCATGGTCGACCCGTTGTTGATCATGAAGTGATCGCTGCCATCGGTTTCGATAACGTCTCCGAAAGGGGCGAAGGCTTCTTTGGTCAGGGGTTCGATCATCAGTGTGCGCATGGCTGTCTTCTTAAATTTTCGAGTGTGATGGTGTCTGGTCTACCGTTATCGCGGGCAAGCCCGGCTCCCACATTTGACCGCATACTCCTGTGGGAGCCGGGCTTGCCCGCGATGGGGTCCACCCTTATTTCGCTACCTTACCGAGGACCCGCAGGCGACTTACGCCCCCATCCGGGAACACGTTCAGGCGGATGTGGGTAATCGGCCCCAGCGCCTTGATCTGCTCGGCGAAGGTGTGTTCGGCGTGCATTTCCAGCTTCTGCGCCGGCAGCAGTTCGCGCCAGAACAGCGACTGGGTTTCGATCTGGTTGTCGGTGCCGCCCTTCACGAACGCGCCCTGGATCGAGCAGGTGTCCGGGTAGTTGCCCTTGAAGTGCAGGGTGTCGACGATGATCTTCTCGATCTCGCCCGGGTGACCCAGCGCCACGATCACCCAGTCATTGCCCGGTGTGCGACGACGCGCGGTTTCCCAGCCGTCGCCCATGTTGATGCCGCGGCCTGGATTGAGGATGTTGCTCATGCGGCCGAAGTGTTCATCGGAGCAGGCCAGGGCACGGCCACCGTTGAGTGCTGCCGCCAGGTCGACCTGTTCGTTGTCGCCCACCGAGGACCAGTCGCGAAACGGCACGCCGTATATGCGCAGGCGCGCCACGCCGCCGTCCGGGTAGATGTTGAAACGCAGGTGGCTGAAGGCCTGGTCGTTGTGGATCTCGTGATAGTGGTGGCTGTTGCCTTGCAACTCGACGGCCGACAGCACTTCGACCCACTGGGTGTTGTCATCCGGCTCGCCCGAAGTCAGGAAGCAGGCTTCCAGGGAGGCCGATGGCGGGAAGTTGCCGGTAAAGAATGAAGTGTCGATGTCCACGCCTTTGATCGAGCCTGGCACACCCAGGCGGATCACAGCGCTGTCGTAGCCTTCGAAGCGCTTGCGGCGCGACTCCCAGCCGTCCATCCACTTGCCGTTGTCATCGAAAACGCCCTCCTTCCATACGGCCGGGGTCGGCTGGAACAGGCGGTTGGCGTCGGCGAACCAGTCATCGGTGACGGAGATGATCTTGGTGCCCAGGCGGGCGTCGGCCAGGTTGACGAACTTTTCGAAAGGTACGGCGTAAGCTTTCATTCTTCTTGTCTGCCTTAGATAAAGTGGCTGGGGATGGTCGTTTAGAGGGTCAGTAAGCGGAACAACGCGATCTTGTTGATCTCGGCCAGTGCACATTTGAACTCGGCCTCGACCGAGTTGTGAATGCGCGTTTCGAACGCGGCCAGGATCTGATGCCGGTTGCTGCCTTTTACCGCCATGATGAAGGGAAACTTGAACTTGGCCTTGTAGGCGTCGTTCAGCTCGGTGAAGCGCGAGAACTCTTCGGCCGTGCATTGGTGAATCCCCGCGCCAGCTTGCTCATCGGTGCTGGCTTGGGTCAGTTGGCCCTGGACGGCGGCTTTGCCGGCCAGGTCCGGGTGAGCGTTGATCAGCGCCAGCTGGCTGGCATGATCAGCGCTCAACAGGATGTCGCTCATGCGCTGGTGCAGGGTTTCGATCTGGTCGATCGAAGCATCCTGGCCCAGGTCGAAGGCCTTTTCGGCCACCCATGGCGAGTGTTCGTAGATATCGGCGAAGGCAGCGACAAACTCATCTCGGCTCAAGGTCGAGGGTTTCAGGCCGTGGAACGCAGTCATTTCGCCGCTCCCGTGTAGGGGTGGGTTTCCTGCCAGTGGCGGGCAATGTCGACGCGGCGGGTGAACCACACCTGCTCGTGACCTTTGACGTACTCGATAAAGCGCTTCAACGACGCCAGGCGCGCCGGGCGGCCGATCAGGCGGCAGTGCAGGCCGATGGAAAGCATCTTCGGTGCCTCGGCCCCTTCGGCGTAGAGCACGTCGAACGCGTCCTTGAGGTACTCGAAAAAATCATCGCCCTTGTTGAAACCCTGCACCTGGGTGAAGCGCATGTCGTTGGTGTCCAGGGTGTAGGGGATCACCAGGTGCGGCTTGCCGGTCGGGGTGTTGGGTTCCCAGTAGGGCAGGTCGTCGTCGTAGGTGTCGCAGTCATAGAGGAAGCCGCCTTCCTCCATGACCAGCCGCCGGGTATTGGGGCCGGTGCGCCCGGTGTACCAGCCCAGTGGGCGTTCGCCGGTGAGTTCGGTGAGGATGCGGATGGCTTCGAGCATGTGCTCGCGCTCCTGGGCCTCGTCCATGTATTGGTAGTCGATCCAGCGGTAGCCGTGGCTGCAGATCTCATGGCCGGCGTCGACCATGGCGCGGATCACATCCGGATGGCGCTGCGCGGCCATGGCCACGGCGAAGATGGTCAGCGGGATATCGAATTCTTTGAACAGCTTGAGGATACGCCACACGCCGGCACGGCTGCCGTATTCGTACAGCGACTCCATGCTCATGTTGCGCTCGCCCTGCAGGGGCTGGGCCGAAACCATTTCGGAGAGAAAGGCTTCGGATTCTTTGTCGCCGTGCAAGATATTGCGCTCGCCGCCTTCTTCGTAATTGAGTACGAAAGACAGCGCAATGCGCGCCTTGCCCGGCCAGTGGGGGTGAGGAGGGTTACTGCCGTAACCGATCAGGTCGCGTGGGTAGTCAGCGCTCACTGCAGTCTTCCTTCTTGTTCGTCGTAGTAGCGATGAGTGATTGTATACAACTTATCGCGCACTTTGTAAGCCTACATTTCTGCATTTTTTCGGCGTAGCGCTAGACCAGTGGTGTAGCAAGAAACTTGCCTGGTTGGTCAGCTAATGGACAAAAGGTCGTTTAAAAGCAAGGATAACGCGCAGATTGCCCTGTTGAGCAATGGCAGCAGGCGGATCTGAGAGTTTGTGATTTTTATTGTGTACAATTTTTTTAAAAAGTGTCTTAATCGATCATCGCCGGCTTTTTCGATGCCCTGAAAAAGTGCGGATCACTCTTCTATTGACCACAGGAGGCGCGTAGACGCCATGGGACGCTTGACCACACACGTATTGGACGCCGCACACGGCTGCCCCGGCAGCGCAATCAAGGTTGAGCTGTACCGCGTCGAAGGCGCGCAGCTGGCACTGGTCGCCACCGCGCAGACCAACAGCGACGGCCGCTGCGACGCACCGTTGCTGCAAGGCGATGACTACCGCAGCGGCGTGTACCAATTGCAATTCAGCGCTGGCGATTACTATCGCGCCCGTGGCGTGCAACTGCCGGAGCCGGCCTTCCTCGATGTGGTAGTGCTGCGTTTCGGCATCAGCGCCGAACAGGATCACTACCATGTCCCGCTACTGATTTCGCCCTACAGCTACTCCACCTATCGCGGTAGCTGAGCGTCAACTCGCTTCACACCCCCAAAGCGCTTCGTTGGTTTTTCGCCCGCCCACACTGCGGGCTTTTTTCGATTCTGGGCTTAACTATCTAGCTCCTTTCGCGTGTGCGCCCTATTTAGGCTGGGTTTTTCTCATTGATAGAAAACACCATGAGCCCGCCCCCCGATACCGATGATGCAGACATGGCCGCCCAAGCGGCGTCGCAGGAAATACGCAAAACACTGCGGTGGCGAATAAACGCCAGTACGCATCCCAGCCGCTTGATCAATAAGATTGCCTTTGCCGACCTTCGGTGCGTCGAGTCGACTCGGGCGCTTGCCCACCTGATAGGACGTTCGCCCACAGTGTTGAAGGTCATCCGCGCCGAGCTGCACAAGCCGTTCGAGATTGACCCGGACACACTGTTGTTTACCGAGCCCAAACCGCCGCTTGTACCTGAGAAGGTCCAGACGCTGACCGAGCTGGCATTGTTGTTGCTGGTCAAGCCGGTGGTGGAAATCAACGTCAATGCCTTTACCGTCCTGAGCGTCAAGGGTGAGCCGAGTCGTCGATTGTCCTACACGCCGTTGGAGGTATTGCAGCGGGTAGTCGAGATGCGGCTGTCTGACCGGCTGGCGCGTGCGCATGACACCTATTGGAATACCCTGGCCGAGGGTTCCTGGCTGACGCGGCGTGAGCGCTGGATCGAGCTGCATGCAGGACTGTTCTCTGACCGGGCCTTTATCTCGTGGCAACTCAACGAACTGTCGAGTGCGGCAATGCTGATGGTCCAGGCCGTGATCGATGCCCCGACTGCTGAGGCACGCCAGCGGGCAGGTGGGCATTGGGCCAACGTGCACGTGAGCCAATTGATGTGGCCGGGCTCGCCGGCTGAAGCGATCCCGGAGCGTTGCATATTTACCGTGAGGGTGAGTCTGCTGAAGCCCTCCACGTGACTTACCTTCCAGGTGTGGTACGCAACTTCTACGAGTACCCGAGCTTCAACGACCTTCAGTGCGGCCTGCTGGAGCTGGACAGAGAGCGCTTTCACCAGTTGTGGCAGTGTATGCCGTTGAAGCGGCGCAATGGATTGTGCTCACCGGCCGGCCTGTCGTCGGCAACTGGATTCGCGTGTGGTCCGAAGATTGTGGGGGATGCGCTGACGCAAGGCACGCAGATGTTGCTGGAGGGGCAATGGGCCAATGAAGTCGCTTGTGCCTTTACGATTAATCTGGCCCAGGTCTTCTCCGCAGAGCCCCCCCAGTCTCAATCGCTGGAGGTAGCGCCCTTTCTCAGGTTCATGGAGCGCACCAGAAAGCAGTTGATCGGCGGCGTTCGCCTGGGGGCCATCCGCGACTCGTTACTTGAATGGGATCATCAGCGACGACACGCAGAAATAATTTTTGCCAGCATGCCACCCGGCCTCGCATTCCTTACCGTAAAGCATCAGGTCAAGCGCTATGAAAAAGGCCTGGTCGCGCTGTTGGCTCCGAATGATCCCGCTGCTCAGACACCTGCGTACCAAGATCACCTGTCGCTGATGAGCCAATTGGAGATTCATACACAGGCGTTAAAGACGTTGATGAAGGAGGCACCGCAAAGGTCGCTTGATCTGGCTTTTTGGGCTGAACGACCCGGCGGGGCGGGTACTCCCAGGCGTGTTTCGCTGTTCATGAACGCCCAGGCCGAGGCTCTGCGCTGTGAGGTTCAATTGCAACACCGGCTCAAGCTCCTCAGCACGGCACATCGGGACTTGATGATTGAGGTGATAGATCAGCCTTTGGCAAGCAAGCGCCCCGGCAGTCAAACCCAGGTGATGTCAGTCGCCATTGGCAACGACCCAGACGCCTTCTATCCGCTCCATAACGTGTGGGTGATCACCACGGCAGCGGCGTTGAGCAGGCCGACACGCCAGCTTCCCGTGGTTCTGTACGCCTTTGGGGAAGAGGGTGGGGTATTGGCTTTTTCCGGGGTGGACGGGCTAACACGCAGTCTCAAGGCAAGCCTGGGCAGTCGGGACGACTCTGTGCTGTGGGGCTGTGTCGAGCACGATAAACGTCGCGACTTACGTGCACATGCCGCCCGTGAAACCCTGAGCGTGCGCTATGTAGACATCCCGGGTAAGCCCGCGCTGGCCACTCTCAAGAAGTTGCTGGGGACTTACGACCGATTGCACAAAAGCAGCGAAGATATCACCCGTGTTTTCAGTGAGGTAAAGGATGCGCAGTTGAGCCGTGCGCTGCTGCTGACGGAGCTGGAGCAACAACTGAAGGCTCCTGTCAACAGCGCCCTGAGCCGAGCGCAGGCGAATATTGAGCTGCTGCGCAAGGTTGCGCTTGAAGCGAAAAAACTGCCGACATGGTTGACGACGGCAACGCGTGCGCAGCGTAGGCACTGCAGGCGCGTGCAAAAGCACTACATGAGCAGCGCCTGGGCATTGTTAGCGCGGCAAGAACAGCGTCTGCCAGATTTACACACGTATGCCAGGCAGGCGTTGACCGCCCGCTTGTATAGCGAGGGGATCGCCCTGGAGATTGATATGGACGAGCCTTTTATCGCAATGTCTGGCGATATTCACGGCACCTATTGTGATTACGAAGAGGCCTGCCTACTGAAGGACCCGAAAACCCGATTGCCTCTGTCTTCTGCATGCAGGGCCTTCAGTCTGATGGAGGTGGCGCTGCAAAACCTGGATCCGCTGGCATCCTGGACCCAGTACAAATTAAACCGTGCCTGTCTTCTGCGAGTGCCGTGGCCAGGCTTTCATGTTAACCATCTGAGGCAAATAATCGCTTCGCTGGATATCGGCGGTCGGTACGGCGTGCTGATCAAAGACAGTTTTTATCCACCCGTTAGCCCTGACCAGTCGCTCAGCGAAGGCCGAATGCCTGAGTTACTGAATCGAGTGTTGCGCGCGGGCGTTGACTATCATCTGTTTTCAGCGGTTCAACAGGGGCTGTCGGCGCAAGCGCAGAGCGTATTCAGCACTGCAATGGCCGCGCGAACGCCGCAGGACCTGTTGAAAAACCAGCATGAATTACAACTGCACGTGGTTCATCTGGTGGGGCATACGCTGCAGCATGATCGCTATGTCACCGGGATAGTGGTCGTGCAAGACAAGCACTCGCAGCTTTGCGTGGTCTATTGGCCGCAGGCCCCGCACGCCTGGGTGCTCACTGAGTACAGTAGTCTTGAAAAAGCCACGGCTGAATTGAATCGCTTCGGCGCATTGCCCGATAACGCCAAGACGCTGGCGCGGCAGGTCGCCGCCGGCTGGGCCTTTGAGGCAACGTTCGACGCTCTGTTTGAACGCAATGTCTTCAGCCTGGCTAAAGCGAAGGCTGGGATGTTTTTTGTGATCGGGAAATGGCTGTTGTCTCGTGTGACCCGCGCAAAGCATCTGGAGCCATCGCTGTCGCTTGATGAGATAGAAGCGCAGGTGTTCGAGCAGATTGCCAGCAACCCAAAGGATTGGCTGGCGATTGTCCCCCGGTCCAACAGCGATGCCCAGGCGTTGCTGTACCACGGCCATGTGCAGTGCCTGCAACGACAGACACAGGCCGCCAGCTATTCCAATAAGGCGCTGGAGGAATATCGAACCCGGCGCCTTCGCGACGATAGCGTATCTAAAATACGGATGATGTTAGGTGTCTTTTTTCCGATTGCCGGGGCGTTCAATGACATCGTTGAACTGTACCTGGCGGTGCGGCGCTATCAGCGTTCTGGCGATCCCCGTGATAAACGTGTGTTGGCCGATACGATAAAGCTTTCTATGGTTGGTCTTGTGATGACCTTCGTACCCGGCCCCAAGAGAGTCGGTAATGTGGCGAATGCTGCTATACGCTCTGCTTTGCCGCCGGCGTTGGGACGGATACGCCGTTGGCGTGGGGAACTGAGTGGCGTTCCCCGTCCGGTGTCATCGGTGAAGCAACTTCCGGCGCTGGAGCGTTTCAAAGTCAAATCGGTGCCCGAAGGGGCCGTGGCGCTCAAAGGGCTGGGCGAGGAGGGTGTGTACGCGAAGGGGGGCACGCTTTTCATGGCGGATGGCACTCACCATTACCCTGTTTATCGGCGCAACAACGAACCGTTTCTTCGCCTGAAAAACCAGCAGGTCGCGGGCCAGGACGAACTGATCCTGAACATCCATGAGTCGGGCGAGTGGTTGCTCGGTGCGGACGCGCCCCAGCCCGTGGCGGGGATGAGTTCAGGAACGTTGAATCCATGGCGCTCGCCGGTGTCGCCCCCGCCTGATTGGTGGCCGCCCATTGTGCGCACGGCGACGGAAAATACGATTCTTCGATCAACTAGCACGACTGAACATTGGACAAGTTGGCGTATACCAGCCCCTGATCCTCGACAAGTGGTTTCTCCTGCACCTGGCGTTTTCCGCGTTCCCGGTGAGGCCCCCGGTTGTTCCTATAATGTTGCGCGAATCGCCCCGCCGAATGTTCCATTCGACCACCTGACAAGTGGTTTTTACAGGTTGCTACCTGAGGGACAGCAGGCGCCTTTGAACCGTATTGTGTTTATGACAAAGAATGAGCCTCTGGCTTCAAAGGCTGCCGTTGATATCGTGCGCTGGACAAGCACGGCGCGGCATGAACAACCCCTTCCAATGTCCTTCTCTGCCCAGGGCGAATGGATACCCCATGCTCCGCTGTTCGACAGACCGTTGGCTCAGTCTGTAGGTGAGGCCTTCCCCTCCATGACAATCAGGGATCGAGATCTCACTGTCATACGCATGATTGAGTTGTCTGGGCCAGAAGGTTCTGCAACGGCAACTCATTTGCTTAACATCCGCACAACGTTGGACAAATGGTTGCCGCCACTGCCTGCTCGGCCGGGGCAAACGGATGACTTGTTGAGAATGCTAAGGCCCGTTGAGAGGGGCACCGGGAACTTTTTTATTGGTTATCAGGGTGCTAGCCCTGGCTTCACGCGTGTTGACTTTCAGATGAGGGGATTAGACCCCTCATTGCGGATCGTTAAGTCTCGTATCTCCCCCGAGCGCCGCACTGTGATGATGACTGCCGTCGAGGGGGGGCTGCTGCAGCGGGGGTTCACGGTTCATCAACTAGACGTTAAGCGTCCCGGTTCCCCATCATGTGAGTTGGCGGCGACGCACCCCGGGTCGAATTCACTTTATTACGTGTCAGTTCACTGGGTAGAGGGAGGGAGTATCCACTTACAAAAAAGACTGACCGATGAATGGCTCAACATTACCATTCGCAGAAACTCAAAGAACCCAGCATTCTTGCCCGTCAAAACAGCTATGGAGGAAGGGCGGTTGGTCCGGATCGTGGCAGGCATTCAATGGCCCACCACGGGTACGGTTCCCCCGAGCATTTATTTTGTCAAAGTGAGTCCATCCTGACCTTCATCAGCGACATCACCCCCGCACCGCCAAACAACCCTGCGCTGACGCGGTTGAACCAGCCTTGACCTTTGCCGCTGCGTAGATACCGTGCGGCTCCATGGGCGCTCAAGCCATAGGCAAGCTTGCAGAGCAGGTCGAGCAGCGTCCAGGTGGCGATCATCATTAGCAATTGCGGCAGAAATGGCCTTTCGGCGCTGAGAAACTGAGGCAGGAAGGCGGCGAAAAACAGAATGTCCTTGGGGTTGCTCGCGCCGAGCACAAATGCGCGGCCAAACAGGCTGCGAAAGCGCGGTGTGGCAGCCGACATCATGACCTCGGCGCCTAGGGCCGGTTGTCGCGATTGCTTCCAGCTCTGCCAGGCCAAATAGAACAAGTAGGCTGCGCCGACCACCTTGAGCGCACTGAATAGCTGTTCCGACGCCAGCAACAGCGCGCCCAAGCCGAGGGCCGAGGCGCTGAGCAGGCAGATCGAGGCGGTTACGCCGCCGAGGAAGGCAGGGTAGGAGCGGCGCAAGCCATAGTTGAGGCTGTTGCTGATCATCAACAACGACAGCGGCCCGGGGATCAGGATCACCACCAATGCCGCGCCACTGAACAACAACCAGGTTTCCAGACTCATGCCTTGCTCCTCTTTATAGAAATATGAATTTCGCGATGAAAATCGCGCACAGCACCCACAGGCTCACGGAGATCTCGCGGTACTTGCCGGTACCGGCCTTGAGGGCCACGTAGGTGATAAACCCCAGGGCAATCCCATCGGCAACCGAGAACGTCAGCGGCATCATGATCGCGGTGACAATCGCCGGAATGCTGTCGGTGGCCTCATCCCAATTGATATGGGCCATGCTCGCCATCATCAGCATTGCCACGTAAATCAGCGCACCTGCGGTGGCATAGGCCGGAATCATCCCGGCCAGCGGTGCGAAAAACATCGCGGCCACAAACAGCACGCCGACGGTGACGGCGGTCAACCCGGTACGGCCACCTGCGGCCACCCCGGCAGCACTTTCCACGTAGCTGGTCACCGGCGGCACACCGACCATGGCACCGAACACGCTGGAGGCACTGTCGGCCTTCAATGCACGGGACAGGTTGTCGATCTTGCCGTCGGCATTGACCAATCCGGCCCGTTGCGCGACGCCCATCAGTGTACCTGCGGTGTCGAACATGTGTACAAAAAGAAAGGCAAATACCACGCTGATCATGCTGATATTGAACACACCCGCTACGTCCATCGCCATCCAGGTCGGCGCCAGGCTCGGTGGGGTGGAGATGAAACCGTTGTAATGCACCAGGCCCAGGCCCCAGCCGGCGAGCGTCACGGCGATGATGCTGATCAGGATCGCGCCGAAAACCCGGTGGTAGCTGAGAATCGCGATCAGTAAAAAGCACACCGCCGCCAACAGCGGCGCAGGCTCATGCAAGGAGCCGAGCTTGATGAGGGTCGCCGGGCTGTCGACGATGATGCCGGCGGTCTTCAGGCCGATCACCCCGAGGAACAACCCCACGCCGGCACCCATGGCGTGGCGCAGGCTGACGGGGATGCTGTTGAGCAGCCATTCACGCACCCGGGACAGGGTCAGGAACATGAACAGCACACCGGAGATAAACACGGCGCCGAGGGCGGTCTGCCAGGTGTATCCCATGGTACCAACCACGGTGTAGGTGAAAAACGCATTCAAACCCATGCCCGGCGCCAGGCCCACGGGCCAGTTGGCATACAGCCCCATCAACAGGCAACCGAGTGCGGCGGCGATGCAGGTGGCGACGAACGCCGCACCGTGATCGATGCCCGCGTCGGCCATGATGTTGGGGTTGACGAAGATGATGTAGGCCATGGTGATGAAGGTGGTGAGGCCGGCGATCAGCTCGGTCTTCACTGTGGTGCCATGCAAGCGCAGTTTGAACAGGCGTTCCAGCCAGCCGTTTGGTGAGGGGGCAAGGTCCAGCGTCGGGGCTTCGGATTTGCGGCTATCCACAGCGAGTACTCCTCAAGCATTTTATTGTTATGGCCAGCGCGGAAGCGCTGAGAGGTACTGGCGGGTTTGTTGACCAATAGGTCAGGAACTCGCACGAAGCGAATTATGCTTTTGTATACAAATAAAGCAAATAATGTTTTCTATCTGCTGCACCAAATAGATGAAAGGCAACCACAGGGTCAGGGCTGGTTGGCGAGCGCCTGATTCACCGCCAGCCACCCAACCACCGCGTCTTCACCGGCGTCGCTGAAGGCACGTTGCAGCAACTTCACCTGTTCGCGGCGCAGTGACTGTTCGAAGCGCAGGCCTTCCTCGGTCAATTCCAGCAGGCGTTTGCGCTTGTCTGTCTCGGACGCGACGCTGTTGACCAGGTGCATCTCCTGCAATTGGCGCAGAGGGATGTTCAGTGCCTGCTTGCTCACACCGAGCAGTTCCAGCAGTTCCTTCACGCTCAGCGCCGGGTAGCGCGCGATGAAAAACACGATGCGCTGATGCACCCGGCTCAGCCCGCGGCGCTCGAGCATTTCGTCAGCCTTGGCGGTAAACGCCTGGTAGCCGAAGAAAAACGCTTCCATCGCGGCCTGCTGGGCGGTTGGGTTTTTAAGGTCAAGCATATTGACGTATCCGTGCGAGTCGTCGTAATTTCGGTCAACCAGTTTGACGTATTTCCCACAGTCTTCGCTACCGGTGACCCCATGGCCTTCTCTGAACGTGTTACGCGCCTCAAAAGCTCCCTGATCCGTGAAATCCTCGCGGCGGCCCAGCGCCCGGAAGTGATGTCGTTCGCCGGTGGCCTGCCGGCCGAAGCCATGCTGCCTGCCTTGAACTGGGACGACATGCCGCTGAACATCGGCCAGTACGGCATGAGCGAAGGCGAACCGCAGTTGCGCGAACTGCTCGCTGCCGAGGCGCGTGCCCTGGGCGTGCCGTGCCAGGCCAGCCAGGTGCTGGTGGTCAGCGGCTCCCAGCAGACCCTCGACCTGGCGGCCAAGCTGTACATCGACAAGGGCACCCGGATCCTGCTGGAAGGCCCGACCTACCTGGCCGCGTTGCAGATCTTTCAACTGTTCGGCGCCGATTGCCTCACCGTGCCACTGGACGCCGACGGCCCGGACCTGAACGCGTTGCGTGCCAACCTTGAACGCCATCGCCCGGCGTTCATCTACCTGATCCCGACCTTCCAGAACCCCTCGGCCGTGCGCTACAGCGAGGCCAAGCGCGAAGCCGTCGCCGCCTTGCTCGACGAATTCGGCGTGACCCTGATCGAAGACGAACCCTACCGCGAACTGACTTTCGACGGCGGCAGCGCCAGACCCATCGTCGGGCGCCTGAAAAAAGCCAGCTGGATCTACACCGGCACCGTGTCCAAGACCCTGTTGCCGGGCCTGCGCGTGGGCTATCTGATCGCCAGCCCGGACCTGTTCCCGCACCTGCTCAAGCTCAAGCAATCGGCGGACCTGCACACCAACCGCGTCGGCCAATGGCAGGCCATGCAGTGGATCGGCACGGAGCAATACCAGCAGCACCTGACTCAACTGCGCGGCTTTTATCGCGAGCGCCGCGATGCTTTCCAGTCGGCGCTGGAGCGTCACTTCGTCGAGCTGGCCGACTGGCAGGTGCCCGAGGGCGGTTTATTCTTCTGGCTGACCTTGAAACAGCCGCTCGACACCCGCACCTTGTTGGCTCAAGCGCTCGACCAGAACGTCGCGTTCATGCCCGGTGAACCGTTCTTTTCCGAGCCCGACCGACACCTGGGTTCGTTGCGGCTCAATTTCAGCCATATCGACCCGGCCCGTTTGGACGAAGGTCTCAAGCGCCTGGCCGCGGTGGTCCGTCAAGCACAGCACGCGCAAGCGGCATAAGGGGAGCCCCATGTACAAGGTTTATGGCGATTACAAGTCGGGCAACTGCTACAAG
>Ga0070669_100001093_pt1 | contig 19847 bp, 18 predicted proteins | sample KBSS53metaG_FD_64680 | JGI IMG/M metagenome (GOLD analysis project Ga0070669, IMG submission 64680) | Switchgrass rhizosphere microbial communities from Kellogg Biological Station, Michigan, USA - KBS S5-3 metaG | ecosystem: Host-associated > Plants > Roots > Rhizosphere > Soil ... | reverse complement strand
GCCTTCGGCCGTTGCCTTGACCTCAGCGTCGAGGTTGCCGAGCACGGAGTCGTACTTCAACAGGTGCGCCAGCGTTGCGGCATTGGTGAGGTCATTGACTGCGACGAAGTCGATGTCCTTAGCTCCCAGTGCCGCGCGCATGATGTTGCGTCCGATACGCCCGAACCCATTGATGCCGACCTTCACGGCCATGTCGTGCCTCCGTCCTTCGTATCTTCGTCGCTTTCGTGTTCTTCGTGGCCACTCATCGTGGCCTTCGTGGCATTTTAGTGAGCTGTCTTGAACAGGGTCAAACGCGCGGCTATACTTTCATGATTGTAAGGCCCACATTTCCTACGACTTACACGGCTGCTTAGGTGTACCTCCTTTACAGCGTTGCGACGTTGCTCGCGCTCGTCGTGCTCTCGCCCTACTTGCTGTACCAGGCGCTTCGCTACAACAAGTACGTCGGCAGTCTCGGCCAGCGCCTCGGCTACCTGCCCGTCTCCTTCAATCTCGATGCCGAGGAGTCGATCTGGGTGCACGCCGTGTCTGTCGGCGAGGTGCTCGCTGCGCGTCCAATCGTATCGGGGCTGCGCGCCCGCTATCCCGAGCTGCGTCTGTTCCTCTCGACGACGACGTTGTCTGGACAGAATGTCGCGCGCCGAAGTGTGCCGGACGCCGATGCGGTGTTTTATCTGCCGCTCGACTGGACCTTCACGATCCGCCGCACGCTCGACGTGGTGAAGCCGAAGCTGTTCGTGATGGTCGAAACCGAGATCTGGCCCAATCTGCTGCGCGAGTGCCGTCGCCGCGGCGTTCGGACCGCTCTCGTCAACGGCCGCATCTCGTCGCGTTCGTTTCCACGCTACCGGCTCGTTCGGCCGTTCATTCGACGCGTACTCGCTGACATCGATCGCTTGTGTGTCCAGAGCGAGGAGACGGCGCGGAGGCTGCGCCACCTGGGCGCGGATCCATCGCGCATCACGGTCACCGGCAGCTTGAAGTTCGACTCACTCGATCCATCTACCGCGCCGGGGCGCGGGCGCGAGCGCGTCCTGCGCTTCTTTCGAGTGTCGCGAAGTCGCCTCGTGCTCGTGGCCGGCAGCACGTCGAAGGGCGAAGAGGAAGCCGTCATCCGTGCCTTCAATCGCGTCCGCACGACGACGGCGGGGAGCGCGTTGTTGATTCTCGCCGCGAGACACCCGGAACGGTTCAGCGAAGTCGAGAAGTTGTGTCAGCGCGAAGGTCTCTCGACGATTCGCCGCAGTGACCTGCCGATCGACAAGGAGCCGCGCGCGGACGCCGTCATCCTCGACACGATCGGCGAGCTGGCCCAGCTCTATCAGATCGCGACGGCCGTCTTCGTCGGCGGGAGCCTTGTCCCGCTCGGCGGTCACAACATTCTCGAGCCCGCCGTGCACGGCAAACCGATCGTCTTCGGCCCGCACATGGAGAACTTCGCCGAGATTGCGGGTGCCTTTCTGGCCAACGGCGCGGCGGTTCAGGTCCGCACCGCCCGCGAGCTCGAGGATGTCGTCGTCGAGTTGATGGCCGATCCGGTGCGGCGAGCGCGTCTGGGCGCGGCGGCACGCGCGCTCGTCGACGCCAACCGCGGTGCCAAGGACACGACGTTGAAAGTGCTCGCGGATCTGGTTCCGCCCCGTCAGACATCAGCGGTTGTCCGTCCGTTCCGCGTGATCCATTGAGTGTCCTGAGCGCGTCCTACGGACGACTGGCCCGCCTTCGGCGCTTCTGGTACGAGCGCCATCCGCAGGCGCAGCGCGCCCTCGATCGTCCGGTCATCAGCGTTGGAAATCTCTCCGTCGGGGGCAGTGGCAAGACTCCCGTTGTCGCGGCACTGGCGCGTCTGCTCGTGACGATGGGCCATCGCCCCGCGATTCTCAGCCGGGGTTACGCGCGTCGCCGAAACGTTGATGGCGTCGTCGTTGTGAGCGATGGCGAACGCGTGCTCGAACCGGTCGAGCATTCCGGTGACGAACCGCAGATGCTGGCGCGGGCGCTACCCGGAGTGCCCGTGTTGGTGTGCCCCGAGCGACACCTTGCGGGACGATTGGCCGAGCGGCAATTGGGCTGCACGGTGCTGCTGCTCGATGACGGCTTTCAACATCTGGTGCTTGGCCGGGAAGTCGACCTGCTGATCATGCCCGCGTCGGATCTCGACGACGCCGTGTTGCCGAGCGGACGACTGCGGGAGCCGCTCGATTCTGCGTCAGCGGCGGACGGCATCCTGGTGCCGGGATCGGATGAAGATGTCGAGCGCGTGGCGGCCGCGTTCGATCGCATGCCCGTCTTTCGGGTGTCGAATCACTACGAACCGCTGCAGCATACGCCCGGCGCGTCTGAAGACGCGCTACCGCATCGTAGAGGCGGGTCTTTAGACCCGCCTGAACAGTCGATCGCAGACCCGCCTGGTGCGCGGGTCGTTGCCGTTGCAGGCATCGCCCGCCCGGCGCGCTTCTTCAACGCCCTCCGCGCGCAAGGATACGAGGTCGTTCGCGAGTTGGCGTTTCCCGATCATCACTGGTACACGACGAACGATCTCGAACGAGTCACCGAAGCGGTGCGCGCCACGGGAGCAGATCTTGTGGTGACGACGGCGAAAGATGCGGTGAGATTGCCACGGCAAACCGCGTGGGCCGTGTTGCCGATGACCGCAACGATCGAACCGCCCGATCGGTTCGCCGCCTGGCTCGAGGAGAGGTTGTGAGATATCGCCTCGAGTTCGCGATTGCGCGCACGGTGCAGGCGTTCCTGCGTCTGATGCCGATGACGGCGGTGCGCGCCTGTGGCGGTGCGTTCGGCGGGATCGTCTCGGTGCTCGATCCCTTCCACCGCCGGATCGCCCTGGAGAACCTGACGCGAGCATTCCCATCACGCTCCACCGCCGAGCTCGCTGTCGTGAGCCGGGGCATGTTCATGCACTTCGGACGGCTGCTGCTCGAGCTGATTCAGTTCAGCTCACTGACACGCGAGCAGATGCTCGCGCGCGTCGAAGTCGAGGGCCAGGAGCACGTGCGGCAGGCGTATCGACAGGGAAGGGGCGTGCTCTATTTCACTGGTCACTTCGGCTACTGGGAGATTCAGGCGATTGCTTTTGCGTTGCACGCCGAGCCGATCTCGGTGGTGGCACGCCCGCTGGACAATCCGTACCTGCATGCCATGCTCGAGCGGATTCGCACCTGCACGGGAAACACCGTCATCTATCGCCAGGGCGGCCTCCGGCGCGTGCTGCGCGATCTGCAGAGCAACCGCGGTGTGGCGATGCTGATCGATCAGCACCTGCACTCTGACGCCGTGTCGGTCGAGTTCTTCAACCGCCCGGCGGCGACGACATCAGCGCTGGCGGCGCTGGCGTTGCGCACCGGCGCGGCGGTGATTCCGGTATTCGCGTTCCCGCTTCCCGGCGGCCGCTATCGGCTGATCTACGACTGTCCCGTTCCCCCTCCCCGCGACACCGGGCCCAGCGCGGTTCGCGAGTTCACGCAGCGCTGCACCGATGTGCTCGAGATGTACGTGAGACGCGACCCGCAGTTGTGGCTCTGGATGCACCGCCGATGGCGCGAGGCTGAGACGGCGGCTGAAACCGTGTCGTGATGACGACTGCGATCGAGCGCCTCCTCGTGGTTTCGCCCAATTGGCTGGGCGATGCGGTGATGGCACTGCCGGCTGTGGGCGATCTCCGTCGTGCGTTTCCGGCTGCCCGACTGATCGTGGCCGCCCGCAAAGCGATCTCGGACCTCTTCACGATGTCGCCCCTCGTGGACGATGTCCTCGTGCTGCAGTGGTCTGGTCGAGTGTGGGCCCGGCGCTCGCGTCGCGCCGACATCGAGGCGTTGCGCGCGCTGCACGCCGACGCGACGGTGTTGCTGCCGAATTCGTTTGCCTCGGCGTGGCTCGTTCGCCGCGCGGCGATCCCCGAGCGCTGGGGGTATGCCGCTGACATGCGTCAACGATTGCTCTCACGCGCCGTCGCCCGCCCCGCTATCCGCGTGCATCAAGCCGAGTACTACCGGCGCCTGATCAGGGGTCTCGGTTTCGACAACGGCGCGCCCGATCCAGAGCTCGTGGTTCCGGCCAGGGCCATCGAGCAGGCGCGTGCGTCATTACGCCAGGCCGGATGGATTGACGATCGTCCGTTCGTCGTCATGGCACCTGGGGCCGCCTACGGCGGCGCCAAGCGCTGGCCGGCGGCACACTTCGCGGAAGTGACAGCGAGACTCGTTCGCGACCACGACGTGCAGTGTGTGCTCATCGGGTCGACCGCCGACGCAACGACGACGCGCTGGGTTCGCTCGCTCGTGGCGGACGACGCCAGAGAGGCGGTTATCGATCTGGCAGGTTCGACCACGCTGGAGACGCTGGCTGGAGTGCTGTCGCTGGCGCGCGCGTGCCTCTCCAACGATTCGGGGGCCATGCACGTGGCGGGCGCGGTCGGTGTGCCGCTCGCGGCGCTGTTTGGTCCGACGCGCGAACGCGAAACCGCCCCCCTGTCCCGGCGGGGTGGACGAGTCGAGCTGTTGATCAGCCACGTGTGGTGCCGTCCATGTATGCTGCGGGAGTGCCCCCTGGATCATCGCTGCATGACGAGGCTCTCCACGGAGCGAGTGCTGGCGACGATGGCTGATCTGATGGCGAACCGGCAATGAGTCGAGCCGCCGTGTTTCTCGATCGCGACGGGACGCTCGTCGAGGAGTGTGGTTACCTGGATCGGCTGGACCACCTGACGCTGTTCCCCTGGACGGTTGACGCCTTGAGACTGTTGAAGCGGGCCGGATTTGCGACGGTCGTCATCACGAATCAGGCCGCAGTGGGTCGCGGCATCATCGATGAAGAGTTCGTCCACGTCGTGCACCGCGAGATCGACCGCCGTCTCGCAGGTACCGGCGCAAGCATCGACCGTTACTACTACTGTCCACACTTCGCTGAATCGAAGATTGAGCGCTACCGGCAACAATGCGCGTGCCGCAAGCCCGCCCCAGGCATGATCGAGCAGGCATGCCGCGAGATGGACCTCGATCCAGCGCGCTCGGTCATGGTGGGTGACAGGTGGCTGGATGTCTCCTGCGGCCGCGCTGCCAAGACACGAGCGGTGCTCGTGCGGTCGGGGCCGCACCGCTCGGAACCACCGAACGGCGTGGAAGCCGATACTATCGTGAGTAACTTGATGGAGGCGGTCGGTTGGATTCTGCGCACCTCCTCGCGCTCGTAAACGCGCTGAAGGAGCGGACGGTCGCCGTCATCGGCGACATCGTGGCCGACGAGTTCGTCTACGGCCGCGTGGCGCGAGTCTCGCGCGAAGCGCCGGTGTTGATCCTCGAATACGACTCGACCGAGGTCGTGCCTGGCGGGGGCGGCAACGCCGCGAACAACGTCGCCGCGCTTGGTGGTCGCGCGATCCTCGCGGGCGTGCTCGGCCGCGATGAACCCGGACGACGGCTTTCGGCAGCGTTGAACGCGCGAGTGGACCAGCGGGGTATCGTGCGAGCCGCTGACCACCACACGCCGGTGAAGACGCGAATCCTCGCAGGCGGCATTCACTCAGCCAAGCAACAGGTGGTGCGTATCGATCGCGCGGTGAACGGGCTTGTGGCGCGCGACACGCGAGCGTTGTTCGAGCGCCGAGCGTTCGAAGCCGCGATGAAGTCGGACGCCGTGCTGGTCTCTGATTATGGGTCGGGCCTGGTGACGCCGGCGTTCGTGAACCGGCTGCGCAGCGCGCTGCGGCGGGAGAGTCACCCCATCCCGATTCTCGTCGATAGCCGCTATCGCGTCCTCGAATACCGCGATCTCACCGCATGCACGCCGAATGAAGCCGAGGTGGAACACGCGCTCGACGTCCGCATCAACGACGATCTCCGGCTGCTGGAGCGTGCGGGCCGTGCATTACTGCAGCGCACCGGCATGCAGGCCGTGCTCATCACGCGTGGCGGCCGCGGCATGGCGCTCTTTGTTCCCGATACGGCCACGGTGCACATCCCGATTTTCGGTTCGGATGAGATCGCTGATGTGACAGGCGCCGGCGACACGGTGATGGCCACAATGACGCTCGCTCTCGCGGCCGGCACGACGTTCGAGGCGGCCGCGCGCCTGGCCAATTATGCCGGTGGGATCGTTGTCATGAAACGTGGCACGGCGACGGCGTCGGCAGAGGAGATTCGCCGCGCGGTTCGTACCGATGCTGCGGACCTGCCCGGCAAGAGGCGCGCGCGTGGGTGAGGTCGTTTCACGTGACCGCCTTGCAGACCGGGTCCGGCAGGCGCATGAATCCGGCCGCACTGTAGCGTTTGCCAATGGTTGCTTCGATTTGCTTCACGTTGGTCACGTTCGATATCTCGAGGCAGCCGCCCAGGAAGCGGACATTCTCGTGGTCGCCATCAACGACGATCAGTCGGTGCGGGCGCTGAAAGGGGAGGGGCGTCCGATCCTGGCAGCGGAGCATCGCGCCGAGCTCGTGGCCGCGCTTCGCTACGTCGACTTTGTCACGGTGTTTCCCGAGCCCACAGTGGGTCCGCTGCTCGAACTGCTGCACCCTGATGTCCATTGCAAGGGCACCGACTACACCGTCGATTCAGTGCCCGAACGCGAGATCGTGCGCGCGTACGGCGGACGCATTGCCATCGTCGGGGATCCCAAGAACCACTCGACGCGCGACCTGCTGGCGCGTATCGCGTCAGGGCAGGCGCAGGCCGGGCCAGCCAGCCAACCGTGACCGAGCAGTCGTTGAAGTTCCTGATTGTCCGGCTCGGGTCGCTGGGCGACATCATCCACGCGATTCCCGCCGCAGCTGCGCTTCGGGCCAGATATCCGCGGGCGCGAATCGACTGGCTGGTCGACCCGCGCTACTCTTCGGTCCTGCAGCTCGTCGAGGGGCTGGACGCCGCGATTCCGCTCGATCCGCGCGCCGGCGTTCGAACGCTGTTGCGCACGATCGCACGCGTTCGTCGCACGAAATACGACGCTGCAGTGGATCTGCAAGGCCTCCTGAAGTCCGCGGTGCTGACGCGTGCAGCGGGCGCACGTCGCGTCATTGGTCTGCCTCGCGAGCACCTGCGCGAGCCGCTGTCACGAATTTTCTACGGCGACACCCCCGATCCTGGCCGTGACCCGCACGTGATTCGCAAGAACCTGATGCTGATGCAGGCACTTGGGGTGGAGGATCTTCGGATCACGTTTCCGCTCACGATACCGAGAACTGTGACCGCGGACACCGTGGTGACGCGGTTTGGGCCGGCGGGCTTCGTTCTAATCAATCCGGGCGCCGCATGGCCCAACAAGCGCTGGCCGCCGCAACGGTTCGGCGCCCTCGCGGGTGAGATTCATGACCGGCTCGGCGTGCGGACGCTCGTGCTGTGGGGCCCCGGCGAGGAAGAGATCGCCTCGATCGTGGTCAGCGCGTCGCGAGACTCCGCAGAACTTGCGCCGCGAACCAGCATCGTCGATCTGTTCGCGATCGCCAGCCGCGCGCGGCTCCTGATCTCGGGCGACACCGGCCCCCTGCATATCGCCGCCGCGGTCGGTACGCCCGTGGTGGCCCTCTTTGGACCAACGTTCACCGAACGCAACGGGCCATGGTCGACCGCCGACATCGCGATCTCTCGCGCGTCGCAATGCTCGTGTCACTACGAGCGCAAGTGCCGGTTCCCGCAGCCGTGCATCGAGGGCATCAGCGTCGATGAGGTCATCGCGGCCACGGAAAGACGGGTCGCCGCCCGTGGCTGACAGCCCGCATCCTTCCGTCACCGGCGTCGTGCATAAGCGGCGTCGCCTCGTCGAATGGCTTGCACGCAAGCGAGTACCGCTCGGATTCGCGACCGCGGTGGCCACCGCGATTCTCGCGGTTCCGACGTGGGACAGTTGGCGCGTCGGGTTGCTCGTGGCGGTGATTGGCGAGGCGATTCGCATCTGGGCGGCCGGGCATCTCGAGAAGGGAAGAGAGGTCACTCGATCAGGGCCGTATCGCTGGACCGCGCACCCGCTCTATGTCGGCTCGTCCGTGCTGGCGCTCGGGGTGGTGATCGCCGCCCAGAGCGTCGTCGTCCTGGTTTTGGCCCTGATTTACATGGTCTCGACGTTGACGGCTGCCGTACGGACCGAAGAGGCGTTCCTGAGAGGTCGGTTCGGGGACGCGTATGAGGAGTACCGGCGTTCTGAGGGAGAGAACACGGAGCGCCGCTTCAGCGTGGCGCGGGCATGGCGCAACAAGGAATATCGCGCGGCGATTGGGATCCTGATTGGGTTTGGCTTCCTTGCCTTGCGGGTCGCGACGCCAATATAATCGTGTTTTGCGGTGATGCCGATGCGCGGTGCAGAGCGCGGAGGCGGAACAGTGAGGCGTGGGCTTGCCCCGCCGAAGCGTGAGCGGAGGCAGCAGGCCGCCACGCGAAGGCGGGCGGTTAGCTCAGTGGTAGAGCACCGGCTTTACACGCCGGCTGTCGCAGGTTCGAGTCCTGCACCGCCCACCACCCTTCGCTCATGACTCACGCGAAGGGTGCCCACCATAGCGCAAAGCGCGAAGGTGGGCTGGCGATTCGCTCGATTCGAGCTTCGAGTGGCAAGCCATACGCTACGCGAGCTTCGGTTGGCGAGCCAAGACGGCTTGTGCGCAAGTCAATTCTGGAAGTTCTTCGAACTTTCAGAGCCCAGTTCGGGGTGGTAGTTCAGTTGGTTAGAACGCCGGCCTGTCACGCCGGAGGCCGCGGGTTCGAGTCCCGTCCACCCCGCCAGATTTCGCTCAGTCTCGTCGGCGTGCCCGGTCTCCAGTCAAGCCGCTCGGCGCCTGCGGCCTCGGCGAGCGGTGCGAGTCCTCCCGCTCGAAGTCATCGAACGCCCTGTCTTCTCGACGCTGCGGTGCTGCCGAGAACCAATCCCGTGCGCATACCGCTCCCGCGTATACTCGCGTCACCCTGGCACTGACTCCCGGCGCCCGCCTCGGCGTCTACGACATCACAGCGCCAATCGGCGAAGGCGGGATGGGGCAGGTGTACCGCGCCACGGACACGACGCTGGGCCGCGAGGTCGCGATCAAGATTCTTCCGGACGCGTTCGCCTCGGACCCCGAACGCCTCGCCCGGTTCGAACGCGAGGCGAAAACGCTCGCGTTGCTCAATCATCCGCACATCGCCGCGATCTATTCGGTCGAGAAGTCCGGTGGCACTCATGCTCTCGTCATGGAACTCGTCGAGGGTGACGACCTGTCGCAATGGATAGAGAGGGGCGCGATTCCCCTCGATGAGGCGCTACCCATCGCGAAGCAGATTGCGGAGGCGCTGGAGGCCGCGCACGATCAGGGGATCATCCACCGCGATCTGAAACCCGCGAACATCAAGGTCAAGACGGACGGCACGGTAAAAGTGCTGGACTTCGGGCTCGCGAAGGCGGTCGAGCCGGTCGGCAGCGCCGCGAACGTGTCACAGTCGCCGACCCTCACCACACCGGCAATGACGCAGGCGGGGATGATCCTCGGCACGGCGGCGTACATGTCGCCGGAGCAAGCGAAGGGACGGGTCGTCGATAAACGCGCGGACATCTGGGCGTTCGGCGTGATCGTCTCCGAGATGCTCAGTGGACGGCGTTTGTTCGGAGCGGAGGATGTGCCGGAGACGCTGGCGGCCGTGCTCACGCGCGACATCAGCATGCCGACGCTGCCCGTGGCGACGCCGTTGCGCCTGCAGCGGCTCCTCGCGCGCTGCCTGGAGCGCGATCCGAAAACGCGCCTGCGCGACATCGGCGAGGCGCGCGTCGAGATCGACAGGACCATCGCGGGTACGGGCGATGTCGCGGTCGCGTCGGTGACTTCGTCAGCCGCGTCATCGGGCTCCGGCAGACGGTTGGCGTGGATGTCGTTCGCTGTTGCAACCGTTGGAGTGCTGGCCGCCGCTGCGCTCTCCATTCCCGCGGTGAGGCATCTGCGCGAGACGCTTCCCCCTGAGATGCGCGTAGAGCTCTCGACGCCGTCCACACTCCAACCGCTGCAGTTTGCGTTGTCGCCGGACGGCCGGCAGATCGTCTTCGTCGCGTCCGGCACGGGACAGCAACGACTGTGGCTGCGCGCGCTGGACACGATCGAGGCGCAGCCGCTGGCGGGCACGGAGGGTGCGGAGTATCCGTTCTGGTCCGCTGACGGCCGATCGCTTGGTTTCTTCGCAAACGGGAAGCTCTATCGCCTCGACATCGCTGGCGGTTCGCCGCAGCCCCTGGTCACGACGGGGAGCAGCGCAAGAGGCGGCGCCTGGAGCGCGGACGGCACGATCCTGTTTGCTCGGACGACCACGAGCGGGTTGTCACGCGTCGCAGCCACGGGAGGCGAGCCGGTGGAGGTCACGCGACTCGATCCGCCACGCCAGATCAGCCATCGCTTTCCCCAATTTCTCCCCGATGGCCGACACTTCATCTTCTACGCGACGGGCCCGGAGGAGTCGTCGGGGATCTACCTGGGATCGCTCGATGGCGGGGAACCGAGCCGTTTGATGGCCGCCGATTCGTCAGGCGCGTTCATGACGCCGGACCGAGTGATCGTCATCCAGCAAGGCACGCTCATCGCTCGCAGACTGGATGTCGCGGGCAGAGCCGTGACTGGCAATCCCGTCACCGTGGCCAACGAGGTCGGCATTGAGGGCAATACGAACCTCGGTGGATTTTCAGTGTCGAAGGATGGCCAGGTCGCGTATCGCGTTGGCGGGGCCGCGGTGCGACAACTCACCTGGTTCGACCGAACGGGCAAGTCGGTGGGCGTGGCCAGTGAACCAGATGCGAACAACCTTCAGTATCCCGAACTGTCGCCAGACGGCCGGCGTGTGGCGATGTCCCGTACGGTGCAGGGCAACTTCGACATTTGGCTGTTGGATCTCGTCCGCGGCGGTCTCACCCGCCTGACCTTCGATGCTGGCCAGGACAGCCTTCCTATCTGGTCGCCGGACGGGATGCAGATCGCATTCTCTTCCAGCCGAAAGTCAACGTGGGATCTGTATCTGAAGGCCTCGAACGGGTCGGGCATCGAGGTCAGCCTTCTGGAAACTCCAAGCAGTGAGATCGGGCAGGCCTGGTCCAGGGACGGCCGGTTCCTGTTGTACTACGCCGGCAACTCCAAGACCGGGCTCGATCTGTGGGCCCTGGACATGACCGGCGGCCATCGTCAGTCGCGCGTCGTCGCGAACACCCCGTTTGACGAGGCGATGGCGGAGCTGTCTCCGGACGGACGCTGGGTCGCGTACCAGACGAACGAGTCGGGCCGATTCGAAATCGTGGTGCAGGCGTTTCCCGACGCGGGTGGCAAATGGCAGGTATCGACGGGCGGCGGCGCCGCGCCGCGCTGGCGCGCCGACGGCAGGGAGATCTACTTCCTTGCGCCCGACGCGGCGATGATGGCCGTGCCGGTCGCCGCATCTGGCTCGACATTCGAGGCCGGCACGCCGGTGAGCCTTTTTCCCACCCGCATCCTCGCCGGCGGGTCCCCAACCAACCGACCGCAGTACGCAGTCGCGCGCGACGGCCGGTTCCTGATCAACCAGTCGGTGAGTGAAGCCGCTGCCGCGCCGATCACGCTGCTGATGCACTGGACTCCCGCTGAGAAGCAGTAACCCGCGGCGGTCAAGCCGCACGAACGAGCCAGTTCCGAAACTCGTCCCAGACACCCCGCCATCCTCCGCTCATGACTCACGCGAAGGATGCCCACCGTAGCGCAAAGCGCGAAGGTGGCTCGTCCACTAATCCCCGACATCGCTCAGTTCTCGGACGGTCGTTCGATATGGTCGATGACGAACACCGGCGTGCTCTTCTTCTGCTCGCGTTGCAGCTTCAGGCCAAGCTGCTCTTGCAAGGCGGTGAAGATGTCTGGCGCATCATCGACCGCCACGTTCGCATCGGGTGAAGCGGCGGCATCCCGTGGGAGCGAGAACGTCATCTTCACTGAATACCAGCCCAAAAGGCCCGTGCGGTTGTCGACCTCGCCTCCCGCAATACCACTGATGCCTCTCGCGAACTGATCGAGTGTCACGCCGCCCGATACGAACGAGCCGGGGCTCATTGATAACCCGCAGCGGTTCTGCCGCTCTTGCAATGATGGGGGCCCCGCAGGCGTCGTTGCCGTGGCGTTTAGACCGGGAGTGCAATCAAGGGTTGAAGGCTTCATTTCTGGTCCAAGCCGTCCGTCATTGCGTGCAAGGACGAGCGCATAGGCGTCCTTCTCGCGTTGTTCGATGTGGGCGACGAGCTTCATTCGATCCGCGAACATCGCGCGCCACATCATCGGCATCGTTTCTGTGAGTTGAGCGCGGGTCAAACCCGCCGGAGGTTTGACCGTGACGTCGTAACGCTCGCGCCACAACCAATCAGGCCCCCCAATAATGTCGCGCGGGGTTATGGGCACTGGCGAGGCCGCGTTCACGAGCGATCCAAGCGGCCCATTCATCATCATCACGGTGCCGTCCGGAAGGATGCGCATCCCTCCGTTCTGACGCAGCTCGTCCACCCGCTTGATCGAGACGACGTCGAATGTCGGTCCAGGCGGCGACTGGGCGATCACAGGAGTCAGCAACACGACCATCCCAAGTGCAACGTGCGCCGCGATCTTCATACGGAGGGTCAGTCGGGGTTAGCGCATCTTGCCTGCCATGAACGCACCCGCACGCGGGCTCTCGGCCCAGATGAAAGACACCATTGGCTCGTTCGTCACAGGCGGGAGGCTTCGAGTGGCGTAGTCCGGTGGCAACTCGAACAAGTGTGTGGGCGGCTCGGTGCGGCGGATGTTCGACAAGCGGTATTCAATCGTGCTTCGCGAGTCTGAATGCCGTGACTGAATCAGCAGTTGAAGTTCGGCTGATTCCCAGCGCTCGTCCACCACCACCACTTCGCTCCACTGGTCGTTGTGACGATAGCCTGGCGGGACGACGATGGTGAGGCGGCGTCCGGCTGCCTCGACACCTCCGATACGCTTTGTGCCGAGGGATTCGTCGCGCACGTCGCCGAAAGCGCCAGGGTCGGCCGAGAGCAGGTCTCCGGCCCGAAAAAACCCCACGAATCTTACGCCGCCAACAGGAACGGAAAAATCGAGGTTGCCGCCGACGGTGTTGGCAATGAGCGAACGTGGGAGCAACCCAATGGTGGCGGACTGATCATCGACGGTGTATACCCCGCCCCAATTTCTGGGGTCGGGAGCGATGACGGTGCGAATGTGACGCTCACGCACAGTCTTTGCGGCTGGCAGGCCTTCCATGTGTCTTTCGATGCGGACGCGACCAGCGGAGTCACGGTAATAGCGATCCGTCGTGGTCTGGTCCAGTCTGGTGCCATCGCGCAGGACCGCGCGGACAGATGTTGTCGCGTCTGCGGAAAACGGTGCTCCCGGAACGGGGGCGCTGCTCAGCGGCCCGCCGATTGACTCTTCCGGCAGGCTCACTTGACCGAACGTCCGTGCGGTGAGTATTACGGCTAACGCGAGCACAGTAGAGATGGTCTTTGCTACTGCATTACTCATCCGGCACGCTCCAGACTAGCCCCTTATATTACGGAAGCTTATCCGGCGTGCAACGTCATCAGAGCGAAGCCGTCTGTTCCTTTGTGCCGCGAGTTCAGTCTGTCGACGCTGTCGTCAGCCGTTCGCTACCATTGAGGATGAAGCCGCGAGCACTGTACTTCTGTGCGATTGCGGTCATCGGGTTGGTCACTGCTGCAATGCTTTCCGTGTGACAGGCACTCCATGAAATGCATCTGGACGTTAGTGCTGGCCGGCAGTGTTCTGTTCCTCGCGCCTCCGGATGGAGGTGCAGCGCAAGGATCAGCCGCACTCGTTGATCTCGATGTTCCGATGCCGCCGACTCCCGTCAGAGCAGGCGGCAAGATCCAGCTTGTCTATGAGCTGCATGTCACCAACTTTCGTCCCGAGAATCTCGAGCTGACTGCCATCGAGGTCTACAAGGACGAGGGGAACGCAAAGCCGCTGGTGAGCTATAGAGATGCGGAACTCATTGATCTGCTCGCGCGCCCCGGCGCGCCGCCGGACTTGCCGGACAAGAGGGTCATCGGCGGCGGGATGCGAGCGGTCGTGTTCCTTCGACTCATGCTCAACACCGAAACCGACCTGCCTCGTTCTCTGCATCACCGCCTTTTGTTCAAGCCTGGTGGCACAGACCCGACCGGCGCGGAACGAGTTGTCGACGGCGCATCCGTGGTCGTTCATCGGAGCACGCCCGTCGCAATTGCCCCACCGCTACGCGGCGAACGCTGGCTGGCGGCGAACGGCATTTCCAACATATCGGTACATCGTCGCGCCCTGATCCCTGTCAATGGCAAGGCGCGAATCGCACAACGCTTCGCCACCGACTGGATCAAGCTTGGCGCGGACGGACGGGCTTTTCACGACGACCCCGCAAATAACGCGAACTGGTATTCCTATGGAACGGAAGTCCTCGCCGTTTCCAGTGCGATTGTCGCTGCCGTCAAAGATGGGCTGCCTGAAAACGTCCCACTCTCCGATCGAAGAGCAGTGGCGATCACGCTTGAAACTCTTGGTGGTAACTACGTTCTGCTTGATTTGGGTAATGGTGATTCGGCTCTCTACGCGCACCTGCAACCCGGAAGCCTGCGCGTCAAAGTTGGGGACAAGGTAAAGCGTGGGCAAGTTCTGGGGTTGCTCGGCAACTCGGGCAACTCCGACGCACCACATCTGCATTTTCATGTCGCGGACGCGATTTCGCCATTCGCGGCTGAAGGCGTACCGAACGTCCTGGACTCGTTTGAACTGCAGGGCACAGTCAAGGCGATGGAAACACCCTTGGGCGGCCAAGGATGGGAGCCACCGCCGAACGCCACGAAGGACAAGCGTCATATGGAGCTGCCGGTTGAAAACGCGGTGGTCCGTTTCCTATGACATGCGGGGGAGGCGGTCGTCAGGAATGAATGCTCCGGCCCATCTGTCTTTCCAGGCATTCTTTATGAAATGGGGCGGACACAGGTGTTGGCGGGTTGGGTTGTTGGAAGACGACTCCTGTGAGCGTCGGAGGCGGAAGACCGATGGTAATCGCCGCCGCGGACGGGTCATACCACCATGGGTCACCTTTGATTGGTAACTGGCAGTCGAGGCACCGAAATGTCATCGGCGTAATCCAGCTTTCATTCTGGTTCGCCGCCGCTCGCACAGCGTCCAGCCAGTTCTTCGCCAACGCTCGCGCCGAGTCGATGTCCCGCATCATTCGTGAGTGCAGTGGCACATCAACGAGATAGCCCAGCCGAAGTTCTACGCCCGCGATGGGGTCACTGAAAATGGCGCACGTCAAAATGCGCGTGCTCGAAGCCTCCAGCACACGCCAACAGATCTCTACCGGCTCCGGCGTTTTGGAAAACGTCATGAAGCAACTTGACCACGGCGTCGGGACGGCAACGCGCTCGAGGCTGGCATGCGGAGGAGGTGTGGAGCAAAAGGCTTTTACCGTAAACCACGCGTGCGTGTCTGTCGGATTACGACAGTTTCCAACTTTATCGATTCGTCCTAAGCCTCCAGTCCCTGTTCTTCCGGTTTCCAATAGCCGCGATGAACTTCGCGGGCCTCGTCGAGGAGCAGCGGTCCGACCACGGTGACCACGTCTGTCGCACGGGCAAACAGCTCCGTGCATGGAATCAGGAAGTTTCCACCGGTGAACGCGGCGAGCTCCTCACTCGAGAGGGCGAAGACGACCGCGCGAATTCCTGACCAGTAGATCTTCCCCGTGCACATGGCGCACGGCTCGCAGCTCGAATAGAGCACGCTGCGACGAATTTGATCCGGCGACAATCGCTGAATGGCTTGGGCCACCAGGTTCGTCTCGGCGTGAGCCGTTGGATCGCGGCCAGTTGTCACCGTGTTCTCTGCCGTGAGGACGACCTCGTCATCGAGGACGAGCAGTGAACCGAAGGGATGATTGCCGGCAGCTCTCGCCTGGCGGGCCAGCTCGATCGTCTGCCTGACGAAGCGATCGTGAGTTTTCATCGGTAGCGACCCTCGACACCCTGATTCTCACTCGATCGCCATCGCGATGGCAGCCGGCTGCATCACTGGGATGCAGACGTAAGAAAAGGGGACGGGGTCACACCGCAAGTTTAGCGAACGCGCTAGCGGCCGAAATCGGCGGAGTATTGTCGGGATGCTGCGCCGCTGCGTGAGCCTCGGGTGACGCACGCCGCACGAGCGCAGCTTCCTCATCGCACTGCAGTGCAGCCAGGGTCGACTGCTCGAACGACAGCAGATCGTTCAGCTGGCTCTCGTCACGCTGCTCGAGCAGTTCCGACCTGCGATCGGCCTCAGTCTGCAGACCTTCCCGCCGGCGTCTTGTCGCGTCCAACGCCTCGACAGTGGCCATCAGCTTCTCTTGAACCTGCGCGATTTCATCACGCTCCGCTGCCAGTACCGCCTCGAGGCGTTCCTGCAACGCGCGGCGCATCGTTTCCGAGGCGCGAAGAGAGGCGTCACGTTCGGCAATCACGTCGGCGAAACCGGCCAGGGCCTTGGCATGTTCTGCGGACAATTGATCGATCGCGGTGCGAGACTCGCGGCGAGTGTCTTCGATGGCACGCGTGGCTGCGCTCAGGTCCGCGCTGAGCCGCTTGACATGCTCGTCTGCCGTCGCACGTGCCTCTACGAGGCGCTCACACTCGTTCCGTATTTCCGCCAGCCGATTGTCGTGTTCGAGTCGTTCGCTGGCCAGTCGCGCCTCGACGCGCGCCTCTCGCTCGAGTCCCTCAGCGCGAAGGGCGACGGCCTCTTCGCGGAACCAACGCTCGGCGTCGAGCGCGGCTGACCGGGTCTCATCAAGCGTTCCCTCCAGGATCCGGCGTGCGTCGATCTCCTTCACGAGCTTGCGCTCGAGGTCGGCCTGGCGTTTTTCCGCCGCGCTGCGCTCGCGGGCCGCGGATTCCCTCGTGTCGGCAGTTTCTTGCAGGGCGTGCGACAGCTTACCCTCGATACTGTGGCGAGCGCCTTCGGCATGGGCCAGTTGCTGGGACAAGTCGGTCTCGCGTTGCGTTAACAAGGCCACGTCGGCGACGGCGGATCGGTGGTCGTGGCGCGACTGGGTCAAGGCGAGTTCGGCGTCGTTCAGCTGCTCTCTCAGCTCGTCGCATTCCGTTGCCGTGTGCGACAAGTCGCGAGCGAACTGTGCCTGGTGCTCGGCGAGCTCGCGTGCCGCGGCGGCCAGCGCCGCGTCGTGACTTTGCCGCGCCTCGCGCAACCTGGTGTCCGCGTCCGCAACTGCCTGTTCGAGGGTCGCTCGTGTGGCGCGCTCGCGGTCGATCTCTCCGGCGAGCTGCGACTCACGCTGGCCGGCTCGCTCGAGCGCGTGTGCGGCATCGATCACGTCACGATTGAGGTTGTCGCGAACGATCTGGAGCTCGGCGACCTGTGCGGACAGCTTTCCCTCGTGCTGCCGCAGTCGCTCGATATCCGCCGCAGCAAGCTGGTTGTCTTGCCGCGCGTGGTCGAGCGCCCCCTGGATCTCGATCAATCGCGCTTCGAGTCTGTTGCGTTCCGCAGTCGCCCGCGATAGCTCACGGTCGACATGTGACTGACGTTCGGCCAGGTCGGCCGCCCGGGCGCGCGCGTGTTCCAATGCGCGGCTTTGTGCGGCCGCGTCGGTCAATGCCGATGCATGTCGTTTGTCAGCTTCTTCGAGGGCGCTCGCGGCTTCTGACAGCATCTCTTCGACGGTTGTGCGCTTGTCCCGTTCGAGCGCGATCTCGAGCTGGAACTCGCGTTCCTGCTGCGTCAACTGCTCCGCTGCCGCGACCTCGTGTGCCATGAGGGCGTTCGCCATCGCCGCTGCATGGCGTTCTCGCGTTTCCTGGAGTGCCGCCGTGACGTTCGCGAGCTTCTGCTCGAGATCGACGAAAGCGGTGCGATCGGCCTGAACGCGCATATCGTCCTCGGTACATTCGGGCGTGACCTGTAAGACCTGCTGGGGCGCTGTATCGCCGTCCCCCGCTGGCGACGCTGGCTGAGACGCTCGTACGCGGGTGACTGCAGAAGTGACGGCGACGGACAGATCGCGAAGAAACATCTGGCCGCTCGTCACGTAACCGTCAGGTGGTGGCCCCAGCGATTCGAACGTGGGCCGGATGCCTTCCGGGACAACGACGACAAGGGCCGGACGGATTGGGAGGCTCCACAAGTCCTTCACAGACTGAGGCCAGTTTCCCGCGTGGGCCTGAGCATCCATGACGAGTGCGGCGACATCCCGATTCTCGTCAAGGTATCTCTGGCCCTCATCGAGGGTCTGGGCCCATGTGAGCGTGACTTTCCGTGCAATGCCACGCAAAGCTGTGGCCACAGCCTGGGCGTAACGCCGTTCCTTCCCGATATAAAGAATCTTCATGCACTCTGGCGAAGTTGCGGAACGCTGCGTGAATTGCCTATCGGCCGGAACGCGATCACTCTTCACTGAGCAGTTCGAAACAAAAAGGGACGGGGCATGACCCCGTCCCTTGCTGACACCCGAATTGGTCGCCTTAGCGGCGTTGCGTTGCTTCGAAAATCGAAGCTGCGCCGCCGCCGATCGCCGCCCCAATCAGCGCGCCCTTCTTGCCTCCGACGATGCCGCCGACACCGGCGCCGCCGGCGGCCGATCCTCCGATGACCATTGCGGTCTTACCCCACGAACGGTCGTCGCGCACGTCGTCGTCGTAAACCTGACGGCTCGGAGCGGCCGCGGTATTCGCTGTCGAGCGTCGCGGCGCAGGCGCGGATGCGCGTCGCGAGTTGCTGACGCGTGTGACGGCTGGCGACGAGGGCGCCGCGGCAGGCCGCAGTGCAGTCGTTGTGCTCGCCGGCACGAACGGCCCGTCCAGTGTCTGGACCAACGCCGGGTTCTGGTTGAATGCATTCACCGGGGCGTTGGCGCCAACCGTGTACATCACCACTCCTGAAACCAACGCCGCTGTTATTCCTGTCGCGATTGAGTTCATCTCTCTTCTCCTGTCGTGAGCCCTTTCGAGCTCGTGACAGGAAGTTCCAAGCGCCATGCCAGATCGCCGGCACATGATAAGTCGCAGAATCAAAGGTGTTTCGGGCTATCTCGAAGCAAGCCTCGCCGTCGCGCTGTCCTCTGCGGGGCTCATCCTGAAGGCACCTGATGGACGTGCAGTCATGGCAATGGTGAGCCCGATCACGATCGACGAAACGAATTCGAGTCCGAGTTGTTTCACAACGAGTGAGCCAGGCCAGGGCTGTTCGGCATACCAAATGAGCCATAGCGGTACCTGACCCATGATCCACGCGAGGAAACCGAGCAACACTCCCTTTCTTCCGGTCGAGCCTCTCATTTCGACATGCGTGTAGACCCACATCAGCCCGCAGATGAACGAGAGGTGGGAAACGGGAAGCAGGAGGACCTGCCATGTGTCGCTGTCCATCGAGCGGAGCAGCGTGCCGTAGTACGGACCGTAGTCCGCGGCGAGGACAAAACCGTGAATCAGGCCAGCCAGAACCTGAGATACGAGGAAGGCGGCCACGGTCGAAAGCACCAGGCGTGTCGTCGTCATGAGTGCTGTTGCTCCTTCGTCCAGTTGGCTGCGCGTTGCTGGAGTGCGCGCGGTGAGAGGTCTTCGATGCGGCTCGCGATTGACCAGCGATGGCCGTACGGATCCTTCACGATGCCGTATCGATCGCCCCAGAACTGATCGGCGACTGGCATCAGAACAGTGGCGCCGGCATCAACCGCACGGCCAAACAGGGCATCGACGTCGCGCACGTACAAGTGCAGCGTGACGGTCGTTCCGCCCAAGGTTGCCGGTGACACCATCGACTGAGGAAATTCGTCGACGACGAAGAAGCGTGAATCTCCCAGCAGCAGCTCGGCGTGCATGATTGAGCTGCCGTCCGGCGC
>Ga0070669_100001090_pt1 | contig 19877 bp, 15 predicted proteins | sample KBSS53metaG_FD_64680 | JGI IMG/M metagenome (GOLD analysis project Ga0070669, IMG submission 64680) | Switchgrass rhizosphere microbial communities from Kellogg Biological Station, Michigan, USA - KBS S5-3 metaG | ecosystem: Host-associated > Plants > Roots > Rhizosphere > Soil ... | reverse complement strand
AGCGCGATGCCGTCCTGCGCGATCCCCTGTGGTCCGGTGCCCCCGAGCGTGACGAGCGGTACGTGGTCCGACGCGTACGCGTGCGCAGTGTCCATCCTTACCGCGCTCGGGGCGCCCATCGCCTGCCAGCCGCGCCCGGCGCGCCGGAAGGGGCCCCGCCCTCCAGGCGCCTTCTCTCCGATGGGGTAGTAGAACTTGCGGTCGTCCAGCAGCTCGGCGCGGAATCCTTGCTCGAGCAGGCTCCCACCGTGCTCGATGAACATGCCGTAGATCAGCGGCGAGATCGGCGTGCCTCTCGCCGTCGCGTCGACCGTGGCGGTGATTGTCTGGGCGGAGACGTCCCGGGCGAGGACCGCCGTGGCGAGGAATGGCGCGCAGAGCGCGATCAGCAGGCGTCGTGGCATGCGCGAACGCTGCGACGGCTGTACGAACGTGTCAATCGCGCCCGCAACGGCCCGACTGCCAGGCGCGGCGCACCTCGTCGGCGGCTTCCGATCTTGCGGCGACTAAGCTCAGTGTCGACGTTGTTCGACACATCACCGACCACGTCGCTGGAGGCCGAATGCGCACGATCGCGCCGCTCTTTGCTCTGCTCCTCACGTTGCCCACCGTCGCCGGCGCGCAGCAGCCGGCACGCCGAGATTCCGCTTCCCCGGCCAGTGCGGCGCCGGTCGCGCGCTTCGACTGGTTCGCGTACAGCGGGCACGACTCGGTCTACGACGTGCACCCGGCCGGCAAGGGCGAGTACCTCAACCCGATCCTCTCCGGGTTCTATCCCGATCCGGCGCTCGCGCGCGTCGGCAACGACTACTACCTGATCGGGTCGACGTTCGCCTACTTCCCCGGCATCCCGATCTTCCGCAGCAAGGATCTCGTCAACTGGACGCAGATCGGGAACGTGATCCACCGGCCGGAGCAGCTCAAGTTCGACTCGCTCGGCATGTCGCGCGGCGTCTTCGCGCCGACGATCAACTTCCACGACGGGACGTTCTACGTCCTCAACACGTGTGTCGATTGCGGGGGCAACTACCTCGTCACGGCGACGAACCCCGCCGGCCCCTGGTCGAACCCGACGTGGATCCCCGAGGTCGGCGGGATCGACCCGTCGATCTTCTTCGATGACGACGGCAAGACGTACGTCATCAACAACGACGAGCCCACCGGCGGCTCGACGTACCAAGGACACCGCGCGATCTGGATCCGCGAGTTCGACGTCGCGGCGAAGAAGGTCAAAGGCCAAGCCACTCAGATCATCAATGCGGGCGTGGACATCACGCAGAAGCCGATCTGGATCGAGGGCCCGCACATCTACAAGATCAACGGGAAGTACTACCTGAGCTGCGCCGAGGGCGGCACTGCCGTCGATCACCGCCAGGTCGTCTTCCGCGCCGACAACGTTCTCGGTCCCTACGTCCCCGCGCCCGCGTCGGTCAACCCGATCCTCACGCAGCGCCATCTCCCTCCGACGCGACCGTTCCCGATCACGTCCGCCGGCCACGCCGACTTCCTGCAGACGCAGAACGGGGAGTGGTGGGGGATCTTCCTCGCCACGCGGCCATACGACGACGACTACTACAACACGGGGCGCGAGACCTTCCTCCTGCCGCTCGAGTGGAAGGACGGCTGGCCCTCGTTCATCGGTGGACGCGAGCCCGTCCCCTACGCGGTGAAGAAGCCGAATCTCCCCGCGCAGCCGGCGCTCGCCATTCCGACTCACGGCAACTTCTCGGTGCGTGAGGAGTTCGACGGACGCACCCTCGCTCCCTACTGGATGATGCTCCGCACGCCACGCGAGCAGTGGTGGACGCTCGGCGGCGGCGCGCTGACGCTGCGCGCGCGCCCGGACGACGTCGCGGGCAAGGGGCAGCCGTCGTTCGTCGGGCGGCGGCAGCAGCATCTGAAGTCATCGTTCACCACCGCGATGACCTTTACACCCGCGCGCGCCGGCGATCGCGCCGGGCTCGTCGCCTTCCAGAGCGAGAACTTCTTCTATGCGCTCACGGTGACGCTCGCCGACGGCAAGCCGGTGGTTCAGGTCGAGCGGCGCAACGGCGCGAGCGACACACCCACCGTCATCGCCACGAAGCCGCTCGGCGCGCGCGCGGGAGCACCGGTGTACCTGAAGATCGACGCCGACGGTCCGCGCTACGACTTCTCCTTCGCCACGCAGCGCAACCAGTGGAAGCCCGTGCTGGAGAACGCCGACGGCAAGATGTTGAGCACCAAGGGCGCCGGCGGCGCGGGTGCCAACTTCACCGGCGTGGTGGTGGGCATGTACGCGCACTCCGCGCCGTAATCGGGGGATGAGACGTGCGGTCCTCGGCTCGGGTGCGGCGCGCTGCTCGGCGCCGCACCGGCGGTCGAGTTCGTCAGAACAGATATCGCACGCCGAGCGTCGGATACACGAGCACGCGCCCATCCGTCGCGTACACATTGCGCGACACGCGGACTTCCGATCCCAACGACACCAGCCCGACCGCGCGCCACCACACTTCGTTCTCGATCAGGAACGACACGCGCTTGCCGGTGAGGTCCGCGGTGACGTCGTCCCCCTGATTCTTGTTCTGCGTCCAGAACACTCCGGTCGACGCGAGCGCCCATCGCTTCCCGGCCGATCGGCCCCAGTAGAGCGCTCCCTGCGGATCGTGGCTGGCCCGCGAGAGGTTGTTGTGTCTGTACGAGAGCGAGACACTGGCCCAGCCGCCGCTCAACGGGAACGGATGCGCCGCACCGATGGAGTACGAGTTCGCGATGTAGTAGCCGCCGCCGGCGTCGTCGAACAACCCCAGCCCCCCCGTGAACTCGCCGACGGCGTAGATCGGCGCCTTCCAGAGCCGCAGCGACTGCGACACCTCGAGATAGCCTTTCGAGATGTTGTGGCGCTCGCCGTCCAGGTTCGCTTCCAGCTTGAGGAGGAAGGAGCCGAATTCCAGCGACTTGAACGTCTTGAACGTCAGCGCCGGAAAGTTGCGCGCGTTGTTCCGCGGATCGATCGTATGGCGCCAGTCGTAGTGGAGTTGCAGGTCCTGCGCGCTCGCGAGCTGCGCACCCGAGGTGGTGGCGTAGCCGAGCAGCAGGAGCCAGTAGATTCGATTCGTCATGTGCGCGTCGCCGGTCGCGTGGTTGCGGAGCGGGCGCACGCATGACGTGATTGCAGGCGAGCCCGTCCAGGTGGACGGCCTTCGCCGTCCCAAACAGCGCCCAGTGTTCGATGGATGGCGACCGGCCGCCACAAATGCGGCGTAATTCGAGCGGAAATCCGCCATCGGCGGAGCCAGAATCCGACGCGACCGCCTTCGCGCGCCTCTTTCGCGACGCGTATCGCCGGTGCTTCTCCGCCGAGCTCGTGGCGCCGCTCACCGAGACCGAGAGCCATCGGCTCAGTGTGGACATCGAGGAGAGCACGGGGCTCGAGATCGGCTGGAAGAGTCTGAAGAACTACTCGCAGTTCCTGCTCGGCACGGCGAGCCGCGTCGAGAACCCGTCTATTCCCACACTGGACACCCTGGCGCGTTACGTCGCGGGTGCGCCGCGCACCGACGAAGCGCGGCGCCGCGCGAGCGAGCGCCACTATCCGTACTGGTTCCGATATCGGGACGAGCGCCGGCCCGCCGAGCCGGGAGCGCCGGTCGAGCGACAGAACGCGGCACATCCGCCGGCGCAGAGAAGCTCCGTCGTACTCGTCGCGGCCGTCGTGGTTGGGCTCGTGGTCGCTCTCGCGCTGCCGTTCGTCGCGGCCCGGCGGCACGACGCGCGTGAAGCGCGCTTCGCTGATGACTTCGACGACGTCTCCGCCGTCGCGCTCGCCGCGCGCGGCTGGTCCGTGCGCGACGTCGACTCGGCGCACTGGGCGCAGCGCGGCGCCGTGCCCGGCCATCTCACCCTGTTCACCCTCGAGGGCGACAACTGGCCGCAAGCGGGCCGCGTACCGCGCATCGAGAATCTGCTCGTGCGACGTCTCTCGTCCGAGTGCTTCGACGTCGACGTCCGCTTCACGTCGTTCTTCCCGCAGCAGGACTGGCAGCAGGCGGGGATCCTCCTGCTCGAGGACACCACCTTCACCGGCCGGAGCGTGCGGATGTCACTCGGCTACAACGATTTCAGCGGTGGGTTCGCGCCGACCAGGGAAGTCCTCGTGCAGGCCATCACCTCGCTCGGCCGCGGTGCGGACAGGCCGGAGGAGGTGGTGCATCAGCGGCTGTTCGTCGTCGATCCCGCAGCGGAAGCACTGATCCGCCAGAACCTGGGGGGCTCCGCGCTGCGCATCGAGAAGCGCGGTGCGCGCCTTCGCCTGCTGTCGTCCGTTGGAGCGATGAAGAACGCGGCGTTCAAGGAGATCGGCCGGACGGACTTCGAGTTCCGGCCCGTGTACGTCGCGGTGTTCGCGATGAAGGGGTTCGTGCGCGAGTCGGGGGAGATGCCGGTATACGTGGACGCGTTCGGGCAGTCGGAGCGGCCGTGTGCGCGGTGAGCTCGGTCGCCTGCGCACGTAGGCCCCCCATGAATGCGAACGCCCACCGACTTTGCGTTGGCATCGAACCATGCTGCGACCGGCGCAGCGATGCGCGATGCAGCGAGCACGATTGATGAGCGAGATTCGCGAGTCTCACGGCGCTCCGTCGCCACGTTGCGCGGGCGCGAGGTTCGATCCTGCCTCACGCACCGTCGTCACGACACCGCTGGCGTCGCGCGTGAGCAGGAGCTCGGCCGCGCGACCCGTGATCCAGAGACGGTCGGGCGCAGTCGGGATCGCGCGCACGGGTGGGGCACTGCCTCCGAAGCCGCCCTGCGCCACGTAGACGTCGCTTCCCTGCACCGTCACCGTGTACGCCGGCGCGGGCGGGCCGGGCGGAGGCCCGGCCGCCGGCGCTGTCGCTGCGGGGCGCGGCCGCCAGTAACGGCCTGCCATTCCCTGCAGTTGCGCTGGAGTGAGCGCGGCAGCGGTCGGCACGTAGCTGGGCGGCGGCTCCGGCCGCTCCTTTATGCGGCGCACCCAGATGTTGCGGAATCGCACCGGCTGCCCGTGATCCTGAAGCGTGAGCGGCAGCGCGTCGGCGTGCGCGGCGTAGCGGTACGGCGGCGTCGGTGCCGTCGGACCGTAGATGATCTCGTTGTTCTGCACGAGCAGGCCGTTCAGCACGACCGTCGCGCGCGCCGGCTCCTGCAGCGAGCCATCGCTGCGGAATCGCGGACGGCGAAAGTAGATGTCGTACGTCTGCCACTCGCCGGGCGGGCGGCTCGCGTTCACGAGCGGCGGATACTGCCCGTAGATCGAGCCCGCCGTGCCGTCGGCGTACGTGTCGGTGCGCCCGTACGAATCGAGGACCTGGAACTCGTACTGGCCCATCAGGATGATGCCGCTGTTGCCGCGATTCTGTCCCGTGAGCATCGGCGGGTTCGGCGCGGCCCACTCGGCGTGGAGCTGGACGTCGCCGAACGACTCCTTCGTACGCAGCGATCCGCCACGTGGGACGACTTCGACATACCCGTTCTCCACCTTCCATGTCGGAGCTGCCGGCGCTGCTGCCGGCGCTCCGGGTGCGGGGGGTCGGCCCGCCACCACGAACGCCGACAGGTCGCGCCCGTCGAACAGCACGATCGCGTCGGCTGGTGGGGCGCCGAGAGTGGAGGCCGGCACGACCGGCGGCGCGTGCGGGCGATTGAGCTCGTGCTGCCGCCATCGCGATGGCGCGCTGTCCGTCGATGCGACACCCTGCGCCGCGGCCGGCGCGGCCCACGCGAGCGACAGCATCATCATCGCCAAGTGTCCAACGAGCTGGTCGCGTCGCATCATTCGAGGCTCCATCCGGCGCGGTACTCCCGGCGGAGATACTGGTTCGCGTCGGCGTCGTTCGTGATGCGCATGTTGGCGCCGTCGTACAGGATCTTCTTTCCCTGTCCGGCGCGCAGCGCGACGATGCCCAGGAGCATGATCTCGTTGAGCTTCGCCGCATAGGCGAAGTCGCTGCTCGGCTCCGCCTTCTTCATGATCGCGTTCGCCCAGTTGAGCTCGTGGGTCGTCGTGACGCGCTTGATCGATTGCGGCACTCGCGCGGCATCGGCGGTGAGGCTGTCGGGGAAGAGTCGCGGATTGTTGCCGTAGGTCGCGTACAGGATGATCCCCTTCGAGCCCACGAAGATGCCGCCGCCGGCGCGATCGAGCACCAGGTCGTCCGGCAGGTGATCGGGACGCGGCGGCATCAGCCCGCCATCGTACCACGACATCTTGACCGGCGGCATGTCGCCGCGCGCGGCGAACTCGTAGTGCACCGTCATCGCCTGGGGGAAGCTGGCAGGCGACGCGTCGACGTCGAGCCCCCACGGCGACGACGTCGCTTCGACGCTCGTTGGGAGCCCGAGGTCGAGCGCATACACCGGCTGGTCGATGAGGTGCGCTCCCATGTCGCCCAGCGCACCCATTCCCCAGTCGGTCCAGCCGCGCCAGTTGAACGGGTGATAGAGCGGGTGATAGGGCACCATGGGCGCGGGTCCGAGGAAGAGGTCCCAGTTCAACCCGGGCGGCGGGGCCGTGGCGCCAGCGGCGAGCACGAGGGCCAGATTTCGCTGCACGTCGCGTGTGTTCTCCCAGCTCGGTGCGGCCCCGCCCGATGCCGTCGAGGCTTGCGCTTGCGTGGCGACGGCGCCCTGCCCCGCACCACTGCGCTGCGGTGTGTACAGCGGCTGCAGCGTCGGGCGCGGGATGCCCTGCGGCCAGATCGGGCGGTTCGTCCAGGTGTGCACTTCGCGCACGGGCCCGATGACGCCGGCCCGGATCCACTCGACCATCTGACGCGTGCCGTCGAACGAGTGGCCCTGGTTGCCCATCTGCGTCACGACGCCGGTACGCTTCGCCGTCGCGGCGAGCACGCGCGACTCGTGCACGGACCAGGTGAGCGGCTTCTGCACGTACACCGCCTTGCCCGCCTGCATGGCGAGGTTCGCCGCGACGGCGTGAAAGTGGTCGGGGGTTGCGATCACGACGCCGTCGATCCCCTTCTCCTTCTCCAGCATCACTCGCACGTCGGCATGGCGCTTCGCCTTCTGGTACTGCGCGAGAAGCTGCGCACCGACATCGGGCTGCGGCGCGCGCGTTCCAGCATTTCCGACCAACCCCGCCGGCGCCGGCGGGCGCGCGGCGTTGGCCGCATTTGCTGCTGCGTTGGGGCGCGGCTGCGCGCCCTCGTTCGCACGACGGTCCACGAGACCGAAGTCCACGTCGACGAGCACGGCGATGTTCTGGCCGCCGGCGATCAGCGCGCGCGCATTGCTCATCCCCATCGAGGCCGCGCCGACCAGGGCGACGTTTACCATGTCGCTCGGCGCGGTGTAGCCCGGCCCGCCGAGCACGTGGCGTGGGACGATCGTGAACGCAGCCATGCTGCCGGCCGCGCTCCCCAAAGCACCAACGAACGAGCGGCGAGACATGCCGTTGTCGCTTTCCATGATTGGTCCGTCCGAAATGAGGGTGAATCTTCAGCGGCGACGCATCGCACGCTGCCCGCCCTTCACTTCGGCCATCGGCGGAGCAGGGCGGGCGGCGTGTCGACGGCGCACTACCATCAGTATCCGGGGTTCTGCTCCAGCAGCGGATTGGCGTCGACCTGCGACTGTGGGATCGGCATCAACACCGAGAACGGCACATCGGCCGACTTGTTCCAACTGGCTGCCAGCCACGTGCCCTGCCTGATCTGGTCTGTGCGGCGCTTCCCCTCGTCGATCAACTCGAACTGGCGCTCGTCGAAGATCGCCACCCGGGCCTGCGCCTGTGTGAGCGACGTCGCCAGCGGCTTCGGCGGCGAGAACGCGCGTGCACGGACCAGGTTCACCAGTGCGATCGCCTCTGCCGTCCGACCCAGCTCGTTCAGCGCCTCCGCCTTGATCAGATAGATCTCGGCAAGACGGTAGATCGCGTAGTCGTTGCCATGGTTGGTGCCGGTGCGGGCCGGGTCGAACGGCCACTTGTACATGCGCGTGCCATTTCCCTCGGTGGCCTGCGTGATATCGGGTATGTCGATCGTGAAGTTCAAACGTACCCCGGCCCGGTCGTTCACCGGCGCGGCGGTGACGATGTTGAATTGTGGTCCTTCCAGGATCGCCGCGCGCCGTTTGTCCTCGGGATCGAACTTGCGGTAGGTGGGCGGCTCGACCGACCAGCCGTTGTTGGGCGACGGGGAGAACTGGTTGTAGTGCAGACTGTTGCTGATGAAGTTCAGGCTCAGCCCCGCCTCCGGCCGCCGTGCGGACACCATGACGATCTCGGGCGACGTGTTGTTGTCTGCGCGGAAGTTCGCCGCCTGGTCTGCGGTGAGCCGATAGCTGGTGTTCGACAGCACGCGATCGGCCGCGTCGATCGCCTTCTGCCACTGCGGCGGCCCCTTCTGCAGACCACTCGCGGTCACGGTGCCGGTGAACACCTCGGCATTCACGTAGAGGCTCGCGAGCATCGCGTCCACCCACCCCTTGGTTGCCCGTCCATAGTCCGCGGCGGGCCACGTCACCGGCAGGTCGTTGCGCGCTTCGGTCAGCTCCTTCTCGATGAACGCATACGTCGCGGCGCGCGTGTCGCGCGCACGTGCGGCGACCTCCACGTCTGTCACGATGGGCACGCCGCCGAAGAGGTCCATCAGATTGTAATAGAAGTACGCGCGGAGCAGGCGCGCCTCGGCCAGGGTGCGCGGCTTGTTCGCGAGCGGCAGATCTTGGATCGCGTTCAGCAGCACATTTGCGCGGGCGACCCCTGTGAAGTTCTGCGTCCACGCGCTGTTGATGGTCCCGAGCGCCAAGGGGCTGCCCGCCTGCCAGGTGTGGCGCTGCGCCTCGAGGTGAGCGCCATTGTCGAACCAGTCCTGTCCGCGGACGGGGATCACTTCGTCGTCCGCCGGAATCTGGTTGAGGTACCGGAGGTTGCCGGTCGAGGCGGTATTGAGCTGGCTATACACCGCGGCGAGTCCCGCACGTACTTCGTCGTCGTTCCTGTAGAAGTTGTCGGGCGTGATGACGCTGAACGGCGACTCCGCCAGGTCGGTGCATCCCTGCGGGGTGACGACCATCGCCACCGCGAGGAGCGCCGGCACCGCGAGCCGGATGGACCGGCTGAAAGACGTAGGCATGATCGCGTCTCCTCAGAATTCGAGATGCGCGCCGAGGAGCACGGTGCGCGGGTTGGGATAGTTGAGGTAGTCGATACCGCGCGATGCGAGGCCCGACGACGTGAACGCCTCGGGATCGTACCCCGTGTACGAGGTCTTCATCAGGAGGTTGTCGCCCGACACGTAGACCCGGGTCGTGTGTCCGCGCTGCCATGCGACCGGCAGTGTGAACGTGTACCCGACCGTCACGTTCTGAAGTCGCACGAACGAGCCATCCTCGATCCATCGCGACGAGAAGATCGCGGGCTGCGTGATGCCGATCGGGTCGGTCAGCGCGGACTTGAGGAAATTCTTGTCCTGAAGCGCGTTGCCCTTCGTGGAGTAGACGAGCGCCGTGTTGTTCAACACGTCCTGCCCGAACACGCCGCGTACGAGGAAGCTCGCGTCGAAACGCCCCGCGCGCAGCTGGCCCCGCCCGCCCAGAGAGAAGTTCGGGTTGGCGTTGCCGATCACCCCGTAGTCGTTCGCCGTGGGAGTGAGCGTCTCCCCGTTGCGGGTCCGGCCGGTGGTGGCGCCCGTGGCATCCTTCTGCACGTCATACTTGGCGAAGAGCTGGCGGCCCTGCGCGTCCACGCCCACGTATTCCGGTCCGTAGAAGGTTCCCAGCGCGTAGCCGGGCATGATTCGCTGCGACATCTGCCCCGTCTGCCCTTGCCCGCTCACCCCGCCGCTCGTGATGAACGCCGTCTTGCCGAGGCTCACCACACTGTTGCGCTCCACGGAGCCGAGCAGGCCGAGCGAAAGATCGAGATCGGCGCGAGACAGCAGACGCGCATCGAACAAGTACTCGAGCCCCGCGTTGCGTACGCTGCCGATGTTCTCCAGTCGGTCCGCCACCACCGCCGGCTGCGGCACGTTCACGGTGAGGAGCAGGTCGTTCGTGTTCTTGACGTAGTACTCCAGCGATCCCGTATACCGCCCGCCGCCCAGCCCGTAGTCGACACCGACGTTCCACTGGGCCGTCTGCTCCCACTTGAGGTCCGGGTTGGGATTCCGGTTCGGCGATACGCCGACGACTCCGGTCTCGCCGAAGGACGCGCGCGGTCCGGTGCCCAGCGTGATCAGCGACGAGTATGGGCTGATCTCCTGACTCCCGTTCAACCCGTATCCGCCCTTGATGCGCAGCTCGGAGAACGGTCCGCCACGCATGAAGTTCTCGCCGCTGAGGAGCCACGAGGCGGAGAGCGCGGGAAATACTGCCCACTTGTTCCCCGAGCCGAAGCGCGATGAGCCGTCGCGCCGCACCGCTGCCGTGAGGAAGTAGCGATCCTTGAAGCCGTAGTTCGCGCGCCCGAAGAACGACACGAGCCGACTGTCGCTGCGCCCTGATCCCACGAACCCGCTCTGCAGGACCGCACCCGCGCCCACGTTGTTGTAGCTGAAGGCGTCGGTGATGAAGCTCTGCGCTTCCAGGTTGGAGCTCACCGTCGAATACTGGTTGAACTCGTACCCGCCGAGGACCTCGACGCTGTGTGCTGCGAGCGACCCGTGGAAGGTGAGGTAGGTCTGCAGCGTGTTGGTCGTGTTCGACAATTCTCCGATGAGCGCGTCGCCGTTCGTGGACGCACCGAGCGGACTGATTTTCGGGTAGTATGCGCTGCGCACGCCGTTCGATCGGTCGGTCGCCGCATTGATCTGCGCGGTTAAGTTGGACAGAATGTCGAAATCCACCGTCGCGTTGCCGAGGGTCCGGCGGGAGATTCCGTCGTCGTTGACCTGCTCGGCGATGGCCACCGGATTGCGCACCGGCACCGCCCCGGTGCCGATCTCGTAGAACCGCTCCACACCCGTGACCGCGTCGGTCACGCGCACCGGCTGCGTCGGGTTCATGATGAGCATGTTCGTGAACACGGTGCCGGTGAAGCCTCCGGTGTTCTCGGAGACGACGTAGTCGTTCTTCACCTGCGACGTATTCAGGTTGAAGCCAAGCCGGAGCCGGTTGTCCATCGCGCGCTGGCTCGCGTTGATGCGGCCCGACAGACGCTGGAGCCCGCTGCTCAGCACGATCCCGTGCTGATCGAACATGCTCAACGACCCTCGGTACTGCGTGTTGGCCGCGCCGCCGGCGAAGGCCACGTTGTGGCTCTGCGTACCGGCCGTGCGCAGCAGCGCCTGCTCCCAGTCCGTGTTGTCGCTCCCGAGCGCCGCCAGTCGCGTCTGCGCGAGCCGGCCGGCCGCCACCTCTCCCTGTACGAACGCTCGATACTCGTCGCCGTCGAGCACGTCGAGCCTGCGCGAGGGTGACGACCAGCCGGTGTAGGTATCGTACGTCAGCTCGGGCCGCCCCTCGCGCCCGCGCCGAGTGGTGATCTGCACGACGCCGTTCGCACCGCGGCTCCCGTAGATGGCCGTTGCCGAGGCGTCCTTGAGCACCGTGATCGCCTCGATGTCGGTCGGGTTGATCAGGGTCAGCGGATTGCGCGGCAGCGAGTTGTTCTGCCCGAGACTCGTCGGCTCCACGGCTGTGTTGTTGATCGGCACGCCGTCGATGACATACAGCGGCTCGTTGCTCGCGCTGATGGACGTGCCGCCACGGATGCGAACCTGCACGCCGGCGCCGGGACCACCGTTGTTCTGGGTGATGCTCACGCCTGCCACTCGCCCCTGTAACATCTGCGTGGGTGCCGTCACTTGGCCGACGTTGGCCTCGTCCGCGCTCACTGTAGACACCGAGCCGGTGATCGCCTCTCGCCGCTGCGTGCCGTAGCCCGTCACCACCAGCTCGGTGAGCGTCGTCGCCGCCGTGACGAGCCCGAACTGCACTGTCGCGACCGCACCAGCTGCTACCGTGACTTCATGCGTCTGCGCGACAAATCCGATGCGCGCGGCCCGAACCCTGTACGAGCCGGCCGGAATCGCGCGGAGCAGGAAACCGCCGTCGCTGCGCGTGACCGCGCCGCGCCCCGTGCCGTCGATGACCACGTTCACATTCCCGATCGGTTGTTGAGATGTGGAATCGACGACGCGGCCGGTAATCGAGCCGGTTGGTGTTTGCGCGTGGGCGGCGGCCGCAGAAAACAATGCGTGCGCGAGCGCGCCGAGCAGGAGTCGAGGGCATCTCATGCGCCATCCCCCATCATTGTGTGTGTGCTTGCGATCCCTCGCCGCGGTGTGTGCGCCGCGTGAGGCCTGGTGTCCATCATGCCTGGTGCTCCGGCGTCGTGCGCCGAACGGCCGCGCGTGTTGCTCCTCTGCGCCGCGATGCACGCGCGCGGGCCGTTATCGTCGCCCACGTCGGCGTGGAAGCCGAAGACGTCGCGCGCTCAGAGTTTCCAACAGATGCCCGGTGTGCGCCCATCATGCATGCGTGCCATTGTTCCGGCAAGCCGCCACGCGAACGCGCAGGCAGGGGAGAGGTCACTTCGGCCGTGGCGTACGATTGCATCCAATCGGGAGCCGATCCAGCTTCCAGAAAGTGAGAGTGTCGGCCGCTCCGGAGTTGGTGTGCCCTGTGGCGACGCAGCAGATTGTGACGGAGACGTACGATGATGTGGTCGGAGAATGAGCAGTCGATCGTCGTTGCGAGCGACGGCGATCACCGGCCCATCTGCGGTGCGAACGAGTTGCATGCGGCGCACCTGCCCCGTCAGGGCTACGCCACTTCGCGCCATGTCCACGGGGACGAAGACTCCGTCACCCAAGCCGCGGAGGAGCTGTCCAAGTAGGAGAGAAAGTTCAGAATGTTCAGCGACGAATCCTCCGGGAGGCGGTTCGCGACCGTGACACCGGTCGCGGACGGTGCGAGACGCTCGAACAGCCTGGGCGGATCCTCGGCGCGACGACACGTGACCGACAGCAGGCTGGCGAGCAGCAAGCAGTACGGTCGCAGGTTCGACATGCTCATCGCGCTCCCTCCGCGCAGCGGGGATGCTCCGATGCATATCGCCAGTCTGGCGCCTCCGCCCTCGTCGCTCGCTGCCTTCGCCAGGGCGCGCCGCTCACTCTGGGCGCAGCCATCGGTGCCTGTGCGCACGCGCCCAACGTGTCCATCCGTGAGTACCTCGCGACGCGATCTACTCGTGTCGTGACCAGTCGCACCGCCGAGGACAACCTCACGATTTCGCAGCCGTAGCCGCACGTCGTCGCTGTATGGCAACAACGCACCGCTGTACATGTGGGCGGTACGAGCTCGCGGAAAATCGGGGCTGACCGGCAGAATGGATGGCACAGCACATCAGCAACGCAAGAAGCGCCGAGGATAGCGTTGGCTAATCCTCGGCGCTTCAAGTACTTACAAGTAGTTACAAGTGGCCAGGGGCAGAATCGAACTGCCGACACGCGGATTTTCAGTCCGCTGCTCTACCAACTGAGCTACCTGGCCAGACCGACTGGCTGAGCTTCGAATCATAGCCAGTCGTCGCCCATCGCTCCACCCCCTCCCTCCGTTGCGCCCGCCTATCCGATCTCGGGCTCCACGGCCGCGCCGAACCGTGCGCCCAGCGCCTTGAGGTACGCGCTCGCCGTCGCGCTGTGCCCCATGATGAACCGCGACACGAAGCGAAACACCGGATTGTAGACCTCGCCGTGCTCGGTGATCTGCACGCGGCTTCCCGCGCCGTCAGGGGCGACCTCGTACTCCCAGCCGCCACCGAACGGCAGCGACTTGTCGGTGATGCGCGTGACGAGCCGGCGCGGCGGCTCCGCCTGCTCGATGGCGAACGAGATCGCGTCGTTCTTCCCGCGCTCGCGCCACGCGACGTGTCCCGACTCGGTGGGCAGCATCTCCACCGATGTGACGTCGCCACGCCATTTCGGATACGTGGCGACGTCGGTCAACGCCCCCCACACCTGCTCCGGCGTCGCCGGCACCCGCGCCGACACCACCGCGACGTGCTTCACCGGCAGCAGATATCCCACGATCACGACGAACAGCCCCAGCCCCACCACGACCGCCAGCAGCCCCAGGACGATGCGCATCGGCGCTCCGGGAACGAGGAACGCCCGAAGCTAACGTCTTCGTCGGCTAGTGGTAGTTGGCCTTCACCGCTTCCGACTTCCGCGTCGATTCGGCCAGGAACGATTCCAGGAACGGGTTCGCCGTCTCGCGCAGCAGTTCCGCCGCCGTCCCGACCTGCGCGATCCGCGCCTCGTGCATCACCGCCACGCGGTCCGCCACCTCGCACGCCTCTTCGCTGTCGTGCGTCACGAGGATCGTCGTCACCTTCACCTCGTCGTGTAGCTGTCGTAGCCACTGGCGGAGCTGCTTGCGCACGCGTGCGTCGAGCGCGCCGAACGGCTCGTCGAGCAGCAGCACCCGCGGCTGCACCGCGAGCGCCCGCGCCAACGCCACCCGCTGCTGTTGCCCACCCGACAGCTCCGACGGATACCGCGCCCCCAGCGTGTCGAGCTCCACCAACGCGAGCAGGTCCTTCACCGCCGCCTTGATCTCGCCCGCGCTCGGCCGCCCGCCGCGCGGCCGCACGCGAAGCCCGAACGCGACGTTCTCGAACACCGTCATGTGCCGGAACAGCGCGTAGTGCTGGAACACGAAGCCGATCCGCCGGTCGCCCGGGCCGAGCGGGGCCGCGTCCTCGCCGTGGATCTTCACCGTTCCGGCGTCCTGTCGCTCCAGCCCCGCCACCACGCGAAGCAGCGTGGATTTGCCCGACCCCGACGGCCCCACCAGCGCCACCAGCTCCCCCTCGTCCACCGTGAAGTTCACGTCGTCCAGCGCGACGAACTCTCCGAACCGCTTCGACACCCGCTCGAGTGCGACGCTCATGACTGTCTCTCCTGTTGCTCCTGGATCAGCCGCGCCCGCGCCGCGTGATGGCTGCGCTCGAGCAGATGCTTCGCGGCCAGCGTCACCACGGCGAGCATCGCCAGCAGTGACGACGCGGCGAACGCCGCGGTGAAGTCGTACTCGTTGTAGAGAATCTCGATGTGTAGCGGCAGCGTGGTCGTCTGGCCGCGGATGCGCCCCGACACCACGGACACCGCGCCGAACTCGCCCATCGCGCGCGCGTTGCACAGCACCACGCCGTACAGCAGCCCCCAGCGGATGTTCGGCAGCGTCACGCGGCGGAAGATCTGCCAGCCCGAGGCGCCGAGCGTGACGGCGGCTTCCTCCTCCGTCACCCCCTGCTCCTCCATCAGCGGGATCAGCTCGCGCGCCACGAACGGCAGCGTCACGAAGATCGTCGCCAGCACCACCGCCGTGACGGTGAACGCGATCTGGATGTCGTGCGCTTTGAGCCACGGCCCGAACCATCCCTGCATTCCGAACAGCAGCATGAATGTCAGCCCCGCGATCACCGGCGACACGGCGAGCGGCAGGTCCGCCAGCGCCACGAGCAGTGCGTGCCCGCGCACCCTGCCCTTGGTGATCGCCCACGCCGCGGCGAGCCCGAACATCACGTTCAGCGGCACGGCGATCCCCGCCACGAGCAGCGTCAGTCGCAGCGCGTGCAGCAGCTCGGGGTCGCGCAGCGCGGTGAAGTACGCCCCCACTCCCTTCTTCAACGCTTCCTCGAACACCACGAACAGCGGCAGCCCGAGGAACAGGAACAGATACGCGAGCGCGGTCCCGATCAGGATCCACCGCGCGGTCGCACTCTCTCCCGTCGCCGTGGTGACCGTGTGTCGTTTCGCGCGCGGTCCCGGCGGGATGCCGTGCCGCGCTGCCGGCGGTGCGATCGTCGTCGACATCGGCTTTGCTCTCCTCAGACCGCGCGCTTGGCCGCGCGACGCTGCAGCAGCCCCGCGCTGATCAGGATCACCGCCGACAACAGCAGCATCACCACCGCGATCGCCGTCGCGCCGGAATAGTCGTACTGCTCTAGCTTGCTCATGATCAGCAGCGGCGCGATCTCGGTGCGCCCGGGCATGTTTCCCGAGATGAACACCACCGACCCGTACTCGCCGATCGCCCGCGCGAACGAGAGCGACACCCCGGCCACGAGCGCCGGGGCGAGCGCCGGCAGGATCACTCGGCGGAACGTCTGCCACCGGTCGGCGCCCAGCGTCGCGGCGACCTCCTCGATCTCCTTCGGCAGCGTCTCCAGCACCGGCTGCACGCTCCGTACGACGAACGGCAGCCCGATGAACGTCAGCGCCACCGTGATGCCGAGCGGCGTGAACGCGATCTTGATCCCGTGCGGCGCGAACAGCGCGCCGATCAGGCCGTTCTGCGAGTACAGTGTCGTCAACGCCACGCCGGCGACGGCCGTCGGCAAAGCGAACGGCAGGTCCACCAGCGCATCGGCGATCGACTTGCCGGTGAACCGGTACCGCGTGAGCACCCACGCGACGAGCAGGCCGAACACACCGTTCACGAGCGCGGCGGTCACCGACGCACCGACGCTCAGTCGGTACGCGGCGATCGCCCGCGGTGTCGTCGCCGCCTCGAGGAAGCCACCCCACCCCAGTCGCGCCGTCCGCACGAACAGCGTCGAGAGCGGGATGATCACGAGGAACAGCAGATACGCCAGCGTGAATCCCAGGGTGAGCCTCACTCCGGGCAGCACGGACCGCACGCGCGGTGTGCTCGGCGCCACTCGGCGCGGCAGGGCCGGAGTCATTTCCCGGCCGTCGAATAGATCTGGTCGAACACGCCGCCGTCGGCGAAGTGCGTCTTCTGCGCCTTGGCCCACCCGCCGAACACCCTGTCGATCGTGAACTGCGGCACCTTCAGGAAATCGCCGCCGTATTTCGCCAGCGAGCGTGGGCCCGTCGGACGGAAGTAGTGCTTCGCCGCGATGCCCTGCGCCGCGTCCGTGTACAGGAACTCCAGATACGCGCGCGCCACCTTCGTCGTGCCGTGCTTCTGCGCCACGGCCTCGTTCACCGCCACGGGCGGCTCGGCCAGGATGCTCACCGACGGGATGACGATGTCGAACTTGTCCGGACCGAGCTGCTTCACCGAGAGCAGCGCTTCGTTCTCCCACGCGATCAGTACGTCACCGATGCCGCGCTCCACGAACGTCGTCGTCGACCCGCGCGCTCCGGCGTCGAGCACCGGCACGTTCTTGTAGAGCTTCCCCACGAACTCGCGCGCCGCCGCCTCGCTCCCCTTGTTCTTCTGCAGCGCGTAGCCCCACGCGCCGAGGTAGTTCCACCGCGCGCCCCCCGACGTCTTCGGGTTGGCCGTGATCACCTGCACGTCCGGGCGGATCAGGTCGTTCCAGTCCTTGATCCCCTTCGGGTTCCCCTTGCGGACGACGAATGCCACCGTCGACGCGAACGGTGTGCTGTTGTGCGGCAGCTTCTTCTGCCAATCGGCCGGAAGCGTCTTCCCGCGCGACGCGATCTCGTCGATGTCGTACGCGAGGGCGAGCGTCACGACGTCCGCTTCCAGTCCGTCGATCACCGCACGCGCCTGCGCCCCGGAGCCGCCGTGCGACTGCTTGATCTCCACCTCCTGCCCCGTGCGCCGCTTCCACTCTCGCGCGAACGCGACGTTGATGTCCTTGTACAGCTCGCGCGTCGGATCGTACGACACGTTCAGCAGCGTCACCTTCTCCTGCGCGGCGGCCGTTCCGCCGATCGGTGCGATGAGCGTGAGGGCGAGCGTCAGTCGAGCAATGGTCTTCAGCGTTTGCATGAGTCGAGTCCTGTGTGTGAGTCGCGCTGATGCGCGGCGTTGTCGAGTGTCGCTGGTCGGGTGATCCGCAGTCCCGGATGTCCGGATCTCCGGATCTCCGGATCTCCGGTCCTAGAACCCGAGCTGCAGCCGCGTGAGCACGGCGTGCTCCGTCGACCGCACCTCCGCCGCGCCTGGCCCCTCGAGCTGCGTGCGCTCGTAGTCCGCGGCGAACAGCAGCCCGCGCGTCAGCCGCCAGTTGAGCCCCACCCCCCCGGCGCGAGCTCGCCTTGCCTGAGTGGCGGGATCGGAATAGATCGGAAACGCGTTCGCGTCCGTCGTCAGCACGCCGTAGCGCGCCACGACCTCCAGCGCGCCGAGGCCGCCCGCCTTCGAGCCGTCGAGCGGATGATCGGGCGAGATGCCCGTGTACGATTCGCGCTCGCCCGTCAGCACCCAGCCCCCGGATACCTGCCACGCCTGGTTCGTGAGCGCGGCCACGTTCGTCGCGCGACGCACGTTGTGCGTGGCCCGCACGTACTCGGCGAGCACCCCGACCGGGCCGACGTACAGGTAGCCCTGCGGCGACACGCGCGTGCGTCGTCCCTCGGCCAGCACGGTGTTCGCCGCCGTGCCGTCGGCGCGATAGCGGAAAAGCGCCAACTGTCCGGTCGTGCGATAGGCGCCGAGACCGGTCGCTGTCAGCGTTCCCTGCTCCGTACCGGAGCTCCCGGCGATGCCGATGCCGACATCCGGTGCCGATGCGATCGTCGCGAACGGACGGAAGAACACGCGCCCCGACACGTCCTTCCCCGTCGACACGTCGCCGTCGGCGATCGCCGCGTCGGGTGCACCGTCGAACGCACCGAGCTGGTACTGCACACGCGCCTGAGCGAGGTCGCCGTACAGCTGCACGCCGACGTCGCGGTTCGGCACGAGGTTGGTCGGCAGCCCGCGCTCGACGAACCGCACGTCCGTCGCCGACTGCAGTCGCTCGAGTCCGATCGGCGGCTTGAACTTTCCGAGACGCAGGTTGAGCGCCGCGTTCGGCTTCGCCTCGGCGTAGGCGTCGTACAGCACGACCTGGCCATTCCCGAAGTCGGGCATCAGCCGCAGGCCGAAGTACTTGTACGCGGTCGCCTCGAGGATCGGTCGCACGCGCCGCAACAGGAACGTGCTCGAGCCTGGCGCCACCTCCCCGTTCGCGCCGAAGAACCGTGCATCCGACTGGACGTAGCCCCGCAGTCGGAACGAGAACGTGTTGTCCGCCGAGCGGACGACGAGCCCGTCGCGCGATGCCGTCACCGCCGGCGCTGTCGCCGCGGCGGCAGTGAGCTTCGCCTCGCTCTTCTCGAGCGTGGCGATCCGATCCTCGAGTGCGCGGATGCGCGTCTCGGCGTCCGGGCTGGTGGCTTGCTGCGTGACGACCGCCGCCGGCGCCGCACCAGTGCTCGGCGCGGCGGGCGGCGTCTGCGAGGGCGCCGTCGTCTGCGCGGCGGCGGTCGATGCGTGAATGGTCGTGATCGCCGCGAGGGCGAGTGTGAGCGTGCGTCGTGAAGCGAACATCTCGTGAGATCCTCGAGTGGATTCGTAGACGAAGAGCGGAGAATGCAGAGCGGGCCCGCTCTCGTCGTGGAGAGCGGGCCCGCGGTGCGCGTGCGTGTGGTCAGTCGGCCGTCGTCAACAGCATGGACACGGGTTCGTGAGCACAGCGCTGCCACCGTGAGCGCTCACCAGGGAGCGACCACAGCACAGGCTGCGACAACACATGGCCACGCGGACGAACGATGACATCACGGAATCTCGGCGATCGCGACGAATGAACGTGAACTTCAGGAGCCTGTTCGCTCGGCCACCAGCGCGGCGACGTCGCGAACCTTCGGAGCAATGACCGGCGCGGCCGGCAGAACGTCACTCACCGCTTCGGTCGTCTTCAATCCGTTCCCCGTGATGCACAATACAATCTCGTCGTCGGAACGGAAGTGCCCTGCTTCGGCGAGCGCCACCGCACCTGCAACGGTCACGCCACCCGCCGTCTCGGTGAATACGCCCGTCGTCTCCGCCAGCAGACGGATGCCGGCCACGAGTGCTTCGTCGCTCACGTGCTGCCCGCCGCCCCCTGACTCGCGCATCACCTTCGCCGCGAACGGGCCGTCGGCCGGGTTCCCGATCGCGATCGACCGCGCGATCGTGTTCGGGATCTCGGG
>Ga0070669_100001089_pt1 | contig 19877 bp, 15 predicted proteins | sample KBSS53metaG_FD_64680 | JGI IMG/M metagenome (GOLD analysis project Ga0070669, IMG submission 64680) | Switchgrass rhizosphere microbial communities from Kellogg Biological Station, Michigan, USA - KBS S5-3 metaG | ecosystem: Host-associated > Plants > Roots > Rhizosphere > Soil ... | reverse complement strand
GTATTACGCGCCGTGGCTGTGTCGCTGGATCAGCAGCGATCCTGCGGGAGATAACGACGGGCTGAACCGGTATGCGTTTGTCGGGAACAATCCGATCACTTATTTCGATAACGGTGGCACCCAAAGAAAACCCTCAGAGCAACGTCAGATGATCAATGACCAAGTAGCTTATTTATCCACTGCGCAACAGAGCCTGGACGAGGTAAACCAACAGTTTGGCGATCTGACTTCGCCGGCAAAGTTTCGATTGAAGGTACTCAAAAACTTCATTTATCTCGCTGGCCGGGCTACCGTTGGTTTCTTCTCTGGCTGGGCAGTAACCGGTCATGCGTTCAAAGAAAGTACAACTCCTGGCGAACTGCAAGGGCTGTCATTGGGAAACTTCACGGCTGACAGCGCCGTCGGGGCTTACGAAAAAATAATGGCCCCACTCAAGATGAACGCACCGATTTTGCCAAGGCATGCGAATCTGGAACCTGGCTCTATCCGGGATCAAAGCAGCGGAACGTCTCCCGGACCACTTGATGGATTCACAGTCAATCCGGAAACGTGGGAAGAACGGTCGGAGAATATCAGGACTTTGTTCAGCATCGTTCGAGACTCCGGAGGCGGTGCGATATTGCCTGGGGTATCAGAAATTTTCGAACTCATGCGCGTAGCCAAGGACGCAACCAAGGCCGAACAGCAATTGACCGCGATAGAGTTGGATGCCTATGACTCGTTACTCGACAACCTCGAAAAATCGATTGTTCAAGCGGCAGACATCGCCGAGGCCATATTTAACGAAATGGGCGTCGGGCAATTTTATGCGAACGGTCTGGATTACTTGATTGATATCGGTCTCGGCAAAGTGGGGGCAACCGATAGCAGAGCGGTCAGTCGATCCGATATAAAAAAATATCGGGAAAAGGCACTGAACAGCCTTCACGAAACCCGTACTACCGTCAAACGGTACCGCCAGTATGCGAGTATAAATTTATCCCATCGCGCTCCAAGCAACAAAGTAGTCCACTGGTGGAACAATGGCGGCAGATAGCTCAATCCACCGAAACACCCCTTCGCTCACCGTGAATGACGGACGAGGCCTGCCCGTGCGCCAGGTCGCCTATCTGCGCACGGTCGCCGACGTCCCCGTGGAAACGCTCATCACCCGCCTGCGCCACGACAACGCCGGGCGCCTGATCGAACAGCAGGACCCGCGATTGTCGGTACCCAACCTCGTGAATGTATTCGGCTTGAGTGAGCAGCCTCTCAAGGTCGACAGCGTCGATGCCGGCCCGAGCCTGACCCTGCCAGGGCTGGCCGGGGAAGAACTGCAACGCTGGGATGCGCGGGGCAATCTCTGGTGCACAACCTTCGATGATCAATTGCGGGCGGTGAGGCTCGATGTAAACGCGATGGCCGGCGTAGAAAAGATGACTTACGCCGATGCCACGCAGGATCCCGGTCACAACCTGCGCGGACAGATGATCGAGCTGGAGGACTCATCGGGCTCGGTGAAGTTTCACAGCTTCGCACTGACCGGCCCAGCACTGCGAGAAACCCGCACCTTTCACGATGGCAAAGCGTTTGTCAGCCGTCACAGTTACAGCCCGCTGGGCGCGGAATTGATGCAGACCGATGCCGGCGAACATCAGCGACTGTCGACATACGACGTGACCGGCCAACTCAATCGGGTGCAGTTGCAAATCAACGGACAGACCACCTGGCAAACCGTGTTGCAGGATGCGCAGTACAGCGCCTCCGGGCAGATCATCGAACAACAGGCCGGCAACGGTGTGACCAGCCACTGGCATTACCACGCCGCCGACGGGCGCCTGCATCGCCACTGCGCGCAGAAGGGCTCGGGACCGGTGTTTCTGGATTTCGAGTATGAATACGATCCGATGGGCAATATCGTCCGCATTCTCGATCACGCCTACACGCCGACCTACTTCAGCAATCAACGGGTCGATGGTCATCAGGAATTCGACTACGACACGCTGTACCGACTGATTCGCGCCACCGGCTACAGCGACGCCCCGCCCTCGGACAACATCGGACCGCCACAACCGACCGACCCCGCCGACCGGCGCAATTACGTCGAGCACTACAAATACGACCACGGCGACAATCTCGTCAAAACCACCCACGTGCGCGACGGCACCAGCCACACCTTCGAGATGTTCATCGACCCCGTCAGCAACCGCGGCGTGCGCTGGAAACCCGGCGATCCGCCGCCGGATTTCAGCCTACTGTTCGACCGTGCCGGCAATCTGCAGGCCCTGCAACCCGGCGTGCCGATGCACTGGAACGCCCGCGGCGAACTGGACAAGGTGACGCTCGTCGATCGCAATGGCGGCAGCGCAAACGACGAAGAGTATTACCGCTACAGCCAGGGCCAGCGGGTCTACAAACGCCACGACACCCACACAACGAAAGTCAGTCACTTTCATGAAGTGCGCTATTTGCCGGGGCTGGAGATCCGCACCAAGCACAACGGCGAGGAGTTGCACGTCATCACGCTCGACATCGGACCTGGCGGAGCGCGCTGCCTGCACTGGAAGAAAGATCCGGCAAACATCGGCGCCGACCAGCTGCGATTCACGCTACCGGACCACCTGGGTTCGGCTGTCAGGGAACTCGATGCACAGGCGCGACTGATTACCGACGAGCGCTACCTGCCCTTCGGCGGCACCGCTGTTTATATCCGGCAATCCGCCGTGGAGGTCGATTACAAGACCGTCCGTTACTCGGGCAAGGAAATGGATGTCACCCGGCTGTATTACTACGGCTCCCGCTACTACGCCGACTGGCTGGGGCGCTGGGTCAGTGCCGATCCGGCGGGCACTGTCGACGGACTGAATCTCTATGCGTTCGTGGGGAACAATCCGATTATCCATGTCGACAAAACGGGCAATGCGAAGGCGTTGTTTGACGTGGCGAAAGGCTTTATCGGCGTGCTCGACAAAGCGGCAACCGCAGCAAGTCAGTTGGACAACCTTGCGAGAGAATTCGACGGCCTTGTTCCCGAAGACGCCGACATCAATGAACTGCGCGAAAGCATCACTTTTGGCACATTCATGAAGTCCCGGCACGGGATCAAATCTGCCCTCTACGGCGCGATAAAAGGTGCAGGTGTCGGCGGGCTTCTGGGCACCGCTGCACCGGGTATTGGCAACCTGATCGGCACAGCCGTGGGCATGCTCGTCGGGGCCATCGCTTTTCCGCTGTTGCGTTACCACTTTTTCAAAAAAAGCCTGAAGGCCGTGGAAACCCTGCGCACACGGGAAATCGCCGCGGGAGTGACAGCTGTCGCCGATACCGCAGCCAATGTTGTGGAAGGGACGCAGAACCTGATCAACGGTGCAGGTGAACTCCAGCAGAGGATCAAGGCTGCAGCTGACAATCTCGGTTCTTATCCGCAACGGCTTCAGGAAATGTTCTATCGTCAGCTGGATGACCTGATGGGCGATCAACAACGCGAAGTCATGAAACTGCTCAAAACCGGGCTCGATCCGTTTGACGCCATTGATCAGGTATTGAGTACCGCGCACCAGCTTGTCGACTCCCCGAGCGAAGCAGACGGGGTAACGGCACGCCTGGCCGAACTGGCCCAATCGGCACAGCAAGTCAGTCATCAGCCACTGAAAAAGCCGATCCCCAAACCCAGGACAAAAATGCAGCCGCAAGTGCAACGCAGGATGAGCGAAACGTACGTCTGAGTCGCTTCGACAATACGCCGTACCGGGCGGGCACATGCTATCGTGCCCGCCCGTCCTGCCACCCCTTTGACCCAGCATGCTGCCGACTTCCCGTACCCTGCGTCTGTCGTTGTATACCCTGCTGATCATCGCTGGCGCCGCCTTCGCCGCGACGCTTGCGATCCGCCACGCCGAGCGCCAGGCGCTGGAAGAAGACGCGGCTCGGGCCAATCAGCAACTGGCGCTGTACGCCAACTCGTTGCATACCCTGATCGACCGCTATCGCGCCCTGCCCGCCGTGCTTGCACTGGACCCGCAGCTGCGTGCGGCGCTGGCCGGTCCCGTGAGCGCCGAACAGCAAACGGCACTCAATCTGAAGCTGGAAAAGATCAACGGCGCCGCACAGTCCTCGACCCTTGAACTGCTCGACCGCACCGGCCTCGCGGTGGCCGCCAGCAACTGGCGCCTGCCCAGCAGTTACGTCGGTCACAACTATGGCTTTCGCCCCTATTTCAGCCAGACCCGCACCCAGGGCACCGGGCGTTTCTACGCGGTCGGCGTGACCAGCGGGATTCCCGGTTACTTCCTGTCCAGCGCGGTGCTCGGCGATAACGACGAGTTCCTCGGGGCGATGGTGGTCAAGCTCGAATTCCCCGAACTCGAACGCGAATGGAGCCAGGGCAGTGACACCCTGCTGGTCAGCGATGCGCGCGGGATCATCTTCATCGCCAACCAGCCCGGCTGGCGCTATCGCCTGCTGCACCCGCTGAGCCCGGCCGATTACCGCGAGATCAAGGCCACCCGCCAATACGACAAACAGTCGCTGGTGCCACTGACTCACCTGGCGCTGCGCAGTTTCGACGACAACAGTGACCTGCGCCGCGTCGAAGGACCGCAGGGCACGGCGGATTACCTGTGGGAATCACTGCCGCTGACCGCCGAAGGCTGGACCCTGCATCTGCTGCGCCGCCCGCAATTGTCCTTTGAAGACCAGCGCAATGCCGGGCTCGCCGCTGCCGGAGTGTGGCTGGCGCTGGTGTTCCTGCTGCTGTTCCTCAACCAGCGCTGGCGTCTGGCGAAGATGCGCCAGCGTAGCCGCGAAGAGCTTGAGCAACTGGTCGAGGAACGCACCCGGGATTTGCGCACTGCCCAGGACGGTCTGGTGCAGTCGGCAAAACTCGCCGCACTGGGGCAGATGTCCGCCGCGCTGGCCCACGAAATCAATCAGCCGCTGACCGCCCAGCGCATGCAGCTTGCAACTCTGAGACTGCTGCTCGATCACGGTCGGGTCGATGACGCCTACAAGGCGCTCAAACCGGTGGATGAAATGCTCACGCGCATGGCCGCCCTCACCGGCCACCTGAAAACCTTCGCCCGCAAGAGCCCCAGCGGCTTGCGCGAACGGCTGGACCTGGCGACGGTGGTTGATCAGGCCCTGCAATTGCTCGATGCGCGCCTGCGCGATGAACAGGTCAGTCTGGTGCTGCACCTGACTCGGCCGGCCTGGGTGCGCGGCGATGCGATCCGTCTGGAACAGGTGCTGATCAACCTGCTGCGCAATGCCCTCGATGCCATGCAGGGCAAGCCCTGCAAGCGTCTGGAGATCCGCCTGGAAACCGACGAGCAACTGTGGCGCCTGAGCGTCATCGACAACGGCGGCGGCATCGCCGAAGAACATCTGGGTCAGGTGTTCGATCCGTTCTTCACCACTAAACCTGTGGGTGACGGGCTGGGTTTGGGGCTGGCAGTATCGTTCGCCATCGTCCATGAATCCGGCGGGCGCCTGTGCGCCGAGAATGGCGACAACGGCGCGGTGTTCAGCCTGACTTTGCCAATCGATCTGGAGGCGCACATCTGATGCTCAACGCGGTGATGGTGGTCGATGACGAAAGCAGCATTCGCAATGCCGTCGAACAATGGCTGAGCCTGTCCGGGTTCGAGGTGCAGCTGTTCAGCCGTGCCGAGGAATGTCTGGCGGCGCTGCCCAGGCACTTTGCCGGGGTGATCCTCAGCGATGTGCGCATGCCGGGCCTCAGCGGTCTTGAGCTGCTGGCCGAAGTGCAGCGCCGGGATGCCGATCTGCCGGTGATTCTGCTGACCGGCCACGGCGATGTGCCGATGGCGGTCGAAGCCATGCGCGACGGCGCTTACGATTTCCTGGAAAAACCCTTCAGCCCCGAGACCCTGCTCGGCAGCCTGCGCCGGGCGCTGGACAAGCGTCGGCTGGTGCTGGAAAACCGCGCCCTGCACGAGCAGGCCGACAACCGCGCCAAACTCGATGCAACGCTATTGGGCGTGTCCCGTGGTTTGCAGACCTTGCGCCGACAGGTGCTGGACCTGGCGACGCTGCCGGTCAACGTGCTGATCCGTGGCGAAACCGGCAGCGGCAAGGAGCTGGTCGCCCGCTGCCTGCACGACTTCGGCCCGCGTGCCGACAAGCCATTTGTGGCCCTGAACTGCGCGGCGATCCCCGAGCAACTGTTCGAAGCCGAGTTGTTCGGGCATGAGAGCGGCGCGTTCACCGGCGCCTCGGGCAAGCGCATCGGCAAACTGGAGTACGCCGATGGCGGCACGCTGTTTCTCGATGAAATCGAAAGCATGCCGCTGGCCCAGCAGGTGAAACTGCTGCGGGTGTTGCAGGAACAGAAACTGGAACGGCTGGGGTCAAACCAGAGCATTCGCGTGGACTTGCGGATCGTCGCCGCGACCAAACCCGATTTGCTCGACGAAGCGCGGGCCGGGCGTTTTCGCGAGGATCTGGCGTATCGCCTGAACGTCGCCGAATTGCGCCTGCCGCCATTGCGTGATCGTCGTGAAGACATCCCGCTGTTGTTCGAATCCTTCGCCCAGAGCGCCGCCCAGCGTTTGGGCCGGACTTTTCCGCCGCTCAGTGGCGCGCAGTTGAGCCACCTGCTCAGCCATGACTGGCCGGGTAATGTGCGCGAGTTGGCGAACGTCGCCGAACGTCAGGTGCTGGGGCTGGATGAACCGATGCAGGGGATTGATCCGGGCCAGTCGCTGGCGGCGCAGCAGGAGGCGTTTGAGGCGCAGTGTCTGCGGGCCGCTTTGACACGGCACAAGGGCGATGTGAAAGCCGTGCTTGAGGAACTGCAACTGCCGCGTCGCACGTTTAATGAAAAGATGCAACGGCATGGTTTGACCCGGGAAATGTTCGTACCCGACTGATCGTTTGATGATTGATCGTTCCCACGCTCCGCGTGGGAATGCCTCAATGGACGCTCTGCGCCCGCTTTGGGACGCAGAGCGTCCCCGGCTGCATTCCCACGCAGAGCGTGGGAACGATCACGCTGAATGAGCGGAAATCCGCTCATTCATTCCGGATCATCGGCAAAATCCCGCTCAACCCATTTCCCCAACCCTTCTAAACCGGCCCTCCCCCCGTTGGCACAGCTCCTGCTATAGCCCTCGCAGGCCGCGTTCCAACGCGCTCCACAACAACAATTAAATGAAGGATCCTTCAATGGATAACTCCAACGCCCTGCCCCTTGGGTCGGCTGCCGTGCCGGCCAAAGAACGAACCACCGCCAGTCGCATCAAGTCGATCTTCAGCGGTTCCGTCGGCAACATGGTCGAGTGGTACGACTGGTACGTCTATGCCGCCTTCTCGCTGTACTTCGCCAAAGCCTTCTTCCCCAAAGGCGACACCACCGCCCAACTGCTCAACACCGCCGCGATCTTCGCCGTGGGCTTCCTGATGCGCCCGATCGGTGGCTGGCTGATGGGCCTGTACGCCGACAAGGTCGGACGCAAAAAAGCCCTGATGGCCTCGGTTTACCTGATGTGCTTCGGCTCGCTGATCATCGCCCTGAGCCCGGGCTATGAAACCATCGGTGTCGGCGCGCCGATCCTGCTGGTGTTCGCCCGCCTGCTGCAAGGCCTGTCGGTCGGTGGCGAATACGGCACCTCGGCGACCTACCTGTCGGAGATGGCGACCAGGGATCGTCGCGGCTTCTTCTCCAGCTTCCAGTACGTGACTTTGATTTCCGGCCAGCTCATCGCGCTGGGCGTGCTGATCGTGCTGCAACAGTTCCTGACCACCGAAGAGCTGTACGCCTGGGGCTGGCGTATTCCGTTCGCCATCGGCGCGCTGTGTGCAATCGTCGCGCTGTACCTGCGTCGCGGCATGGAAGAAACCGAGTCGTTCACCAAGAAGGAGAAGTCCAAGGAAAGCGCCATGCGCACCTTGCTGCGTCATCCGAAGGAACTGCTCACCGTGGTCGGCCTGACCATGGGCGGTACGCTGGCGTTCTACACCTACACCACCTACATGCAGAAATACCTGGTGAATACCGTCGGCATGAGCATCTCCGACTCCACCACCATTTCGGCGGCCACGCTGTTCCTGTTCATGTGCCTGCAACCGATCATCGGCGGCCTGTCCGATAAAATCGGTCGTCGCCCGATCCTGATCGCCTTCGGCGTGCTCGGGACGATCTTCACCGTGCCGATCCTGATGACCCTGCACACCATCCAGACCTGGTGGGGCGCGTTCTTCCTGATCATGGCGGCGCTGATCATCGTCAGCGGCTACACCTCGATCAACGCCGTGGTGAAAGCCGAGCTGTTCCCGACCGAAATCCGCGCCCTGGGCGTCGGCCTGCCGTACGCGCTGACCGTGTCGATCTTCGGCGGCACCGCCGAATACATCGCGCTGTGGTTCAAGAGCATCGGCATGGAAACCGGTTACTACTGGTACGTGACCGCGTGCATCGCGGTGTCCCTGCTGGTGTACATCACCATGAAAGACACCCAGAAACACTCGCGCATCGTCACTGACTGATCGGGTTTATGCAGCCACTGCAATGGTGGCTGTTCTGGCCTCATCGCGAGCAGGCTCGCTCCCACAGGATCAGATTTACGCCGATCCGATGTGGGAGCGAGCCTGCTCGCGATTGGAGTCACCTCGGTCTCATGCTGACTCGGCAATCGCCGGTTTTCCATAACGTTTCTGCGCAAAAGACGCGCCGACAATCATCACCAGCAGAATCCCCGCCAGCACCGCCGACGAACCGATGGTGCCAAAGTCCAGCCCACCCTTCTCATGGGACTTGGTCATCAAGTCGCCCAAGGTCGCGCCGAAGGGCCGGGTCAGCACGAACGCCACCCAGAACAGCGCCACCGTCGAAATCTTCGTGAAGTACTTGAGCAGCACGACTACGCCAATCGCCGAGCCGATCAACAGCGCGCCACCGGCAAAGCCCAGACCCGAGTCGTCCGCCAGGTAATCGCCGAGCGCGGTGCCCAGGGTGTTGGAGAACAGAATCGCCATCCAGTAGAACATCTCGCCGCGAAAGCTCTGCACCTTGGTGACGTTGAGCGAGTCGCCACTCAGGCGCCACACCGCGAAAATCGCCAGCAGGATCGCGATCAGGATCATGGAACCTGTGGCGTAACCCAGTTCCAGCGTACGGTCCATGAAGTCCGACATAGTGGTGCCGGCGGTGCTGGTCGACAGGATCACGACCCAGTACAGCAGCGGTTTGTAAGTCTTGGACATCAGTTGCGCGATCAGCGTCAGGACAAACACGCTGATCAGGATCAGCGAGCTGATGGCGTAACCGACATTGAGGGTCATCGACAGCAAATCCCCCGCGGTTTCCCCCAGGGTCGTCGCGCAGATTTTCATGACCCAGAAGGCCAGGGTGATTTGAGGCAGTTTGTTCATCGCAGGCAACGCTCCAGTGTGTGACGGCCGGTTTTTGGCTTTATGGCCGTGGGCAGACTGGCGTTGCGCGGGTGAAAAACCGGTCGGGAATCCATGAAAAATCTGTCACACAAACGAAAAGCGGCGATTAATCACCGGTTAATGCCCCCGCCGCATCCTGCACCTACCTGATCGATTAACTGCGCGACGCTCGCTGCGACGACGAAAGCGAATTGAATGCGTCGCCCTTAATATCAAGTTAATCGATTGTTTTTAGCATTATTTTGCGATTTTTAATCAATTTAGTTGGTGTAGCATGAACCCCATGCGAAACACATCGCCAACGAACCCGGAGACAACGACCATGAAAACCAAATTGATCCTCGCCCTGACCCTGTCCGTACTGGCCGCCAACACCTTCGCCGCCGATGGCTCGGACAAAACCAAATCCGCCGACTTCATTTCCGGCGCCAGCGCCGCCATCGAAACCAGCCACACCGGCACCTACGCTGCTGACGGCTTCGACAAGACCAACGTCGGCAAAGCCGTTGCTGCGGATGGTTTCGACAAGACCGGCACTGCCAACGCTATCGCCGCAGACGGTTTCGAAAAAACCGGCACTGCCGCAGCCATCAGCTGATCATCAAATACACACACCACAGCCCGGCTTCGGCCGGGCTTAGTCATGTCTGGAGGGCTGGAAATCAGCCGCCCGTCCTTGCACTATGGCCGCTCTCTGACAGCCGTTTCCAGGACCACCCGCCATGCCCGATGACATCCATTTCTACGAACCGGCCAACGGCCACGGCCTGCCCCACGACCCGTTCAACGCCATCGTCGGCCCGCGGCCCATCGGCTGGATTTCTTCGCAGGATGCCGAGGGTCGGCTGAACCTGGCGCCCTACAGCTTTTTCAACGCGTTCAACTACATTCCGCCGATCATCGGGTTCTCCAGCGTCGGGCGCAAAGACAGCCTGAACAACATCGAGCAGACCGGCGAATTCGTCTGGAACCTCGCCACCCGCCCGCTGGCCGAGCAAATGAACCAGAGCTGCGCGATGGTCGGGCCCGAGGTCAACGAATTCGAACTGGCGGGGCTGACACCGGTGGCGTCGAAGGTGATTGCCGTGCCGCGCGTGGCCGAAAGCCCGGTGTCCTTCGAGTGCAAGGTCACCCAGATCATTCAGTTGCAGCGCGCCGACGGCGAGACCGTGCCGAGCTGGCTGGTGCTCGGCGAAGTGGTTGCCGTGCACATTGCCAAATGGCTGTTGAAGGACGGGATCTACGACACCGCCGCCGCCGAACCGATTCTGCGGGGCGGCGGGCCGGCGGACTACTTCCAGCTGGGGCCGGAGGCGTTGTTCAAGATGTGGCGCCCGGGGGCGACGAAGTAAGCGTTTACCAGATCAGCTCGGCGTCGTCGTTAACGCCCTTGAGCTTGTCCAGCTCATTGATCGCGGCTTCATCGGCCGCGATGGCGCCGGGGAAAACCTGATCGTTCAGCAATTTGTGAAAGCGCGGCGCGCCGCCGTCGACCAGGGCCTTGACGGCGATCGCCGCGTGATAACCCTTGTTGCCGCCCAACTCGACGGGGACTACAGCGGAAACCGCTTCGAAGTGTTCGAACTCTTTACGTGCCATATCGCAGGTCCTGGCTCAGTCGGATAAGCCGGACATTAAACATTCAACCGGCAAGTTTGTGTACCGGCGCAGTGCATTGCCCTACGGCCTGTGCGGCCGAGACTTCCTTGAACGTGTGGAAATCCAGGCTGTTGACCACCAGGTCCTGCACCAGCTCGGCAAAGACTTCCATCGACGGGCTGCTGAAGTACGCGGTCATCGACTGCTGGTTGCTCCAGAAACCGGAGACCAGCCACAACTCGGGATCACACTGCGAATGCTGCAAGGCAAAGCTCAGGCAGCCGGGGGCGGCGCGGGACGGTTCGATCAGGGCGCTCAGGCGCATGCCGAGTTCCGCCGAACGTCCGGCACGCGCTCGAACGAAGGCCATATGACTGACGGGAATCTGCTTGGACATGTTCAACCCTCCCAGGGAGTCGCGTGGCAGCCGGGGACGGGCTGCGACAGGATTCAAGGTTAAGGGCCGCTCCCCGTTCGCCGTTAGTCGATTCCTGCCGTCGCGTTGCACAATCCTGCGAGACTGTCTTGCAGACCTGTAACAAGTCGTAAATTCCTGTCACCGTCCTGTCACACCGATTTCGGGCAACTCTGACCACCTGCGTCCTGCTATGGCTGGACGGGCCAACAACCCAATGCAGGATCAGGCAAGCATTTCGCAGGATGTGTCTACCGCCCTGGCTTGCACAAACTTATGCTCTGCTCCACTCCACCGACTTTGCCGAGGATGCCGCACGTGACGTCATTCGATCGTTTTCAAGCGCCACCCGATGCCGACATGGAAAAGCAGCGCGCGGAACTGGCGGCGATCATCCGCCGCAACACGTCCGAAGATGGCAGTTATGCCACTGCCGTCGGTTCGCTGTTCATGTCGCGCCACACCCAGTCCCATGACTTCGCCCCGGTGCTTGCGCAACCGGCGCTGTGCATCATGGCCCAGGGGCGCAAAGAGGTACGGCTGGCGGATGAGTTCTTCAATTACGACCCGCTCAATTATCTGGTGGTGTCGGTCTCGATGCCGTTGAGTGGACGGGTGGTGAATGTCTCGCCGGAGGAGCCGATCCTCGCCGTGCGCCTGGACATTGATCCTGCGGAAATCACCGCGCTGATCGCCGACGCCGGTCCGATGGGCGTACCGACCCGGCCGACCGGGCGTGGTCTGTATGTGGAGAAAATCGACAGCGCGATGCTTGATGCGGTGCTGCGTCTGGCGCGTCTGCTCGACGCACCGAAAGACATCGCCATGCTCGCGCCGCTGATCCGCCGGGAAATTCTCTATCGCCTGCTGCGCAGCCCGCAGGGGCATCGGCTGTACGAAATCGCCATTGCCAACAGCCAGAGCCACCGCATCAGCCAGGCGATCAAATGGCTCAACGGCAACTTCGAACAGCCGCTGCGCATTGATGACCTGGCGAAGGAAGTGAACCTCAGCGTCTCGACCCTGCATCATCGCTTCAAGGCGATGACGGCGATGAGCCCGTTGCAGTATCAGAAGCAACTGCGCCTGCAAGAGGCGCGGCGCCTGATGCTGGCTGAGGGGCTGGAGGCGTCGGCGGCCGGGTATCGGGTGGGGTATGAAAGCCCTTCGCAGTTCAGTCGCGAGTACAGCCGGCTGTTTGGGGCGCCGCCGCTAAGGGATCTGGCGCGGTTGCGGCTGACGGTCTGATCTGGATTATTGCGTCGCGGCTACTGGCCTCTTCGTCGGATCGCCGCCCGGACCAAGCCCGCTCCCACATGTTCTGTGTCGTACACAGGTTTTGCAGTCGACACCAGCCACTGTGGGAGCGGGCTTTCCCGCGAAGAGGTCGGCAGAGCCAGCATCAATTCTGGATCAGGCGCCGAGCACCCGACATGCCTCACTCGGCAACGTCACCGACACCGGATGCCCGATCCCCAATCCAAAGCCCTGACACGGCGTACTCAGCGCCGTGAAGGTCACCCCGGAACATTCCACCGTAGTCTCGATGGTCGCACCGATATCCCGCACGAACGTCACCTTGCCCAGCAGACGATTGCCCGCCGTGGCCTGCGGCGGTGACAGTTGCAGGTCTTCAGGGCGGATCAGCATTTTCACTTTCTGCCCGACCACGATGCTGCTGCAGATCGGCACTTGCAGGGCATCGCCGCCCGGCAGCACGACCTTGCCATCGCCCAGCGCAGTAGCCGGGAAAATATTCCCCGAGCCGATAAAGTCCGCGACGAATTCGTTGGCCGGATGCCGGTAGATTTCAATCGGCGTACCCACCTGCTGCACCCGATGCTCACCCAACACCACCACGATATCGGCCATGGTCATGGCCTCGCGTTGATCGTGGGTGACCATGATGGTGGTGATGTTCAGGCGTTGTTGCAGCTGACGGATTTCCACCTGCATCGACTCACGCAACTTGGCATCCAGCGCCGACAGCGGTTCGTCGAGCAACAGGATTTTCGGGTGCGAGGCAATCGCCCGGGCAATCGCCACCCGCTGACGCTGGCCACCGGAGAGCTTGGCCACCGGGCGATCGATCATCGGTTGCAGCTGGATCAACTCCAGCAACTCCACCACTCGCGCCTGTTGATCGGCCTTGCTGACGCCGCGCAGTTTCAGCGGATAGGCGATGTTTTCGCCCACGGTCATGTGCGGGAACAGCGCCAGCGACTGAAACACCATGCCGAAGTTGCGCAGGTGCGCCGGGGTGTGGCCGATGTCCTCGCCGTCCAAGCGGATCTCGCCGCCGGTGAGGGTTTCCAGCCCGGCGATCATCCGCAGCAACGTGGTCTTGCCGCAACCCGACGGACCGAGGAAGCACACCAGTTTGCCCTCGGGCAAATGCAGGTTGACGTCTTTTACCGCGCAGGCCGAGCCGTAGTGTTTCTCGACGTTTTCCAGAATCAGACCAGACATAAATCACCTCAAGAAATCAAAAGGAAACGCCGCCTTCACCGACCAGCTTCTCCAGCGCCCAGATCAGGACGAAGTCGATCAGCACGATCAGCACGGCAAACGAGAACACGGTAGGGTCGAGCGATGACACGGTGCGGCTGTACATCCAGATCGGCACGGTCATGACGTCGATGGTGTAGAGGAAATAGGTCACGGTGAATTCGTTGAACGAGACGATGAACGCCAGCAGCATCCCCGCCAGAATCCCCGACTTCATCAACGGCACCACCACATCGACGATGGCGCGCAGTGGCGAGGCACCGAGCATCTGCGCGGCTTCTTCAACTTCGCTGCCGATGGAAAGCATGGCCGCCGTGCAGTTCTTCACCACGAACGGCAGCGCCAGAATCACGTGGGCAATCACCAGCCGCGAGGTGGTCATGTGGAACGGCAGGCTGTCGAATACCAGCAGCAAGGCCAACCCCAGCACCACCATCGGGAACACCAGCGGCAGCGACATCAGTTGCAGCGCCACGCCCTTGCCACGGAACTCGCAACGGGTCAGCGCGTAGGCCGCCGGCACCGCGATCAGCGTGGCGAAAATCATCGTCAGGCACGCCACCAGCAAACTGGTGCCCATGGCCTGGCCGAGGCTCGAAACATCGCTGGCATCGGGCGAGACGAAGGTGTGCCACGCCGCCTTGTACCACTGCAGGCTGTAGCTGCTCGGCGGGAAGTCGAGGTTCGACGCACCGCTGAACGACATCACGATCATGGTCAGGATCGGCAACACGGCCAGCAGCAGAATGATCCCGGAGAGGATGCCGGCAAACTTGCCGGTGTCGCCCGGCAACAGCGACTGACGCTTCTTGAACAGGGCACTCATTGCGAAGCCTCCAACAGACGGCGACGGCGGCCGGTGATGTATTCCGACAAGGTCATGATGGCGAGCGTGGTGACGATCAGCACCACCCCGGCGGCGGACGCGGCAGGCCAGTTCATCAGCGGGGCGATCTGGTCATGCACCATCACCGCGAGCATTGGCACGCGCCGACCGCCGAGCAACAGCGGCACCACAAAGCTGCTGGCGTTGTAGGCGAACACCAGGGTCGCGCCGGTGATGATCCCCGGCAGACTCATCGGCAGCACCACCTGACGGAATACCTGAAAACGACTGGCGCCCAGCGTCGCGGCAGCCTCTTCGTAGCTGCGGGCGACGCCGCGCATGGCGCTGGCAATCGGCAGCACGGCCAGCGGAAACGCGGTCTGCACCAGGCCCATCAACACGCCGTTCTGGTTGTACAGCAACATGATCGGCCGCTTGATCAGACCGAGGCCCATCAAGGTCTGGTTGAGCATGCCGCCGGGACCGAGGATCACCAGCCAGCCGTAGCTTTGCAGCAACAGGTTGACCAGCAGCGGCAACAGCACCGCCGCCAGAAAGATCCGCCGCACGAACGGCGAGGTCAGGCGCGACATGGTGTACGCCACCGGGATCGCCAGCACCACCGCGATCACCGCGCTGATCAGCGCCAGACGCAAGGTCAGCAGCAACGATTTGAGGTAGTAGGGTTCGAGCAACTGCGCGTAACTGGCCAGGCTGAAGCCGGACCACTCCGCGCCCTTGGTGCCGACGCTCATGCGCAGCACCAGCAGGCTGGCGGCAATCAGCACGCCGAGAAACAGCATCGACGGCGTGAGGAAAAACCACGCCCGCGCGGTCGGCGAAACACCGCGCGCCGGGCGCACGTTACCCGTGCCGACCGGTTGGGTCAGGGATTGATGTTCCATAGCAATGATCTCGTCAATGGAGAACGAATCTCCCAAACACCACTCTCCCCTGTGGGAGCGGCGGGTCAGTCAACACCTGTGGTAGCTGACAGATTGCATTCGCGAGCAAGCCCGCTCCCACAAGGTTTCTGTGGTGTCTGGAAGTACGGCGTCAGGAAGAAAAGATTTCCGTGTAGCGACGAATCCACTGGTCATGCACGGTCGCCAGGAAGGCGTTGTCGTGCATGATCGCCTTCTCCGCGATCTGCTCCGGCGTGAGGATGAACGGGCTCTTGCGCGCTTCGGCGGAGATGATCGCCTTGGCGTTGACCGGGCCGTTGAAGATGTCTTCGGCCATCTTGCCCTGCACCAGCGGGTCGAGGGAGTGATCGATGAAGGCGTAGGCCAGGTCGGTGTCGCCCGGACGGTTCTTCGGCATCACCGAGAGCATCAGGTCGGTGTAGAAACCTTCCTTCATGCCGAACGTGGCACCGAGGCCATAGTTCGGATCGCGGATCTGCTTGGGGAAAAACGCCGGGGCGTAGAGGCCGCCCATGTCCAGGGAACCGGTGCGGAACAGCTCGGCAATCTGGTTGGGGTTTTCGCCCAGGGTCACCACGCGGTCTTTCAGCTCGGCGAGTTTCTTGAAGCCCGGTTCGATGTTGTGCTCGTCGCCACCGGCCAGTTTCGCGGCGATGATGATCAGGTCCATCGCCTCGGTCCAGTTCGGCGGCGGCAGGAAAATGTTCGGCGCCAGATCGGCGTCCCACAGCGCGGCATAGCTGTCCGGCGCAGTGCTCTGGGTGCGGGTGCTGTAGACCAGACTGTTGCACCACAGCAGGTAACCAATGCCGTGACCGTTGGCCCCGGTGCGGTATTTTTCCGGGACGTCGACCAGGTTGGGAATGCGGTTGAGATCGGGTTTTTCCAGCAGCCCGGCAGCCGCCAGACCTTCGGCACCGACGCCAGCCAGAGTGATGATGTCGTACTGCGGACGGTCACCGCCGGCCTTGAGTTTGGCGACCATTTCCGAGGTGCTGCCGGTGCGGTCGGCAATCACTTTGGCGCCAGTCTTGGCTTCGAACGTTGCAGCGATGTTGCGCAGCGCGGCGAGGCCCGTGTCATCGGACCAGGTCAGCAGCCGCAGGGTCTTGCCGGCGAAGCGGGTGTCGCTGGCACTGGCCCGGATGAAGGGCGTGCTCATGGCCGCCGCAGCCACCGAAGCCACGCCGACGGTTTTGATGAATTGACGCCTGTTCAGATCATGCTCGCCCATTTGGGACTCCCATTATTCTTGTAAGTATGAGATTGATCGCAACCCTTGCATCTGCTTGACCGATATTGCTCAAGCGCCCGGTTTCAAAGGGCTTGAGCGTGGTCTGCGGGTTCATCCTGAGGTCGTGCAAAACACCTGACTATCGATAAAAACTCATTGGAGCCATGACGCCGGCGCATGCCTCGTTGCGAGGCATGCGCTGACTTTTTTCGGGCATTCAGAGCGCGCGGATCACGTGCTTGATTTCCTGAAATGCCGCCAGGCCCCACGGCCCCAATTCGCGGCCGAGGCTGCTCTGTTTGTAGCCGCCCCACGCGGTCTGCGGGAAGATCACCTGCGGCGCGTTGAGCCACACCAGCCCCGCCTGCAAGGCGTTGGCGACCCGATCCGCGGTCTCGGCATTGCGCGTGACCACGCTGGCCACCAGACCGAACTGGCTGTCGTTGGCCAAGGCAATCGCCTCGGCTTGCGTAGCGAAACTGCGCACGCAGATCACCGGGCCGAAAATCTCTTCACACCACAGCGCACTGTCGAGGGGCACTTCGGTGAAGATTGTCGGCTGTAAGAAATAGCCGCGCGGCAGATCGGCGGGACGATTGCCGCCACAGATCAGCTTGGCCCCAGCGCTGAGGCCACGGTCAATATGACCGAGCACTCGCTGGTATTGCGCCTGATTGACCAGTGCGCCCATCTCGACTTCAGGATCGAACGGATCGGCGACACGGATTTTTTCGGCGCGGGCCTTCAGACGAATCAGGAATTCGTCGGCCAGTTCATCGGCGACCAGCACCCGGCTGGTGGCCGAGCACATCTGCCCGGCGTTGAAGAAACCACCACCGCAAGCCAGCTCCACCGCCAGATCAAGGTCGGCATCTTCGAGAATCAGCAGCGAGGACTTGCCGCCCAGTTCCAGGCTCACGCCCTTCACGGTTTCAGCGGCGCGCTGCATCACCTGCACACCGACGGCGTTGCTGCCGGTGAAGGAAACCTTGGCGATGCGCGGATCCGCCGACAGCGGCGCGCCGACTGCCAGACCGGTGCCGCACACCAGGTTGAACACGCCTTTTGGCAAACCGGATTCGGCGATGATGGTCGCCAGTTCCAGCTCCGGCAGCGGCGTGACTTCAGACGGTTTGAGCACCACGCAGCAACCGGCGGCCAGCGCCGGGGCGAGTTTCCATGCGGTGGTGACCATCGGGAAATTCCACGGCACGATCAGCCCGACCACGCCGCACGGCTCGCGGCGCAGACGTGCGCTGAAGTCGTCGCTGGGCAGCGGCACGTCGCTGTCGAGTTTGGCGTCGAGACCTTCGGCGAGTTCGGCGTAGTACTCGAAGGTGGCGATCACGTCATCGACATCGATGCTCGCTTCGAACTGCGGTTTGCCGTTGTTGCTCGACTGCAACTTCATCAGATGTTCGCGACCGTTGCGCACGCCATTGGCGATGTTGCGCAGGATCGCGCCGCGCTCGGCACCGGTGGTTTTCGACCAGCTTTTGAAGGCTTCGGTCGCCGCCGTTACCGCTTGATTGACGGCGCTTTCGTCACCGCCGTTGACCGTGGTCAGCAGTGCTTCGGTGGCCGGGTTGATCACGCGCAGGTGTTCGCGCCCGGCGGACCATTGGCCGTTGATGTACAGGCCGTCGAGTGTGGTCGGGAAATTCATCATTGGGCCACCGCCTTCATCCATTGGGTCTGGTCGATCTCGATCAGGGTCGGGCCCTGACGATCGGTGGCGGCGCGCAATGCACTGCGCAGGTGTTCGGCGGAGCTGATCGCCTCGGCCGCGCAACCCAGGGCCTTGGCCACACCGATGAAGTCCGGGGTGTAGATGTCCACGCCCACCGGCTCGATGGCACGGTTGACCATGTATTTCTTGATCTCTTCGTAACCCTGGTTATTCCACAGCAGGATGATCACCGGAGTGCGCGCTTCCACGGCGCTGGCCAGTTCCGGCAGGGTGAATTGCAGACCGCCGTCGCCGATCAGGCACACCACCGGCGGACGCGCGCCGTGTTCGAGGTTGCCGCCGAGCCATGCGCCAATCGCCGCCGGCAAGGCGTAACCGAGAGTGCCGTAACCGGTGGACGAGTTGAACCAGCGGCGCGGGCGCTCCGGGTTGAAGGTCAGGTTGCCGGTGTACACCGGTTGCGTGGAGTCACCGACGAACACCGCGTTCGGCAATTCGTGCAGCACGGTTTCGAGGAAACGGGTCTGGGCCAGCATCGGGGCATCCCAGGTTGCGGCCAGGTCTTCACGCAGACGGGCGGCGCGTACCTGGCCCCAATCGTTGCGGCGCTCGGCCAGCGGTTTGTGCGACAGCGCACTGAGCAGCGCTTGTGCAGCGTTGCGCGAGTCGGCCACCAGCGCCACGTGCGGCGGGTAATTGCGCACGGTCTGGTCCGGATCGATATCGACGCGCAGCAACTTGCCGGGGATTTCGAAACCGCCGGCGAAGGTCACGTCGTAGTCGGTTTCCGCCAGTTCGGTGCCGATCGCCAGGACCACGTCGGCATCGGCCACCAAAGCACGGGTCGCCACCAGGCTCTGGGTCGAACCGATCAGCAGCGGATGGCTGGACGGCAGCATGCCTTTGGCGTTGATGGTCAAGGCCACCGGCGCATCGAGCAACTCGGCCAGTTCGGTGAGTTCGGCAGCGGCATCGATGGCGCCGCCACCGGCGAGGATCAGCGGACGCTGGGCGCCGGCCAGCAGTTCAGTCATGCGGCTCACGGCGGCCGGCGCAGCACCGGCACGGTCGATGTTGACCGGCACGCTGGTCAGCAGTTCGTCGGCCTCTTCGACCAGTACGTCCAGCGGAATTTCGATGTGCACCGGACGCGGACGTCCGGCCTGGAACAGCGCGAAAGCACGGGCCAATACGCCCGGTAATTCGGACGCCGACATCAGCGTGTGGGAGAACGCCGCCACGCCGCCGACCAGTGCGCTCTGGTTCGGCAGTTCATGCAGCTTGCCGCG
>Ga0070669_100001078_pt1 | contig 19969 bp, 14 predicted proteins | sample KBSS53metaG_FD_64680 | JGI IMG/M metagenome (GOLD analysis project Ga0070669, IMG submission 64680) | Switchgrass rhizosphere microbial communities from Kellogg Biological Station, Michigan, USA - KBS S5-3 metaG | ecosystem: Host-associated > Plants > Roots > Rhizosphere > Soil ... | reverse complement strand
TCCGGCTCGCGCCACCACAGCGAGTACTCGCTCTGGAGCGCAGTCACCGGCTGTACCGCGTGCGCGCGGCGGATCGTGCGGACGCCGGCCTCCGAGAGCCCGAAGTGCTTCACCTTCCCCTCGGCGATGAGCTCTTTCACGATTCCCGCGACGTCTTCGATCGGCACGTTAGGGTCGACGCGATGCTGGTAGAGCAGATCGATGCGCTCGACACCCAGACGCTTCAACGAGCCCTCGGTCGTTCGGCGGACGTGCTCGGGGCGGCTGTCCAGGCCAGTCTGCTTCCCGCTGTTGTCGAAGCTGAACCCGAACTTGGTCGCGATCACAACTTGCCCGCGGAACGGCGCGAGCGCCTCGCCGACAACCTCCTCGTTCGTGAACGGCCCGTACGCCTGCGCCGTGTCGAAGAGCGTGACGCCCCGCTCGGCGGCCGCACGGATCAGGGCGATCGCCTGTTGACGGTCGGTCGCGGGGCCGAAGCCGAAGCTCAGCCCCATGCAGCCAAGGCCTAACGCGGACACCTCGAGGCCGGTCTGTCCTAACGTGCGCTTCTGCATTCGCGTACTCCACCTGAGTGTTGGCGTAAGGCCGTTTCATGAACGGCGCGCGCCGATGTGGTGACCATGGCCGTCGCTCCTTACACGCGCTGGTTGACGCCGAGGCTCTGGCGAGTTTCCAGCACGGGCGTCGTCGCGAGCTTCACGATGAGCGACGCGCAACTCTTGCGTGACACGTCGTGGCCACGGAACGGCTCTCCCTTGTGCGTCGTTTCGTAGTCGATCACGTCCTCGTCTGTGAACCATCCGGGCCGGAGCACAGTGTAGTCGAGATCGGTCGCTTCGATGATCTTCGCCGAGTCGCGATCAGGATCGAGGATTGGATCGCGACTCTCGGAATCAAGCGACGTACCGTCGGTCGATCTACTTGCCAGAGCTGTCCACGCTGGTCACCATTGCTTCCAATGGCAGGCGAGCTCGACGGGATGCCGATTTCGTCGCCGTGGCGGAGGCGAAGGGCTTCCGCGCGACAGGGGTGCCGAGTCAACGTAGAACGACGTTCGCCATCCGACAGGCGCACCTTGTGCACGGCATGATCGCGAACCGTGAGAAGCGATACGACGATGCGATCCCCGCACCGGCCAAGTCACACCCGCAGGACCGCTACGTGATCTATCAGACAGCGCTGGCCTATCAGGGCACAGGAGTGACGCCGCGTGGCTGAGACGCTTCTCGACGTTCGGCAGGAGCCGAAGGCTCGTGCCTACGAGCTGGTGCACGCCGCCTTCGACCAGGTCATGGGCGACACCGACGATCCCGTAACGGCGATGGCGACGGTCAGCGCGCTCCTGCATCACGGCTTCGGCTTCCTCTGGACGGGTTTCTATCGCGTCGTCTCGCCGGAGCTGCTGCGCGTCGGGCCCTATCAAGGCACGCTCGGCTGCCTCGAGATCCCGTTTGGGAAGGGCGTCTGCGGCGCGGCGGCGACGGAGCGGCGCACGGTGATCGTCCCCGATGTGCACCAGTTCCAGGGACACATCACCTGCGACGCTCGCTCGCGATCGGAGATCGTCGTGCCCGTGTTCGACGCTGCGGGTGAGCTGCTCGGCGTGCTCGACATCGACTCCGATCGCGCGAACACATTCGACGCCGACGATCAGGCAGGGCTCGAGCGGCTCGTGGGATGGTTCGCCGACGCTCGTGGGATGAGAAACGGCCGCGCTCCCGAAGTGGTTGCGGACCGTTCGTTAGGCGTTTCCTGAGGCGGCAGGACTCGAACCAACCGACGGTCCTGAATAGTGTCTCATTACCGCGCTCGCGGCGCCGAAGGGACTGACCTCCTGCTGGATCGCGACGGTGCTGAGGGCAGCCGCGACGTTCGCGCTCCTGAGCCCGAGCCGCAGCCGGTCCGCCGATCAATCGGCAAGGATGTGCGCGATCTCGCGGTGTGCCTCCTGCTCGCGGCGATCTTCTTCGATCTCGCCGTCGGCGCTGTCATCGTGCGCGGGCTCGCGATCCCAGGCGGCTGGTGGCTCGGCCTCGTGGTCGGGCACGTCGCGCTCGCGGCGGCCTGGTGGCGCGGCTTCGTACGCAAGGACGCGCGCGCCGAGCTCCGCGGGATCGTACCGCAACGTTTCTATCTCTCGCTGCCACTGCTGATCACCGCGGCGCACGTGGTGGCGAAGCTCCCGTACCTGGGCGCGGTACCGCGCTGGTCGACCGGGATCTACTATGCGGAGCTCGTGCGCGCGGTCGTCACCCTCGACTTCTTCGCGCACGATCTTGCGACAACCTATCGTTTGGGGAACCACCCGTCGCACGCGTATTCGATGTACTTGGCGGTGGGGCAGATCCTGGCGGCTGGGTGGTCACGGGCGGGCTTGCCGACACCGGCGGCGCTGAGCTACGGCATCGCCAACGTCCAGGATCTGCTGCTCGCGGCCGCCGGCGTGTGGTGCTTTTGGCTGCTCGTCGCGCGCCTGTTTCCTGCGCTTCCCCGCGCCCAGGCGGTACTGCTCACGCTGTGCTTCGCGTTCAACCCGCTCGTCTTCGCGCTCGGCCTGGGCCCGAACACGGATCTGCCGATCACCGTCGCGCTGATCGTGGCGCTCATGGCCTTCGCGATGGATCGGCCAGCACTCGTGGCCTTCGCCGGGCTGTGGATGTGCTTCTCGAAGGAGTCCGGGGCGCTCATGTACGCCGAGCTCTGGGGCCTGCTCGTCGCGCTCTACGTGGTGCAGCGGTTCGGCCCGCCCTGGGGCAAGCTCGATGTCTCCCTGCTCGTGCGCCGTGTGCTCGTGCCGCTGCTGCCGCTCGTGGTCTACGCCGTCTACCTGCGCTCGACGTCACCGCTCGTGTGGGTGGAGCGGTCGACCGCGTTGAATGACAAGGCCGATCCGGTGTTGTCGCCGGCGTTCGGGCTGAGCTGGTTCCAATTGGAGACCGGCTTGGTCAGCGCGTTGCTTCACAACTGGAACTGGATCCCGACGCTCGCCGTCGTGGCGCTGCTCGCCAAGCGTCAGATGTGGCCGCGGATTGCGCCACGGCTGACCGAGGAGCACACGGCGAGCCTCCTCCGTGCGATTGCCTGGTTGTTCGCCTTCGGCGTTGCCTTCGCGTGCCTTTATATCAAAGACAACCACCCTCGGTACTACGCGCCGCTCATCCCGCTGATGCTGATCCTCTTCTATTACGCGCTCTCGGAGCTCGTCGCCTCGACGCGCGTGAGGACGGCGGTGCTCGCGATGTTCTTCGCCGTGGGCTTCGGGCAGATCTGGGCCTCGCTCGATCCAGTGGGCAACGCGATCTGGGGCACCTTCGCGATCGGCGATCGCAAGGTCATGTTCATCCAGCGCGGCCTGCAAGGACAGGCGGACGGGATGGTCTTCAACGCGCAGCACCAGGCCGTGAGCCGCCTGTACACGAGGCTGAACAAGGAGGTCTTCGCCGGCGGGCAGCGGCCGACCCTCATCTTCGGCATCGATCACCACTGGGTCATCAACTACGCGGAATGGGGCCTGCGGCTCGATGAGCGCACCGCCCAGTACACCTACAACCCACGCGGCTCATTCGCGCCCGACAGGCGCACCATCGGGCAGATCGACGCGACGACGGCGCCGGCGCACGCGGTGTACGTGGCGCTGCCGTGGCTCGAGAATCCCACGGTCACGCTGGAAAAGCTGCAGCAGTTCTACCGACTGACCGGCGAGAAGGTGATCGCCGATGGCGGCTACTTCATCACCGCCTACGAGCTCGCGCGCTAGTCACGCGGTCGTTCGTCATGGCGCTACGACGCCGTTCACGAGCGGCGAGCTCACAGCTCCTGCCGCGTCGGCCGAAAGAGGATCTCGTTGATGTCCACGTCGTTAGGCTGGCTGATCGCGAAGGCGACCGCCCGGGCGAACGAATCGGTTGATCTACTTGCCAGCTGTGTCAACGCTGGTAAGTATTCCGCCCAATGGCCAATGAACTCGACGGGATCGCGACCTTCGTCGCGGTGGCGGAGACGAAGGGGTTTCGCACGGCGGGCCAGCGCCTCGGGGTGAGCCACTCGGCCGTGAGCCAGGCACTGCGACGGCTCGAGGAGCGACTCGGCGTGCCCCTCGTTAGGCGCACCACGCGAAGCGTGCACCTGACGGAGGCTGGCGAGCGGCTCTACTCGTCGGTGCGTCCAGCACTGGACGAGGTGCGCGCCGCCGTGTCCGCCGTGGGCGAGTTGGGCGACCAGCCGCGCGGCACGCTGCGCGTCCACACAGCGAGCGCCGCGGAGACGCTGATCGGCGATCCATTCCTCGCCGGGTTCCTCGCGGAGCACCCGCATGTCCAGCTGGACCTCGTCGTGAGCGACGCGCCGGTGGACATCGTGGCGCAGGGCTTCGACGCAGGCATCCAGCTGGGCGAAGTGATCGACAAGGACATGATCGCCGTGCCCGTGACCGGGGACCTTCGGCTCGCCGTTGTAGGCGCGCCATCCTACTTCGCGCGGCGCGGCCGGCCGACGCACCCGCGAGAGCTCACCGAGCACGACTGCCTCAACTGGCACCCGACGACCGACTCCCCGCCCTATCGGTGGGAATTCACCGAGAACGGGCGCAACTTCTCGGTGGCCGTGCCGGCGCGTGTGCTCTCGACGGACGCGGCGCTCAACCGCCGCCTCGCCATCGCCGGGTTGGGGATCACGATGTCGTACGAGGGCCACGTGCGCGGAGCGCTGAGCGAGGGCCAGCTCGTGTCGGTTCTGGCGGAGTTCTGCGCGCCGTTCCCCGGGTACTACCTGTACTATCCGCAGCGGCGGAGTGCATCGCGGGCGCTGCGGGCTCTGGTCGAGCACGTTCGCCGCCGGCGGCGGAGTGGGCGGAGCGCCAGGCGCGGTCGCTAACGGTGTCCTCGGAATCATCCGCCCTCGAGAACGGCATTAGCGCCACATCGTCGGCCGTCTACGGATTCCGCGCTCCTCTCGAATCCTGACGACCTCGCGCGCCTTCGTAGTGTCGCCGTGTTTCACGTAGGCATATGCCATCCAAGTCGGTGGATGGCGAAATACGCTCACCGGGCGGCCCTCCCGCCACGGCGGTCAACCGCGTCAAAATGCATGCAGCACGACCGTGATCTCGGAGGAGCGGTCGGGCTCCAGCTCACGCAAGAGCACGAACCGCCGGCCGTCAGGGCTCACATCGTACCCGGTCCCGCCATCGCTCGTGAACGGAAAGGTGAAGAGCGCGCGCCGCGCGCCGAGGGGCAGTCCCGTCGCGCGCTCGACGGCGACGCTGAACAGCGTGTCGGCGTTCCAGTAGTAGAGCGCCCGCCCCACGCGGTCCCACCGCGCCCCCTCGCCGCCGCTCAGCGAGATGAGCTGCGGGCGCGTCGGTGCGTCGGCGACCGGGCGAACGTAGACCTCATTGCGGCCGGATTGGTTGCTCGTATAGGCGAGCCACCGGCCGTCGGGCGAGAGGGCGATGCCTACCTCGTCGGCGGCCGACGCCGCGAGCGCGCGTCGTCCGCTCAGGCGCGCGTCGGCGGGCTGGGTGAGGTCCACGGCCCAAACGTCACGCTGCGTACGGGGGTTGATCTCTCGATAGACGAGCGTCGTGCCATCGCGGGTGACGAGGCCTTCGTGCTGCTGGCCGGGCGCGGCGAGCAGCGTCTCCGGCGTGCCGCCGCTTCGGCGCACCCGCAGCAGATCACGATCGTCGGGCCGCACGAGCGATGCGTAGGAGATCCATTGTCCATCGGGCGTGTACTCCGGGAATCCGCTCGCGCCGTCGAGGGTGAGGCGGGAGGGCGCTCCTCGCGCCAGGTCGACCGTCCAGATATCGGAAAGCGCGTCGGCGCCGGCATGGATTCCCACCGCGACCTGCCCCCCATCAGGAGAGAAGCGTGGCGCGCGAAACCAGTGGACCCCGGCGTCGGGGAACCTCGTGAGCGCACCGTCCGGCTCCCGGATCACGAGCTCGCGGCGCGGAAGCCTGCCGGGCCGGAACGCGAAGGTGCCGTCGAGCGCCACGCTCATGCTCGAAGCCCCTAAGGCGCGCTGCGTCCCGGTCGTGGCTGGCACGGCGGATCCTGCGACCCGCCCGCGTCGCAGGTCGAACGGCGCCACCATCACGGTGCCGTCCCGGCTGATGTAGAGGAGGCGGTCGCCCTCGGCCGAGTGCACGTAGCGACCGGTGGTCGCTTGCTCCACCAGTGTGCTCGTGTTGCCGGTGGTGAGCGTCACGAGGACCAGCCGAGCGCCGGCCTGCGGGATGGACAGCGTCGCGAGCACGGTCTTGCCATCGGGGAGAAACTGCGGGTAGCCGAACGACTCGGCGGCCACGCTGTCCGCCCGCGCGACTTCGCGAGCCGCGCCTCCCGCGGCGCTCACCTGCATGAGCGGCCCGAAACGGCTGCCGAACACGATCATCCCGGCCGAGCCCCAGCTCAGTCCATTCACGGCCCCTGATAGGGCAGTGATCGTGACTGGCGTGCCGCCGCCATCGCTCGACACCTTGCGCAGCTTGCCGTCCTGGATGAAGCCGATCCACGCCCCGTCGGGCGAAAAGAACGGCTGCTCGCCTCCCTCCGTGCCCGCGATCGGCACGACCTCGACGCTGCGGAGCGGACGGATGAAGAGCTGGCGCGCAGCTCCAGCGCGCGCCGCCACCAGCACCAAGCGGGAGCCGTCCGGATCGATGGCCAGGCTATTGGCGGCCCCCCCTACGAGCAGGCCCCTGACCAGCCGCAAGTCCGGCGGCAGAACGATGCTCAGCTGGGCGATCGGATGCGCCTGGGTGGTTGCGGTGCGGCGCCCCAGCCAGGCAGCGGCGACGAGGGCGAGCGGCACCGCCGCCCATGGCAGCGCGCGACGCAGATGCGTCCACGCGCGGCGCGGCTCGGCGCCGCGCGTTAGGACGGCGGGCGGTGCCCCGGCGGGCAGCGGTGTCGTTAGGGCCGTTGCGAACGCCGCCGCCGTCGGCCACCGGTCCGCGGGGAGCTTCTCCAACGCGCGCTGGAGTGCGCGATCCACGTGCTCGGGGACCGCGGGGCGACTGACACGCACGCTCGGCGCGCGCTCGGTGAGCACCCGGGCGATGATCGCCTGCGCAGTACCGCCGACGTGCGGCGGCTCGCCCGTGAGTGTCTCGTACACCACCGCCGCGAGCGAGTAGATGTCGCTCCGGGCGTCGATCTGACGGTCCCCAGTGGCCTGCTCGGGCGACATGTATTGCGGGGTGCCTAACGACAGACCGGTCCGCGTGACCCGCGGCCCGCCAGCCTTGGAGACGGCGAGCGCGATCCCGAAGTCGGCCACGAGGGGCTGGCCGTCCTGCAGCAGGACGTTCTCGGGCTTGAGGTCGCGGTGGATCACCCCCTGCCGGTGGGCGTAGTCCAGCGCGCCGGCAACCGCGCACGCGATCCGCACGGCCTCCTCGACGGGCATCTGTCGCTCGCGCTGGAGCCGCGCGCGGAGCGTCGCCCCGTCGATCAGCGGCATCACGTAATACAGCAGCCCACCCGCCTCTCCGGAGTCGAACAGCGGGAGGAGGTTGGGGTGTTGCAGACCGGCGGTGACCCGGATCTCCGCGAGGAAGCGCTCCGCGCCGAGCACCGCCCCGAGCTCCGGGTCGAGGACCTTGAGCGCAACACGGCGATGGTGCCGCAGGTCCTCGGCGACATAGACGGTCGCCATCCCGCCGCGCCCGAGCTCCGCGCCGACCGCATAACGACCGGCGAGCATCGCGTGGAATGCCGCGGGGAGTCCGTCCACTCGCGCCGCGGTACCGTTCGTCAGCGTTCCGTCGGCATCGAGCAACGGGGCGGCGAGGGCTCCCGCCGATTGCGCGAGGAACGCCCAGCTCTCGCCTGCGCGCTCGTACACCGCGGCGAGGCGCCCGACCAGGTCACGCAGCGCGGCGTCGCTGCCGCACGACGCGGCCAGGAACGCGGTGCGCGCTTCGGGCGCAAGCGCGAGCACCTCATCGACGAGCGTGCGCACGCGCGCCCATCGCTCGGGCGACAGCGGCGTGGGGTCGCCAGCGGCGTTAGGCTGCATCATTCCGTAGCGCCTCGTGCAGCCACGTGCGCGCCATTCGCCAATCGCGCGAGACGGTCCGCTCCGATACGCCGAGCGCTTCGGACGTCTCCGCCTCGGTGAGGCCGGCGAAGAATCGGCACTCGACGACGCGCGCCAGCCTCTCATCCATGCGACGGAGTCCCTCGAGCGCCTCGTCGAGCGCGAGCAGGGACTCGGCGCGATCGGAGACGGAGATGGCGGAGGAACCACCGCGCTCGAGTAGTTCCAGCGGCACCGCAGAGCGGCCCGGGCCCCCGCGTCGCGCAGCCGCATGCTGGCGCGCGTGGTCGATCAGGATGCGGCGCATGGCGCGCGCCGCGATAGCGAAGAACTGACCGCGGTCCACCCACCTAACGCGCGACTGATCCGCAAGGCGCAGGTACGCCTCGTGGACGACGGCCGTGGTCGAGAGGGTGTGCCCGCTGCGCTCGGCCGCGAGCTGCCGGTGCGCGATGCGCTTGAGCTTGTCGTAGACCAGCGGCATGAGGCGATCCATCGCCGCTGGAGCATCGCGGCTCAGAGCAGCCAGCGCCTCCGTGATTTCCTGCTCCTGCTGGTCAGACATTCGCGGGGCGAGGCGAGTCACGAACTGCCAGGCCGGACTGGCATGGCGCCTTTCGCGCGGTTCGTCCGCGTCAGTTCGCACGGCATCTCACGACGCCCTGCACCTCGAAGGTAGGGGCGACCCATCCGGCGGGCAACAGAAATCGCCGCGCCGCCGCCAGCCACCCCAAGGAGAAACCGATGCTTCCTTCCTGCGCTTCCGCCCCGCGGCGCGTTGCCGTGCTTGCGTTCGGTCTCGTCTGCCTTCTGTACCGCGCCGCGGCGCATGGCCAGACGAGCGAACGGCGCAGCCGTCCTGCAGCCGGCGCGTCGCTCGCGTTCGCGAGCCTCGGCCCGCTGAACACAGATTTGTTCGTTGCCGACGCGGGTGGGGGCGATGCGACACGCCTCCTCCCACACCCTGCGCTCGACTACGACGCTTCCTTTTCGCCCGATGGGAGGTGGATCGTGTTCACCTCCGAGCGGGCGGGATCCGCGGATATCTACCGCGTCCGTGTGGACGGCTCTGGCCTGGAGCGGCTCACCGATGATCCAGCGTTCGATGACCAGGGCGCGCTTTCCCCGGATGGCCGCTCGCTCGCCTTCGTGTCGAGTCGGAGCGGCCAGGCCGATGTCTGGGTGCTGGATCTCGCGACACGCGCGCTTCATAACCTCACCCGGCACTCTGGCGGCGACTTCCGCCCCGCCTGGTCGCCCGATGGTCGATGGATCGCATTCTCGAGTGACCGGGACTCCGAGCAGCCGCAGAGGCACGTTGGGTTCACCACGCTGCACTCCACGGAGATCTACGTCATGCAACGCGATGGATCGGGGCCGCGACGACTGACACGACGTGGTGCGTTCGCGGGTAGCCCGTCGTGGGCTCCGGACGGCGCGCAGTTGGTCGTCTACGAGGCCGACGAGGCAGGGGTGCGAAACATCACCTCGCCGAGGCGCGTGCGCGGAACGACCCAGATCGCGACGATCGACGTGGGCACTGGTGAGTGGCGTGTACTGACAACAGGGACGGGCGAGAAGTGGTCGCCTCGTTGGCTGCCGGATGGGCGCATCGGCTATGTGAGCGGCGGCCCGGAAGGTGGTCTCGAGTTCGTAAGGACTGCTGTGGGTACAAGCGAGGCAGCCGTCGCCGGCGCGCGCGGTGAGATTCAGAGTCCCAGTTGGTCGCCCGACGGACAGCGCGTGGTGTTCCACCGCGAGGTCGGGAGTGGCTGGCCGCCGCACCACGCGTGGCCGAGCCGCGACGCGCGCTACCTGCTCGTCCGCACGGGGCTGTTCCCGTCGTACGCGCCGGCGGGTGATCAGCTCGTGCTGAATGACGCCACGGCGGGGATTGTCCATAACCGCATCCTGTTGAGAGACGCCGACGGGTCGCGCAGCGCGGTGTTGTTCGCGGACTCGTCGCGCAGCGCGCTCGCGCCGGCGTGGTCGCCGCTCGGCGACCGCGTCGCCTTCGCGCTGGGAACGTTCTTCCCGGGCAACCCAAACCTCGTCGCGCCACCTTACGCCGTCCTCGCGTTCGTGCAGCGTGACGGAAGCGGCCTAACGCTGCTCACCGATAGCCTCGGGAACGCCGGGTTTCCGAGCTGGGCCCCTGATGGTCGACAGATCGTCTACCGCGACTGGAAGGATCGACGGAGCGCACTGAAGATTGTCGATATCGAGTCGCGCAAGGTGCAGGCGGTGACGGACGGGTCCGGGAACGACAATTCTCCGGCCTGGTCTCCACGTGGCGACCGGATCGCGTTCACGACGAAGCACCCCGGGGAGGTCGACTACGACATCTTCACCATCCGGCCCGACGGCACCGGCCTGCGGCGCCTAACGCGGTCGGTGGGTAACGACTCCCATCCGGCGTGGTCGCCGGACGGCGAGTGGATCGCGTTCGCGAGCGCGCGGGGCGGGTTCAAGGACGAGGCGGTGCTGCACCCGTACAACCCGCAGCCGTATGGCGACCTGTACGTCATGCGCGCGGACGGCTCGGACCTCCGCCAGCTCACGGACAACCAGTTCGAGGACGGGACGCCGACGTGGATCCCGACGGCCCCGCTGCAGCCGAGCCGAGTACGCACACGGCGCGCGGCGACTACGCGATGAGGGCCGCCATCGACGCACGACTCCACGGAGCGGGTGAAGACTGCCTAATGAATGTGTAGGCGTGAGTACGTGGGACCGGCGCCCGCACGACGCGAATCTCATTTCGTCCGCTCGAAAATCGCTCGGTGATTCGCCAGGATCCGAGCCGTCACGGCAGGATCCACGTCGAGCCGCCATTCATCCCTGTCGTGAGTCCCTCCGAGAACGATCCCGTCGCGTCGAGGGAACATGTAGTAGTCGCCCTTGATCATGATGTAATCGACCTCGGGTTGCGGGAGCAGAATAGCCAACTGACCCTTGATCGGCGTGAGCTCCGCATCACCGAAGAGGGTGCGAGCGCCCAGTCCCGCGCAATTGACGACCACCTTTTCCTCGAGCTGAAACAGGTCTCGCTGCTCGTGGAACTCGCGAACGCGAATCCTGCCGCCGCGCAGCAGGAAGTCGCGTGTGATCGCCGGGAGGAACACCGGCGGCTCGATCAGCATCGTTGTGAAGCGTGACACGTACGACGCGGCGAACGGATGCTGATCTCGCGGGAGCACCTCCGCAGCGAAGAAGAGGTCGCGGAGGGGGCTGGGCTGCTGCTGGGCCGGCGGACTGTCGCGCAGGATGTAGTTCTCGATCCAGCGCACACCATAGGTGTCGCCGACGAGATTCTGGAAATACCGGTTCGAGAGCCGCGCGGCGCGCTCCAACTGCTGGCGGAACGCAGGCGTGGCGGATTCGTCGTCGAACACGGTGTACGGCGACCACTGTCCGCCGGCGACGTTCGACGTCGTGTCGGGCGGCAGCTCCTTCGCGTAGATGGTCGCTTCGAAGCCGCGGTCCTGGAGCAGCCGCGCAGTCGTTAGGCCCATCACACCACACCCGATCACGGCCACGCGACGCGGTCCCACGGCGGTCGCGAGGTCAACTGCGAGGGCCGACGAGCCCCACGAAAGCGTAATGCCGCCACCTCCGTGTCCGTAGTTGTGCACGATCGTGCGGTCGTCGGCGCGGTCGGCGCGGACCACGAAGCCGGACGGCCGAAACGGGCGAAGACCTGTGACCGCGCGGATCACGCGGTCGGCAGCCACGCGCACCTTCGCAAATGCTCGCCGCGGTGGGACGGCCTCTAGCCCCCACGCGCCGCGGCCGCACGCGGACGTCACGAGCGCTCCCGCAACCGCGGCCATCCCCCGCTTCAGCGCCGCGCGCCGACCGATAGTCTGGAACGAGTCCCGCTCGCTCGACTCATCGACCCTGTGCATCGCCACGCCCTGCCCGCCCTGCGGCGTACCGCCACAACGCGTACACCGGTAGCCCGATCAACGTGAGCGCGATCCCCGCGAGTGTCGTCACCGGGCGCGCCACGAGCGCGCTCCCGACGACCCAGAGCGTGGCGCCGACGAAGATGAGCGGCACCGCAGGGCACCACGGCGTGCGGTACGGGCGCGCGAGCTCGGGGCGCGTGCGGCGCAGCACGAGCACTCCCGCCACGGAGAGCGCGAGGAACGGCCACACGCCTAACACGAACGCTTCCGCAAGCTGCTCGAAGCTGCGAACCCAGACGCCGATGACAGCCACCGCCGAGTACGCAACGATCGCGACGTGTGGCGTCGCGAAGCGCGGGTGCACGCGCGCGAGCGGTCGAAAGAGGAGCCCCGCGTCGGCCATCGCGTAGAACACGCGCGGCTGCGTGAGCACGAGCGCGTTCACCGTGCCGAACGTCGACACCATCACCGCCGACGCCACGGCGGCCGCGCCAACCGGGCCGACGATGCGTACCATCGCGTCACTCGCGACGAGCGGCGAGGTGCGCAGGGTCGCGTACGGCAGGACGTACAGGTACGCAGCGTTCGCCGAGAGATAGACGGCGACGACGATGGCGGTGCCGGCGAGCAGCGCACGCGGGAGCGCGCGCCCCGGATTACGCACTTCACCGGCTACGGGGAGCATGTCCTGGAACCCGTTGTACGCCCACAGCGCCGCCACCAGGGCGAGGCCGACGCCGCTCCAGTGCGCCTCGGCCGGCGCCGGGGCACCCGCAGCGAACGCGCCCGCGCGCCCGTCACCGAGGAGGAGCGCGGTGACGACGATCGCAGCGAGCGCAGCGACCTTGCCTAACGTCGCGGCACCCTGCATCGCGCTCGCACCCCGTACCGAGCGATAGCTCGTGACGGCGGCGATGACGATCGCGCCGGCGGCCACGAACCGAACGCCCAGAGCCGAAAACCCGACGAGCCTGCCGAGATACTCGGCGAACACGACGGCCACCGCGGCGCTACCTGTAGGTCCGACGAAGAGGTACATCCAGCCGAACAGGAAGGCGACGGCGGGCCCATACATTTCTCGAAGGTAGACGAACACGCCACCCGGCTCCGGAAAGGCCGCCGCGAGCTCGGCGAGTGAGAGCGCGCCGCAGAGCGCGAGGATGCCGCCGATGATCCACACTGCCGCGACCCCGGCCGGCGACCCCACCGAGTCGGCCACCGAGGCCGGCACGCGGAAGATCCCGCTTCCGATCGTCACGCCGATGACAATCAGCGTGGTCTCCCAGAAGCCGAGACGCCGCGGAAGCTCGGCAGTCGTGCGCCGCGCCGCAGGGCTCGGAGCGTCGGCCGGCGCTGGCGTCGGCGGGGAGAGGGTCAGATCGGGCGTACGAGTAAGGTCACGGGTCATCGCGCCGTCCGCGCAAGAGGGAGGAACAGCGACCCGGGGCAACGTGCAGCGCCGCGTACGCGATGGCAATGGACGCCGAGCCCAGTGTCACATGAACCGCAGTGCCCCTATCAGGCAGGGCGACGGAGAGCACAATGCAGACGACTGAAGGAACCGCGATCTAGTTCAGGTTCAGCTTTCGAAGCAGGCGATCGTAGCGCGGGTCACCGCGAAGGGAGCTGAATGGCTCGAGGCGTAGCCTGAGCGCGAGGAACTTGTCGCGGCGTTGATAGGCACGCTCGAGTTGCTCGAAGGCATCGGCTAACCGGCCGAGCCGAGCGTACAGATTGGTGACGCCGACTTGCATATCGCCGGTCCGATTTTCATCGAAGCCGGTGCATCGCTGCGATTAACCATCGAGGGCACCGTGCCGTGGTCCGCCCTGGCACGCCAGCGGTAATCCGACCGCTGTCGTGCGAGATGCCACCAGGTAAGAATCGGCGACCGCTCCTCCCTGACCGGGCTCCCGGACGAGCGGACTTATCACCGATATCACCTGATCATCTCACCGTGGGAGCCTTGTTCGACCGCAACCAAACCGGGTCATCATCCCAGTAGCTGGGGTTTTTCGGGGCAATCGCGTCCGGGATGACCTGCCTAACGGCGGGTGTCTGCAGGTCGAGCACGTAGATGCGCATCTTGCTGCCCACTTTCGACACCGAGTCGCCAACGGGCGACGCGAATCCCTTGAAGATGAGGCTGCGTCCATCCGGTGACCAATCCGGGTCGAAGGCCAGGGCGGGCGGATACAACTGAAGGCCAGAGCCATCCGCGTTCATCGTGCCGATGCGGAGACTGATATGACCCACCGCCAGCATCGTTCCGTCGGGCGACCACGAAGGCTCCGTAACGTTCCCATCATGTCCCTTGAGCATGCGCGGTGACGAGCCGTCCGCATTCACCACCCAGATCGGCCAGAACATGTAGTTGTTCGCGCGTATGAAGGCGATCGACTTCCCGTCGGGCGACCAGGCTGGATAGCCCAGCCAGTTCCCGGGAGGATCCTCGAAGTCGGCGCTGAGCAACCGTGTGAGGCCGGACCCATCCGGGTTCACCACGAACAGGCCGGCGTTAGTCGCGCCCACGACGCTGCCGAATACGATCTTCGTCCCATCGGGCGACCAGGCGCTCATCGTAGCGGGTGACGCGATCACCCGCTCGCCCGAGCCGTCCACGCCGATGACGCGCAATTCGCTGGTATTGCCGTTCTGGGCATTGAACGCGATCCAGCGGCCATCAGGTGACCACGTGGGCCTCGAGCCTCTCGCGAGGCGCCTGATCTGCGATCCGTCGGCCGTCGCGACGTAGATGTATCTGTCCCCGTCACGCGTGCTGGTAAACGCGATGCGCGCGTCGATAGGAGGGTTGAGCGGCGAGTCTGCTTGCTCGTTGGCCACCGGACCGTCGACGTGCCGACAGCCAACCGATACGCTCGCAAGCGCGACGCCGCCAATCGCCACCGCTCGAGCGAGCGGCGCACGCCCCATCGAAGTCATCGAAATCATCGCGGCCTCTCGTCGTGATCCCTCATCGTTGGATTAACGAGGACCGGCGCCGAACCACGACATCGGCAGGATTGACGCGCTTAACATTCCCGTGGATGAAACAGTCGAGCGCGGTCGCGACGGCGCTCCCGGTGTCTCCACCTACGCTCTACTCGCTCTCCTCAAACCTGAATGGAGCTCTCCGTGACCCATCATCCCATCAGCGCATCCGGTCTCCCCACTCCCGTCGGTCCGTTCTCACCGGGCATGCAGTTCGACCGACTCATCTTCGTGTCCGGACAGGTCGGGACCGATCCGGCGACGGGTCGGCTCGTCGGCCCCGCCACAGCCGCCCAAACCGAACAGTGCCTGCGCAACGTGCAGGCGATCCTCCGCGCTGCTGGCTCCGATCTGCAGTACGTCCTCCGGTGCGGCGTCTTTCTCGTCGACATGGCGGAGTTTCAGGACATGAATGCCGTCTACGCGCGAACGTTCGGCGATCACCGCCCGGCCCGCACGACCGTCGAAATCTCGAAGCTCCCGGGCGAGGGGTTGCGGGTGGAGATCGATTGCATCGCGTACCGACCGTAGCTCGCTGAGCCCACGCCGCTCGTCGACCGCGCAATTCGGGGTGTTGATCGAGCTGCGGCGCGCGCTCGCGCGGTCAGTCGACGTCAGATTCGGCGGTGATGCGGCGATACCGCTCGCGAGCGAAATCGTACGCCTTCATCGCCGCCTCGCGCTCGACGGGCGCCGTCCTCCCGACCTTCTGACCCCAACATTGATCGACCGCGCGCAGGCACCAGTCGGCGCTTCGTCTCGACGCACGGATCGGGCGCCCGCCCATCACGACGAAAATCGGATTGGTGTGCGATGAGCCGAGGCATCGGAGCGCGACCCAGCTGCTCCGGGTGAGCCGCACGTCGAGCGAGACGTCGTGGAACGCGCCGTCTGCACGAACCACGGTGCGCCCTGCCGGCTCGCCATTCACGACGACCTCGAGCACCACGTTGCGAGTGGCGGCGTCGCGGGCGTGCTCCACATCCCAGAAGGGGGCGCGCTCGTTAGGCTGCGGTGCCGGCGGCGTTTCGGGGAGAAGCGCCGCGACGCGAGCCGATGCTTTGAGGGTCGTTGGCCCGGGCACCTGGACTTCGCTCCCCTGCTCACCCAGCCGACGCTCCCCCAGTCGAAAGTCGAGAATGTGGCTCTTGCCGTCGGAGACGTAGCAGCGCCCGACTCGCACGCCCTCGCACCACGCATCGTATGTCAGAGTGGTGCCAGTGTTCACGTACGAGCGCCCTGCCCCGACGCGACGATCGCTCATGCACGGGAAGTCGGTCTCGCCGCTGACACGCGTTCGGAAGCCACAGTTGAGCGTGTGGTACCAGATGTTGAGCTCCGAGACGTACGGCGTGTCGACGGTCGAGATGAAATCGACGACGTCGTGCGTGACGTCCACGATGTACTCGTTGGCGCCGATCGAGTCGAACTTCGGCATCTCGTAGTTAGGCAGCTGGGTCGACTCGACGTACAGCCCCAACCCTGAGTGCGCGAAGCCGGTGACGGCCCCCTGCGACTTCGCCCAGCGCAAGATCGGCAGGTCCCACGTCGGCCAGTCCTCGATCTGTCGCGTGCCCGGAAAATCCTGGTCCTTCAGTCTCAGCAGCACGAGGTGGCCGCAATGACTCGACGGGAAGCCCGACACTTCGAGATCGTATCGAAGAAGCGTGTCCTTCGTGGATACCTTGTTGTCCTTCGCCTCAAAAAACCGGCGCTGATAGTAATACGACGGCCCCCAGTTGAGCACCGAGCCGACACTCAGCGCTTCGCCAACGACGTGGCGCATCATGTCTTCGGGTCGGACCCCCTCCGTCGGGCTCTGGTAGTGACTGCACCCGGCGGCATGAATGTGGTGATCCCCCGAATACCAACCGTGCGCCGCGGGATCGATCCATCTCGTGAGGTCGAACCGCCACTCGACCGTTCGCGCGCCGGGCGCGACGCTGACTCGACGAGCGATCACGTTGTATTCGGGACCGCGACCGCATTCGATGCTGTAGTCACCGCCGGGCAACAGCACGTGCTCGCCATCGGCGCGGTAGACCTGCGGCTGGAAGAAGAAGTCCGGAGCGAGCCGCTTGGATCGCGCCGGGTATACTCGGCCGGCGCCATCGCGAATGAGGAACGACGCGGTCGTCGGCTTGCCATGCTCATCCCGAACGAGAAGCATCACCTTCGTCGACGGCTCGACCGCGAACAGCACGGCCACTCGATTGCGTCCGCCGATGTCGGCTGTCGCCGGCCCCAGGCTCGCGCCGAGCTGCGCCTCACGGCGACCTCGGTCGCGACTATACAGCTGAACGATTCGGTACTCGAGGTCGAGACCCGATAACGTCGACTCGACTGGCTTCTCGTCGAACATCGACATTTCGAGCCACCGATCGGCGATGTCCTGTGGCAGCACGGTTCGCGGCGCGATCGGCGCGTTGGTTCCTCGGCGATACACCGGCAGTGCCTGCGGGCTCTCGGCGACAAGCTTGGCCGTGACGCCCGCCTCGTTTTGCACCCTAACGAGGAACGATCGCCAACCCTGCTCGACGAGCGCCGGGCGCGCGTCACCGCGCGCGATCGAGACGCGACTCTCCGGATTGATGCGCACGACGAGCAGACAGCGCGCATCGACGACCCGACGAAGCTCCGCGAGCGCACGACTGCTGTCGGTCAGGGCTGCCGCGGCATCCACGCGAGCGATCTCCTCGCGGGTGAATGGCTCTCCGAGCCACGCCATCGCCTCGATGACGCGACGGACCTGAGCGAGGAGCGCCTGGAGGTCCGCGTACGGCTCGCTGCCTCGCGAGGGGAAGAGCACGCGCACGCCAGGGACGCACACCATCGCGCCGCGTGCCAACGTGCCGATCATCGCTCGCCGATCGACGATCGCGAGAAGCCGATCCAGCGTGGCGTCATCAGGCATAGAGCACCTCTCAAGCTTTCGACTTCATTCGAGCGTGGTCCTCTGTCGCGACGCCGCAGGTGAGGACCATGGCCGAAGATATGTCGCGGACTATTGCTTGCCGAGTCGCGCCGAGAAGCGAAGTTACGGCACGGGGCCACCGGCGCCAGGTCGCCGCCGCGCTACACAAGCCATCGACCTGTGCCCGGTAAAGCAAAAGCCCGACGCGCGTACGTGCGTGTCGGGCGATCAACTGGGGCGGGTGGATTCGAACCACCGACCTCCGGACTGGGAGGTGTAGCCTAGGCCGCTACGCGTCCACTGGCGTTAGGCCGGGTGCGCGTGTGGGCACTGGAGCGCGACGCTTGAGGATTGGGGATTCGAAATAATGCCAGCTGAGTGCGGCGAGTGCGTACGCGATGGCAAACGCTGTTGCCGCGTACGCGAGGCGATCGCTCCAGCCGGTCGGTTGCCATCCGAGGTCACGCAACACGTACAGTACTGGCGCGTGGAGGATGTAGAAGCCGTAGCTGTATGTTCCCGTTAGGCACAGAAACCGGAATATGCGACCGGCTCCGAGCGTGGGGGCGCCAAGCGCTGCTGCCCCGACGGCCGACGAGAACGCGACGGCCAACGCCGAGTACCCGATCGTCGCCCACGCCGCACCTTGGCCCATCCACCACGGGCCGACGAGGCCGGCGATGTCGGCGAGAGCGATCGCGACAGCAACCCCGCCGCCCAGAACCGCGGCTTGCGGGATGAGTCGCGTCACAAGCTCGCGGCCGTTTTCGAGCCTCAAGAGGCAAGCGGGCAGAGCGCCCAGCGCCAGCGAATCGGCACGCGTGAGCGTGAACACGCTCACAGACAGTGCCGATGTGCCCGAAAACACGAGCGTGAACCGTGCGAGCAATGCCAACACCGCGATGAGCACGCAGGTGCGTGCGAGCGTTCGCGGCGTCGCCGCGAGAACGACGAGAGGCCAGACGATGTAGAACTGCTCCTCGACGGCGAGCGTCCAGAAATGATCCGCGTACGGGGCGGCCCACCGCGATGTCACGGCAATTTTCAGGTTGCTCGCGTACGTCCAGAACCACTCCTGCGACCAGGCGACTCTTGCCGCTTGGCGGAGCACTTCGCCGCCGAGCATGGGAAGCAGGACGATGACCAGCGTGAGGGCGAGATAATAGAGCGGGAAGATTCGCCTGAGACGTCGACTATAGAAACGGCGGAAGTAGTCGGGACTCTCCCGCGAGTCGAGCAGAATTCCTGTGATGAGGAAGCCCGACAGGACGAAGAAGAGGTCAACGCCAGCCCAGCCGAGATGGAACGTCCCGACGAGGAAGCGCTCGGCGCCGAGCGTCGGTGTCGGGGGGGCCGCGTGGTGGCAGAACACCGCGAGGATCGCTGCCCCTCGCAATGCATCGAGCGCCGGAATTCTCGACCGGCTCGTGTCTCGACTTGACTGATCGTCTCGCATGCGTAAACGACGACGCAGCCGATCTACACGCCACTTCGTCCTGTCCCCCAACGCATTCCGCGCCACCGGGAACGCAGTCGGCCTGGGGAGAAACGGCGCCGGAAACGGCGCCCCGTCGCTCACAGCGACTGCGCGACTGCGCGACTGCGGCCCCAACGTTCAGTGTTCGCGCGACGAAACACGCACCTCAGAACGGGTACTGCGCTGCATTTGACTTATCGATCATGATCCAGCCAGAGCCGGCGAGCGCGTGCGGAGTTCCGGGAATCCTTTTCAAGTTGCGGTAGCCTGGTAGGCCAAGATCGAGACCGGGGCCAATCTTCTCCCCCTTGATGAGCATCAGCGCCAGCTTGTCTTGCGCCTGCCCGGCGACCAGCGGGTCCCACAGAAACATCTTGTCGACCGCGCCGTCGTTCAGGAATTCGCCCGCAACCGATGGCAGGCTCGTTCCCATCACGCAGGTCCTGCCCTGAGCCCCAGCCTCCCGGACGGCTCTTCCAATTCCCGCCACATCCACAACCGAGCTGCCTTCGAAGCCCTCGAGGTCAGGATGTTTTGCAAGCAACTCCTTCGCTTGGCTGTAGGCAGTTTCGACGCGCTCGGCGGTTTCGACCGGCGCGGCAATGCGCACGATCTTCGGATACTTCT
>Ga0070669_100001076_pt1 | contig 20001 bp, 20 predicted proteins | sample KBSS53metaG_FD_64680 | JGI IMG/M metagenome (GOLD analysis project Ga0070669, IMG submission 64680) | Switchgrass rhizosphere microbial communities from Kellogg Biological Station, Michigan, USA - KBS S5-3 metaG | ecosystem: Host-associated > Plants > Roots > Rhizosphere > Soil ... | reverse complement strand
CGCGGTCGCGAAGCCGTGCAACGACTGCTGCTCGAAGGATTCGAGCGCGGCATCATACCTAAACGCCCTGCCGTGGAATTCGCAAGCTGAATAATTATTTGCGAGAGCTGTCTCGCGAGGTGTTACAATCCGCCGATCCTGCCAGTGCGGAAGGGTATGATCGACGCTTGTAATAACCGCTGGGGTGCGCGCGGCGGCGTATATGCCACTCCGCCCAGAAGGAGTAGCTGCCGCCGCGCACATCATCGGTTACGAGCTTTTGATCAGGCTCCTCCCAAAGCTTGACCTTACGTCTTTCCCATGAAGCAACGCGGCCGCTCTGCGTTGCCCCGGCGCCTTCGCGCTTAGGGTTCATGGAAAATTGTGGACGTTGCCGCTTACCGACGTGAGGACCTAATCTTAATCTTTTGAATTCGCCTCGATGCGCCCACGCAGGAACTTCAAATCTTGTGGATGAAGTTAATGCCGCATAGTCGAGCTTTAAGGTTAATTCGTCTGACGCTGAGCACCTTACATCAGATGCAAGGATTTTTGCAAGAATAAAATCGTGCCGCCGAAACGGGCGGCTTTTGGCGCAGAAACCAGCTGGCCACTGGCAACATGACCCGTGTTTTCGGGCATCTGAACGGAGACTAATTCTACCGGTTTAACGTTCGGTCAGCTTTCCTGGTAAGGATTTCAAGATGAGCCTAAAGTCAACCTTTTCTTGGTTAATAACCGCAGTTGCCCTCGTTCTGTTTCTAAGTCCTGCCAACGCCCCCGCACAGACGCCGGCAGCCGCCTCAGGAAATCTTCCGCCGGCTGAGATTGAGCGGATTATCAAGACTTTCACCGCCAGGGAAGGTCAGTTTCGCCGGGCGCTGAACGCGTATTCATTCAAGCGCGATGCGGTGCTGCAAAGTCTGGGAATGGGCGGGCAAATCACCGGCGAGTATCACCGCGTTTCCCTTTTTACCTTTGACGACCAGGGCAACCGTTATGAAAAGATCAACTATTTTCCGATGCCTTCCTTCAACGGCTCCGTAACTCAGGAAGACCTGGACGACCTCGGCGGCATTCAACCGTTCGCGTTGGAGCCATCAAAAATTTCCGAGTACGATTTCAAGTATGTAGGCAAGGACAAGATTGACGAACTAAACCTCTACGTGTTTGACGTATCGCCGAAGGTGATGCCCGACCCCAAGAAAAGCAAGGAGCGTTTATTCCTGGGTCGAATCTGGGTTGAGGACCAGGACCTGCAGATCGTAAAAACGAAGGGCAAGGGCGTACCCGAAACCAAGAAAAACAAATTCCCCACGGTAGAAACTTACCGCGAACAGATTGACGGCCGCTATTGGTTTCCCACCTATTCCTACGCCGATGAGGAATTGATTTTTGAAAATGGCGATAGCCTGCATGTTCGCATGAAGGTTCGTTACACCGACTTTGAACTTGCGCGCGCGAAGGTGAAGATTATTGAGATCGACGATCCTGATGCGCCAAAGAAGGAAACGAAACCACCGGCAGACACACCGCGCAAACCGTGAGCGAGCGGCGGCGCCTGGGTTATCGCGAAACTCCCAGTTCGTCGCCGATCATTGCGTGTACCTGGTTCACCAGTTTTCTAACGTCTTCATCGCTTGCACAACCTTCGGTGCTCACGGGGGCAAGCATTACCATTTCAATCGTGCCCGGCCGCGCCTCACCGGTTCCCTTGCCCATTAGAAAGTCAGTGTTTTTGATAGCCACCGGAACGATTGGCACGCCCGCCTGGGCGGCCATGTAAAACGCGCCCTTCTTAAACGGTAGAAACTCGCCCGGTCTCGCACGCGTGCCTTCAGCGAATACGCCGAAAGATCTGCCTGATCGTATGCGCTCAGTCGCGGCGGCGACAGTCGCACGGGCCCGTTCGCTATTGGATCGATCGATTGCCATCACGTTCACGAATCCCATGCCGTAGCCGAGGATTGGCACATTCAGTAGCTCTTTTTTCGCCAGCAGTCCCAATCGCCGACCGGTGTAGACGAAGAGGGTTGCGGTATCGAGATACGAGCGGTGATTTGAGATGAACACATAGATTTGATCCGGATTCAGTCGTTCGCCGCCGCTTACCTTCACTTTCGCGCCGCTCAAACGCAACCAGTTTCGGGCGCCGAAAAACGCCCAGGGGTAGACCAACTCATGATTGCCGGTTAGCCAGGCGGCAAGCAGTACGGGTGGCGCAAAAACCAGCAGCAGGGCCGCGGCCACGAAAAGTGACCACCAGTAATGTAAACGTCGGAAGATCCGCATAGGGTCGGCGATGGCAGCGAGAGATAATCGCACAATTCGCTGGCAGGAGCGACGATCAGACTTGCTACATTCTCCTTCTCGCGCTATCTTTCGTTCGTAGATTCTCTCCTCCGCCTGAGTTCAGGCTCTAAGCATCTAAAACGACATCTTCGCATCCAAGGGACGTGGCTTTTTTGCCATGTAAACTGATCGGGAGCTTTGCCATGAAAAGAACTGCACTCGTTTTGCTCGCCTTATTGGCGCTTTCCAGCGTTGTCCTTAACGCCCAAACGCGTCAACGCCGAGTTCTACAAAACCCGGAAATCGGCGCGCCGAGTTCGACAAGGACGACGGCTCCTCCCGTTTTAGGCGGAACGAACCGATCCGCCGGGACTCAATCGGCGGGTCAAGCTTCCGGCGGCACTCCGATTGGCCCGGAAGAAGTGGATGCGGGTGACGTTATTCGCGTGAACACGACCCTGGTGACCCTCCCTGTCAGCGTTACCGATCGCGACGGTCGTTACATTCCCAATTTGCGAAAGGAAGACTTTCGACTGTGGGAAGACGGCGTCGAACAACCGGTAGCGTTTTTCTCGTCGGTGGATAAACCTTTCTCGGTCGTCTTGATGCTCGACACCAGCGGCTCCACGCGTTTTCGTCTCGAAGAAATACAGGACGCGGCGATCACTTTCGTCAATCAGTTGCGCCAGGATGATCGAGTGATGGTTGTATCGTTTGACGATCAGATCAGAGTGCTTTCCGAATTTACCAGCGACCGATCACGCTTGCGCGATGCCATTCGACGCACACACCCTGGCGACGGTACCAAGCTTTACGACGCTGTCGATATGGTGATGAACCAGCGCCTGAGCAACGTCGAAGGTCGGAAGGCCGTCGTGCTTTTCACCGACGGTGTTGATACCACCAGCCGGCATGCTTCTTACGAAAGCAATGTGCGCGACGCTGAAGAGCTCGATGCGCTGATTTATCCGGTGCAATACGACACTTACCAGGACCAGGGCGGCTGGGGCGGCGGCGGCAACTCGCGCTGGCCGGGTTCGGGACGTTGGCCCAGTTCCAACACCGATATTCTTGGTCAAATACTCGGCGGTGTATTTGGCGGTGGGCGTGGCGGCCGTTCAGGTGGCGGTGGGGGCGGTGGCGGCGTTGGTTCGAGCAGACGTGAGTACGAAGTCGCGAACCGTTATCTTCAGGATTTGGCGGAGCGAACCGGCGCCAGAAGCTATCGCGCCGATTCGACGCAAAATCTCGCCTCAGCTTTTGCCAACATCGCGGACGAACTGCGCCGTCAATACACGCTTGGTTATTATCCGAAGAGCCAGGCTCAGGCAGGCCAAAGGCGTCAGGTAAGGGTGAGAGTCAATCAACCCAACCTCGCCGTGCGCACGCGCGACAGTTACATCTTCAATCCCAGCAGCAACGGCAACGCGACTGACGATACGGCCCGCCGTTCGGCTCCGGTGCTGCAGAAGAAACTCATCGCAAATGCGACGGGAGACGTGCGACCGCTCAAGTTGAATTAGCATTGTACGGGCGGACCCGCGTGTCCGCCCTGCTGATGACACACAAGACGGGCGGACACACAGGTCCGCCCCTACACTTTTCAGAGGGTGTCTGTTTGGTGAGAAGTTTCAGCCGGCCAAAGCATTCTCAGCAGCGATCCAAGAATCCAAAGGCAAATCCCTACCAGCAAGCTCAACAACAACCAGAACTTCAAGTAAGAGCTGAACCCGCCTTCCCAACCTGCCTGAATGTTTTGCGAGAGGTTTACGTTGAGTGCTGCTGCGGTGGTGAGCCGCGAGATTAGTTGCACGATGAAATACCAGACAAAAGCATAAAGCCAGGTCCGGCCGTCGACCTTCACCTTGCGTAAAACTACCAGCCCGACCGCACAGCCGCCGAGGTGTGCGAGCGTCGAAGAGACGACAGCAAACAGTTCGGCAAAGCGAAACCTTCCGGTCAGCAGCATTCCCCAGGTGGGAACTACATAAACGAACCAGACGACGACTCCCGGAAGCATCCAGATCACCGCGACCCGAATCAGTATTGCCTGTTCCGCGAAAAGACCGATCGCCAGAAGCAGGTTGCCGATGTTGCACATCCAAAGCATGTTCCCGAGCTGATCGATCTGATAGTAGTGGATGGCCTGCGCCGTGAAGAATGCGAGCGGGAGAAAGCCGAGCAGGCGAAGTCTTCGCCGAGTTAATCGGGTGGTGTCCAAATCTTTACTGTTTGGAGGAGCGTTGTTTTTTCTTTTTGACGTGCTCGCGGCTCCGCGACTTTTCTTTTAGAATAACACTTCTTCGAGCGCAGCTGTGACGGTGCGGCCCAACCGTAAGGGAGGGCGCGTATCCAACGCTTGAGGAGCCCTCCCTTATGGTCGGGCTACTGCCCCACGTTGCGGCGCGGCTTTAGGGAGACTACCCAACAACCGAGTTCGAGTTTCTGAAACCACATGCCTTCAGTTGAAGACTTACTGCGCCGATCTATTCCTGAGTTGCGCGAACTGTTTATCGAGCGCGGCCGTCCCGTGCCTAAAGGTTTACTTGAGGCGCTGGAAGTGGACACGCGCGCTGGAGCACACTATCTCGCCAAACGAATACGCGAGCGCTATCGCAGCAATCGTTCTGAAGGTCAACGGCTTCATACCCTGTTGCGATTCGAGATCGACCTGTGGACTCAGGGTTACTCCCTCGTCGCGGGTGTGGACGAAGCGGGCATGGCGCCACTCGCGGGGCCGGTGGTGGCGGGTGCTGTTATTCTGCCCCGGAATTACAAACTGCGCGGCTTGAACGATTCGAAAAAAATTCTCGACCACGAAATGCGCGAGGAACTGGCGGCACAAATCAAACAAGATGCAGTCTGCTGGTCTTTCGGGTTCGCCGAAGTCGAGGAGATCGATCGCATTAACATTTATCACGCCGGGCTGCTGGCCATGCAGCGAGCAGTAAACGGGCTCAGTTGTTTGCCCGACTTCGTTTTAGTTGACGCCCGCAAGATTCCTCAATGCCCCGCGCCGCAGCGCGGCATCATCCACGGCGACGCGCTTTCCGCCAGCATCGCGGCCGCTTCCATTATCGCCAAGACCACCCGCGATGCCCATATGCTCGAGATGGATGCGTTGTATCAGGGTTACGGCTTTGCCTCGCACAAGGGCTATCCGACTCCTGAGCATTGTCGCGCGCTGAAAGATCTCGGCGCCGTCCCCATTCACCGGCGCAGCTTTGGTCGAGTTCGCGAGGTGTTGGGTCTTGACCCGGTACAAACTGAACTCTTTGCCGAAACCTCCGAGCCAGATGCAGTTGAAATAGCGGTCGCTAGGTCCTAAGGTGTTTACCAACAGCGACCGGGGCAGTAGCCCGACCATCAGGGAGGGCTTGCTAAACTACAGCTTTCCCCGCGAGCCCTCCCTCATGGTCGGGCTACTGCCCCGCGCTGGTGGCAACCTTGCCAAAACACCGCTAATTAGGGAGAACATCATGCAAAAATGGGAGTACAAAGTATTACATGACATCATCGCCAGTGAAGCTCTATTGAATAACCTTGGCATTGAAGGTTGGGAGCTTATCGCATGGGAAAACGGAAACTATTATTTTAAGCGGCCTAAGAACTAACAACATACTGTTAGGACAATACCAACCTTTCGCGATACTTAAAGAATCACCTCAAGGTTTGATACCTCCATGGCTTCATTAACCGAGTACAAGAAGAAACGGCGCTTCAACAAAACCCCGGAGCCGGGGCCGGAAAAAAAGCGCACGAAGACAGGGCGCATTTTTGTAATCCAGAAACATCGCGCCACCGCGCTGCACTACGATTTCCGGCTGGAGGCTGATGGCGTCCTGAAGTCCTGGGCCGTTCCCAAAGGACCTTCGCTTGATCCGAGCGTGCGGCGCCTGGCGATGCAGGTCGAGGATCATCCGGTGGACTACGCCGACTTCGAAGGCGTTATCCCGGAAGGCGAGTACGGCGGCGGGACGGTGATGGTTTGGGACTACGGCACCTACGAACCTGAAGAGACTGACGACGTCAGCGCGGCGATTCGCAAGGGCGAGTTAAAGTTTTCCTTGAACGGAAAGAAGCTTAAAGGCTCGTGGGTGCTGGTTAAGACGCGAGATCGGCAATGGCTCTTGATAAAGCATCGCGACTATTACACGACCGAAGAAGACGTGACAGAGATTGCCCCGGCTTCAATACTAACGCGACGCACGCTCGCAGAAATTGCCGAAGATGAAGGCGGCGACATCAAGAAAGCCGCGACAGGCGACCCGAAGAAGGTGCCGCGGCGAACCGGCGTCAAGCGGCGCAAGCAGGGAAGCAAGAAGAAAGTTTGGCATAGCAAGGGCAGCTAGAGTTTTGGATTAAGTCGAGAAATTTAGGCCGCGGATAAACACGGATTCTCGCGGATAAGAATTCCGGCTTATTGGCTGACGAGATCTTCTCTGTCTTTCAGATCTGCGTTTATCCGCGTGCATCCGCGGCCAAATACTCACTCGGCAAACAATCCTTTATAAGACAACTCACCGTCAACGATGCGCGCGGCCGAAGTGTAAGGATGCTCCTCGGTTTTATTGTTATCGACTATGTGAATCACCTCGACCCCGTTAACCTTCAGAAAATCTGCAATCAAACTTCGATGACAGCGCCACCACAAAGCTTCGGCGCACATAATCGCTACGCGATTCGAGGTGGCGAGTTCCAGCAACGCTTCAATTCCCTTCCTGAATTCTTCGCTTTCCATGTGGTCGGCGTACGCGCGGAACGAAGCGTTTTTCCAGGCAGTGTTCTTCGAGCTGGCGGAAGGACGACGCCGGCCGCCGAGATCCGAGTTATGTTCATAAAGAATCCTGTGGGAGGGCAAGCTTTGCGAGAGAGCCGATTTACTGAAGTGCGGATAGCGGCGCGAGCCAGGAAAACTTCTCACGTCTACCAGCGCGGTGATGTCGTGTGCAATGAGCAGGCTGGTGAACTCGTCGAGCGAGCGAGTGGAATGACCGACGGTCCAGATCGTGGTCGAATTGTCGCCCGCCTTTTTCACAGCCGTTAACGTTTTCTCTTAACTGTCTGCTCGCCGACGCTTGATGTCTTACTTCAAATTTTTAGCCGCGGATGTTCGCGGATAAACGCCGATCTGAAGAGAGCAAATTAAGACTCCTATCAGCGCAGACCCGCGTTCATGCGCGGCCAATCCTAACTTAAAGAAAAGCTTCAAGCTTGAATCGCCCTCGCTTGGCCAGAAGCGGCTTCCAAAGATCGCCTAACTTCCGCAGCCGCGCCGGCACGTTATCCATTCGAAAGTCGTCGATGCTGATCCCGCGTTCAAGCTCAGTCCACTTCACCGGCGTAGACACCGAAGCGGCGCGCGGACGCACCGAGTAAATCGATGCCAGCGTTCTGCCCCAGGCGTTCTGGTTGTAGTCCACCAGTACCCTTCCCTTCGGCCGCTTGGACACAATGTAAACGGCTGTGACCAACTTCGGCGCCTGCGCCGCGAGGGCGTGCGAAAACTCTTTGGTGAAACTCCACACCTGCTTCTGCGTCGGCCCGCGCTCAATCGGCACGTAAATGTGAATACCTTTTGAGCCAGTGGTCTTCGCGTAAGACGGCATCTTTAGAGAATCCAGTCCCTGACGCAGCAGTAAGGCAGTTTCAATCACCTTCTCAAACGAAGCGCCCGGCACCGGATCGAGATCGAAATGCAGGTAGTCAGGGCGGTCAACATCATCACAGCGCGCGTACCATTGGTTTAGGTCGATGCAACCGAGATTGATTACCCAAAGCAGCGACGCGAGGTCCTGAATCATCGGGAAGTCGATCACGTTCCCGGAAGAATGTTGAATATGACAAAGCTCAATCCATTCAGGACGCGGCGACGGCGCGCGCTTCATAAAGAAAAAATCCCCGGCCGCGCCGTTGGGATAGCGCTTCATGACCATCGCCCGGTCTGTCAAATGTGGCAACAGATAAGCGGAAACGTCGGCGTAATACTGAATGAGGTCGCGCTTGGTAATGCCACGCTCCGGCCAGAATGGTTTATCCAGATTCGTTAACTTTACGACTCTACCTTCAAGTTCTACTTCAACGTTTTGCTTGTCCTTCGGTAAGACAAACCTTTTCGTTGAGGGCTTTCGCGGACGTCGCGGCGCAGTTGCTGAGCGCTCCACTCTCGCCGGGTGAAAGTCGCGTGTGACTGGTTTATCGGGCATAAGACAACAGTTTCAAGTTTCAAGTTTCAAGTTTCAAGTTTGCACTTATTGCCGATTAGCCTTGAAACCTGAAAACCCAATCCGATAGCTCAGGTTATACATTAGGGGAATCTATGGCGTTTGCGGAACAGAGGGAACGTTAGAGCGGGCAGCCTGGTTCAAACTTGAAACTTGGAACTTGAAACCTGAAACTCGTCATGGAGTCTTCGCAATCTCTTCAGCTTCTTCTTCAATCGCCTGCAAGGCTTTCATGAGCATCTCGCGGTGGGCCGGTCTGGTCGCCTTGCTCAATTGATCTTCAACTCTCGAGCGAGACAATTTCAGCGACTGAATGCGTTGCACGCGCACGCGCTCCTCCATCGGCACGCGAGGGATGCGTTTCTCGGAAGCCCTTTGACTGGCTTCCTCCATCTGTTCTTCGTAGGATTTGCCCCAACCGATTGCCATGACATCTCCCAAGCCCTTGCTGACGCGCGGGCTTCTGCAAAACTCGGCCCTACACGATCGTGCCGTCTTTGATCACCGCATTCTTGGGAACAATAATAATTCCATCGCGAATGAACCACGAACCGTCCTCGGCGTCAGCATCGACCACCTTCGCTTCATTGATCAGCCGAACGTTGCTGCCGATGCGCGCGTTCTTGTCGATGATGGCGCGATTGATGACAGTTCCCTCCCCTATTCCCACGCGCGGCTTGCCGGCCAGCACGTCGTCTCTCATCTCTTCAAACGTCTGGTAATAGTCGGCGCCCATCAGAAAGGAGGAGTCGATCTGGACTCCAGTTGAAATTCGACTGCGCAACCCAACCACGGAGTTTGTGATCGCCGCGCCGACGACGATGCAGCCATCGCTCAGTATCGATTCCACGATTCGCGACTCATCGATCTTCGAGGGCGGCAAGTAACGCGCGCGCGTAAACACCGGCGCCTCTGCGTCAAACATATTGAACTTGGGAATCTTCGAAGTCAGATCCAGATTCGCGCGATAGAACGCGCTGATCGTTCCAATGTCTTCCCAGTAGCCGTCGAACATGTAGGCCTGCACGTTCCCGGCTTTAATCGCTGACGGAATAATTTCTTTTCCAAAGTCTACTGCCTGAGGGTCATCGGCCAGCAGTTGTTCCAAACGATCGTACTTGAAGACGTAAATACCCATCGACGCCAGAAACGGCCGGCCCAAAGCTTCCGCTTCAGAAAGTCCCAGCTTGCTGGTGTCGACGCGCATCGATTGCAGCTCATCGCCCTTCGGCTTTTCCTTAAACTCAACGATGCGTCCCCTGTCGTCCGTCTTCAGCAAACCAAAATCGCTCGCCGCAGCTTCATCACACGGCGTGACAGACACGGTGACGTCGGCGTCGCTTTCGTAATGGCGCGTCAGGAATTTCCGGTAGTCCATGCGATAGAGATGATCGCCGGAAAGTATCAGCAGCGTATCGATGCCCCAGTCGCGCAAGTGCGGCAGCACCTGGCGCACCGCGTCGGCAGTCCCCTGAAACCAATGCGGACTTTCAGCCGTCTGCTCCGCCGCCATCACTTCCACAAAGCCGTTGGAAAACTGCGAGAAGCGATAGGTTTGGGCCAGGTGGCGATTGAGCGACGCCGAGTTGTACTGCGTCAACACAAACATCTTGAAGACGTCGGAGTTGATGCAGTTGGAGATCGCGATGTCCACCAGGCGATATTTTCCGCCGAGTGGGACTGCGGGTTTGGAGCGTTGCTGGGTGAGCGGAAAGAGCCGCGTTCCCGCACCACCACCAAGAATTACTGCGAGCAGATTATGCTTTGCAGGCATTTGTTTTCAGCCGACTGTGAATTTGGAAAGCAACGCGAGGATAGACGGAAAGCAGGTAGGGTTTCAAGGAGGGAGAGTACGGACGTGCTGATGAAACACAAGCAAGCCTGCGGAGCAGGCGAGAGCATGAAGCCTGGGGTGTAGTGCAGCGGAACCCCAGGAACGGGACACAAGAGCGACGAGAGCCCGCGGAGTGGGCGGCAGCCTGGCTTATCGCTGTCGCCCACTCCGCGGGCTCAAACTGCTTTGGACCATTAAACCTGGGGTTCGCTTCGCTTCACCCCAGGCTTTACGCTTTCGCCTGCTCCGCAGGCTCAAATCGGTTAATACGCGGCCGGGCTGCCCGAGACGCTGCGCTGGCCTGCGGCCTCTTGCGCAATCTTCACGCCGACACTCGCGCCGATGCGCGTGGCGCCTGCTTCCACGAGTGCGCGAGCGTCATCCAATCCTTTCACACCGCCTGACGCTTTAACGCCAAGATCCGAGCCGACCGTGCGACGCATCAAGGCGATGTCAGCTACCGTCGCACCGCCCTTGGAAAAGCCGGTCGAAGTTTTCACAAAATCAGCGCCCGCTTTTTTTGCTGCGAGGCACGCGCGCACTTTTTCGTCGTCAGTCAACAACGCAGTTTCAATAATCACTTTGCAGGCGACGTTATATTCGTGGGCCACTTCCACCACCGAATGAATGTCGTGTTCGACCAGGCAATCATCGCCACTCTTCAGCGCGCCGACATTAATCACCATGTCTACTTCACGCGCCCCGTCAAGGATCGCGCGGCGGGCTTCGTAGGCCTTCACATCCGAAAGCGTGGCGCCGAGCGGAAAGCCAATGACAGTACAAACCGGAACCCCGGCGCCTTGAAGATTACAAGCGGCGGCCCGCACCCAAGTGGGATTCACGCACACCGAGGCGAAACCATAACGCGCCGCTTCTTCACAAAGTTTTTTGATGTCCTCGTCCGTCGCTTCAGGTTTCAGCAACGTGTGATCGATCAGGCTGGCCCAGTCTTTCGCCGACGAAGTTTCTCCCAACACCAGTCCGATGCGCGCCGCACCCGCGTCGACGATGCGGTGCATGCGCTCTGGGCAGCGGTTGAAGCATTCGGAAGTGCAGCCGCACATCGCGGCTTGATCGCTGCCGTCGCCGTTTAGCCGGGCAACGATCGCGTCTGTAATTTGGTCGATTAGAAGTTCGAGCTCGCGATTGCGTGAACCGTTCTGCGAGCCGTTGTGCGAGTTGGACATTGACAAAAAACTCCGGGCAAGGTGTGTGACCTGCCGGAACATATTCTAGCACGTACGTTGCGAAGAAGAGCGGGGCGGAAGCCCGACCGTAAGGGAGGGCCCGGATCAATCAACGAACGCTGAGCCCTCCCTTACGGTCGGGCTTCTGCCCGTGCTAGCGCAGGTACTGTCGCTCGATCGCTTCGATTTTTCCGACGCGCTTGAGGTGTCGTTCTTCGGTGATTTCAGTTGCGAGCCAGGCTTGCACAATCTCACGCATCTCCGCGGAGCTGATCGTTTTACTTCCCAGACTCAAAACATTTGCGCCGTTGTGCTCTCTCGAATTCCTCGCCACGGCGACGGAATAACACGCAGCGGCGCGAACCCCGGGCACTTTGTTTGCTGTCATCGCGCTGCCGACGCCGGCGCCATCGATCACGATTCCAAGTTCGGAGGCGCCTTCGGAAACGCTGCGCGCGACCGCGTAGGCGAGGTCTGGATAGTCAACGGGCTCTTCCGAATTCGTCCCGAAGTCATGAACCTGATGTCCGAGGCTAGTCAGCAGCGTTTTCAGTTCCTCTTTCATCTTGAATCCACCGTGGTCGGCGCCGACAGCAATCAGTCGCGAAGTTTTTGATCCACGCCGCGAGGCGCGACGAACAATTTCTATGCGCTTCTGGCTGACGATGTCGGCGGCGAGCGGCGTCAACCGCGCGCCCTCGCCGATGCGCAATACCGCGCCATCCGCGAGGTCTTTAACGTCGTCTTCGGTGATGATGGACTTCGACGACTCGTCGCGCACGTTCGATGTTTCGGAAGCGATGGGCGCGGCCTGAGGGATAGTGTCAACAAAACGACTCGAGGTAGTTGAACCTTCGCCAAATTCGCCGGCTCCAGGCACGGCTTTATCGAGAACGTCTCGAACCAGGGCTCTTATTCGATCGCGCGCAGAATTGTCGGGCATAAGTCACCAATCAGCTCAGTGAGGTCAGTACATCTAATGTGGGGGCGGACCTGAGTGTCCGCCCAGGGCGCACACACAGGTGCGCCCCTACAGTCCTTACCCACCCGCTATCGCGTAGTAGTACTGACATCATCATCACGATGTCATGATTCTACGACAGCGCCTCATCGCGGAGATCCAGCAGTCGCGCAGCAGACGCAACCACCTTCCCTTCACGCATCTTAAAATCAACTCGACCTACGTAAATACCGCTGCGGCCCACCTGAAAAATTATTGTGTTGCCGCCTGACGGCGTTTTGGTTATCACCGGCTCCTTCATGAACGTGTGCGTGTGGCCGCTGGCGATGAAGTCAATGCCGTCGACCTGGGCCGCCACCTGGCTATCTCCCACGCCCCCCTGCGTCATATTCGGATAGTATCCAAGGTGCGACATGCCAACGACGAGCGTGCAACGTTCCGCGCCGCGTAAGGTTGCAACTACTTCGCGCGCCGCCTTAACCGGATCGTTGTAGGTGACGCCCTTAAAGTTTTGCGGCGTGATCAGGTTGTCCGGACTCACGCCCATCCCAAACAGACCTACGCGCACGCCTCCAACTGTACGCACGACGTAACGTTTCACCCGACTTTCGAGTGGCGTTCCGCGCAAATCGTAATTGCAGGAAACAAAATCAAAATTCGCAAACTTCATCGCCGCGGCCAGCGCGTCTACGCCATTATCGAAATCGTGGTTGCCGAGAGTTACTACGTCGTAGCCGATCAACGACATCGACTTATACTCAACTTCACCTTTGTAGAAATTGAAATAAGGCGTGCCCTGAAAAACATCACCCGCATCGATGAGCAACGTGTTCGGGTTTTCTTTGCGAATGCGTTTGGCCAAAGTGGCGCGCCGGGCGACACCACCCTTATCCGGATACAAGCGATCGTTTGCCGGTATCGGATCGATCTGAGAGTGCGTATCGTTGGTGTGAAGAATGGTGATTAGGGTCTCGCCGGGTTGAACCTCCAACAGCGGCGCGCTGATCGCGGACCACGCCGGCGTTGACAGCAGTTGCCAGGCGGAACGCGGAGACATCGCCGACAAACCGCCGGCCATTGCCGCTTTAAGAAAACCGCGTCTGCTCGTCATGGTTTTGGCTCCTCCGCACCCGGCGACGACGCAGCTTTATCAAACACGAAGCGTCCGTCCAACGTGGATTTAATCTCGCGCCCGGCTGCCGTTTCCCCTTTTACGTAATCGGCGATGGCGTCGCGAATCGTCAGGCCAAGCGGTCGCGTGTTGGAAGCCTTCTTCAGCACTGCCGCGTAATCGCCGCCGGTAACGTTCAGCAGATAGTCGATGCTGATGACGGTATAAACCGCCGCCGGATCAATCTCCTTCTCGACGCCGTCGACCAAAAGTTTGACGCTGTCGAGCTCAAGCCGCTTGTCTGCGTTAACGCGATATTTTATACGCGCGCCCGACTGAGCGTCACGATTGCCCATAACTACGCGTAAAAGATCCACCACTTGGGCTCCGGTTAAGTCGAAAGCGACGAGCGCGTTTTCAAACGGCAACAGTTCAAAAATATCGCGCAGCGTAAGCTCGCCTTCAGAGATCGCGTTTTTACGCAAGCCGCCTCCATTGGTCACCGCGAGCAGGATAGGCTTGCCGAGTTTCTTGCTTGATTCCGCGCGTATGCCGTCGGCCACGAAGTTTCCGAGTGAACCCGCGCCCACGCCGCCCTTGCGCAAGTCGCCTTTCAGTTTGCCTACCACTTGCTCCAAAGCGCGGACCTTCGGACTGTAGGCTTCGAGCATTTTGTCGACCGCGGGATCATTGGGGATGGTTGAATCGACGGCTGTTTGGTTGACGGCAGCGTGAACGTCGGCAGGCGTGGGAGCCGGCGCGGGTTTCGCCGCGGCCTGGGCGAAAAGCGCCGGGCTAATGCCAAGCAACAGCACCCAACTAAGCAGCGCGAGTTTCACTCTAATCACGGTTGAGTTCCTTTTCGCGAAATCTAGGCCCTCCCTGACGGTCGGGCTTCTGCCTTCGCAGCGAAATTTAACAGTCGAAATTTCTGGACTCGATTGACCTGCACGGAGAGCTTCAATAGTATGTCGCACCATAAGGCAGATTCGCAACAATACCTGGTTTCAGCTTTTTTACAATCTCTGTGCGTCCTTTGTGTCCTCTGTGTCTCTGTGGTGAGTTTTTCTCATGACGTGATTCACCACAGAGACACAAAGTACACAGAGATTCACAGAGTCAACTTCGAGGAGACTCCATTGGCTACTTCCTCAGCACAAATTCCATCCGAATTCAGTAATCCAAATCTTGAGGTGCTTTTGTCTCAGGAGAAATTGCAGTCACGCATACGGGAACTCGGCGCGGAGATTACGCGCGACTATGCGGGACAGAACCCGCTGCTGATTGGCGTGTTGAAGGGAGCATGCTTTTTTCTCAGCGACTTGTTGCGCGCGATCGACACCCGGCTGAGTATCGAGTTTATGGCGATTTCGAGTTACGGATCCTCGACACGGACGTCGGGCGAAGTTCGGATCATGAAAGATTTGGACGTACCCATCGAAGGCCGCCACATACTCGTCGTGGAAGACATCGTTGACACCGGCCTGACGCTTTCTTACCTGCTCGCGAATTTGCAGTCGCGCGGCGCCGCGAGCGTAAAACTCGCCGCGCTCCTGGATAAATACGAACGCCGCGAGAAGGACGTAAAGATCGACTACCTGGGATTTCCAATTCCCGATGCCTTCGTCGTCGGTTACGGACTCGATTACGCCGAGCGCTATCGCAACCTGCCCTTCATCGCCGTACTTAAAAACCCTGAAGCATAACGGATCGACGCGGCTCTGCCGCCTTCCGTGCGGAAAGGCTAAGCCTTTCCCGTCAACCAGATTTCATTACCAGCGAGGCTGCGCCTCGCGCGGCGGGCGAGACGCCCGGGATCCCGGTAATAAGGAGATGGGCATGAAAAAGTATCTTCACTTCTTTACCCTACTGGTCATCGCTGGTTGTGTTCACTCCGCCCGCGCCCAAACCGACTGGTCCAAAGTTGAAATCAAAGTCATCAAGGTCTCCGGCAACGTCTACATGCTCGAAGGTGCGGGCGGAAACATCGGCGTCTCCGTCGGTCCTGATGGAATCCTCATCGTCGACGATCAGTTTGCGCCGCTCGCAGACAAGATCAAGGCTGCTCTCAAAACGCTTGGCGAAGGCAAGCTGAAATTTGTTTTGAACACGCACTATCACGGCGATCACACCGGCGGCAACGTCGTGTTCGGGCCAGACGCTCCCATCATCGCGCAGACAAACGTCCGCAAGCGGCTGACGGAAGAACAGAAGTCGAAGTTCTTCAACCGCACCACACCGCCCTCTCCGAAAGAAGCGCTGCCGGTGATCACTTTCGACCAGGCTGTGTCCGTCTTCTTCAACGGCGAAGAGATCAAGGTCATACATTTCCCGCACGGTCACACCGACGGCGACAGCGTTATTTTCTTCCAGGGCTCAAACGTCGTTCACATGGGCGATGACTATTTCAACGGCCGCTTCCCGGTGGTTGACTTGGAAGCCGGCGGCGATGTGGAAGGGATGACCAAAAACGTCGGCGACATCATCAGCAAACTGCCGGCGAACGTGAAGATTATTCCCGGGCACGGTCAGTTATCCGACCTCGACGGGTTGAAGACGTTTCATCGCATGCTGGTTGAGACAACAGACATCGTGAGGAAACGCATGGCTGCCGGCAAGACTCTGGATCAAATCAAAGCTGAAGGTTTGCCGGAAGCATGGAAGACGTGGGGCACCGGCTTCATCAAGACCGACGTGTGGCTGACACTCGTTTACAACAGTCTCTCAACGAAACACTAACAATTGGGCCGCGGATTTACGCGGATTCACGCGAATCAGAAAAGCTGAATTGACTTTTTTCTGATCCGCGTTTATCTGCGTAAATCCGCGGCTAATTTGTTAGCTCACTTAAAAAGCTCTCGCCGGCAGTTAGTTTTAAGCCAAAATTCTCTGCGACTGTCTGGCCGATGTCTGCAAGCGAGCCGCGCGTGCCGAGGTTAACTCCGGGGCGCGCGGTTTTTCCGTAGACCAGGAGCGGCGCGTACTCGCGCGTGTGATCGGTGCCGGGGAAAGTCGGATCGTTGCCGTGGTCCGCCGTGATGATCATCAAGTCGCTGTCGTTCATTGCGGCTTCTATATGCGGCAGGCTCGAATCGAAATGCTCGAGAGCCCGCGCGTATCCTTCAGTGTCGCGCCGGTGGCCGTAAAGCATGTCGAAATCTACGAGGTTGGAGAAGATCAGGCCGTGCGTGTTCTGCTCCAGCGCATGAATTGTCTGGTCGATCGACTGCTGATTGTTTTTCGCCGTCAAGTCTTCAGTCACTCCCAGCGAATCATAGATCGACGCAATTTTGCCGACGCAGACCACGTCGAGGTCTTCATCCTTGAGCGCCGGCAGCAGGTTGGCGCGGGGCGGCGGCACTGCGTAGTCGTGACGATTTTCGGTGCGATAAAAACTTCCCGGCTGGCCCAGGAAGGGGCGCGCGATCACCCGTCCAACTTTGTGTTGACCATCGAGTATGCGCCGCGCGATTTCACAAATCTCGTAAAGCCGGTCGAGCGGAATGATTTCTTCGTGGGCGGCAATTTGAAAAACTGAATCTGCAGACGTGTAAACGATCGGCTTGCCGGTGGCCACGTGTTCCGCGCCCAGGTCCTTGATGATCTCGGTGCCGGAGGCGGCATAGTTGCCGAGCACTCCGGGAAGCTTCGCATCACTGATGAAACGATCAAGGATGGCTTGCGGAAATCCGTTCGGGTAGGTCGGAAAGGCGGTTTGGAGAATTATTCCCGCCATCTCCCAATGGCCGGTGGTGGTGTCTTTGCCGTTCGACTTCAGCGCGCAACGGCCGTATGAACCGTCGGGCTTTTCCAACGCGGGCACATTTGGGAGTGGCCGAACGTTCCCGAGTCCATATCGTTGGAGATTCGGCAGCCGCATGTCGCGCGACTCCAGAATGTGACCCAGCGTGTCCGAGCCGGCATCACCCCACTCGGGCGCGTCGGGCATGGCGCCTATGCCGGCGCCGTCGAGGACGATTAGAAGGATGCGATTGAAGAAGTTGTTGTTTGGCATCGCTGAGTCAAGAAGACCATTTTCCATTTACCATTTTAGATTTTTCATTTTTCATTTCGAGCCGCGAGCCGTTTTAGAGAAGCCGTGAAAATGCGACATAATTCCGTATTCTGAGTGATTAAATCTTTAATTAGTCCTGTTCTCAAGAGTTGGCTTCGCTCAATGATTTTGAGCCAGATAGCTGTCTCGTTCAACTCTTTGAGAACAATGCCCAACTTGTGAACAAAATCTGCATGGCTCTCTGCACCTCTGGCCTCTCCGTAATTCGGCGCAGGTGATGTTCCCGATCGCAGGATCTGGCGGGCGACATGTTTTCCGGCAGGCGTCTTAGGCAAGTTTGCCGATAGGATTACGATCCGAACGGCAAAGTTAATCAGGCGCTCTTCAAGTTTATCAGCCTGGCCCTGTGAACCAGTCGGTGCATCAAAGCTTTCCACATCCAATTCTCATCACGAGAGTGGCCGCGATGACAAATGAAAAATGGAAAATGACAAATGGAAAATATGCTTGATTTCTTGCATAGGGAGCACTCATCCCGGCACGGGCGCTACCCCTTCGGAGCAACGTATCCTTCCCTCGCCCGCACTTGCGCCTTCTCCGGCGCGCCTTGCACTTCCACGCGGATGGTTCTGAATTTTCCGTCGCGGGCTTTGTTCGTCGGATAGTAACCCAGACTGTATTGCGTGCCGATCTCGGTCGCCACGCGGGCGAAGGCGGCACGCGCGTCCTGCAAGCTCACAGCCAGAAAATTTCTGCCGCCGCTGCTTTTCGCGAGCGCGTCCATCTCGCGGCGCGCGAGGTTGTATAAGTCGCGGCTGATCTGCATTCGCTCAAACTGGCCCATCTGGCAGAAGTCGACATAATCTTCCGGACGCGCCCGCGGCGAAAATACTTGTCGGTAGCGCTGCAGTTGCTTTGTCGAAAGCGTCAGTCGCCCATCGTCCTCGCAATCTTTCAGTAGCCGATCTTCGACGAAGTCTTCCGTGTTGACTTCAATGAAGTAAGTTGCAACGCCAATGCGACCAAGCTTAGCCCGGGCGGTTTGGAAATCGGACTCACTAGTTGAATCAACACCATCAGTCAGTGCAACTATTGCCCGACGCCCACGCGCATCTTCTCGCGGCGGCTCGCGAAACACCTCGTCGGCAATACGCCCCAGCGCATCGTAGAACGGAGTACCGTTGCTCGCGCCCAGGCTCGCTATTGCGTTGCGCAAAACTTTGTGATCGTCGGTTAGTTTACAGAGCAGCTCTACTTTGGCTGCGACTGTCTGACCCTGACGCGTGTTGTTGAACGCGACTATCGCCACCCGATCGCCGGGGCGCAACGCGGCGATGAAAGCATTCGCCGCCTGGCGGATCAGGTCGACGTCGACACGCGTTGAGCCTGAGGTGTCGAGCAGCAACGCAATTTCAAACGGCGCGTCGGTGGTGGCGAAGTTGGTGATCTTCTGCTGCTGTCCGTTTTCAAATAACAGAAAATTCTCCGCGCGCAATCCGATGAGGGGGCGTCCCGCACTGTTGGTTACCACTGCCGGCACCGATACCAGCTGCGTCTCGACGCGCACCACATCGCCCTCGTCGACTTCGTCTACAGGTTTGTTGGTGGGCGTGGTTGGCTGTTGCAGATCGGGATTCACGCGTCGCGGCCGCTGCTTGTCGATTTGCTGGCCGGCAATTCGCACCGGTGCACAGATGAAGACCATCGAACAGCAAACAGCTAGAGCTAATATTGAAGGCGATCGCATGGATTAATAACGCGCTGCGGCTAAGCGATTTTTCCGGGGAGCGATTTGGCAGATACTACACGAAAACTATAACTGCAAATTGCGCCGCCGCAAAATTAGCACTTGATTTGAAGTAGGGGCGCACCTATGTGTCCTCCCGGATTTTGACCGAGGGGGGGACACGTAGGTCCGCCCCTACAAAAAATAAGTCTATCCGACGCTCACCTTGACAGCCCACTCCCCTTCTCTTAGCATGACGACTCACTTGCCATCGAGTTATAGTAATCATGGTGATGTTCTTTTAACGCTCGAACGCGCGTGCCGGAGCAGAATTCGTAGGACAGGCATTCGGTGCCTGTGCCGCAAAGTAGGACGGGCATTCCTGCCTGTCCCGGGACAGACCGCGAATGTCTGTCCTACATAGGCACGTACGTCAATGGTAGACGGCTTCCCTTACAAGGAAGAGGTTGGGGGTTCGAGTCCCTCCGTGCCTACCAAAGTAAGACAGGCATTCGTGCCTGTCGCGATAGTTGAAGACAGACAGGAATGTCTGTCCTACTTTGAAATCTCAGATCTCAAACTTGAGATTTGAAAAAAGTGGAGTCGTAGTTCAGTTGGTTAGAACGCCGGCCTGTCACGTCGGAGGTCGCGGGTTCGAGTCCCGTCGGCTCC
>Ga0070669_100001068_pt1 | contig 20031 bp, 15 predicted proteins | sample KBSS53metaG_FD_64680 | JGI IMG/M metagenome (GOLD analysis project Ga0070669, IMG submission 64680) | Switchgrass rhizosphere microbial communities from Kellogg Biological Station, Michigan, USA - KBS S5-3 metaG | ecosystem: Host-associated > Plants > Roots > Rhizosphere > Soil ... | reverse complement strand
TTTTTGTCCCACCGGATTCCAGGTCTTGTTTACGTTTTTCAGCCCCTCTTCGGTAAACGATTCCACGCCGATCAAGGCGCCGCGCAGACGCATCTTGCTGTACATGGCGTCAAGATATTCCTCGTCGCTGTTGCACTCAGCCGTCATCTGCGTGAAGCCGTAGAGCGTCGGCGGTCCCAACCGGTCATATTCTTCAAACAGCCGGAGCCGGTCCTCGCGAACCTTCTCCAGATTTTTTCTGGTGGCCGCGTTGGTTTCCCGGGCGATACGCGCGAGCGTCGCCGGCGTGAAGTTGTCGTCTGAAAAAAAGACGTAACGAAAGCCCATGTCGTGAAGCTCATTTGCTTCTTCGATGATCTGTTCGTTGAGGTGCAGGCGCGGGGTTCGTCCGTCGGTAACCCAGACCGAGCAGAAGCTACAGTTTTCCGGACAACCGGCGACCGTTTGAATGCAGCCCATCAAATACTTGTTTCGATCGAGCAGGTCCCAGCGCGCCTTCACCATTAGTTCACCCGGAACCCGGCCGCCGTCGTAACGCCGTTTCAAACGGCCCAGATGAGCGTCTTCCAAAATGTTCTTCCAAACAAGATCACCGTTGCCGGTGACTACTGAATCGGCGCCCATCTCCAACGGCTCTTCCGGAAAGATCGTGGCATGTATTCCGCCGACGATGACTGTCGCTCCACGTTTTTTCGCTTCACGCACCACGCGATAACCCGGCCGGCAATTTCCAGTGTGGATGCCGACGCCAACGATGTCGCCCGGACCCACGCTTTCGGGATTAAAAGCCGTGACCGGCTCGTCGACGATGATGGGATCACCGGCGAACTCGGTTGGGGTTGCGCCCGCCATCACAAACAACCAGCGCGGCGTGATGACGCTGTAACCGACAGTTGCGTTCGCCGGATTAACAAGTACGACCTTGCTCATAACCTTCTCCCTTTCGTGGTGCGAATGATCCAAATTAGATGCGTCCGCGTGAAGCCTGACAGGGTATTCGCACCGTGGATCGGTCCCGTTTGGGTTAGAGAGGATCGGGCTGATGCCTCTGAATCGGGCACAGCGTAATAGCACTATCGAGGACTGTCAATGGCGAGGTACGCGTAGCAGGATGAGTTAACCGCTGGCTTGATGTCCTTCGGGCCCGAAGGGCCGTTAGTTAATAGCCACGCCCGTAAGGGCGTGGAATAATTATTTATCTTTCAATGAGGCCCGAAGGGCCGGCAGACCTGTCGCACCTTCGGCGCTCCATTCCCTTTTCACGTTTTCCACGCCCTTACGGGCGTGGCTATTGACTTCCGGCCCTTTGGGCCTATGCGGCACGACGGCGGCCTCGAGATGGCCTTACGCGTCGCTCTTAAGCAGGTCGTTGAACGCATCGGCGATCCTGGAGCAGGTGTTTCCGCCAGCGACGGAATATCGGCGGAAGTCGAAGGTAGTCACCTGGGCCACGCCGAGACTGGCGGAAGTCAGAAAAATCTCGTTTGCTTCCGTGAGGTCTGATAATTCATAGACGCCTTCAATTACCGGAATGAACTGTTTGCCGGCTAGCTCAATAACCGCCGCGCGTGTGATGCCGGCGATCGCGCCGGTGCTGAGCGCGGGCGTGTGCATGGTGCCTTCGGTAAACCAAAAGATGTTTGCCATGGTGGCGGAAACAATCTCGCCGCGTTCGTTTAGCACTACCGCTTCGTCGAAATCTCGTGCCTGCGCTTCTTCCCAGGCCAGCACCTGCTCCAGGTAATTCAGACTGCGAATACCAACGAGCGGTGACAGGGTGTTGATGCGATAAGGCGACACCGCCAGGGACATCCCCGCCGCCGGAACTTTCTGCGGCTCGCCCGTCATGATCAGTACATCTGTCTTGCGCGGGCTTTCTTTTTTTGTCCGCCAAACGTCGCGACCGCTGCGTGCCAAGAGAATTACGCGCGCGCGTCCTCTGGTTACCTGGTTGACGGCGATAAGTTTTCGCAGCGACTCGCCGAGGTTCGCTTCCGTGAGGCCGGCACAATCGACGCTGAGTCGCTCGGCGTGATCGTGAAGGCGTCGCCAATGTTCGGGCCAGAGAAAGGGCTTGCTGTTGTAGACGGCAACGGTGGTGAACACACCGCGGCCATACAACATCGCAGACGACACCGGCGCGACGCGCGCCTTGGTCGCTTCCAGCATCACTTTGTTGAGGTAGATTACCGGGTGCATGGTATTGGCCGCGGATTTACGCGGATAAGAACGGATCTGAAAAGAGCACCAGCCACAGAGGCACAGAGACACGGAGAGAAACAAACACGCAACTAGCAGGTGGAGAAATTCGGATTCGCCATTTTTTTATTTATTCTCTGCGTCTCTGCGCCTCTGTGGCCAAATCACCATTATCCTTCTATTCCCGTCCAGCGGCCATCACTTCAGCTTCGAGCTTTTTCCCGAGCGAGCTGCGCCAAACACTTTCAAGTTCACTGACGCTAAGCGCCACGGCTTCGTCTTCGCCGTATTGTATTCGCAAAGTTTCGCCGCCCACCCTGCCAAGCATTGTGAACGGGCAATCTTCGCGCGCCGCCAGAGTTTCGATCGCCGCCTGGGAAGCAGCAGGAAAACTAAGAATAATTCGGGAAGGTGATTCGCTGAAGAGAAACGTTGCCGCAGGCAGCGAAGCTATCGAGTTTGGGATAACTATTTCAGCGCCCACGCCGCGCCGGTTTGGTGAAGAGAAGCAACACTCGGCGAGGGCCACGGCGAATCCACCGTCGGAACAGTCGTGAGCGGAAGCCAGCAGACCAGCTTCGGCAGCCGCCAGGCACACCGTCTGCACGGCGAGCTCCCGCTTTAGATCCAGCGCCGGCGCTGTGCCGTTGGCGAGCATCTGCTCGGTGGTTAGACCGTCGACGGTCGCCGCATATTCGCTTAGTGAAATGTCGTCGGCAGTGTCGCCCAGCAACGCGATCAGGTCGCCGGCTTGTTTGAATCCGGGCTGGACCACGCGGCGCACATCCTCCACGAGTCCAATCATGCCGATAACCGGAGTGGGCAGAATGCCGCGCCCTTCAGTTTCGTTGTAGAAGGAGACGTTGCCGGAGACGACCGGCGTGTTGAAGACGCGACACGCTTCGGCCATGCCGTCAATCACTTCTGAAAACGACCACATCACTTCCGGCCGCTCGGGCGAAGCAAAGTTAAGACAGTTGGTGACCGCAATCGGCCGAGCGCCGACGCACACAACGTTGCGGGCCGCCTCGGCGACTATCAACGTTGCTCCTTCGCGCGGGTTGGCGGCGCAATAGCGACCGTTCCCGTCAAGCGTCATCGCAAGCGCGCGCCGCGTTTCCTTGATTCGCACCACAGCAGCATCGGCGCCCGGCAAGACGGCGGTGTTCGTCCTGACCATGTGATCGTATTGCCGGTAGACGAACTGTTTGGAAGCGAGGTTGGGCGAAGCCAGAAGCTTAAGAAGAGCCTCGTTTACTGGGATCGCGGGCGTCCCGCGCGCCGTTGCTGCGCCAGAAGCTTTGTTAACGACAGGTACCTGGCTCGCTTCGCTCGCGCCTGCGGGCGGGACGCCCGCGGTCCCAGTAGAAGCGTTGGGAGGTTTCATCGGGCGTTCGTATAGTGGCGCCTTGTCGGTCAAGGCGGCGACCGGAATGTCGGCGACGACCTCGCCCTCATGCAGCACGCGCATGTGGTGACCTTCACGCACTCGGCCAATGACAACCGCGTCGAGGTCCCACTTGCGAAAGATGTCGACCACTTCACGTTCGCGCCCGGAATGAGCGACGATCAGCATCCGTTCCTGCGACTCCGACAAAAGCATTTCGTACGCAGTCATGCTTTGTTCACGCTGCGGCACGAGGGACAAATCGATTTCGATCCCGGTGCCGGCGCGCGCGGCCATTTCGCATGACGACGAAGTCAGTCCCGCGGCGCCCATGTCCTGAATGCCGGCCACCGCGCCGCTGCGCATCGCTTCGAGGCAGGCCTCGAGCAACAGTTTTTCCAGGAAGGGATCGCCAACCTGAACGGTAGGACGTTTCGCGAGCGCCGCATCGTCAAACTCCGCCGAAGCCATGGTGGCGCCGTGAATGCCGTCGCGTCCGGTTTTTGCGCCGACGTAAAGAATCGGATTGCCGATGCCGCTCGCCTTGCCGAAAAAGATTTGATCGCGTTTCACGAGGCCCAGGGCAAACGCGTTCACCAGTGGATTGAATGCGTAAGCATCGTCGAACGCCACTTCACCACCGACCGTCGCCACGCCAAACGCGTTGCCGTAGTGAGCAATGCCGCCAACTACACCCGCCAACAGCGAACGGTTGCGGCGGCCGTGTTTCGGATCGTCAAGCGAACCGAAACGCAGACTGTTCATCGAGGCGATGGGGCGCGCGCCCATAGTGAAGACGTCGCGCAGGATGCCGCCGACGCCGGTGGCCGCGCCCTGAAAAGGTTCGATGAACGACGGGTGGTTATGCGACTCAATCTTGAAAGCCACGCACCAACCGTCGCCGACATCGACCACGCCGGCATTTTCTCCCGGCGGCACCACGATGCGTTCTCCCGTTGTCGGCAGCCGGCGCAGGTGGACGCGCGAAGATTTGTAGGAGCAGTGCTCCGACCACATCACCGAAAAAATGCCGAGCTCGGCGAACGTCGGCTCGCGTCCCATCAGCGACTTGATGCGTTCAAACTCTGGCGCGGTTAGATTGTGTGCGGAGACGACTTCGGGAGTGATTGGTTGCATAACGAGGCGTTAAAAGGCGACACGATCAAGAAGCAGATTTTCCATTTGTCATTTGGCATTTCTCATTTGTCATTGCTGGCGCTTCATAGCGCGCCGTTTAGAGAGGGCACTTGTGCCCCTGCTGCGCGGGACGGAGAAGTTCGCTTTCTAAACGATGGTCCTGGTTGTCGGCGATGACAAATGAAAAATGAGAAATGACAAATGGAAAATGGCTTTCCCTCTGTTACTTACTGCTTATTAGTTTCTCGATCTCGGCCCGAAGCTCCGGCGTGTTCACGCGGCCGAAGTGTTTGTAGACCACCTGGCCGTTGTTGTCGTAAAGAAACGTCGCCGGGAGGGCTCCACCCCAACGCGAATCTATCGAGTTGATCGTTGGTTCCGGGTCAGCCACGTTCAGCAAATAGACGGGCATCCGCGCGTTCATCTCCCGCAGAAACTTCGGCACCGCCGTGTTGATGTCCGCCAAATCATCCAACGTGATGGCGATGAAGTCGAGCCCCTTCGGGCGATACTCCTTATCGATCTTCACCAGATCGGGAAACTCATCGCGACACGGATCGCACCAGGTGGCCCAGTAGTTCACCAGCAGCGGGCGCCTGCCGCTCGGCTTCAGCAACGCCTGGATTTCTTCGGCGTTAATGGCCTGAGCTTTGAATGGCGTCCGCCTGGCAACTGATGCGCGAGGCCTGTGCGCGGTCTTGCGTTGCGCCTGTGCAGTAAACGCGAGCAGGATGCCGCCAACTACAACGGCGCAAACAAGACAACCAACGATTAGCCTTCGCCCAGGGTTTGTCATCACTGCTTATTCAGGACGCTTGATTGAGCAACCGAAAGCACTCGCCGTAGTTTTCGGCACCGGCTTTCCGGCGAGCGTTGCTTCAAGAGCGTCGCGCAACTCGCTGGAATTGACCTGAGTGATGTCGCGGCTGTTGTCGATGCGGCCGTGATACAGCAGTTTGTTACTGGCGTCGAGAAAGTATGCTTCGGGCGTGCGGGTGGCGCCGAGCACATCGGCAATTTTGTTGCCGTTGTCTTTGAGAATCGTGAAGTTCAGGTTGTTTCTCGAAGCATGATCTTTCACATCCGCGGCTGACTCAGTTGAATTCGCGTTGATGCCGACCACGTTGACGCCGCGGGCTTTGTAGTCCTGTGCCAGTTTTTCCATGCGCTCGTTGTAGGCGTTGGAGACCGGACACTGCACTGCGATGAAAATCAGCACCGTGCCGTTTTTGCCGCGAAGGCTGGCCAGGGAATGCGACGCGCCACTCGCGTCGGGAAGCGAGAAGTCGGCAATGGTCGAACCGATAATCGGCGGCGCGGGAATGTCGGCGTCAGTAGTTCGCGCGCTAACTGCGAATGCGAACGCCAGCACTAAAGACAGCAGGGAGAAAGAAGCTAACTTCTTCATGGCAATAACTCCTCCGACAGACGATGAATTAGATTTGAGCGCGGGGAAACAGAAAGCGAAAGGTTAACAGGCAGCGATGGGAGGGTCAATTAGCGACTGAAATCTGGCCGAGGAAATTGGCCGCGGATGAACGCGGATTTGGAAAGTTGGCCACGGAGGCGCAGAGACACAGAGAATGATTAGGAAGAAAAATTGAGCAACCGAATTTCTGAACCAGCTCGCTGCGCTTTTCTGTGTTTGTTTCTGCTCTGTATCTCTGCGCCTCTGTAGCTACTGCTCTTTCAAATCCAGTGATCCGCGTTAATCCGCGGCTAATTCGTTCTTGCGGGCTTTACGGCGAAGAAGACCAGAATCGTCAGCGTCGTTGTCACGAGGGCTGACAGCAAACAAAACTGGCAAAAGTGGTGAATGACAAAGGCCTGCAGGTAGAGGAGCCAGAGCGTGGTGAGAAACATTGCGGCGACGATCGCCGCCAGTAGTTTTCTTAAACTCCGGTAACCAAAGGCAGCGAGCGTGGCCAAACTGAAGACTACGAAGTAGGCGAAGGCGCCAACAGCCGCCAGCGGATACCCGCGCACCGTCGCATAGGGACTGGAAAGCACTTCGGAACAACCGGAGACGAGCGTGCAGCGAACGCTGCGTCCTGATAAATGCTCAATGGTCAGATAAACGGAGTCGGCGAGTCCGACAAGCGAAACAAGAGCCGCAATAGCGTAAAGCAGCGTCGCGCGCCGCGCGGAGGTTGGGTGGACTTGATTATCAGACATGGTGTAGGGGCGGACCTACGTGTCCGCCCCTGCTGGGTTGCCGCCTTTCAACGGGGGCGGACACATAGGTCCGCCCCTACAAAAACCTTACGGATGCGCGGCAAGTTCGTTGGCAATCAGCGGCTTGAGCTTGTCCGGCGCCAGTGATTCAAACGGCACCTCGCGACCGTTCATGAAAACGGTTGGCGTCCCCGACACCCCCAGCGAATGCGCGCGCTTGCCGTCGAGGAAGATGCGGCGTTCAACTATCTCATTGCTGTTATCGCGGCGAAACTGCTCCACGTCCAGACCAATCTTGGTCGCGTAGCCTTCGAAGATCGGGCGCACGTCAAACGACTCATGCCAATCCTTCTGGTGTTCATAAATCATGTCGTGCATTTCCCAAAACTTCCCCTGCAACCCGGCGGCTTCGGCCGCGCGGGCGGCGGCGAGCGCGTGCGCGTGAGTCGGTACGAGCGGAAACTCACGGAAGATCAGGCGAAGTTTTGTCGGTCCAAATTCTGCTTGCAGCTGTTTCAGGATCGGATGAAGCATGCCACACGGTGGACACTCAAAATCTCCAAACTCTTCAAGCGTGACCGGCGCGGTGGCATCGCCCTGCGCGTGCGGCGGTTCAGCGCCCGGCTCTTTCGAGGTGGCGGCTTCGGCTAATGACGCCGGAGACGCAGACGAGGTCGAGGCGCTCGGCGACGGCGTCGGAGTTTCAGAGCTGGTGCGCTGGAAGTGACGGGCCATCAATAGTCCCGCGCCCAGCACGATCGCGATGATTACAAACGGAAGAATTCGTTTCATCTTGTTTCTTAGTGTGTCAGCAAATTCGGGTTACCGCACCGTGTAGAACACGGTCCGGTCGAGGTCGCCGTTTACGTAAACCTCCACTTTGTATTTTCCGACCGGCCAATCCTGCGGCAGGCTTAGATGGCCGTGGACTACATTCTCGAGCGCTCGGGTTTTGTAGTCGATGTCTTTGATCTTGCGGTTTTGATCGCCATCCGCGTCGACGATCCACCATGAAAATTTCATCTGCGTTCCAGACTTGGCCGACTTCAAACTGGTGACGCAATGAATGGTGCGATCACCGGGCTCGAACGTGTCGGTCTCTTCGCCCGGCGTACCGTTGCCGTCGTCTTTCGCCATGTGAATTTCCTTGATGGCAGCGCCGGATCCGAGGTCGGTTTCAGTGGCCGGCTGCGAACTGGCGTTGGAGTTACCGTTCGCGGGGCGATTGTTGACGTTGCTCTTTTTACCCAGATTGCAGGCGAGGATTACAAACAGTAGAAGACCGGCGGCGAGCCAGGCTGGATGATGTTTCATCTCATTTTCTCCCGGGGGAAAAGAAGTCCAAGGTCCAATGTCCAAAGTCCAACCTCCGGGTTCCGAACGGCTTAGGTGATCCGGTTGGTCGTCTGGGGACATTGGACATTGGACTTTGGACATGGGACTAAAGTCTTTTAAGCCACCGCAGCCAGCGTGGCTGCGAGTGAACGAAAGATATCACGTCCGTCACTCGAACCGAGCAGCTCTTCGCAGGCGCGTTCCGGATGCGGCATCAAACCAAGCACGTTGCGCGCGGCGTTGCAGATGCCGGCGATGTGATCGCGCGAGCCGTTTGGGTTTGCTGCCTCACTTATGTTCCCGTTTTCGTCGCAATAACGAAAGACGATTCGTTGCTCCCTTTGCAGCTCGTCAAGCGTGGCGTCGTCGCAGACGTAATTGCCGTCAGCATGTGCGATGGGGAGACGCAGGACTGTGCCCGGCGTTATTTCGTTGGTGTACGGCGTGTCGGAAGTTTCAACCCGCACATAGACGTGTTCACAAATAAAGTGCAAGTCGCGGTTACGGATCAGCGCGCCCGGCAGTAGTCCCGCTTCACAAAGAATCTGGAAGCCGTTGCATATTCCCAACACGAAGCGACCTGACGCAGCAAACTTTTTTACCGAACCCATCACCGGCGAAAATCGCGCGAGGGCCCCGGCGCGCAGGTAATCGCCGTAAGAAAAACCTCCGGGAATGATCAGCGCGTCGAAAGAATTGAGATTGGTGTCGCGGTGCCAGATGAAATCCACCGGCTGGCCCACCTGTTTGGAGATCACATGGTAGGCGTCGTGATCACAATTCGAACCCGGAAAAACTACGATTCCAAACTTCACCCTTCAATCTCCACGCGATAATCTTCGATGATTGGGTTCGAAAGAACTTCGCGCGCCATGCGCGCCACCGCTTCGCGCGCCTCTTCCTGGTCCGCGGAATCCTGCAGGGCAATTTCAAAATATTTACCCTGTCGCACGTCGGCAATGCCGGTGAAACCCAGCAGCTCGACCGAATGCTGAATCGCCTTGCCCTGAGGATCGAGCACGCCCGGCTTCAGACTGACAAATACTTTAGCTTTCATGGTTCGCGCCGTTTCGAAGGGGCATTTGTGCCCGCATTCACGAAAAGTAATAAAGCAGTCGGATGGCCGTATCAGAACCGGGAGCGGTAGCGACCGGCCAGAGTTTCAACTGATGAAATCAAGTAAATCAATGCAAAGCTAAGTACAACTCCCAAACTCGTCTCTATGGCCGGTCGCTACCGCTCTCGGTTCTGATAACAATATTAGACCGCTTCATAGTAGGACAGAACATTGCTTATGTGTAGTTGATGACATACTATCTCGCTCCGGTCTTATCCAATTATTTCCGACACTACATACAGGAGAAATACGATAATGCAAAACCCTCCACCTGGAGCGAGCCCCGGAAGCTATCCACCCCCGGCAAAGTCGCCAAGCGGCAGCGGCCTCGACCCGAAGATCGCGGCAGCGCTTTCGTATATTTGGATCGTCGGACTAGTTTTCTTCTTCATTGAAAAGGAAGACCGCTTCGTCCGTTTTCACGCGCTGCAGTCGATCATCTTTGGCATCGCTAACATGCTAATCATGGGTGTGCTGGCCGTGCTGGCGGTTATCTTGACGTTTGCGTTTTCGATTGGCGGCGCGATTGTCGGCGGCGGACTCGGAATGATAGTTCATCTCCTCGTCTGGGTTATCTGGCTAATCTTTTGGGTGATTGGACTGGCAATGCTTATTGGTCTCATCCTGGCCGCCGTGAAAGCTTATCAAGGCCAAAAATTCAAACTACCGATTATCGGCAACATGGCCGAGAACATCGTCAACAAATAAGGCTGCGCCGGGCGTTACGAATCGAACGTAAGAGATTTTCCATTTCTCATTTGTCATTTCTCATTTGCCATCGGCGGATAAAAACAACCCGCGGTTTAGAAAGCGGACTTGTCCGCCGGCGAACCGGGGCACAAAAGCCCTGTCTAAACGCCACGCCGGTAATTTCTTAACCGATGACCAATGAGAAATGACAAATTAGAAATGGAAAATCTCTTTCTAACTCAAGTCCCAAAAAATCCCTCAAGTCCCGCTAAACACTCGCGTAAAGATCGCGTCAACGTTTCGCAGGTAACTCTCAAACCCGAACGCCGCCTCAATCTCCGCCGGCGAAAGATGCTTGCTGACGTCAGCGTCATTCTTTAGCGACTGCTGAAAGTCGTCTCCCTCGTCCCAAACCTTCATCGCGTTTCGCTGCACCCGCTCATAGGCCTGTTCGCGTGAAACGCCTTTCTGCGTCAGCGCCAGCAAAAGTTGACCGCTGAACACCAGGCCTTTCGTCAGTTGCAGGTTTGCCAGCATTCGCTCGGGGTGGACCACCAACCCGGCGATCAGCGACGTGGCTTTGTGCAGGATGTAATCGAGAGCAATGCTCGCATCAGGCAGCACCACGCGTTCCGCCGACGAGTGAGAAATATCGCGCTCATGCCAAAGCGCGACGTTTTCCAGTCCGACCAGACTGTGGCCGCGGATAACGCGCGCTATCCCGCAAATTCTTTCCGAGATGATCGGGTTGCGTTTGTGAGGCATCGCGCTCGAGCCTTTTTGCCCAACCGTAAAACGCTCCTGGGCTTCGCCGACTTCGGTTCGCTGCCAGTGGCGGATATTCAAAGCGAACTTGTCGAGCGATGAAGCGATTATTGCAAGCGTACATAAATATTCGGCGTAGCAGTCGCGTTGAATGATTTGTGTGGAGACGGGCGCGGCTTTTAGTCCCAGGCGCTCGCAAACTTTCTCTTCGATATGCGGATCGAGCAAGGCGAAGGTTCCGACGGCGCCGCTTATTTTTCCGACCGCAACAGTCTCACGCGCGCGGCCGAGTCGTTCCCGGTTGCGGCGCATTTCGTCGTACCAGAGCGCGAACGTCAGACCGAATGCGGTCGGCTCGGCGTGAATGCCATGCGTGCGACCAATTTGCGGCGTGTGCTTGAATTCAAACGCGCGCGTCTTGAGCGTTTCCAGCAAACCATCGATTTTTTTGAGCAGCAGATCGCAGGCTTCGCGCAGCAGCAGGGCGTTGGCGGTGTCGACGACGTCAGACGAAGTCAATCCATAGTGAACGAAGCGCGCGGCGTCGCCGATGTTTTCGGCCAGGTTGGTGGTGAAGGCAATGACGTCGTGGTTGGTCGTTTTCTCAATTTCGCTGATGCGCGCTACGGAAAACTTCGCGCGCGCTTTGATCTGCTCGAGAGCTTCGCGAGGGATAGTGCCGAGTTCGGCGTGAACTTCACAGACCGCGATCTCCACGTCCAGCCACTTCTGGAACTTGTTCTGGTCGCTCCAAAGCGCGCCCATTTCGGGCAATGTGTAGCGTTCGATCATCGATTGATAGTTTCAAGTTTCAAGTTTCAGGTTTCAAGTTCGGTCTCCGCGGAGACCACTGAGAATCAAAGTCGCTCGATTGGAGACGATAACTTGAAACTTGAAACCTGGAACTTGAAACTATTTAAGCGCCGTTGAGTTAACAAAGTAGCGCGCGAGTTGCCAGCGTCCGTCTTTTTCAACCAGGGTGAAGGTTTCCATGCCTTCGCCGTTTTGAAATTTCGTTCGGTAACTAACGATGTAGGCGCGGCCTTTTAATGCGCCACCTGAATTCTGTTGCTCGGTCGCCGACTGCAGCGTGCGGCTCTCCACCGGTCCCAGCTTCGCGCGAAGCGTTTTGAAGTTTGCCGTCGCTTCTTCGAGTGTGCTGCTCTGTCGCCACTGCTCCGAAGCTTCGTTGTAAATCTTGTCGTAGCGTTCGGCGTTGATCTCATCGCCGAGTGTGCTGATGGTTGCCTCCACGTCCGGCGGCAGGCTCTTGCTGCCCAGGTTGGTCGAGCAAGCCAGGCCGGCGAGCGAAAGCACGAAAACGAGCGACGCAATGAAGAACGACGGAAGGCCAATGGAGGTGCTTAGGGCTGACAAGGTCGACTTTCGATCTTGATTCATCCCGCCGCCTTCGACCCCCATCCTTCCGTCATACCTCGATCCACGGAGTCGGCTCTTTCGGAAACGACAGGCTGACTTGAGTGTCGGCATGAAACAACGGGAAGCGTTCCTGCAGCGCGACCTCAGCGGAGATCTTTGCCAGGTACGGATTGTTCGCCCGCTGGGAAAGATGCGTGAGCACAAGGTGCTGCGCCACACCGTCGAAATCGTCGCGAATCCAATCGGCGAGGTCTTCGTTCGAGAGGTGCCCAAGACGCGAAAGAATTCGCTGCTTCAGTTCCCAGGGATAGACTTCGCAGGCTTTCAACATGTCGCGGCTGTGGTTCGACTCAATCACCACGGCGGCGCAACCGCGCAGTCGTTCGCTAACGAGCGTGGTGATATGCCCGAAGTCCATCAAGGTGGCGATCTTCACGCCCTGGTGCGTAGCCGTAAAGCCGAAATTGTCGACGGCATCGTGAGGTATCGTAAACGGATGAAAGTCGATTTCGCCGATGCGAAAATCTTTGCTCGATTCTATCTGCTCGATGCGATGCTCAAGGGCTTTGGCACGCCGGCGCGGCTCATCATCGCGCAGATTGGTGCGTTCGCTAATGTAGGCGTCGCAGGTTTGCGCGGAAATGTAGACCGGGCAGTCGACCGTGCGGAGCAGCACGCGCAAACCGCCGGCGTGGTCGCCGTGTTCGTGTGTGACCAGCACCGCATCGAGGCGTTGGATGTCTTCGCCGACCAGCGCCAGCCGCCGCGCCAGCTCTTTAGCACTCAAGCCGGCGTCAACCAGGACGCGAGTCTCGCCGGCAACGATCAGAATTGCATTGCCGGTCGAGCCGCTGCCGAGAACCGTAAGTTTCATGTTCAGGAATTAAAAACTAAGAACCGCGACACAACAAAAAGGTGGAAACAAACTTTAGCATTTAATGAGCGAAACGGCTACAGGCTGATTAATAGCTCGTAATGAGTTGAGGTCCGAAGGCCGGTGAGTTAGTAGCCCCGTCCGTGAGGGCGGGGAAAGTTGACGGGCGGTTGTTCGAGCGCCGCAGGTGCGCCACGGATCGTGGCGGCCCTTCGGGCCTCGCTAAATTTTGATAGGAAGTTCCCCCGCCCTGACGGACGGGGCTACTGATTGCCGGCCCTCCGGACCTGGGTTGCGAGATAAAAAAGCGCTTTCTAGATCGTCAGCCGCTCGCGGTCGACGCGAAAGCCGTTGAGGTTTCCCAGCGCGCCGAGGGCGAGGGCGTCGGTGCGGAAATATTTGCGGGCGACGCGTTGTAAGTCTTCCGGAGATACCGCTTCCATCTTTTCGATGATCTCTTCCGGCGAAATGCGGCGGCCGTGAATGATCTCCTGCCGCGCCAGGGCGCTGACGCGCGCGCTCGACGACTCCAGGCTCAGCAGGATTGACGACAAAGCCTGATCCTTAGCGAGCTTCAACTCCTCCTCAGGGACACTCTCGTTGACGACCCGACGCATTTCTGCCAACGACAGGTCGAGCACTTCGTCCAGATGTTCCGGCGAGGTGCCGGCGTAGATGGTGAAGACTCCGACGTCCGAAAAAGTGCTGCCGCCGGCGCCTACTGAATAAGCAAGCCCCCGCTCTTCGCGCACCGTCTGCCAAAGCCGGCTCGAGGTTCCACCGCCAATGACTGACGCCAGCAGGCTCGCTGCGTAGCGATCGCTGTCTTTCGCGTCGGGCCAGGGCGCCGCGATCACGAGGTGCGCCTGTTCCAACTCTTTCTTTTGTTCAATCAGGATTGGCGCGGCGGGCGTTGGTGATTGTTGCCCGAACCCGTTCGAAGAAGTCTTTGCCGCTGCTGTCGCTTCTCCAAAGGTATTCGCTATCAGTTCGACCAGCTGTTCGTGCTGGAGGTTACCTGCCGCGGCAATTACCAGATTTCCCGGTGAGAACTCACGATCGTGGAACGATGCGAGCGTTTTCTTGTCAAACGAAGAAACAGTTTCTTCCGTGCCTTCGATCGGTCGTCCGAGGGGATGCCCGGGGAAGTACGCAGCGTTGAAGAGCTCTCCCAGCAACTCGTCGGGAGTGTCTTCAACCATCTTCATCTCTTCGAGAATTACTTTCTGTTCGCGATCGAGATCGTTTTGGTCAAACTTTGGGTTCGCGAGCAGATCGGTCAGCAGGTCGACGGCGCGCGGGAGACTTTGATCCGCAACCTTTATGGCGAAACCCGTCATCTCATGCGTAGTAAACGCGTCGAGATTTCCCCCCAGGCGATCTGATTCAACTGCAATGTCGCGGGCGGTGCGGCGGCGGGTTCCTTTAAAGACGGCGTGTTCGATGAAGTGGCAGATACCGTTAAGTTCGGGGGCTTCGTGGCGGGAGCCGCGGCGCACCCAAATGCCGGCGGTCACTGAACGCAACCCGGGCATGTGCTCAGTTAAAACAGTAATGCCGTTGGGGAGCCGGGTTAAGCGAACTTCATCAATCATGGATACACAATCAAGCGGTAATACGTGGACAGCTAGGATCGTAGCACGGCCCTAACGCGGGGCAAAATGGAGCCAAAATGGGCGCGTTCCGGGAATTGTTGTTTCTGATGCGCATCGGCTGGGGCAGTAGCCCGACCGTCAGGAAGGGCTTGGGTTGAAACGAAGAAAACCCTCCCTAACGGTCGGGCTACTGCCCCTCGACACTGGAACAACAAGCTTTAGGGCTACACAAAACGGCGCAAATCAACCCCTACATTGCTTGACGCGCCTAAGGTTTTGGCGGAAAATGCGCTTATCCAAAGGGTTCCGGTAAAGTCTCCTGGCCTGAACCAGTTCGCCTTTTCCACAGTCTAGGGCGACGCTGTTTTAACTGCCCTCGCCCTGACTGAAGTAAGGCTGCATAAATCCGGGGAGACTTCTTCCTATTGCACACAACGCGAGTCAAAGTCGGTCGCTTCAGACGTCTTCCACGGTGAAGGCGTAAGGAGGTTTCGTGGCGATGAAGACATCCAGAAAAAGAACAATGGGAAGAAAAATCGTCGAACTGTTGTTGACATTGTTTACGGCCGCGGCTTGTCTGCAGGGACTCGAGTCACCGGCCACAGCCGCGGGTAAGACAAACCTCGCCACCATCACCGGCGCCGTAGTTGATAACAAAGGCAACCCAGTCTCGGGCGCGATCATTTCGCTGCTGCGCGACGGCGCTAAACGCGCAATCAAACAAACCTACAGCGATGCTGCCGGTCGCTTCAGCGCCCGGATCTCGCCGGGACGTTATGGCATTCGCGCGATTGCCGCTGGATTCAACGAAGTCGTCTTCTCCTCCGTGGAAGTTCGTCCTTCGCAAGAGTTGGTTTATCGCTTTAATCTCGAACCGATTGGTTCCGGCAAGACTTTGCCCGAGCGCCGCAAGGATCGCGACGACGTCAAATGGGTGTTACGATCGGCGCAGAGCCGCCGCTCAATTTTCCAGGCGCAGGAAGGCGAGGATGCCGACATTAAGGCTGCGCTTGGGGCGGAAGCTTCCGCCGCGAATCTGCCGACTGATGGAGCCACAGATGTCGCGACAGATGTTAACGGCGCTTCGGCAACCGGGGAGCCAAATGAACCTCGCTCGGATCGCCGAGTTCAGGGCGTGCTGGAAACTTACTTTGCCGGCAATTCTTCAGGTCAAAGTTATCCGGGGCTTAACTTTGCGATTGCCGCGGCGCCGAGCGATCGCGTCGAGCTAATCTTTTCCGGACAAACAACGGGCGGCCCGAACGGTCCCGAGCGTTTCGAGGCCAGCACTCACCTTCGCCCCGGTCTTAATCACCGCGTGGGATTAACCGTGGGAAGCATAAAGCTTGGCGCCCCGGCCTGGCTGGCTTCGCACGAAAACGCGCTCGACACCACCGGCATACGCCTGGGCCAGATTTCCGTCCGCGCGATTGACGAATGGATCGTACGCGACGGCATCGTGGTCGTTCTTGGACTCGACTACTCACGCTTCGTTGGCGCCGGCGGCGCGCGTTCGATCACGCCGCGCATCGGTATTCAATACGACGCAAATGCCCGCACGCGTTTGCGAGCAGCGTATGCGCCGGGCGGCGAAGAAAGCAGCATCCAAAGTCTGGCGGCGTTTGAAGACACGCAAGTCGCCTTCAGAGATGCGACGCGGCGGCCCATAGCTTACGTGGATGGCCGTGCGGTCATGGACCGCAGTCATCGTCTGGAGTTTGGAGTTGAGCGAGTGCTTGATTCCAAGTCGAACCTCGAAGGGACAGTATTCTTCGATTCAACCTCCGCGCGCGGCGTCGGATTGTTGAGCACGCCGTCGACTGCGTTCTCCGGTTCAACCGGCGAAGGTTTCATAAACGTTGCGAACCAGCAGGGCGCCTCACAAGGCATGCGTTTGGTCTACACCCGAAGACTCAGCCGTATGTGGACCGCATCCGGTGGCTACGCGTTTGGCCGTGGTCAACGGCTCGCCTCCGGCGATATTTCCGCGCCCGCGGACATATTTGAGAACGGACTGTTTCAGTCGGCCGCGTTGCAACTTGGGTTTGATCTTGGCTCCAGCACAAACATCCGTACGGTGCTGCGTTTTTCGCCGAATGCAACGGTCTTTGCCATCGATCCTTTCGCGGGACGCCTCGCAGTTTTCGATCCCTCGTTGAGTGTGCAGGTGACTCAGGAGCTGCCGAGCTTTGGGTTGCCGGTCCGCGCTGAGGCCGTGCTCGATGCGCGTAACTTGCTCGACATTCAACCGAGCACCGAAAACGGCGAGGTCCTGACGCAGGTGACCACGGGTCGACGCTCGGTTCGCGGTGGCATCTCGCTCCGCTTCTAAAGCGGGGCTCGTCTTTTCCGTCGGCAGTCGTCAAGGTTAATCCGCTGCCTTTTCTCCAAAAAGTCGGGAGAAGTTCAAAAACTTGGATAGCGGGAATCCTTTGTTCAGGTGCCTGCGCTACCGGAATCTCGGCTGAGACTTCGACTAACCTCGTAATGCTCAGGCTTCGGCGCTGCCCCGAGTTCGACTCGACGTCGGAAGCGCGAGGCGCAGTGGAAAAGAAGTTTGGGAACATACCTTGCCTTTTCAGCGCGGTTTGCGCGCATTGATAGTTTGTAGTTGGTAGTTGAGCTCGATTTAAGTGAAGAGATCAGTATTCACAACCGGAACGTGGCTGGTGCTTGCGGGCGCTGCCCTGCTGGTGACGGCAGGCGTCCTGAATTTCGCCCAGCGCGTCAGACACGAAACGCCTCCCTCGGACGGAGTAACCTGGACGGACACGCGGCAAGGCATCATTGCCGTGTCTGTCGAGCCTGGCTCCTCGGGTGCGCGTGGCCAGATCTTGCCCGGCGATCATCTGTTGGGAATCAGCCTCAACAATCAGGACAAGTACGATGAGATTGCACACGCGAGCGACATCCAAATCTATCTCGATCAGGCCCGGGTCGGCGGTGGAATTCACTACTTCATCGAACGCCCCACCTATCCGGAAGAGAGCCGTTTGTACTATGCCGACCTGGATAACCTCGACGCCATTCATAAGTGGACGCCGCGAGATGTCTACATCAACCTGATCGGCGTTGTCTTCTTGTTCGTCGGATTTTTTGTTCTCTTCAAGCAGGGCGGGCGGGCTCCTTTCGCGTTGCACTTCGCCTCGCTCTGTCTAGCCGCATACGTTTTTTGTTTTTACACCCCAGTCGGAACTTATCGGGATCTGGATCTGGCGATCGCGTTTTTGCGGAATGCGGCGTTCATTCTTTTCGCTCCACTCTTTCTGCACTTCTGTATTCTTTATCCTTCGCGCCAGCAGCTGTTTGAAAAGAAGCGCTGGCTCGGCACCTTGCTCTACCTGCCCGCGATAATTCTGCTGCTGCTGGCCACGTTTGTTTTCCTGCGCGGCGTCTTGCTGCCAATCATGCCCGCCTTTGGGCGTTTGCCGAGTTTGTCGGAATCCTTTATCGGCTTCTTTTACAAGCTGAGCTTCTTCCACTTTATTGCGTCACTCGTCGCCAGCGTGGTGTTCCTGATCAGAACCTGGTCCAGGGCGAACAGCGCTGTCGTCAGGCAGCAGATGAAGTGGGTGGTCTGGGGATCACTGCTGGCCGTAGCTCCCTTCACCTTGCTTTACGCAATCGGATTTCTGCTCGGCGCGCAATCCGATCCGTGGCTAACCGATGCAGCCGTCCTGCCGTTGATCCTGATTCCGCTCGCCTTTGGATATTCCGTCGTTCGTTACCGGCTGATGGACGTGGAGCTGGTCGTTCGTCGCGTGTTCGTTTATGTGCTGACGACCTTAGCCATTGCCCTGATGGTTGGCGCGGTGGTTTATCTGGCGGGACTGTATGCCTTGAGCGGCGATACTGGATTCAGCTCGGGCGACATTACCCTGCGGGTGGTGATCGCCGTCGTGGCGATGGCCGCAATCGTCATGATCGCGGCGCCGGTGAAAAGCTTTTTGCAGGAACGCATCGACCGTTTGTTCTACGGCGAGCGTTACGACATGCGCAACAGCCTGCTCGACTTTGGACGCACGCTCTCCGCCACTACGGCGCTTGATCCTCTGCTCGATTCACTCGTCAGCCGCTTGCAGCAGGTGATGAATGTCGGCCGCATCGCGATTTTCATCGAGGACGAGCATTCGTCCGCCGGTTATCGCGTAGCGCGCGCCGCCGGTCTCTCTTCAGAAATGATGGTGCCGCCCGACTTTCGCGAGATGATTCGCATTCGCTCGGCGGAAACCGGCGTCGTTCGCACCGATGATCTGGACCTGACACCGGAGACGACCGGCTTCGTGCGTCGGGCGCTGCACTATTACGTGCCTTGTGTCGTTCGCGGGCGGATGGTGGCCGTCATCGGCTTGGGAAGATCTGCGGACGGCGCGCTGCTTTCATCGGAAGACGTCCAAATACTTCTGACTGTCTCCGGATACGTCGCAGTGGCGATCGAAAACAGCCTGCTTTACCAGGAACAGGGCGACCGCGCCGCCGAGTTGAAGCTGCTTAAAGAGTTTAACGAGTCAATCATCGAGTCGATCAACGTTGGTCTGTTGGCGGTCGATCTTGAAGGACGCGTGACCCGCCTAAATTCGGCGCTCGAGGAAATTCTCGACCTCAGTCGCTCACAAGCGGTGGGCAAGCGAGTTGAAGATCTGTTCTCGGAAGACTTCAGCGACACGCTGCGACAAGTGTTGGGTAACGATCGCTGGCGGCTAAAAGAGATTCGCAACATCTACAAGATTCACACCGCGACCTTTGTCGGCCGGCCGCTCGTACTTAACATCGCCATTGCGCCGTTGCAGGATTCGCAGGAACAGACCGGCGCCCTGGTGGTGCTTGAAGATGTCACTTCGCGCGTCCGGCTCGAAGAGCAACTGCAGCAACGCGAAAAACTTTCGTCGATTGGCTTGCTCGCCGCGGGCGTGGCCCATGAAGTGAACACTCCGCTCACCGGCGTCTCGTCGTATACTCAGATGTTGCTGGGTATGCTTTCGGAAACTGATCCGAAACACGCACTGCTTCTCAAAGTACGACGGCAGGCGGAACGCGCCACCAACATCGTCAACAACCTGCTCAATTTTTCACGCACCGGCGACGCCTCCGAGTTTTCAGAACTCGACATCGCGCGCGTGCTCGACGACACCCTGCAACTGCTCGAGCCGCAGCTGCGCGGCAACCAAATTGAAATCGTGCGCGACTACGATCCCGATTCGCCGCCGGTGATTGGCAATAGCGGCAAGCTGCAACAGGTGTTTACCAACCTGCTGCTGAACGCCCGCGACGCGATTCCTTATGGCGGCTCGATCAAAATTTCCACCATTCCCGCTGACGACGACTCGCTCACGATCCAGATCGTCGACAGCGGCATCGGCATCGCGCCGGAAAATGT
>Ga0070669_100001067_pt1 | contig 20037 bp, 14 predicted proteins | sample KBSS53metaG_FD_64680 | JGI IMG/M metagenome (GOLD analysis project Ga0070669, IMG submission 64680) | Switchgrass rhizosphere microbial communities from Kellogg Biological Station, Michigan, USA - KBS S5-3 metaG | ecosystem: Host-associated > Plants > Roots > Rhizosphere > Soil ... | reverse complement strand
GTCGACATGACGCTCGCGTTGAGCGCGGCGGAGAAAAAAGATTCCGAGAAGGCTTTGTTCATCGCGGGCAAGGGCGAGCTCTCACACATCCAGCGCGTCTGGGTTTTGACGGAGGCCGCCAAGTCGCTGCCGCCGGTGGAGCGCGATAAAGCTTTGCAAATTATTGCCGACGCCTTAGTCGAAGCGCGTCGCATCGACGTCTCCGATGCGGATCGGCCACGCGCTTTGATTGCGGTGGCGAATGCGTTTCTCGCTTTCGATCGCGCCCGCGCCTGGGAAACGATGCTGGAAGTAGCGAAGGCTTCAAACTCCGCTGAAGGTTTCAATGGAGAAGACGGGCGGCTCCTGCTGCGGCTGCAGTCGAAGAATATGACTTCAATGCGCGCCAGCACGGTTGACGATTTTAATCTGCCGGGTGTGTTCCGCGCGCTCTCGCAGGAAAATGCCACGCAGGCAATCGAGATCGCACGCAGCTTTGAAGGTGAAGCGCCACGCGCTACCGCGCTCATCGCGGTCGCCCGAGCGCTGCTCAACGATAAGAACTAAAAGACAGCTCCGAAGGAGCGACAGATAATACCCCCGGGCGTAAGCCCGGGGATGTGTCGGTAAATCAACAGAGCCCGGGAAGCGGGCGACAGAAAAGGATCGTCCAACCGAAATATCTGTCGCCCCTTCGGGGCTCAAATCCTGTTTGTTTCGTGACCCCGGGCTTACGCCCCGGGGCTACTATCTTCCGCTCCTTCGGAGCTCAAGAGTAGATATTCATCGGTCGGGTCAGCAGCGCCACCGGATCGTCCACATTCAAAGCCTCGAGCACGTAGAACGGTTCGCCTGCGGCTACTCCGATCAGCGAACCAAAGTAACGCATGCGATCTTCGATCTGCGTCAAGAACGCGGGATCGCTGATGCGGGTGGCGGGTTCCTGTGATTCCGCCTGGTAAAACTGCGAGGCATGTGCCCTGATCGACGCCATCTTCTCTTCCACGAAATCCGACACATCGACAATGAACGACGGCACGACGTGACGCGAAAAAAGTGAGTGCATGATCGCCGGCATCTTCACCGGCGGCTGCGTAGCTTCGTCCTCTTTCAAGTCATAACGGCCCATCGTGGCCAGCCGCGCCGCGTCGCGCACGATGCGGCAAGTGTTCGCGTGATCGGGGTGCGGGTCGTCCCAGTGCGTCGTCAACAAAATTTTTGGCCGGTGCGAACGTATCACCCGCACCACCGCAGCGCGCGATTCTTCCGTCAACCAGATATGCCCATCGGGCAGGCCAAGGTTGAGCCGCAGGTCGAGCTTCATCAGGCGCGCCGCTTCGACGGCTTCCTCAGCACGCAATTCCGGCGTGCCGCGCGTGCCCATTTCGCCGCGAGTCATGTCGAGCACCGCGGTGCGATAGCCCATCGACTTCAGGCGCAACAAAGTTCCCGACACTGAAAGTTCCGCGTCGTCGGGATGGGAAAACACTGCGAGCGCGTCGAGTTCGAATTGTGATTCGTCCATTTGTTGATGAGGTTTAACTGAGGCGGTGGGATTGGTCAAGTGATCTTTCTTAAAGATGCCACAGAGACACAGAGACACAGAGATAAACACAAGACCGGAAAGCTCAAGGTAGGGAAGGGCGGCTTGCCCCCGCTTACGTCGGATGCAATTCAAGCAGCCGATTAAGTTCCCCTGTCGCTCTCTTTCTCAGTTTTCCTCCGTGTCTCAGCGTCTCTGTGGCAAACTAAACAAGCAATGAAACTCGTCGTCCTCGGTTCCGGCACTTCGATACCGCATGCGCGTCGCGCGGCGTCTGGCTACTGGCTGGAAACTGACAGCGGCACGATCCTGCTCGACATCAGTGCCGACATTCCTCACCGCCTGGCCCAGGAAGAACTTGACTGGCCCAATCTCGACGCAATCTGGATTAGCCACTTTCACCTCGACCATCTTGGCGGCCTCGCGCCTTTCTTGTTTGGGACGCGCAACGCTCCCGAAGTCCGGCAACGAACTCGGCCGCTTGGCATCTACGGGCCGTCAGGGTTTGTAAACATCCTCGAGGCGATTAACGAGTCGAATAACTATCGTTTGCTGCAGCAGCCGTTTCCGGTCGAGCTGAAAGAAGTGGGTTCGGGCGATGAATTTGAATTGCTGCCGGGAATCAATGGCCTGGCCTGCGCTACGCCCCACACGAAGGAAAGCCTTGCCATTCGCCTGACGGATAAACGCGGCAGTGTCCTCGTCTATACTTCGGATACCGGCCCGTCTGCCGAGCTTGAGGGATTCGCGGCCGGCACCGACCTGTTGCTTACCGAGTGTTCTTTCCCCCGAAACAAGCCGGAAAAAACGCACCTGGAGTTGGCCGACGCGATGCGCCTGGCGCACAAAGCGCAGCCGAAAATTTTGTTGCTGAGTCATCTTTATCCCGATTGGGATGGCATCGATCTTGCCGCTGAAGCACGAAAGCTTTGGGCGGGCCAAACCATCGCTGCCTTCGACGGGCTAAGGTTGGAGTTTTGATGTAGGAGCACGGCATGCCGTGCCCTGCGGTGAAAAAACGGATGTATGGGCGGACCTATGTGTCCGCCCCAGGGCACCGCATGCCTGTACAGTAATATTTGATCATGCGTAAATTCATCGCAGTATTTCTGGCGTCTGCATTCCCATTGGTATCGTCCTATCATTCTTCGTCGACAGAAAGCCTCATCGCAGACCGCGGCGATCGCCGGCCGAGTCGTGAATCGTCGCTGCTCGAAATCGGACGCGCTGCGAAACTGAAACCCGCCAACTCAGCCCCTGCAAATCTGAAGGTCATTTCTTACAACATACGCTGGCGCAGCGGCGACGAGCTGCGGAAGCTGATCGCGTTCTTAAAAGACGATCCTCAGATCGGCGGAGCGGGAATTTTGGGCTTGCAGGAAGTCGATCGCCGGAAGAAGCGCAGCGGCCACAAAAACAATGCCGCGCTGATTGCGGAAGAGTTGGGTATGCACTACGCGTGGGCGGCGCCGCCGGTCGGCGAGAGTGAACCGGAAGAAGCGACCGGTGTTGAAATCCTAAGCGCCTATCCAATCAGCGATGTTCGCCGGCTGGTGTTGCCACATGCAGGGCCGGGCGGCCGGCGCCGAGTGGCCCTCGGTGCGACCGTAAGAGTTGGACAAACAAACCTTCGCGTCTATTCGGTGCATGCAGAAACACGCCTGCCCGTCGATTGCAAACTCGATCAAACCAAAGCAGTGTTGGCTGACCTTGCCTGCTATCCGAACGACATGCCCGCGATCGTGCTGGGCGACTTCAATACCTGGGAACCGGAAGCAGTCAGCAAAACTTTCGAGCTCTTTGCCACGGAGAATTTTCATACGCCGTTCGACGAACAACCTACATTCTTCCGGCGCGTACTGTTTGTTCCGGTTGAGTTGAAGCTCGACTGGCTCTGGCTGCGAAATCTCTCGGCGACCAACCACGGCATCGATCAAAAGATCACACTCTCCGACCATCGGCCGCTGTGGGTGGCGGTCAGCGCAGACAAGCTTTAGCGCGTAAGCGGCTATGCCGTACAGTGCGGTAAGGCTGTGCCTTACCGGCCGAGCTGCCAATTAATATCTTTTCCTGAGGCTCAGCCTCAGGAAAAAAAGGAAGAGGCTGGAACGGTAAGGCAGAGCCTTACCGCACTGTGCGGCGGCAGAGCCGCGCGTTTGTCTTTCTCATAAAGCTGAGGCATTAGATGATGTGCTAAAGTATCGCCCGCTCGACCGCGCTTATGGTTTCGAAAGACGGCAGGGGAAAACTAGATGAGGTGTCCCAACTGTAGCAGACGGGCCTGGTGGGCCAGAACGCGGTGCGCTGCCTGTAGAGCAAGACTACCCATGTGGTACGTCGCCGTCGTGCTGCTGATCGTCGGCGTTGGCGCTGTCGCTTGGATTTTTCTTAACTGGACCTAAGCTGGACCAGATTGGCGTAGCGATATCAGAACCGCGAGCGGTAGCGACCGGCCAAAGAGTCAACGCGAAATTGCTAAACGCATAGCATTGAAGAAGTTACAGGGCCGGTCGCTACCGCTCTCGGTTCTGATTCTGCAGGCAAGATGCCTGCGCTCCCAGCTTAGGGGATCAGCTTCACCGCACCCCCCACTCCCAAATTCCAAACAAGATTTTTTTGTCCAGCACTTTCCCTGCTTGTTTCAGCGATAAAATAATCTGGCCGCGATGATGCGATTCGTGTGAAATCAAGTAGCCGAGGAAGGCGGTGACGTGTGGCTTGAATCCTTTCACCTTGCCGCCGTTCGCGAGACTTTGGCTGAGTAGAGACTTTATCGCGTTACCGGAATCGGCCAGGGACTTTCGCAACAGCTTCTTGTCTACGGCCTGTTCCTTTTCGATTTTGGTCAAACCCGCTAATAGCGCGGGAGCTGCTGACTTCAGCCACATCAGACGCACGTTATGTATGTGTGCAAACTGCTCGCCGACGGTTCGGCCTTTTGACGCGGACAGGCTCGTTAGGTCTGCGGGTTCTACGGAGTCGAGCAGGTAAAGGTTGATGCGGTCGTGAATTTGCCAGGTTTCGAGAAGTTGCGATTCGTCCATCGGCGTCTCCGTTGTAAGGCAAACTGCCAGCTTTTTGCGTAGCGCATCAAAGATGCGCGCAGAGGGTAGCCAGAAGTGAAACCTCTGGAGCCTATAGTTTCGAAAGATTAGCGCACTGGAGGTGCGCGAAGAAACTCGGCGCGCATCCAGCGCGCCAATCAAATTCAATTTGTCTGATCCAGACGTTCCACGTCTGGCACCTTCTGCCGGCCGCTCAGCGGCCCTAACGAACGCGGACGACAATGCTGTGGGTTGTGAGCGCGTTGCCGGTCGCTCGCTGCAGATCAGCGATGGCTTTGTTCAGGTCTGTCTGCGCTCGCAGCTCATTGCCGCGCGCCGTGGTCAAAGCAGTTTGGCGTTCCAGCACGAGGTAGACGGTCGACTGCCCGGCATCGAGTTTCCGTTGCTCGCTTTGATACTGCTGTTCGCTTGCCTCACGAGCGATGCCAGCCGAGCGCAAACGCGCCTCCGCGCTGCGCACCTGCTGCAAACTGTTTCTCACATCAACCTGGATGTTCTGTTCGAGTTGTTGGCGCTGCGTAGCAATCCGCTCGCCTTCGACAAGAGATCGCCCCAGCTGGGCCTGAGCGGTGCGATTCCTGAGCGGCAAATTGATCTGCACGCCGACGCGAAAATTATTGAAGCGATTACTCAAAAGATTTTGCAACGACTGATCATAGCCGCCGAGCAGATCCGGCGAGATTGTTTGCGCCGGCGGATCAGGCAAACGATCAAAGCCGGCATTGATCAAGAGACGGTTTACTGCGTCGCGCAGTTGCGTCGACGACGCGGTCAGCGGGTTAACCCCGCCGCTGGAAGTTCCGGCCAGTCCAACCATTCCATAACTGCCGACGAGATCAATCGCCGGCTTGGTTTGTTCACGAAAATACTTCTGATCGATTTGATTGATCTCGCGCGCGACCTCGGATTGCTGCAGCTCGGGCCGGTTTTCCATCGCCGCCTTCATGGCCTCGGGCAAAGAAATATCGGGCGGCGCCAGGTCGACCGGGTCGGTCGGAATGATCGACTGGTTCCAAAGTTCCGACTGCCGATTCACCGCGATCAGATTTTTCAGATTGTTTTCACTGCGCGACACTTCTTCAAGCGAGCTGAAAAGAGTTTGTTCAAAACCCGCGAGCTGGGCCTCGGCCGCCACGACGTCGATCGGCGCGAGGGCGCCTTCCTTCACCAGGCGCTGATTGTGCTCGAGCTGCAAACGCGAATCGCGCACCGCGTCTCTCTGCACCTGCAGATTTCGCAACGCGAACACCAGGTCCCAGTAAGCCCTCTGAACGTTGGTAATCGTCTCGATTGCGCGCTGTCGAAACTGCGCGTCAGTCAACGAAAGGTTTTTGCGGGCAATCTCGATCTGCCGCCGGTTGTTGTCAAACCTCAAACCGCGCAAGAGGGGCTGCGCGTAGCTAAAGGTGAGCGACGTTGGATACTGCGGATTCAGAGCGGTAAACGAGTTGTTCGACGTTAGCCTCACCGAAGAAAAATCCGCGTGATAACTGCCGCCGAGTTTTGGTGTCAGTCCCTCGACTCGCGCGGTGCCGGTGTAGTCGCTTTGCGTCGTCGTGCCGTTGGAACCGCCGCTGAGAAAACTCGAGATGGGATTTTGCAGCCGCTCGTAGTAAGACGAAGAAACGAAGCGCGGATCGTACACACCACGCGCTGACGTTAGATCAAACTCGGCAATCTTCACATTGTCGCGCGCGACTTCGATGTCTTTGTTGTTTTCCAGCGCCAGCGCGAGCGCCTCGCGAACTGAAAGCGGCTTTTGGCGATCCATATCGACACCGACCCGGCCCAGTTCCGGCAAGGGTTTCTGCGTGGTACGAAAATCCGGCGCGATGGATGGAACGCTTAACACTTCAGGCGACGGCGATGGCGTGGGCGATTGAGCAACTGCTGTAAAAGAGCAGAGTGCAAACAGCAAAAGCAAAACTGCGGCTTTGCCGCCGCACAGTGCGGAAAGGCTCCGCCTTTCCGCAAGACCGCCCCTTACTTTTGAGGCTGCGCCTCCTTGGCGAGGCGTAGCCTCGCTAAGTATCTCACTAGCATCAGAACCGGGAGCGGTAGCGACCGGCCAGGGATTCAACTTAAAAAACGAAGAGTTTGCAAAGCGCATGAAGAGTGTTTGGCCGGTCGCTACCGCTCCCGGTTCTGATGTTGAGTGAAGGATCTTCTTAGTCATTTCCATTATCAAAGTCACAATTCAACAGCGTCCGCCGCTCTAGTGCCGCGAAACCAATCCGAGCAACGATGCAGTTGCGCTTGCCGCCTTGCGTCGCGCCCAGCCAAACGCGCCGGTAACGCGCGAACCCATCACGCCCCAAACACGGCTGCGTCCCAGGTCGTCGAAAAGCGAATAAAACACCGGCACTGCCAGCAACGTCAGCAGCAAACAAAGCGATTGCCCGCCGACGACGAGTACGCCAATCGAGCGATTTGTTCCCGAGCCCGGTCCGCTCGATATCGTCAGCGGCAACATGCCGGCGACGAGCGCAATCGTCGTCATCAGAATGGGCCGCAGACGATCGCGGTTTGCGCGCACAATCGCTTCCAGCCGCTCCATGCCGCGCGAGCGCAATTGGTTCGTGTGATCGATTTGCAGAATCGCGTTCTTCTTGACGACGCCAAACAACAGCAACAATCCCAGTCCGGAAAATATGTTCACGGTTTGTCCCGTGATCAGCAGCGACAGGATACCGAACGGAATCGCGAGCGGGAGCGTCAGCAGAATCGTGACCGGGTGAATGAACGACTCAAACTGCGCCGCCAACACCATGTACATGAAAACAAACGACAGGATGAAAGCGAGCATGAAGTAATAGCCGGCTCGTCCGAGTTCCTTTGAACGCCCGGCCAGACCGGTCGAGTACGACGAATCGATGCCAACTTCTTTCGCAAACGCGTTCATCTTTTGAATAACCGCCGCCTGCGATCCGCCCGGTTTCACATTGCCGAGCAACATCACCTGGCGCTGGCGATTGAGACGATCGATCGCGGATGGGCCGGTTCCCTCTTCAACTCTCACGAGGTTGTCCAACGACACCCAACCGATCTTCCCTGACGAAACAATCATCTGCTTCAAGCCTTCGACGCTGGAACGCGATTGTCCCACTGCTCGCACGCGCACGTTGTACTGGTCAGTGCCCGCATTGAAGGTCGAAACTTTCTGGCCGGCGACAAGCGTGTTGAGCGCCTGGGCCACGTCGGACACGCGCACGCCGAGGTCGGCGGCGCGAGCGCGATCGATAACCACGCGCAGTTCCGGTTTGCCGGTCACCAGAGACGAATCCGCATCGACCACGTCGGGTATCGTCTTCATCTTCGCGAGCAGAGCGTCGGAATACTTGGTTAGTTTCTCCAGGTCGGGTCCGCCAATCACGTATTGAATGTCGGCATTGCGGAAGCCGCCACCGGAAATCGCCGCCACCTGCTGCACGCTGGTTCGCAGTTGCCCGGGCATTTCCTTCATGTACTTCGCCAGAATTTCCGAACGCGCGCGCACCATCAAATTACTTTGCGACTCGCTGCGCTCGCCCAGCGGCTGCAGCTTTACGTAAATCGAAGCGACGTTTACCTGCTCCTGTTGGCCGCCGCCGATCGTCGTCAACGTATCGGTGACGCCGGGAAGTTTTCTTAGGTCGGCGGAGATGCGCTCAGCCAGGTTTGAAGTGGCACCGAGGGTTGAACCTTCAGGCGCCCGCACGTTGATTTCAAATTGCGACTGGTCGTCAACCGGCAGGAAGTTTTTTCCCACGAACATAAACAACGGCACGATGCTGATAATCACAATCAGACAGGCAACCACGATGACCCAGCGATGGCCCATCGACCACGTCAACATCCTCGTGTAGGTGCTGTCGATCGGACGATAGAAGCGCGACTGTTTCGAGCCATGGTCGGCGGGTTCTGTGTTGCGTTCGAATGGTCCCTCTTCCGCATCGTTGCTGCGCTTGATCAAACGCGCCGCCAGCATCGGCGTCAGCGTGAACGACACGAGCAAGGAAACCGCGATGGCAAACGAAGAAGTTAGTCCGAACGACGACATGAAGCGGCCGACAATCCCGCCCATGAAGCCGACGGGCAAGAACACTGCCAGCAGCGACAAGGTGGTGGCCGTCACTGCCATGCCGATTTCTTTGGTGCCTTCAATTGCGGCCTGGAACGAAGGAATACCCTTCTCTTCAATGAACCGGAAAATATTTTCGAGCACGACGATCGCATCGTCGATAACGATGCCGACCATCAAGGTGAGCGCCAACATCGTGATCTGGTTGAGCGTAAATCCCATGGCTGCCATCAGGCCGAAGGTAGCGATCAGCGACGTCGGAATCGCGAGCGCGGCGATCACGGTCGAACGAAAACTCCAAAGGAACAGGAAGACGACGATGGCCGCCAGGATGCTGCCTTCAATCAAGTGCGTCTGGATCGCTTCGATCGAAGCCTTGATAAAGATTGACTGGTCGCCGACGACTTGCGTCTTGAACCCGGGTGGCAAAGTTTTTTGTATGTCGGCCAGACGTTCCTTGACGGCATCGGCAACCGCGACCGTGTTTTGTCCCGACTGTTTGGAAACAACGAGCGTGACTGCCGGCTGGCCATTGAGGCGCGCTTCGGTGCGCGGCTCTTCCGAACCGTCTTCAGCGTAACCAACGTCGCTGAGCTTGACTGAATAATCGCCGCGACTACCGACCACGAGGTTATTGAAGTCAGACGGCTGCACGATGCGGCCCATGGTTCGCACGGTCAGTTCGCGCGTGCCTTCGTCGACACGGCCGCCCGGCAGCTCCATGTTTTGCGCGCGCACCGCGTCAGCCACTTGCGCCACGGTGACGTTGAACGCCCGCAGCTTGTCAGGATCGACCCACACCTGGATTTCGCGCGTGCGGCCGCCGATGATTGTCACCTGGCCCACGCCGCTGATTGATTCGATCTGTTGCTTGATTTTCTTGTCGGCGACGTCGGTCACTTCGCGTGGTGAGCGCGGTGCAGAAACAGCGATGCGGATAACGGGCGCGGCGTCCGTATCGAGTTTTTGCACAATCGGCTGCTCGGCGGTGACCGGAAGATCGTTGACGATCAGGTCAACCTTGTTGCGGACTTCCTGCGCGGCGATGTCGGGATTTTTTTCGAGCAGGAAGGTGATGAAAACTTGAGACACGCCTTCGACCGAAGTCGAGCGCAGCTCGTCGATGCCGCTGATCGTGTTTACCGCGCCCTCAACCTTGTCGGTGATCTCAGTTTCGACTTCCTGCGGCGACGCGCCGGGATTTACGACGGTGACGGTAATCGTCGGCAAGTCGATCTTGGGAAACAGATCGACGCCCAGCGACTTGTAGGAAAAGAGCCCGACGACGGTCAGACTCAGGATCAGCATCGTCGCAAACACCGGACGCCTGACACAGATTTCAGCTAGCTTTTGCATTTCTTAATTAGTTTCAAGTTCCAGGTTTCAAGTTTCAAGTTAGGACTTTTTCCGAACTTGAAACCTGGAACTTGAAACTTGAAACTATTGCTTCACTACCATCCCGTCGCTTAGTTGTTCGATGTTGCTGGTGGCGACGTTCTCGTTTTCAGTAATGCCACTTTTTATTTCCACCAGGTCGCCCTCGGTCTGGCCCAACTGCACCTGACGCTCCTGCGCCTTGCCGTCCTTGATCACAAACACGCGGCTGACGCCCGACTCCGTGCGCACCGCTCGCGCCGGCACCAACACAGCCGGCGCAGCGCGTGCCTGTAGCACGCGAACCGTCGCGAATTGTCCCGGCTTCAAAACGCCGCCGTTGTTTTCAACCTCGGCTTCGACAGTCAACGTTCGCGAGGTGGGGGTGACGTTCGGCGAGATACGCGCAATGCGTCCGCTGAAATTGCGGTCAGGCCAGGCGCTCGTGGTTACGGAAACTGATTGCCCCACGCTCACCGTCGGGATTGCCTGTTCCGGAATGTCGATTCGCAGACGCAACGGATTGATCTTGACGATGGTGGCCACTTTGGTCGTGGTCGAGACATACTCACCCAGATCAGCCGGACGATCGGCGACGTAACCGTCGATGGGCGAATAGACGTTCGCGTAAGACTGGCTACGCAGCGCGAGATTGAGCTGGCTCTCGGCGTTGGCGACGTTAGCGCGCGCCGTCATGACCGCGGCGTAGTTTTGCCGCGCCAGCGACAGGGCCGCTTCGTAGACTTCTTTGAATTGATCGCGTTGCGCTTTCTGCTGGTCGTAAACTGAGCGGGAGATATCTCCCGACTCGATCAGCTTTTCCGAGCGACGCAGATTTTTCTCAGCCAGTTCTAAAGCTACCCGCGCGTTCCCGACTTCCGGAAGTTTGTTCACATCGAACGATTGGCCCGGCCGAATCCCAACTTTCTCTTCCGCCTGCCGCAAGGCGGCTTTCGTCTGGTCCACCTGCGCGCGCGCTTGTTCAACGCGCAGCTTGGAGTCGACATCGTCGAGCCGAACAATCGTCTGGCCACGCTTCACGTAGCTGCCTAGTTCGACGTTAACGAGGACTACCTTGCCGGCGATTGAAGGCGAGACGTCTGTTTGCTGGTCGCCGCTCAAGCTTCCAGTGGCTTCAAAAAATTGCGGCAGTTGGCGCGTGATCGCGGTGGCAGTTGTGATTTCGATAGCCACCGGTTGCGCCGCGGCCTTGTTGTCGTTCCTAACGTTGGCTTTGGAACCGCCGCACGCGGCCGCGAACAAAACCGACAACAAAACAGTCGCTAGCGACACCAACTGAAAAATAGAAACTCGTTTGATCGGAGAAGACATCGACGCTGGTTCTTTCTTGGAAGTTCGTTGCCTTAATTGCCAGCTCGCGCGGAAGGTCGCGACGGAGCATCCACACTGATGCCATTTAGCAGGACGTCGGTGAAACACCTGGCAGCGTCCTCGTTTGAAATTCTTAACAGGCGACGATTCGGGTCCCACAGATTGTTGTTAAGTGAATGGTGAATGATCATGCCGATGAAACAACGCACGATGATTGACGGATCCATTTCGACCATCGCGCCATCACGTTGACGCTCGGCGATGTAACCGCCCAGCAGTTCATAAACGCGACGGATGAATTTCTCAAAAAACATTTCGGCGAGTTCATGACCCTCGAGCGCCGAATGAAGCAACAAGCGCTGAAACTCCGGATCGCATTCGTGATGCGTCAACGCGCCGAGCGCCAGTTGTTCAAAAACTGCGCGGTCGTCCTTTAGCTTGAGCGCCTCGGCCACCATCTCTTCCGGATTCATGGCGTCGCCCGAACAGGCTTTGTGATCGAGGATGGCTGTGTAGAGTTCCTGCTTGGTGGCGAAATGCCGGAAGACCATCGCTTCCGACACGCCGGCGGCTTGCGCAATTTCCCGTGTGGTCGTGCCGCCAAAACCCTTCTGAGAAAACAGGCTGACAGCCACACGCAGAATCTGAAGTTTTCGGTCTTCCGCCGCCATCCGGGCGCCCGTAACGGTGGGATTCGCACCTGGCAACGCGGCTTTGTTGGTGATTATTTCTTTCGACAAGCGAACTTTTTCCCTATCAATCTGTTGAACTAGCAATCAAAGTAAGTACTTACTTACTACAACGAGGGCGGCCTGTCAAGGAGCATTCTGCGTTGGTTCCCCTCTGTGCTACCTCTGTGCTCCTCTGCGGGCGGTTGGCCACAGAGAACACAGAGGTGGCACAGAGAATTCAGTTTGTTTAGTTGTATTGTTCCCGACCTTGCGAAAATCAACTTGTACCCTTTCACAACAAGACATTTCGCGCTAAGCAGCTCCCGCAAGCTCCAATCATTCGAATAACGCTCCTGCTTCGCTATTCATTAGCAGCGACAGTGTGTTTGGGCGGAGCAGCGCGGCTACCCGGCACATCGTTTGCTCCTCATAGATCGACTACGTTTAAGTCAATTTGCACTCAAAACTGTTGGACGATTGATTAAAGGAGAACTAAAAGCATGTCGCAGAACAGAACTTCAACCGATTTCCCGGGTACTTCATCAACTGGCCAAACCGGCACAACTGGAACAACCGGCACCACCGGACAAACGGGCACCGGCTCAACTAACGAAAGCTTCGCCACCGGTACAACCGGAACCACCGGCTCTACCGGAACAACCGCCACTGGCGCCGCCACTGCCCTCGCGCAGGAATACGGCAGCAAGATCACGGAAGCAGCCAGCCAGGCCAAAGACTACGTAACCGACAAGGTTTCGGTCGTGGGTGACAAACTGAAGGACCTTCAGAATGCCGACTTCGGCGAGATGGCGGAGAACGCCAAAGACTACGCGCGCAACAATCCGGGCCAGGCGATCCTTATTTCAGCCGCGGCTGGACTGCTCCTCGGCTTGATCTTGCGCGGCAGCCGCCGGTAAGCAGGTCGCGAGGTCTGCGCGGTTCATATTTCGAAAGGAGATAAGCTATGGCGGCTTCAGCTACGGGTGCGAAATTGACTGATTCGACACCTGCGGTCCCGCAAAAAACGGACGAAAGTCTGCCCTCCCTCTTCAGTCGCCTGGGAGACGACGTGATGCAGCTCTTCGACACCAAGTTGAGTCTGCTCAAAGTTGAAATCAAAGAAGAGGCGAATGAATACGCGCGCGATGGCATCATGATTGGATTGGGTGGGGTGATCGCGGCCATCGGTTTCGCGCTGTTCAATGTAGCCGTCGCGTTTGGCATCTCCACCCTGCTTGCCAACGTCGACATCAGCCAACCGGCGCGGTATGCCATCGGATTTTTGGTAGCCGGCCTGCTTTACCTGATCGTTGGCGGTATCATGATTACCACCATGAAGAAGCGATTAGCTAAACAAAGCCTGGTTCCCGATCGCACGGTGAAGGAGCTGAGAAAGGATAAGCAATGGCTGAAGAACGAACTCTAGGAATCGCTCGCGCACGTGACACGGCCGAGACCTTTGACGAGCAACCCTCCAAGGAAGAACTGCAGCGTCGTATGGAAGAGGCGCGAGATTCAATTACAAACACGGTGACGGAGATCAAAGACAACGTGGCTCAACAATACGAAAATGTGAAGGACGCGCTCGATTGGCGCGAACACTTCAAACGGCAACCGCTGGCCTGGTCGCTGGGCGCGGCGGGCGTTGGTTTCTTTGTCGGCTACGGCATTGCTTCGGCGATCAAGGGAGACGACGACGAAGATTTCTACTCGTCTTCAACCGGCGGATACCAGGCCGCAGCCTTTGCGCCGGCGGCGCCTGAACGGATGCTCGCGGGCTCGGCCATCGAAACGTCAAAGGCCAATGGTAAAGATGATGGTCCAGGATTGCTGGAACGCTTCCGCGAAACCTCGGCCTATGAAAAACTGAGCGAGGAAGCGGGCTCACTCGGCAATCGTTTGGTGGAAGAACTTTCTGCGACAGCGCAACAGGTCGTCCTGCCTGCTCTGTTGAAGAAGGTCAAGAATTGGATTGGTCTCGATCTTTCGAACAAGACCACTTCCATGACGAACAAGAGTGAAACACCGGCAGCTTCATACAAGGCGGCAACCAGTTCGGCTAACAACCTATAAGGGCACTCCGATCAGTGTTTCCAAAAAGACGAGTCCGCAAGGGCTCGTCTTTTTTTGTAGGGCTTGTCTTTTTTGTAGGGGCGGACCCGCATGTCCGCCCGTCGCGTAGCAATGTTCCAATTGCAGGTGCACATGTGGTATGCGCGCCGGGCGGACACGCGGGTCCGCCCCTACAAATCGATGCGTTGACAGCGTTCGGGCGCAAACATAGACTGAACCCCGAATTGGCCCGTTAATGCCCACTTTTTCCGAGGTTCTCATGAGAAGTTCCGCGTCTAAACTCTGCGCCTTCGGTTTGCCTCTATTGGTGCTCCTGCTCTTTTTGCCCGTCGCCGGCGCACAGGCACAAGCCCCCGCTCAATCGGAACGCGAACAGGCGATCAGATTGTTTGAGGCAAACAACTTCGTCGCCGCCTTGCCTTTGTTGGAGAAAGTCGCTCTCGCCAGTCCTAACGATCCGGTAATCCTGTCGCGTCTTGGGTTCGCAATCTACGCGGCATCAACCACCGCAAAGGATACGGCGACGCGTCAGGCGGCACGCCAGCGCGCGCGTGAAGTCTTGTTGAAATCTCAAGCGATGGGCGACGACAGCAACCTCACGAAGATCGCTCTCGGTGCGTTGTCGCGCGATGATGTCACTGCCATTCCCTTTTCAAGCATGCAGGCGGCCGACAGCGAAATCCGCAAAGGCGAGAGTGCATTCGTCAGCGGCAATCTCGACGAAGCCCTCGAAGCTTACAAGCGCGCCCTCGCAATTGATCCGCAATTGTACGAAGCAGCGTTATACGCCGGCGACGTGGAGTTTAAGAAAGCCTACATGTCGAAGGACGAACGCTTTCGCCAGGAACACTTCGATCAGGCGGGTGTCTGGTTCGCCAAAGCGATCGCCATCGATCAGAACCGCGAAACGGCATATCGCTACTGGGGTGATGCTCTCGATTCGCAGGGCAAATTTGATGAAGCCCGCGATCGGTTCGTCGAGGCAATCATTGCCGAGCCTTACACGCGGACCAGCTACGTAGGGCTGACTCAATGGGCGGACCGGCACAATGTTTCGATGGGCCATCCGAAGATTGACGTGCCTACCAACGTGACCGCCAAAAAGCCGGGCGAGATCAACATCACGGTGGAAGACTCGGCGTTAAAAGGTAACGACGGCTCGGCGGCGTGGCTTATGTATGGAATTGTTCGGTCCGCCTGGATGGACCGGAAAGACGCACGAAGCGAGCGCTTTGCGAAGGCGTTTCCTGGCGAGACGGTCTACCGGCACAGTCTCGCGGAGGAGATGGCTGCGCTTAGCGGCGTGGTGGAATCAGTGAAGGTGCAGTTAAAGGATAATCCGGGGCTGAAGTTAAGCCCGTCTCTCGCCAACCTCGTCGCTTTGAGTAATGGCGACGTGCTCGAGGCTTATGTTCTTTTCGTTCGTTCTGATGAAGGTATTTCGCGTGACTACCCTGAGTATCGCAAGACAAATCGCGATAAGCTGCGCCGCTATTGGACTGACTTCGTGATTGCGAAGCAGGGCAAGTTCTAACTGAATTCTTAGCCGCGGATTCACGCGAATAAACGCGGATATGAAGCCATAAATGTTTCTGATCCGCGCCTATCCGCGTAAATCCGCGGCTACTAATCTTTCAGCGCGCGCCGGGTGCGGGCTTGCGCGGAAGCTTCTCATCGCGCATGGCCGCGTCGTAAATGAAAGCCGCCATGATCGTCGCCGCTTGTTTCATGTCGTCCGCTTGAATCCGATCGAACACGTCCTGGTTTGAATGGTGCGTCCGCGTGTCGTATTCAATCTCATCCTGGATAAACTGAAAACCGGGCAAACCAATCCCATCGAACGACAGGTGGTCCGTGCCGCCCGTGTTTGCGATCGACAGCGTGGCCGCCCCCATGTCGCGGAAAGGCGTCAGCCACTGCCGGAACAACGGACGCACTGCTTCGTTGCCCTGCAAGTAGACCCCACGAATTTTCCCGGTGCCGTTGTCGAGATTGAAGTAGGAACTAAATTTTTCGTACTCCGGCTTGGTCACGAGCACGCCGGGAGCGGGAGTGGGAGCGGGCGAAGCTGTTGCGACAGGACCGGCGACCGCCGGCGCGGGCGTCTCCAGCTTGCCGAAGTGTTCAGTCACGTAAGCCTTGGAACCGAGCAAGCCCTGCTCCTCACCCGTCCACAGCGCGATGCGAATGGTGCGTCGCGGCTTCAAGTTCAGAGCTTGCAAAATTCGCATGGCCTCCATCGCGACCGCCACGCCGGCGCCATTATCCGTGGCGCCGGTTCCAGCGTGCCACGAATCCATGTGCCCACCGAGCATGACAATTTCATCTTTCAGGTCAGAGCCGGGAAGTTCGGCGACCGTGTTGTAGCCCATCGGATCCGCGTCTTGCCATTCGACGGCGAGGTCTACCGTCATCTTCACGTTTTCACCCGCCTCGATCATGCGCGCGATGCGGTTGTAGTGTTCGACCGCCAGGACCAGCTGCGGAGTAATCGGCGGCGCCGTCTTGTCATAGGATTGAATTTGGCGCGGCGCATTGGGATTGAACAGATCGACGCAACCCGGCTGCGGCACGCTTGCCGACTGGACGAAAATTGTGCCGCCATCGCCGGCGCGGCTGGCATCAACCAAAACCGCTGGGCCCTCGTCTTTGAAGAACTGCAATTTCTTGCAAGCGAACTGAAGCGCCGTCCTGAAGTCCGCGTTCTGAGCGCGTCGATTAGCTCCCGGTCGCGGTTCAGGCGCATCCGCCAGCTCGAGCAAATCCTTTTCGTTTAGCCGCGTACCCTGCGCGTCGAAATGTGCTTTGACTTCTCGCATCCGGCTGGTCAACACGATCGCGCCTTTGAGCTTGCCCTTGAAGCGTTGCAGGTCCGCCTCGTCCTTGGCGTCGACGTAGACTACCGGAGCGGTGATTGGCCCACCGGTGCCGGGCGACCAGGCTTTGGGATAAGCAATAAGCGGAATCGTCAAGGGATCGGTTACCTGCGCCGAGAAACGCTTGAGCGTCCAGCCGCGGCCAAACGGTCCCCACGCCTCGAGGTGTGCGTTCTGCAATCCCCACTTGGTGAGTTGATCGCGCGTCCACTCGTTTGACCTCTTCATGGCCGGCGATGCGGTCAAACGCGGACCGATGACGTCGCTGAGATAACTAAGCGTTTGCATCACCTGCGACCGGTTCATGCCCTCGTCTTTTATTCGCTCGATGGGATCGTTCGGATCCTTCGGGGTCGTGTTCGCCGCCGGGGCGGGTGCCGCCGGCGTGGGTGAAGGCGATGGTTGCTGCGCAAAAGAAGTGACGGGCGACAGCGCAAAAATGAATAGCAGTACGAAAGCCGCATTGCGTCTAAGCATATTAATCTCCTGGTTTTTCCGAATATGATTTCAAAGGGGTACGAAATTGTGGAGGGAAATAATACCGAACGAACGCGAGATTACAAACCGGGGAGTTAATCAGCAGCAGATTCGAGAAGAAAATTAGCCGCGGATTAACGCGGATTTCACGAATCTGAAAAAGGAACGAGGCTCATACATCCAGAGAAATTGGCAGATAGAGAAGCTCAGGGGTCAGGAAGGTGGGCTTGCCCCCGCCTGTTCTGCCGACAGCTCTCTGTGAAGGAAGAGCAGGGGCAAGTCCTCGCCTCGAGCTGCTCGGCCTTCTGCTTAGTCTCCAAAAGTTTATGTTTGCTATTTATCTGTTTTGATCCGCGTCGGTCCGCGTAAATCCGCGACCAAATTATTTCTTCGCCTTCACTGCCGCCGTCGCATTCGAGCTGTATCCACATTCCTCATTAGCGCAGTGTCGAAACGTGCCTTGTTTCTTCGTCGTCTTCTCCAGCAGAAACGGCTCCTTACAGTTTGGGCAAGCTTCAGCCACCGGCTTGTCCCAGTAAACACGATCGCAATCCGGATACGCCGCGCAGCCATAAAAAACTTTTCCGCGCTTCGACTTCTTGACCACCAACTCACCCTTGCAGCCCGGTCGCGAACAGGCCACGCCCGTCGACTCCTGTTTGATGTATTTGCACTTCGGATAATTCGAGCAGGAGATGAATTCGCCGAAACGTCCAAAACGCCTCACGAGCTGCGCGCCGTCTACCGGACACTTTTCGTCGAGCGGCACTGGCGCCGGCGCGGCCACGCCGCTTTTCGCAATCTTGCGAATGTTCCGACACTCCGGGTATCCGGTGCAGCCGAGGAATGGTCCAAAGCGCCCGCGCTTCAACTGCATCGACTTGCCGCACAGCTCACAAGCTTCCGGCTCGGCCGCCTCTTCACCACCGGCGGCGGCTTCGGTTCCGTTCCCGTCTGCGCCGGCCCTGGGCTCGGCATCGCGCGAGGCGCCACAGTTCAAACACTTGAGATACTTGCCGAAGCGTCCCCACTTCTGGACCATGCCCGGCGTGCCACACTTCAAACAGACTTCGTCGGTCGGCGTGTCTTTGTCTTTGATGTCCTTGACGTAAATCTTGAATTTGTCGAGGTCTTCGGCAAACTTCCCGTAGAACTCATGCAGCGCGTCGGTCCACTTGAGTTTTCCTTCTTCAATCGAATCTAGCTCCTCTTCCATACGCGCGGTGTAGGTTTCGTTGAAAAGATCGTCGAAGCCACCCTCGATCAGGAGATCGTTGACCGTCTTTCCCAACTCGGTTGGGTGAAAACGGCCTTCAAGTTTTTCAACATACTCGCGTGCCTGGATCGTAGTCATGATCGCGGCGTAGGTTGACGGACGTCCGATACCTTTTTCCTCGAGCGCCTTGACGAGCGTGGCCTCCGTAAAGCGCGGCGGCGGATCGGTGAAGTGTTGCTCGGGCGTCACCTTGTTCAGATCCAGCGTCTCGCCCTTTTCAACCGGCGGGAGCGTGCGCTCGGCTTCCTCATCTTCCTCGGTCTTCTCGTCGCGGCCTTCCTGGTAGAGTTTCAGGAAACCGTCAAACTTCTGCACCGAACCAGTGGCGCGGAAAATAAAACGCCCGGCGCCGATGTCGATCGTGGTCTGGTCAAACAAGGCGGGCGTCATCTGCGACGCGACGAATCGTTGCCAGATTAGCCGGTACAGCCGCAGCTCGTCCTTGTTCAAATAGGCAGCCAGCGAATCAGGCGTGCGCGTGACTTCCGTGGGCCGGATCGCTTCGTGGGCGTCCTGCGCATCTTTCTTGGAACGATAGTGAATCGCTTTCTCAGGCAGGTAAGGCTCGCCGTATTGCGTGCGAATAAAATCTCGCGCTTCTTGCAGCGCAGCATCCGACACGCGCGTCGAGTCAGTTCGCATGTAGGTGATCAAACCGACTGAGCCTTCGGCGCCCAGCTCTACGCCTTCGTAAAGCTTTTGCGCAATCATCATGGTGCGTTTGACGGCAAAGCCAAGTTTACGCGCCGCCTCCTGCTGCAACTTCGAAGTGATAAACGCCGGAACCGGATTACGCTTGCGCTCTTTTCGAGTTACTTCGTTTACTACGAACTTCTCTTCACTCGCTTCGGCTACCAGCTCCGCTGCCTTGGCCTCGTCGCCGATTAGAATCTCGGTCGGCTTTGCCGGCTGGTCGAAATTACCCGTCTTTACAGTTTGTTCCCCAACCTTGAAGAGGCGCGCATCGAATGCCGGCGGCAGCTTGGCGGCGAGGTTCGCGGCTATGGTCCAGTATTCTGTTTTGACGAACTGTTCGATCTCGCGCTCACGCTCAACCACCATTCGCAAAGCCACTGATTGCACGCGTCCGGCGCTAAGTCTGCCGCCCACTGTGCGACACAAGAGCGGTGAAACTTTGTAACCGACGAGTCGATCGAGCACGCGCCGCGCTTGCTGCGAGTCGACGAGGTTCTTGTCGATCTGTTTAGGATGTTCGAAAGCTTCGTTGACCGCTCGTTTGGTGATCTCATTGAACATCACGCGAAACGTAGCCTTAGCCGGACGCTTCGGCACAATCTCTTCCGCGAGATG
>Ga0070669_100001065_pt1 | contig 20067 bp, 21 predicted proteins | sample KBSS53metaG_FD_64680 | JGI IMG/M metagenome (GOLD analysis project Ga0070669, IMG submission 64680) | Switchgrass rhizosphere microbial communities from Kellogg Biological Station, Michigan, USA - KBS S5-3 metaG | ecosystem: Host-associated > Plants > Roots > Rhizosphere > Soil ... | reverse complement strand
GAAGCGCGAAGTGTGGGCTAGAGTGTGGGCTAGCGCAGGGACGGTCGGTTTGAATCCAGCGTGTCAATCGGCGCGCAACCGGGGACCGGGATCGGCGTGCAATAGGGGGCCGGGGTTTGATGCGCACTTACGCCTTGGCGGGATGATGGAGGGCGTAGCTCGGAGGCGGGCAATGGCGATGCTGAGGTGGGTCCTTCCCGAACCCGTGCCGCCGACCAGCACGACGTTGCGTTGGCTGGCAAGGAAGGCGCCGCCGGCAAGGTCGCGGACCAGCCCTTCGTTGATCGGTGTGCCGGTAACCTCGAAGCCGTCCATCTCGCGGGCGAGCGGCAGCTTGGAGGCGGTCATCTGGTACTTGATGGAACGGGCGTACTTCTCGGCGACCTCGGCCTTCAGCAGATCGCCAATGACATGCTGGACGGGATGCCGGCGCTTGAGGGCGTCGGCATTGACCTCATCATAGGCGTGACGCATGCTGGCGAGCTTCAACTCGGCCATCAGGCCGATGATCTCATGGCGCTCCATTATTATGCTGCCCTCCGAACGGGCAACAGCCGATCATAGCGGCCAGCATCAGCAATGGGCTCGATCTTGAGAGGCCTGGCCGATAATCATGACTTCCTCGGTTCCAGCCTGACTGCGCTTAATCGCAAGGCGTTGGCGACCACCGTAAATGACGATAGCGCCATCGCCGCGCCGGCGAACATCGGCGAGAGAAGAATGCCGGCCACCGGATAGAGCGCGCCCGCTGCGATCGGTATCCCGACGCCGTTAAACAGGAACGAAAAGAACAGGTTCTGGCGGATGTTCGCCATCGTCACGCGGGCTAGCCGACGGGCGCGGACCATCGCCGAAAGATCACCTTTGGTGAGCGTCAGCCCGGCACTTTCAATTGCGACATCGGTACCGGTGCCCATCGCCACGCCGACATCGGCGGCCGCCAATGCCGGGGCGTCGTTAATGCCATCGCCGGCCATCGCTACCGCAAAGCCTTTCGCCTTGAGTTCGCCCACGATCCGGGCCTTGTCCTCGGGCTTCAGTTCGGCATGGACTTCATCGATCCCGCCGATCGCCTTCGCCACCGCGTCCGCCGTGCCGCGGCTGTCGCCTGTCAGGATGACGATCCGAAGGCCCTCGGCGCGAAGCGAGGCGATCGCGTCGCGTGCCGACGCCTTGATCGGATCGGCGACCGCGAACAGACCGGCGATCCTGCCGTCGATCGCGATGAGCATCACCCCCGCGCCCTCCGCGCGATGCCGCTCGGCAGATGCATCGAGCGCACCAGCCTCCACCCCGATGCGCTGCATCTGCGCGGCATTGCCGACCACGACCGCGCGACCTTCGACATGGCCACTGATGCCCATGCCAGTTTGTGATTCGAAGTCTTCAACCGCCTCAATGGCCAACCCACGTTCCTTCGCCCCGCTGACGATCGCGGCTCCCAGCGGATGCTCGGATCGAACCTCAACCCCTGCCGCCAGTGCGAGTATCTGATCGGCCGCGAAGGTGCCGGTCGGCTCGACCGCGACGAGCCTCGGCTTGCCTTCGGTAAGCGTGCCGGTCTTGTCGATGACCAGTGTGTCGACTTTGTCGAGCGCCTGGAGTGCCTCTGCATTCTTGACCAGCACGCCGGCCTGCGCCCCGCGTCCGGTGCCGACCATGATCGACATCGGGGTGGCGAGCCCCAGCGCGCAGGGGCAGGCGATGATGAGGACGGCGATCGCGTTAAGTAGCGCATGGCCAAAGCGAGGTTCCGGACCCGCGAAGGTCCAGACGATGAACGTTGCAAGCGCGATCAGCACAACCAGCGGGACGAACCAGCCCGAGATGCGATCTGCCACCGCCTGGATCGGCGCGCGGCTGCGCTGCGCTGCGGCGACCATCGATACGATACGTGCGAGCATGGTGTCGACGCCGACAGCCTTTGCCTCCATGACGAGGCTGCCGGTGCCGTTGACAGTGCCGCCGGTGACGGCGGCGCCTGGCGTCTTCAACACCGGCGCAGGTTCGCCGGTTAACATCGATTCATCGACCGACGACCGTCCGTCGACTACGGTCCCGTCCACCGGCATCGCTTCGCCGGGACGTACGCGCAGGCGATCGCCTTTTGCGACCTCGCTCAGGGCGACTTCGCTTTCCTCGCCGTTGGCGTCGATACGCCGGGCAGTTTTAGGCGCGAGGTTCAGCAGTGCGCGGATCGCGCGGCCGGTGGCGGCGCGGGCGCGCAGTTCCAACACCTGCCCAAGCAGAACCAGAGCGACGACCACGCCAGCGGCTTCGTAATAGACAGGCACCATGCCGCCAGGCTCGTGGAAGCTCGGCGGGAACAGTTGCGGCGCGACCGTTGCGACCAGGCTGTAGAGGAAGGCGGCGCCGACCCCGATCGCGATCAGGGTGAACATGTTATAGCGACGGCTCTTGATCGACGCCCAGCCTCGCTCGAAGAACGGCCAACCGGCCCACAGCACGATCGGGGCAGTCAGCGCGAGCTGCACCCAGGGCGACCAACGCATCGGCACAAGTTGCACGCCTGCCATCTCGGCGCCCATCGAAATCAGTAGCAAGGGTACTGCCAGCACGGCGCTGATCCCGAAGCGCCGCGTGAAGTCGACCAGTTCGGGGTTGGGACCCTCGTCACCGGTCGGTTCGGTCGGCTCGAGCGCCATACCGCAGATCGGGCAAGAGCCGGGTCCGGAACGCCGGATCTCTGGATGCATCGGACAGGTCCACACAGAGGCCGAAGACGGTGAAACCGGACTTGTCGCCGCGGCCTCGCTGTCCGTGAATTTGCGAGGATCGGTAATGAACTTCGCGCGGCAACCTGCGCTACAGAAGCTATAGGCCTTGCCGCCATGCTCGGCGTGATGGGCGGTCACGGTCGGATCGACGACCATTCCGCACACCGGATCGAACACGGTGTCGGTGATCGCGCCGGAATAATGGCCGGTATGGGGATGCGGTTCATTCATAATGCTGTCCTTCACACCTGCAGATAGGGTCTGACACCATGCCAGGGTCAAGGACTTTGGGCTGGGAACGGACTGTAACTTGGAAAGCCCGCCCGTTCAGGCCGATGGGGCGCTCTATCGGGCCAAAAAATGCTGACCGGGAGCATTCTGAACCGTCGTTAAAAGTATCCACAGCCCTGGCCTTGGCGGAACGATCCGTAGATTCCAGGTGAACGGCCCGTTTTGGGATTCGAGGGCAGCCTCCAGGGCAGCGCAAAGTTGCCGGTCGGCAAACACACGATAGCCGCCAACCCCTGACCCGATCGGCGACAGATTCTGCCGCTGACAGGCGGCCCCCGGAAAACTCAGCTCTCCGCGCGCATCAAACATCCCATAGTGTCCGATAAACACTGCCGAAAATGAGGACGTCCGACAACAAGCTATCCGGCGACAACCGCCGTTTGCCGTGTAGTTTGCGCCCTGGAAACCCCGTTAAACGATAATAGGTCTCATTAGCTGTTGAAGTCGGGTGGCTTCAAAGTTTATGGGCGTGATTTGCGATTGATTCGCATCATGGTAACGGGGTGATACTTTTTGCGACTCTTCAAAACAGCGTTGATCGCATCTGCGTCGTGCGTCGCCACGCCGGTCTTTGCGCAGGACGTGGGGCCTGAGGAAGCTGCCCGCTCGGATGGCGAGATCATCGTCACCGGCCGGGCCCAGCGCCTCTACCGGGTGGGGCAGGCGACGGTCGGCAAGGTCGCCGAAGACCCGATGAACATCCCGCAGGCAGTCCAGGTGATTAACGCCGACCTCTTTGCGGATCAGGGCGCGCGCGATGCGACCGACATCTATCGCAATATCTCAGGCGTCAGCTTCTTCAGTTATGCGGGCGTCACATTCCGCGGCTTCCGTCAGGACCAGTCGTTCTACGACGGACAGCGCGGCAATCCCTTCATCGGCTTCTCGGTGCCGCAGCTGTTCAACATCGAGCGGGTCGAAGTCCTCAAGGGACCGGCAGGCCTGTTTTTCGGCCCCGGATCACCGGGTGGTATCATCAACTATGTCTCGAAGACGCCTTCGGATAAGGCCGGCCTGCGTGCGGTCATTACCGGCGGCACTTACGATCGCATCGGGCTGTCGGCCGAAGCGACCGGGCCTGTCGACAGCTCCGGCCTGATCACCTACCGGCTTGGCGGCTTCTATGAATCCATGGACCCTTATCGCGACAACACGCAGAACAAGTCGCGGATCGGTGACGCCGGGATCGCCATCAGGACCAATGAAGGCGGCAAGCTGACGCTGCAGGCAACGGTCTACGACAGCGAGCTTCAGGCCAACCGCCTGCGCGGCGTGCTGGTCGACGACAACGGCAATTTCCGGACCAGCGTGCGCTGGAACGCCAACGAGAAGACCGATTTCCTCAACTTGCGCTCGCAGGCCTATCAGGCGCGCTATGCGACGACGATCGGTGACCGGGTGACGTTCGATGCCGGTGCGCGCTATTTCAAGGCCACGGAAAAGCAGCAGTACCACGAGCCGCGAGGTCTCGATCCCGCCAATTCCGATCTTGTCCGCCGCGAGTTTCGCGACCAGATCCGTCCCGTCCATGGGCTGTCGTTCATGGCCAACCTGACGGCGCGGGTCGACGTTCTGGGCATGGAGCACAAGTTCCAGGCAGGCGCGGACTGGTACGATGAAAAGAGCGTGCTGCATTCGCGCATTCTGCGCAGCGGTGTAACTTCGCTCAGCCTCAGTAATCCGGTCTACGGTAGCGGAGCTGGTGATGCGGCGCGCGCGGCGCTGCTGCCCTTCACGACCACCGATACCCGGACAAAGCGCAAGGGCGCCTATCTGCAGGATCAGATCAGCGTGACGGGCGAACTGCTGCTGGTGGCCGGCGTGCGCTACGACAAGTTCGACGACGGTGTTACGACCAGTAGCGGTGGCACCGTCTCCGGGCGGTCCACCTATTCGGACAGCGACGTGACGTTGCGGGGCGGGGCGATCTTCAAACCGCGCCCGGACGTGTCGGTCTACGCCAGCTGGTCGCAGAGCTTCGAGCCGCAGGCGGCGGTAGACCAGAACAGTGACGCGGGCGGCCCGTTCTCGCCAGTCACCGGCAACCAGCTGGAGGGCGGCGTGAAGACGCAGCTGTTCGATGGACGTCTTCAGGCCAATGCCGCCGTCTATCGCATCGTGCGCAAGAACATCCTGCAGGTCGATCCCGCGCAGGAGCCGGTGAACGGTGTGGACCAGCTTGCACCTATAGGCGAAGTGACGAGCAAGGGCTTAGAGATCGACCTCACCACCGACATCACGCCGGACTGGGTGCTTCTGGTGAACTACGGCTACAACGATACGAAGATCACCGGCACCGCAGAGAGGCAGGCGATCACCAATGCCGTTGGCAACCGCTTCGCCAACGCTCCGAAGCACAAGGTGGGCTTCTGGACCCGCTACCAGTTGTCGTCGATTGGCACGGCGTTCGCATTTGGCGGCGAACATGTCTCGCGCCGCATCAGCCTTTCGGGTCAGACAGTGAAGCCCTACACGATCTTCGATGCCTCGATCACCAAGGGCCTCGGCTTTGCGGAGTTGCTGCTGCGCGTGGATAACATCTTCGACAAGGTCTATGCGGCATCGGGTTTCTCCGCGCAGAGTGGCCACTTCCCGGGCGAGCCGCGCACGTTCCTGGCTGAATTGCGCGTCAAGTTCTGATCGTGGCGAAGGCGCGGGGCAAGCAGGTGGGCGGCGAAAAGGGGCGCTCGCTCTGGTGGCGGGTCCACAGCTGGGCCGGGCTGAAGCTGGCGATCTTCATGACGTTCGTTCTGGCGACCGGCACGCTTGCCGTCTTCGCCCACGAGATCGATTGGCTGGTGACGCCAGCCATGCGCACATCGCCGCAGGACGGGCCGCGCGCCAGTTGGGGTGCGCTTGCGGCCGCGGCAACAAAGGCCGCGCCGCAAGGCCGGCTGCAGACGCTCTATGCGCCGATCGATCCCTGGTTCACCGCCGAAGCCTGGGTAGATATGGGGAAGGGTGCGCCTCGCCGCGTCTACATAGATCCCTGGAGCGGGGAAGTCACCGGCACGCATGGCTGGGCGAACGTCCACCGCTTCCTGCGACAGGCACATCGCCACCTGATGCTGCCCACGAAGATCGGCATTCCGCTGGTAAGTTCGCTGGCGCTCCTGCTGCTCGCCTCGCTGGTGACCGGCATCGTCACCTACAAGAAGTGGTGGCGCGGCTACTTTCGCCTGCCCCGAGGCGGCGATGCGCGGCGGCTGAGCGGCGACCTGCACCGGCTCGGCGGGCTATGGAGCCTCTGGTTCGTCGCCCTCATCGCGCTGACGGGCATGTGGTATCTGGTGGAGACACTTGGCGGCAACGCAGCGGTGCCGAAGCTGGTGAAAGTCGAAACGGTAGTTCCCGCGCCGACCGGCGACGCCCTTGACCGGCTCGTCGCGGCGGCGCGGCGCTTGCGCCCGGAATTGAACATTCGCGAAATCCGCTTCACTGAGGACAACGGCGTGGTATTGCTGGGGCAGGATCGCGCTTGGCTGGTGCGCGACCGCGCCAACGGCCTGGCGATCGATCCGGCGGACGGCCAAGTGCTGACCACGCTCGACGGCGTGGACCTCGACATTCACCAGCGGATTTCGGAAATGGCCGATCCGCTGCACTTCGGCACGTTCGGCGGGCTCGCCACCAAGGTCATCTGGTTCCTGTTCGGTACTATACTGACGGGAATGGCGGTGACCGGCGTGATCATCTACGCCAAGCGCCTCGAGAAAGCCGAGCGACATCAGCGGACGGCAGGCCGGATCGCCTGGGCGGGGATGGGCGCATGGGGCTATGTCGGGACCGCGCTGGTGATCTTGGCCCTCGTGCTGACGCCGGGTGCGATCGGCGGGGCAAGTTGAGCCCTTCAGGATCAGATACTCATTCGACGTTTCTGAAGGCAACAGCCAATGCTGACCGATGACGGCGACAGGGGCTCCTTTCCCTAATCCCACTTGCCGCAATCTACCAATGCGCGGAAAATCAGGGATTTTCCGCCATGCTCATTGGCTACTTGCGTGTATCTTCCACCGACGACCGGCAATCGATGGCCCGCGTCGGCGTCCATGCGCGGATGCCACATTACCGATATCGCGATGCCGGTGGTGGCAACGGGCAACTCGAACATGGCGATGCCCTCGATCCCTGGAGCGGAACCAGCCTTGTCGCCGGTAACGCAAGAGCGCGGTACCAGCGCGACCAGGTCCGACCTGGTCGCGATCCGGAGCGCGTCCGAAAAGGCGGGAACGACGACGACCACATCCCGGATCAATCCGAGCGCTGCCAATGCGGCGTCGACCGGCCCTGTGAAGGTGCCGCGACGTGATGACGCCACATGCCTGCAGGCGGCGTATTGCTCGGGCGTGATCGGAACCGCGAGCAGCGGATGCCCGGCGCGGACCGCTCCGACAAAATCGTCGCGGAAGAGAGTTTGGGTGCGGATCTCGGGCGCGGACCTACCAAGCACGCCGATCTCGAGATCGATCAGCCCCTCTCGCAGCGGGCCTGCGTCCTTTTGTGGCTTGGACCGGCCGGTGTCTGATTATTTCCGGCAGAATGTATCGGTGACCCCAAGCGGCATGTGGAGCCAGCGTTATCTGCGTTGGGCGCTCGAGGTGCTTGGCCCGGAGCGCATCATGTTCTCGAGCGATTATCCGTACCGTTTCATGCCCACAGACGGTGCGCGTCATTTCCTTGAAAATGCAGACCTGCCCGATTCGGACCGGATGGCCATCGCGCATGGCAATTGAGAACGGATGGCCTCTGGCATCCGGAGGGCATGATGTCTGGCGATGTCGGCTCAAGCGATCGAGCACGCTAGGTCCGCAGCTGCCATCGGCTACCGCCAATTCACGACCTTCAGTGGCCTTGCTGTGGACGACCGTCTGTGCCGAAAGCTGTCACAAGGTGACGGAGCTTGTCGGGATTACGGACTATATAGATCGCCGCGATGCGACCATCGCGCACGTCGAGCGCAGTCGTCTGAAGCACGTCGCCTCGATCGAAGCTGACATAGCCTGGCAAGCCATTGATCGTCGCGGTGCGTAAAAGCGTCGGCACCGACCGGTGCTTCCGTCGTAGCCCGGCGAACAAGCGAAGCGCTCGCTCAATCCCGCGCACCACATTGCGGAAGGCAATCACCTTACCACCGCCATCGGAATGTATCTCGACATCCCGTGCCAGCAGCGCAGACAGTGCTGCAGCGTCACCATCGCGGGCGGCCGCGAAGAAGGCGCGAGCGATCCGATCGGCCTCAGTTGCCTCCAAGGCGAAACGGGGTCGCGCGTGTTGCAGGTGGCGGCGTGCGCGTGAGGCAAGCTGCCGGACAGCGGCGGGCTCGCGTCCCAAAGTTGTCGCGACATCGGTGAGCGCCATGTCGAACACGTCGTGGAGCAGGAAGGCGGCACGCTCCAGAGGGGACAGGCGCTCCATGGCAAGCATCAGTGTGAGCGTTACGTCATCGGCGATCGTCTCCTCGTCTTCAGTCGTGCCCATCAGCGGTTCCGGTAGCCAAGCCCCGACATAGGTCTCGCGGCGTACGCGGGCAGACTTTAGCTGATCGAGGCATAACCGGGTCACGATGCGGGTCAGATAGGCTGCCGGCGTGTCGACGCTCTGCGTCGTTGCCGCCCAACGCAGCCACGCGTCCTGCAAGATATCTTCCGCCTCGCTGAGTGAACCAAGCATCCGATAGCCAAGACGCAACAGCCTTGGCCGCTCAGCTTCAAAATCGGCGAGACGTTCATCACTGTGCAGCAAGAGTGTCCCCCATCAACAATGCTTGGTTATCGCGCGCGGCATCGCGCCAGGCCCAGAGGGCAAGTGCGGTCGTCAATATAGCGGGTAAGGTCACCGCAGGAAAATCCTGGGCCAATGCACTTGGTCCACAGATGCCTACCGCCACTTCCCAGAAATGGAACAGCGCATGACCAGCAAGCCAGAGGGCGGCGGCAGACCACAGCGAGACGCGGGCAACCGGCCGGACGACACCTGCGAGCATCGCGATCGCAACGAGCAAGAAGATCAGGCCTATGTCGCGCACGAAATGCTGGTTGAACGGACCGGTGGTGGTGACGCCGGGCACGGCGAAATACCAGTCCGCTGGTGAGATCAGCATAAAGGCGCCGTTTGCAGTGGACGCGAGACCGACGACGGCGGCCAGTGCCAGCGGAAGGTGCCGGCTCATACTGCGCTTTCCTGCGTTTGGGCGGCAAGCCACTCATCGAAGCGCGTGGGCGCGATCCGTGAATTTTCGTCGGGGACAAGTGAGCGGTCGTCGGCGGGCGCGCCGAAATAGTCATGTTCGGCGGTGACGCTGATCTGGCGCGGATCGTCACGGGCGCCAAGCCAACTGGCGGTGAACTCGGCCAGCGGCGCGCGCTCAGGTCCTGCCACTTCGATGATGCCACCGGCCGGGGCAGCTTTGGCAATCTCGGCAAGCAGGGCCGAGACATCGGCTGCGGCGACCGGCTGTAGCGCGATGCCCGGCAGGTACACAGTATCGTCCCGTGTGTGGCCATCCGCGATGGTGGATAGGAACTCAAAGAACTGGGTGGCGCGGATAATCGTGTAGGGTGTGCCGCCAGCGGAGATCAGTTGCTCCTGTGCCAGCTTCGCGCGAAAATAGCCCGACGCCTGAAGGCGATCGGTCCCCACCACCGAAAGCGCGATGACGTGACGCACTTCTGCGTCACGTGCTGCTTTGAGCAGATTGGTTGTCGTGCCACGGAAGAAAGCGAGAGCGGCCGCGTCCTCGAACGAGGGGGCATTGCTGACATCTACCACGACGGCGGCATCTGTCAGTGCTTGTGCGAGGCCGGCGCCGGTCAGCGCGTCGATGCCAGTACTGGGTGAAGCGGCGACGACTTCATGACCCTCGGCCCTCAGCAGTCCGACGAGGGGGCGACCGATCAGTCCGGTACCCCCGATGACAACGATCTTCATGTCCATGTCTCCAATGCAGGTGTCTGCCTGCATGACGAGATGGCCGCCTCCGGTGTGACATGAAACGACGGCGGGAACGAAAAATATCTGCGCCATAATGTCACGATGCACCGGCGTGCCTCGTCAAGTCAGCGAGCGCCGGGCTCGGCGCCGATTACGAGGAAAGCAGCATGACCGAGATAAAGCGTTTGAACTGGTCGGAAATCGCGCCCGAGGGCGCCAAGGCGTTGTTCGGTATTCATCATTATGTGACCAGGAGGACGGATCTTCCTGAAGAGCTGATCCATCTGGTGTTTCTACGAGTGTCGCAAATCAACGGCTGCGCCCATTGCATCGATATGCATACGCGCGATCTGCTCAAGACAATGGCGATCGACAAGGTTGCCCTCGTCCCCGTCTGGGCGGAGGTGCCGCACCTGTTTTCTGACCAGTATCGAGCAGCGTTGGCTTGGGCGGAGGAAGTGACCAATGTCAGCACGACCCATGCTTCGAACCAAGCCTATGCCGCCGCTGCCGCCGTCTTTGCTGAAAAGGACTTGGTCGATCTCACGCTAGTGATCGCGGCAATGAACGCATTCAATCGCCTCGGCGCGCCCTTCCGCCTGCCGGTCGCCGCGAAGCCATAGGCTCACGAAAGGGGGAGCAACCTTTGCTTCCCCCTTCGACGGCACGCGACCAAACCTCGTCCTTCCCGCATTACATCTTGATCGTCCGCTTGCCGCGGAACCAGCCGTCAGGCTGACCGTGTATGGAGAATCCGCGAAGTCCGAGGTGTGGTCGGTCGCTTTTGACCGGGCCGCGAGCAGATTTCACGTGCCGCGGGAATAAAGACCTTTCATCTCCAGTCTCTCCTTCAAATGCTCTTGAAGGATATTGTGCATGGAGACTGATGAAACGCTGCTTGGAAGGCGCCAGGCCTTGAAATGTCTGGGATGGGCCGGGACCGGCGCGCTCTATGCGCTGAATGGTGGGATCGCCACATCGCTCACGCTCGATCAAGCCGTCGCGGGTATTCCCCCGGGGCAAAGGCAGGCAGCGACAATCGCGACCTTCACGTTCCTTCAGATCAGCGATACCCATGTCGGCTTTGCGAAGGCCGCCAATCCCGATCCGGTGGCGACACTGCGCGAAACGGTGGCGAAAATCCGGGCGCTGCCTGTTCAGCCAGATTTCCTGGTGCACACTGGTGATATCAGTCACCTCGCGAAGACCGAAGCGTCGGCCGGGGAAGACCACGGTGGCGGCGAGATCGCGCGTGCTGGCAGCGGGATTGGCCCGCCGCGCGTCGAGCAGGCGCAGCAACAGGTCGAGGCGATAGCGCTGGTAGGAGCTGGGCTGGTCGATTGCCGCGCGCGGCGCAAGGCGGGTGGCGTTGAGCAGGCCATGCAGGCGTTCCAGTGCGCAACGCCGTAGCCGCCAATGGCGATCGGGCGTGGCAATGCAGGCCAGTTGCGCCGCGTCATGGCTTTCCGGCAGGAGCAAGCGCAACCAGGCATTGCCGGCGCGCACGGCCACATGCTGGCCCGAACCGGTCGGTGCTGGCGATGCTGCGTCAAGGCTGGCGCCGAGCGCTGCGCGCGACAGGCTGGGCAAGCCGGCCGGTGCCGCGACCAGGACCAGCGTGGCGGGATGGCATGCCGGCAGCCAGAGGGCCGGCATGGTCGGAACGGCAGCCTCGGGATAGACTGGAAAACGCCAGGCCCCATGCCCGGGCCTGCTCCTTTCTGCGCGCGAGAGTCTGGCGCTGCATGCCGCGCCAGGCCGCGCGATAGGCTTCGTTCCGGCGCAGGAATTCCTGGGCATAGCCGGCAAAGTCTCGGGCTGGTTCGGACACGACCATCGTGGCGCTCCTCGTCTTGGAGGCGCGAGCATCGGCGTGGCCACCGATGGGTGCTATTCCCCGGGCGAGGAGGGGGGCTTCCCAGTGCTTGGTATAGACAGGGCAAGCCCAACCGATGTTGCAGCTTGGCGAAAAGACAAGCCGTTCGATTTGCACGGCAAAACCGCTGGGCATGGGTATCGCCTGGGCGCGTCGGCTTGCGGTATAATCGATGACCGGCCGGGTGGTCGGCGCGCATGTCCAGGCGTGATGCTAAAGGTGCCGACAAGGCGTCCCAAGCACGCTCTATCCACCGCCCGGCCTGTTCACCCCATTCTGGCGCGGGGTGGCACCGGCGAGCCGGAGCGGGTGCCTTGCTTGCGCGGCGTATTGACGTTTAATTGATCGACCGACGCCTCCGGCCGGGAGGACGCTGGGCCCATGCCACCCAGCAGGCTCCCGCATCGACAAGAACCGCGCGCGGGTTCGCGCCTCCGTGCAACCTGGTTCCGGAATGAGGCGCGATGCGGAGGGCAGCGAGCCACAGCAGAGAGCCGTCGCGGCAGGCCGCAACGCTGGCATGGTTCAGCCGCTTTCCGACGCCAGGTCGATCCAGGGCATTCATGCCCTACGCGATCTTACTGACTGGAGACCATAAGGGCATCCAGCGTTGCCGGAGTGATTGTCCCCGTGACCTCAAGGCCCCGCTTGCCCTGGAACGCCCGCAGCGCTGCGCGCAGTTCGGGGGTCACGACGCCGTCGATCGGCCCTTTGTAGAAATCCTGGGCGAGCAGGGCCAGTTCCACTCTCCTGACGATCGCGGCGAAGCGCCGTGTCCGACCCGACAGCGGGGCCAGGCCATCCCCGGCTGGCGGCGATGCTCGCTCGAATGGCGTAAACAGTGGCTGGGGTGCTGTCTGGCTCGGTAGGGGCGATGGTGGCGTCCGCGGCAAGCGCGGTATCACTGGGGGATCGTAGCTGTAGCTGCCGCCATCGTAACCACCCGTGCTCGAGCGGTGGCTGGTGTGGCTGTAATGGCCACCACCGCCGCTGCCGGAACTGTGGCTGGAATGGCTGCTGTGGCTGCGATGGCTCGCCAGCGTGAACAGATGGTCCTGGCTGTACAGGCGCGCGAGGCTGCCGGCATCGGGATCGGCGGGCGGTGGCGCCAACCCCGCTTCCTTGTCAGCAGCGCGTGCTGGATCGTGCGCGCCGAGCCCGGCGGCGAGGAGGCTTGGGATGAGAAAGCGCCGGCGTTTCATAATGGCTGCACCATTTGGCTGGCCTGGTCATCGGGATGCCATGCGAAAAAACCACCGCACTGCGCCTGCTCCCGGCAGGGCGCGCAACGGTTGGGAAATTTGCGTTTCCAGTCGGATATCGACGCCCGGGCCAGGGAACGATAGGCTGCCGGGACGGTGCATCTTGGAAAATTGAACAACTGGGCCCGCACGCCGTGCAAGATTGCATAATCGATCGCCTCTGCCAGAGGTGCGAAGGCTGCGCGATGGTCTGCAAACAGGTTGTCCCAGCGTCCCTTTGCAAAGCCAACGTGCTCCAATTGCATCAGTGACCAAGCTTCGACAAACTGCAGGCGGACTGCCACGAAACGGGCCAGTTCCGGCAGCGCCGCCAGATTGTCCTTCACCACAACGGTGCGCAGTTCGACACGCGCCCCGGCCACCAGCAAAGCGGCAAGGCCTTTCTGCAGGGCAGTAAAAGCCCCGTCCTTGACGACGATTGCATCGTGCAGGCCTGCTGTCGCCGCATAGATCGGAATCCCCCAGCTCACCCTGCGGAACGCCGGTGCCGCCAGGCGCGGAATGTCCTGTTCCGTGAAGTGCTGTGCATTGCTGAGAATGTGGAACGAAAGGTCGGGCCGCACGCCGAGCACCCGCTCCACCATCGCCAGGAGTTCCTCCTTGAACAGGGTCGGTTCCCCGCCCGATATACCGATCAGCAAATCAGGCGCGGCCAGCAGGCATGCTTCCTCGAGCAGCGCAAAGCGATCGACGTGGGTTTTCTTGGGTGGTTGGGAGCACATCACGCAAAGTTGATCGCAGCGCTCCGTGACCACCAGCGTGTTGTGCTGCGATCCCGCGCGCAACAGGCGTTCAACCCATTGCCGCTGTGGGTCGACCAGCACGACATCGCCATCGAGCATCGCCGCACAGACGCCATCGATGGCCAAGAGCCCGTTGGCACTTGAGAATGCCACCCCTTCGTCGTCCTCGGTCACCAATCGCGCTGCGCCCGGACCCGGCGCTACATCTCTGGCCGTGCTCAATCGGACGACGTAGGGCGCTGTCGCTTCGGCCCGGCCGCGCAGGCGGAGCGGGATCATGCGAGATAATCCAGTGTTGGGGCCATTGCCCCGGGCAGGCGGAGCCAGCGCGCCAGGGAGTAGCGGACGGCTTCGTCCTCGTCATAGAGCAGCTGGAATACGAAGCCGAAGAGATGCATATGCCGCCGGCAGAATGCCGTGTCATGCCGCGGCAGGTCGATGCGGCCATAGCGCGCGATGTCATCGACGAGGTCTCTGCCGCAGAATGGCTGAAACGCGCACCTCTGGCAGGCAGGATCGTCCGAATTGCTGGAGTGCTGGTTGAGGACGTCGCGTGCGGGGCTGTCCCAGCCGCCTGCGACCGTACCAATCGCCAAGTCGATCACACCGGCACGTGCCAACATGCGCGCCTCGTCAGTGGGATAGACCACTCCATCGTGATCGATCACGATGTAATCGATCCCCAGCGGGTTGGGGCTGCGCAGATCCACGTGGCGTTCCGTACCCGGCCGGAAAATGCGCCGGAGGGCAATACTCAGATAGGCTTCTTCAAGCACACGACTGCGGTCCTGCCAGTTGCGTGCAATCAAGCGGCGCACGAAACGCTCGTAATAGGCGCGCCAGTCGTCGTCCTGCTCGCGGACAGCGCGATGCCGCTTTCGGGCAAATCCCTGGAAATTGATCGGCCGCAGGAAAATGCTCTCGAAGCCATGCCGGGCATGGCTTTCGATCAGGGCATCGATATCCGGCAGTGCCGCCGGATCGATTGTTGGCAGGGCAGCGATCTTTTTCGGCCCATAGCGCGCTACGACCGCTGCAAGATTGCCAAAGAACCGGACGGTCGCTGCCGCTGACCCGGTCCGGTTGCGGGCGTGCACATCCGGACCTCCGTCAAGGGACGTGCTGATGAACACATCGGGGTGGTCAAGCAGCGCGATGATCTCGTCATCCAGGCGCTGAAGATTGGTACAGATTACGAACTCGCGCTGCTCGAACCGGGCGCAGCGCGCGATGACGCGTCGCAGCAGGTCTGGCCTCAGGGTCGGTTCGCCGCCCTGGAATTCGATCTTGATCTGCGGTGTCGCAAGCATATCGAGCAGCCGCAATACGGCCTCAACGGTGTCTTCGCTCCAGTCATACCCCGGCTGCGTTGCTGCGACACGCGACACCTGGCAATAGCTGCACGACAGATCGCACCGCAGTGTCGGGACCAGAATCAGATAGTCCAGCTGTGGGGAGACCACGGCTCGCCGTGCCTCGGCGTAGCCGCGGGCGAGATGCCCTAGCGTGTCACCCGGCTCCAGGACATGCCCTTGCAGCTGGAGAAAGTCGCGGTCAGTTTCCAGCAATGCGCTGCTGTCGATCCTCTTGCGGGCCGCTTGCGATGCCAGAAAGAAACGACCGGCAGCGTTAACGAACAACTCCTGGCCGGCGGGAAGCGGATGCCGACGCAGAGCCATCATGCGATGAATCCGGTGATTGTCTCGGCAACTGTGATCAATGCATAGACGCGGCTGTCAACTTGACAGAGGCGTTTGCGAGTCGACTGCCAAGAGGAAAGCACAGGTTAGATCCTCTACGCCATGGCGCCAGATGACGATAAGCAAGTTCGCGCCAGGTTTTGGCGGATTTCAGGTCATTATGCGGCAGCAATCCACTTTCGGCAACACGAAGGCCCAATCGGCTGGCGATTTTATTCGGGAGCTGGTCGCGCCTTTTTGTGTGTTGCATCGCGGTGGCTGGCACAGTAGCGATTTCAACGCTGCAACAGGCTTTGCCCGCCTAGCCGCACGACAAAGGGAGCACGCCTTGCCCACCAGCCGCGGTGCGGGTCGCCCGCCACCGAGCAAGTCCGATAACGGCGCGCTGGTCGTCGGCCTTGTCGTGCTGTGTTTGCTCGCCTGGGCGATCGGCCAATGCTCGGGAAGCGCCAGCGAACCCAGAGAGGCGGGAAGTGAGGCTGCTGCCGAGGCGATTGCCAGCGGCGTGGCATCGCAAGTCCCGCAACCGGTCCTTGCGGTTGATCGAGCCAGCGTGAAGCTGGCGATCAAGCGCTTGGCACTGGCAGCCCGATCCGAGGGCGTCTCTGGCGAGATGATCTACAGCCAGAATTGCTATGATGCTCTGACCAGGCAGTTTTCCTGGGCCAAGCTGGATGCCTGCGGCGCTTTTGACCACGCGGCGGTGCAGGCTTTCGGCGATGCGGCGGTGGTCGCATCGGGCCCGGAAGCCGACTGGTTCGAAAGCGAGGCATTGGCCGGGCGCTACCTCAAGGCCGCGATTGCTGCGGGCGAGGATCCCGGCAAGGCGGACGTCCGGCTCAGCGACCTGCAAGCCATGGTGCGTTCGTACGCGGTGGTGGCGCCACAGGCGACGGCGCCAGTCGCCCAAGCCTCTGCGCAGGACACAGATACACGCGAGTAAAATCGTGCCAGGCCACAATCGGCTTCGTCCAGGCAGATGTCCACCGAGCATGGTGTAGCATCCTGATGGGTAGGAACTGGAAGCCTTGCGGTCGCTCGACGCTCGAAGGCGATCCGACCAATATCCCGGCACGGCAGACTTGAATCGTCATAGTCGGATAGGAGCGATACTGGGGCATGCACTGTGCGCGAGCAGTGTTTACGCAGCCGTGACACGACTGCAGAGGTTTACAGGGTGGTGCGCGCTCATCGCCGCCGGATTGCGCTGGATGCTCGATGGAACACGATGCTGCCTGCGAGAACCTCGGCAGTGCCTGCCCCATGGCAAAAGTCTACCGCGATGGACGATATCGGCGCGGGGCATTGCCGCAAGCCATACAGGTTCACTGCCAACGGCGGGCAAGACCAATGTTGACCAGGTAAGCGCCGGCGTCGCGACCGTCGACGACAACACGGGCTAGGAGGCGCCCATATCTGTCGCGACCCACCGGAACGATCCGCGTGGTTCCTTGCGAAAGCAGCGCGGCCAGTGCGTCCCGCGAACGGATGCCAAGCGTGCCATCGCACCATGCCGGATTGCGGCTGCCTGCAAGACGTCGGCGCGAAGCTTGGCTGCAACGTTCTGAGCCGTTCAGTTCCGGGGCATCGATATTGACGATCCGAACCCGTTCCACACCGCACCGGATCGTGTCACCGTCATGAACGCTCGGATGCGGACAGGAGGCAAGCGCTGCAACGGCGGCGAGGGCAAGGATACTCGGCATATACTGAATTTGCAGCAGATCCATGCGCACTGCCAGCGTTGATAGGACCAAATGCGCTCGAATCCGGTTGGGGCATTGGAGCGTTGGATATGGTCTTTACGGTTGTTGACCATTCCAGGCTCGCGATCTTGCCAAAATGGCGGTATTAATTGCAGGGGGGGTGCCAACGAGGAGTGTCTTCATGCGCAAGCTTGCAATCGCTTTGACCGCAGCCATGGCCATGGCTGCAACGCCGATTGTCGTCGACGCGGCACCATGCAAGGATGCCAAAGGCCGCTTCATCAAGTGTCCGGCGGCCAAACCGGCACCCAAGAAGCCATGCAAGGACGCCAAGGGCAAATTCATCAAGTGCTCGCGCTGAGGTGAAGCATTTCCCGGCGCGCTGGTCGCGCCGGGAGCGGCCAGTCTATCACTTGAGCCATCCATGCTCGTTGACTGGCATGCGCTGCCGGCGACCGGCTGACTGAAAATAACCGAATTATAAAGTGGTTATGCGGAGTTGGGGCTCGCATCCTCGCCGGGCGACACAAGGAGTCGCACCAACCGGAAAGGACTGAACCATGAAAGACCGTGACCAGACCGACACCGCCCTGATCGACCTCGGCGATGTCGCCACCGTGACCCGCGGCCAAGCGGTGGCTCGGCAGGATGCCAGCATCGGCCAGCAGAGCTTCGCGCTCGGCATCGTCGAAGACTGATCGTCCCACTTTGGGCGCGGGCCGGAACCTGACCGGCTCGCGCCCTCGCGCCTGGAGGATCGTGCAATGGCACCATCGCCCTTGCGGCCGGGCCTGCACTTCTGCCTTGTTGGCGACGACCCCATATTTCTCGATCTGGTCAGCGGACGCTATTTTCGCCTTCCCGACCACCAGGCCCGGGCATTCTGCGCGCTTGTCGCGTCAGGAATGGTCGATCGCATCGCGTTGCAGGCCGCTGGCCTTGGCGATCTGGCTGGCGGCGCTGATAAGCCGCTGGCGTTGGAACCCTGCCGCTGGGCCTTGCCCGACCAGGCCTGTGCCGCCTTGAACCACGGCGGGTTGCCGTTGGCAGAGACCGCAAGGGCGTTGCGCCAGCAACGGAGCTACGAGCGGGCTCTGGCGCGCCGCGGTCTCGCTCCGCTCTGCGAGGAACTCGCGGTCTTGACGGCCAAGGCTATGTCGCGGCCCATCGGCATCGATGATGCTGCCGGGCGGCTGGTCCGCGCATTTCAGTTTGCCTGTTTTTTGCGGACGGCGGCCGATCGCTGCCTGCCGCGTTCCTTCGCGCTGGTCGACCTGCTCGCCCGGCGCGGCTGGCGCGCCCATGCCGTGCTGGGTGTCCGGCAGGGCCCTTTTGCAGCCCATTGCTGGGTTCAGGCCGGAGGCATGGTGCTCAACGACACGCCCGAGGCCGTGGCATGCTTCACCCCGATCCTGGCGCTGTGAAGCCTCTCGCAGCAGCACTGGCCTTGCCGCTGCACGGCGGGCTTGGCGAGGGGCTTGTCCCGCTGCGCCAGTTGCGCGACCTGCGCGCGGCACGCAGCGGCCTATGGCTGGGGGAGGGCTGGCCGGTCCGTTCGCTGGGGGCTTGGGGCTGGTTGGTGGGTTGCAGTTTCGATCGGGACGGCAACGTCGTGGCGGATCCATTGGCCGGCGCTCCGCCCCTGGCTGACCGATCGGCCGTGGCGCACTGGTTGGTGCGCCACACCTGGGGCGCCTGGTTCGCTGTCCTGGTCGATCCGCGTAATGGCGCGGCGGCGATCCTGCGCGATCCTTCCGGCCTGCTTCCGCTTTATCGGCGCATCGACGCTGGTCGCTGTCTGCTGGCGACGGCCCCGGCATTGTTCGCGCAGGCGGGCATGGCGATGAGTGTCTCCTGGCCCCACGTGCGGCAGTTCCTGCAGGATCCCGAGCGCCGGCAGCGCGCGACATGTTTGGCTGGTGTGGACGAGCTGGCGCCCGGCGTGCTCCACCCCCTCGAGCAGGGAGCGCATCAGATGGCAATCTGGCAACCGGCGCTCCATGTGCCGGCATCGGGCGACATCACGCTGGCGGTCGCAGCGCAGCGTGTGCGGGAATGTGCGCGCATGGTCATGCGCGCCTGGTCGGGACGTTTCGGGCAGGTGGTTGTCGCAGCCTCTGGCGGCGTCGATTCCTCGCTGGTCTGCGCGGCCCTGGCCGTCGAAGGGCGGCCGTTCTCCTGCGCCACCGTCTCCACCCGCGATCCCAGCGGCGACGAAACCGCCTATGTCGCCCGTCTTGCGGCGCAGTTGGACGTCTCTTGGCGTTCGGCGCACTACGAACTCGACGCGATCGATCCGGGTGCGGCTAGCTTTGCGCGAAGCGCGCGGCCCGTGGGCAAGATGTTCGTCGGCGAGTTGCGGCGTCAGCTCGGGGAAGCCTGTGCCGAAATCGGCGCGGCCCGCGTGTTCGACGGCAATGGCGGCGACAATGTGTTCTGTTATCTCCACTCGGCGGTGCCGTTTCTCGATGCGTGGCGCGCGCTGGGGCCGTCGCCCCAGTGGGCAGCGGTGTTTGTCGACCTGTGCCGACTGACCGGCGCCGACGCCCCGACCCTGGTGCGCGCCATCCTGCGGCAATGGGGGCGGCGCCAGCGCTCAGCAAGACGCGCACCGAACCTTGCTCTTCTGGCTGGCCCGAGCGACACTGCGCTCTCATTGCCGCTGACAGATTGGGACGCGCAGGTGCCGATGACGGCGACCGGGGCGCGGGCGCACTTGCGCTTGATCCAGGCCGCCCAGCATCACGTCCATGGCCTGGACGATCCCTTGCGCTTTTCGCCTTTGTTCAGTCAGCCGCTCGTCGAGACCTGCCTCGCCATT
>Ga0070669_100001063_pt1 | contig 20095 bp, 10 predicted proteins | sample KBSS53metaG_FD_64680 | JGI IMG/M metagenome (GOLD analysis project Ga0070669, IMG submission 64680) | Switchgrass rhizosphere microbial communities from Kellogg Biological Station, Michigan, USA - KBS S5-3 metaG | ecosystem: Host-associated > Plants > Roots > Rhizosphere > Soil ... | reverse complement strand
CGAATCCGGGGGCGACCTGGTTTCGACGTAGGCATTGAAGCAGCGCAGGGCATGCCGAGGACCAGATCACCTCGTAAATCCATTCTGGAAACACTACAAACGCCAACGACGAGCGTTTCGCTCTAGCCGCCTAACACCGGCTGGACGCTGCACTAGCTTGCTGATGGGCTAGGCCGGGAAGGACGGGGCAACCCGTAACGAACGGTGCAGCGTCATTCACATCAGCCTCTCTGCCGGGTGTGGTCGCTTCGCCCGGCGGATCCGTCGAAGCGGCTAGCCGAGCGTCAGCCTGCCGGTTGGCGGGCGTAAGGCGAAGGCATTAAAGAACCAGGCTAAGCATGTAGTCCTGACTGTGGATGGTCTACGGACGCGGGTTCGATTCCCGCCGCCTCCACCAAATACCCCAGCAACCTCGCGAAAGCGGGCCCCATCGGGCCCCGCTTTCATAGTGCGCGCTCTCCTTTTCCAAGTGCTTCCATTTCTTCGGATAGGTTGCGCGAAGGTGTTCAAGCAGCGAGGCGACAGCTGCAATTGCTCGTCGCGATCAAACTCTGAGTCAAAGAGGCTCGCGATATCTGTCTGCAAGGCGGTTGCTTTCATTTCAAGATGTCACCCCAGGCTAACGGAATGTCCGGCGTTGGGTCGAAAGCGGACGTTACTTGCCGGGCGGTCGACGGTATCTCAGATACCACCGCGAAATCGCGTTCAAGGGTGCGTAGCCCGCAGCCTCATTTCAGGGCCCATACCCGTCGAACCAAACTGATGCGTGCGCTGCTTTGGTGGAGCGCCGCGCTACCGATTACGTGGCCTAACTCCTTGAGAAACTACTGTGTTAATCGAGCCCCTGCAATTTCCGCGAACGGGTCGATCATGGCCTTAGTGCGCACCCGGATCGTGGGTGCGAACTCGTCGCGGGCGACTACCGAGAGCCGGGGAAATTCCGTGGATATAAGCCCGTATACCGACCGACGAATGGAAGCGCTCGTTAGGATAACCAGTCCGCTTCCGGCGCGGCGCGCGGCACGCAGCTCTTGCGCAAGCATGCTGTGCAGACGCCGCTTGTCCTCCGCCGTAGGCGGCTGAGCGGAAACGTGTAGGCGGTTTTCAGTCGCTTCGCCTATCTCGATCATGAGTGCCGGGTTTAAGTGATCCTCGGCGAGCTGCCAGCGTAGCGCGGCGCGGACGTGCGCCGCTAGATGGCTGATCAAATCGTCGGGGGCGCTTGGGCTATAGGACGCAAAGCCGTCCAACGGGTCGATTACGCAATCGTCGACGGATCCGACTGCGACAACTCCCTCGTACTGGACGAGCGCCTCTAAAACATCGCGGAGGTTGCGAATTGACACGCCTTCCTCAGCGAGCAAGCGCAGCACTGCCTGTATCTGCGCCATATGGAAACGCTCCATCGTGTTAAAGACCGACATGGGAAAGGCATCATTCAGGCGCTTGAACAGGTGCTCCACTTGGGGCATGGTGATGAATACAGCCGCCTGCCGGCGCAGGTCGCTCTCAACGACGAGCATCACGTACTTTGGCCAATTCCAAACTGTCAGTCCGGCACTTTCGCAAAGAGAAGCATGCTCCTCGGCCACGACTGAGTGCATCCGCCCCGTTGAGGGGTTTAGGCGCTCCTTCCCGACTATGTTCAGGAGTTGGAGTTGGTTTGGGGGATCGTTGACTAGGATTTCACCGGTACCCAAACCACGGTAAACCGGACCGGCAATTGAGCCGATGCATACCCGAAACTGATCATCGTCCAAGTCTTCGCTGAACACCGCCCGTGCGCGCGGGAATTTCACGCCAGTCTGATTGAACAGTGTCTCGCGAAGCGCATCGACCATTCCCTCCCAATCAGTTAAGGCGTCCATCTGGGCCCGGCCGAACTCCACGATCACTTCGCGCGGAAAACGATGTGCGAGAAGCCATTCGAAAGCGTAGTCGGGACGGAAGTTGGAATCGCGCGCGCTGGCCCACCGCCTAAGGGCTTCAATGCACATTGGAATGGAGTGGCCGTAACGGAGACCGTAATCAAGGAGCGCGTTAAGCTGGGCGCCGCTGGGCGCCTCGAAGCCTGAGCTAAGCGACCCCTCGTATTGCTCAGTCAGCTTCTCAATGATCTTCGGGGTTACTAACAAAGAGCGGTTCCAGTACATCACCTCGAAGACTTGTTCCGCCAGATCAGCTGGCGGCGCGTCCCACGAGTCGTTCCTCGCCCAGTCCAAGCGGCATGCCTGGCCATCGATGTGGAGCGAAAACGGCGGAGCGGGTTCAACCTGAAGATTCCAGCGCCATGCAAATTGGATGCGAATAAGTGCGGGAAGGCCAAGGTCCACCACCAATCGCGAAGCCCGCCGCTGCAGTCGGGTCTCGAACGCATCCTGCCACCTCGGCGTACCGTCGTGTCTATAACTGCCATCGATGGCTATCTCAACCGGGATCGCAATGCTGTTTTCGTGACCGTTGTTCATGCCGATTTTCGGTTTTCAGGTACCGAGCGCGACGAAGGGATCTCAATAGTGCCGGCGAGCTTGCTCATATACCCGGAATTGAGCTCGCGCCGCGACAACACTGGGACGTGAGGGAAGTCGCGCGCAATCAACGCTCTTGCAAATGCGCGGTAGCGTTGACGCGCAACAACCAGCGCGGTGCGTGGCTTGTCTGCGATAGCAGAACGAACAGCCTGCAAGAGCGCGTCGCGCTCCCTTCGCCCGACGACCGCGGGACGTTGCGTATAGCGGTCGAACACGGCTTCGAACGTTCCACCAAGCATCCAGAGCGCATGCGCACCATCATTGCCCCACAAGGCTGTTCGCTGTGCATCTAGTTGCCTTAGATCTTCGGCGATGTCCTCGATAGCCGCACCGCGCGCGAGAAGCTCGGAATAACGCTCGTATATTTTCCGAAAGCCGGTCAAGGGAACCCGGTCGGCCACGAGCGCGCGAATCACTCTCGTCAGCGGGTCCATGTGCCGCCCCGCTTCCATCGTGACGATCTTGTTGGATTCGCCGGGTTTCACCAGCTCATTTCTTTCTAGTAGATTTTGCACTTCTTGATGGGCGACTACCTCGACCAAATTAGCGATCAACGTATGCTCAAGGTGGTACATCAAGAAATCGAGCGGCGCTAGTAGCTCTACCCCAGCTGCCTTTGCGGCCGGCACATCGGCCGGCTCTACCCAACGCCAATCCTGCATGAGGCTATTTTGTACAGGCGACGTATGCACATTCGGGAGTGCGACGGAAGCCGTGCCCACCAGTGCCATCGCGTCCATGCGCAACTCACCGCTATCTCTCATCGTCTCGTGAATGAGAATGCAATAGCTGCCAGGCAGTCCAAACTGAAGCGCACGGACTCTGATGCCGGGAATCCGGACTCCGTAATGCTGCTCGATATTCACTCGTACGAGTTTGTCCAAGGATTGTAGGATGGCGTCTTCGCCAAACGTGTCGATTAACCCCTCCTCTAACTCGAACGCAATTGGGGTAATGACATTGATCATCGTCGAGACCTTGTGTGGCTCGCCCTTCTCTTCCCAAAGGTCCTCGGACCACAATCCACGTAGGCCGTCGACTAACACACGTGCGTCGGCTTCGGACTTAGGCTTGTGGAGTTCACTATCCAAATGGCTGCGCAAAATACCGACCAAATGCGGCTGCCTGACGAGCGATCGCGGTACCCCGTAGTACGGATTCCAAGAGTCTATTTCCAGGCTCATCCTTCGCCATGCTTCCAGCGCTTCGGTTGCGCGCTGAGTGCCCACCGCTAGCCGCAGCACTCCGATCAGTACTAACCAGTCGCGCCTCTGCTTGCGCTCCCAGGGTTTCGGGTCCCGGATCTGAACCACTAGGTTCTCCGCCGCCTCGTATGCTTGCAGCGCGTCGCGGTCCCGCCCTTGCTTCAGTAAGTGGTCCGCAAGAAACCCTTGCACCACGCTCGCGCTGGAGAAATCTTTTGCGGACTCGTAATTTGCCGCACCCTCTCTATATGCCTGGCTTGCCGCATCGATCAGCCCCAGCGCGGCATATAGCCTTGCGAGCGTCACGTATGTTCTGCCGGCCCACCCGGGCGCCGCCCTTTCCGTATCACGTAGCGATCTCTCGAGTATTCCAACAGCTTCATCGAGCTCGCCGTCTTTCTCCAGTCTTTCTGCGTGCCGGATATTGAGATTGGCTATATTGCTCGCGTAGGATTGTTCGCCATCGCTCCCCGGTGGCGCCATACGCAATCCTTCACCGTACGCGGCGCGTGCCGCATCCCATGCCTCGCGGCGCATGTATTCATTGGCAATCTCATTGCGGACGAAGCGGCTGTCGGGCCGATAGCGCACCGCTTCCGCGAATTGCTGGTCGATCGTGCCTGTGTCGCGACCGTCGGCGGCAAGCGCCGCCCCCAAGTTGCAATGGAGGATGGCTAGAACACCGACGCTGAGGTCCTGGTTGCGCCGTTCTTCTGGGTTTTGATAGCGGCTGCCTGCAGTTCGCGTGTCGGTGAGGCTACGAATGAGATCCTCATAGAGTGGGATTGCGTCCTTTGGCTTACCCGTGGCAACCAAGTGATTGGCATACAGCGCGTCCGGGAGGAAGACGCCATCCCCGCAAAGCCGCCGCGCGCGTAGGGTGCCCAGGCGCCGGGCGTCCTCCACAGCCTGCAGGAAACGTTTCTCGTCATCTTCCTTAATGTAACTATCTGCGGTGAGCCAAACCGCGGCCTGCAATCGCTCGCGCTCACTCGGATCGAAGCGGCTCATGCGCCAAGAGTGGAGCCAGTATGTTGGCTGCAGGTGGCGGAAAATCCAACCGAAAGACAGGCGAAGGATCATCGCGTCGCCTCGCTCTTTTCCTGACGCTGGCGCCGACCTCCTTGCGTTTGTGGCTGTTCGGCCGGCTTCTTCTTATCCGCCCGCTTGGGCGGGCGAGCTGCCGCAGTGCTGGGGGCGGTGGATGCAGAACCCAACGGACGTAGCAGGTTGCTCTGGTAGCCAGCCAACGCCAATGTGTCCACTGACTGGCGAGTCAGGAGATCTGGCCACTGACCGAACTGCTGCTCCAACATGTAGGCTTCTGGGTAAGGCTCCCGGTCGCGGAACCACACGCGGTATAGCAAGGCGAGTTCGTGGTTCAATAGCTCATTAAAGGCGCGCAGCGCGCTGGCAGCTGCGCTTACATCGACCGCCCCGTGCTTGAGCCAGTCGATAAAGGCTTTTTCCTGCGGTTGCAGCTCCTCATGGATCTGTTGCTCGGTCAGCGCGCCGGCAGGCAAGTCGCGCAGCTTCCTTTTAACCTTGTAAAGCTTGTCCCCCACCCGCTCCTCCTGATCGATCGTAAGCTCACGGATTTTCGCGATGTCAAGTTGAGGCAAGGGAAGGCTGCCCACAAAGACGTTATATAAGCGCTTGCACATGTCGCCGGCCGAATGACTAGTAAGAAGATAGGTCGTGCTGCCCTGAAACTGGAATGAATCGAACAGCCAAATCAGTCTACAAAGGTAAGGAAACGATTTCTTACCGGCGTCTTCCGCCATTTCGTCCAACCGCGCGCGGAGGTTTTCGCGCGATTCCCAGATCGGAATGAGGTGCACGCTACGATCCGCCAGGTAACCTTCCAGCTGTCCCGCAAGCACGCCCGCAGCGTTGGCCAGCGCCCAATAATGTTTCTCGGCCAGGGTGGAAATCTGCTTGGTGACCTCTTTCGCGAATTCGCGCCGTGCCGCGATCCGTGCGCTGATCTGCTCGAGGACCCACTTAGCCAAATAGCCGACTGCAACGCCAAATACGCCGGTAAATAGGTAGTCAGCCCAATTCTTGAAGAACTGAATGAAGCCATCCTGCAGCCGACTCGTAGGCGACTTGGTCTTACCCTCGTCCTTCTTGCCCGGCGCGACTACCGACGCATTCGAGGCCGCTTTCGCCTCGTCTGCTTTTGGCTTCGCGGCGGCCGCTTTTGAATCTGCTTTCCCCTCATCGGCTTTCGGCTGAGCAGCGGCGGCTGCAGGCGGCTTTACGGCGGATGTAACGCTTTCCTCTGAGTTGACCGTGCAAGCTACCGGTAGCGCAACTAGGAGAATTAGAGCGCGTAATACCCGATGTAAGCAGGGCGCAGGTTCGACACTCAGTGAACCGGGTTTGCTTGTCGTACGTCCTCCAAGAGGCTAGGGCATCGTATTCCGCTGGACGGCGGCCTGGTATCACATAGATTCGGGACGTAAGGCGCCTTGTTCTTATTAGCGCCCTCGAGTCGTGGCAACTCGCTTCTCGAGAAGCGAGGTTGGACGCGGCTGCGCGACTACCTCGGCGCCGCGATCGCTGCGTACCGCCGCATCCGCCTCGTTAGGAGCGAAAATTTTCGGTTTGGAAGGTGCGTTGATCTGGAGGCTCATGGGCATATTGCTCCCGTCTTGGACTAGTTAATGTGCATGGCTAAACGGGGTAGGCGCGAAGAGTGCGCCGCTAGATAGATTTGTATCCCGATCATTTGACCCCCAAGCCAAATCGATTCGAGAAAGTGCGGCTTCTCGCCGCGCTATTGCGCGCCACATTGCGTGAGCCGCGTATCCCTATCCGCGAAGGATAGGCCGCCTCTCGGCGCGCGGTTTATCTGACAGTCCGAAAGTTAATGGAATATTCACGTCAAGAAACCCCCAGTCACGCATCGCGCGCCTAACCGACCGTCGTGAACGCATTCTGCAGATGGCGGTGCGTTAGCGCGCGGGACAAGGTCGATTCTGATCGGCGATCGAACCACGCCGTAGCCTCCGTCCCGGCCCTCCACCCGCTCGAACCCGCGCAGCCTAAACGCGAGCGGCGCGAAGCCGAGTAGAGAACCGGCTGATACAGCTTCGGCGGACGATCTGGATTGGATGAGCGGCCACGCCTCGATGCCAAACCGCAAGCTGCTCCTGCTCGCGGACTTCCTCGACACGCTAGGCAGGCCGGAGAAGGGATAGCCCCTCGAATAGTCCGCGCAGAAAGCCGGAGTCCGAGGGGGTGATAGCTTGAGTGACAGACTGGAAGCCACGGTGGACCGTGGTGCCACCCCACACGCGGAGGGGAGCAGAGAGAGTCTACCGAAGTCGCTGACGTTGAGCGAGCGACTAGACTTCAGCGGCCCATCCTTTGCTGCGCTCCGCGCGTATGACACAGACTGAGCGCAACATCAGGACGGAGCTTCGCCGCGCCTTGAAGCGCCTTGGCGGGTTTCTGCCCTCGACGGAAGGCTGGGAGTCTCGCAGGTTCTACTACGCGCTGGAGAGGCGCGGAGCATCACACCGGCTGCTGGCGGTCGTCGGCTCTTGGAAGGACACGCTGGACGATGACGAGGTGCTGCAAGCCTCCGCGAGTGCAATCGAACGGCCGACATAGAGTTCGACATACTCGTTGCCAGCACGGACCGAGTGAACACAGGAGCGCCACAGACTACGTCGCGCTGCTTCGCTGCCTTGAATACTCCTCGTCCAGAAGCACCTACTAGGCTGGTGCAACGGGCGCAGGGGTGATGTGTTGCTCGAACGAGCATCGACAACAGTAATAGCCCCAGACCCGCGCATCTGTGCGGCGACGAACCTACCGGGCCCGCGTGGCGCAAAATGAGGTTAGGGAATTCCGTACAGTCGTTGCGCGCGCACGAGAGTTGTGGGGGTACGGCTGGGGGTATCGGCCCTCGCCGATCCGTCCAGTACCGTCCTATATCGTGCATCAGGGGCCGGAAATCGATTCCCGCCGCCATAGGAGATCTCGAGTGCTACTGCCCTAGTAGCCCGTGACTCCTAGTTCGGTTGCCGCCGTGTCCATCGAACATCCGCTTTCGGCCCGAAGCGGTCAGTCAACTAACGTTCACGCCCAAGCTGGCGCATGACCCATCAGAACTTCCTGTTTTTCGTGAGTGTGCAACTTCCATTCGCGGGAACATCGCCTCCCATCGTACTCACCGTGGTCCTGAATCGTCCGCTAATCCGATCTATCGAAATTGAAACTGAGCCGTTATGCAGTGACCCTTCATGCAAGAACGAGATCTCCCTGGGAGTGACCACTGCGTTCCTCGCAGGCGACCCGTTCCCAAGCAGGATCTCCTTGCGACTGTCGTCGAAGGCAAACGTCAAAGGAGATTCCAGTGCGAAGCGCGGCCCAGACTCGTAGACGCGGTCTGGGCGGGAGACCACTCATGGTCTTCGCCGCTCGCGTGGCTCGAAAACCCGCAACCTACTACCGTCGCGACGCGCTCGCGCGTCGGTCAACAAGATAAAAACGTCGATCTAGGCGCCCGATCGCTTGACTACCTTGGCGCAGCGCGAGCATCATTTTCGCCAATCTGTGCAGAAGGGGAGGCGCAGAAGCAGGCGTCGTGCGCATAGACGCGCGCGCCTGAATCGGTCTTTTCCTCAGACTTGCGCATCGATGGCAGGGGGTTGCCTGGTGCACGAAGTCTGCGGGAGTGAAGTTGCCGCAGTTTTCCGAGCTGATCGGGCTGCGCACTCAGGCAGCCACATCGACGCAGACCGTGCAGGCGACGCGGCTTGCGGTCGATGCTCTGCGCCGACAGCTCGCTGCTGCGCCAATCGCTGAGCGCGCCGCGCTCGAAACCCGACTGCGCGAAGAGCAGGCGAAGCTCGACGCCGCATCCAAGGCGCTCGCCCAAACCGATCTTCTGCTCGCGAACCAGCGACGCACATTGATCGACGCCGGCGTGCGCGGGCTCTACCTGGCGAACCGGTTCACGCCTGCCCTGCTCCTTCCGGTGCGGATCGAGACGGCATTCTATTCGCCGGCGGCGGGCCAGTTCCAACTCAAGGTACGCCTCTACCCCGATCAGATTGCGATCGAAACCCACGAGCCGGAGCTGACCGAGCAAGAAGTGACGCGCGCGGGCGCCTACGCCGCGCTCGTGGCCGGCAGCGAGGAGCAGAAGCAGGACGCCTGGCGGGGCCTGTGCAAAAGCGTCGGCGTGCACCGCGCGGCGTGGATTCATCGTCTGCATGAGCGCGGCGGCGGGTTCGCCGCCGGGCGGGTCGCCACCTGGACGCGCGCCGCGCTCACGCGCGTCATGCCCGACCGCTTCCACTTATTTCTCTTCGATGGCGCGACACAGATCAAGGATGTTCCGGGCAAGCCGATCGCCGAGGAGCTGGCGGTGCTCTGGGACCCGAATGTGCGCGCCGCGCAGGGTGAGCTCGAGCTGTTCGATCCGGCGTCGCGCTGGATCAGCTCGTATGAGCTCGCGGAGAAGGCCGGCATGGCGATCACGATCGATCTGCCCGGCGCGGCGCCGACCTCGCCGGAGGGCTTCGCGCTTTTTGCCGTCGGCCTCAAGGAAAGCGCCGGCCACGCCGAAAGCGCCGCGCTTCTCCAGCGGTTGCTTGACAACCACCACTACTCGCGCGGCCTTTCATTCGTCCCGGCCGGCACGCCGACCAACAACACCGGCACGCAGGCTTCGGGGTTCTCCGCCACCGAGGATCCGGATAACGCGCGCGAGATGGAAACCGGGACGGGCACGGCGGTGCTGGACGCGCAGAGCGAAGGCGCCCGGCTCGCGAAAGCGCTCGGCGTCGGCATCGATCCGTTCCTGCACATCGCGGAGGCCGATCGCCAGGAGGAACCGGCGGTGCGCGCGATGCACGCCGCGCTGTGGCCCGCCCTCGGCGGACACTTCTTCAAGTCACTGCTCGCCGGCGCGCTGGACGACGCGGAGCTCGCTTTCCTGCGCGAGCATTTCGTCTCCTGGGTGCGCGCGCGCGGACCGCTGCCGGCGATCCGGGTGGGCAACCTGCCCTACGGCATCCTTCCCGTCACGAGCCTCGCGAATTGGCAGCACTCCGCGTTCGATCTGCCTGTTCGACCCCGCTTGAACGAGGGCGCGTTCTGCGGCGGTCTGGCCGGCGTGCTCGGGCGGTTGCTCGCCAAGCTAGACGTCTCCGCGGTGCCCCGCCTCGGCAACTCGCCGGATCCCGACCAGGAGCTGCTGCAGATCCTGGCGATGCAGCCCGGCTCGCGCACCGTGAGGGTACGGCCGGTGGTCGACGAGCAGTTCGTCTCGCTGGTCCTAGCCGCGCGCGCGAATTCGATCAGCTCCTGGTCGGTCCTGAACGCGGTCGGCACGCGGCCGAACAGCGTCCTCATGCAGCAATGGATCGACGAGTGGGAGCGCACGCAGGAACGCGCCCGCAAGCTGCTGGACGAGCTGCGCGGCGCCCCGGCCGGATCGCCGGCCCCGGCATGGCTGCAGAACGCGCAGGTCCTCGACCTCTTTCCGTGGGCCGACGGCAGCAAGTGGAGCAAAGCCATCGCCTCGAACAAGGCTTTTCCGCTCAGGACGTTCGCGACCTGGAGCACCGTTGGCAGAAACCTCGACAGCCTGCTGCACGAGCTGCTGACCGCGGCGGCCGGCCTCGAAAACACCGTCCAGGGAACGGCGGGCCAAGTGGCGCAGGAGGTCCTCCAGAACCTCACGAAGGTCGAAAGTGACCCGGCGCGATTGGAGCGCCTGCTGCTCGATGTCCTCGACCTGCACAGCTACCGCCTCGATGCGTGGCTGACTTCGCTGCCTGCAAAGCGCCTGGCGCGCCTGCGCGAGAGGCCGATGGTCGGCCAGCCGCCCGAGCTGGTGCTCGGTGCCTACGGATGGATCACCGGACTTCGCCCCAACCCGGCGGCGCACAAGTCCGATGGCTACGTCCTCGCGCCGACGCCGGGGCACGCGGTCACGGCGGCGGTCCTGCGCAGCGCATTCCTTACGCACGACAAGGATGCCGACAACCCGTTTTGCATCAACCTTACGTCGGCACGCGCGGCGAGCGCCGCCCGGCTGGTGGACGGCGTGCGCGAGGGCCAGCCTCTGGCGGCGCTGCTCGGCTACCAGCTGGAGCGTGAGCTCCATGACCGGCGCGTCGATCTGTACATCGCGCCGCTGCGCAAGCGCTACCCGCTGGTCGCCAACCAGGAAACGCCGGGCGGCGAGGACGTCGCGGAGAGCGTCGCGGCGCGCAATGTCGTCGACGGACTGAAGCTGGTGCGCGACTGGCGCATCCCGGCGCAGCGGAACCGGATAGTGCAAATCCTCGGGGCCGCGGGCGGCACGTTGGATCAGCGCCTAGTCGCCGAGGGCGCGATCAAGGCGGTGGCCGACGCGCAGGACGCGGTCGCCGACGTGCTCGTGCACGAGGCGGTGCACCACGCCAGCCAGGGCGCGCTCGAGCGCAGCGGTGCAGCGCTCGATGCACTGAACGCGGGCGGCCGCCCGCCGGAACTCGACGCGTTGCGCATTCGCCAGTCGGGGAGACGGTATGCACAGCGCGTTTGCGTGCTTTTTCCGCCGGTGACCCCGCCGCCGCAGGGCGTGACGCTCCCGCCGCGCACCGCCGCCGAGCCGCGTATCGCCGCCTGGCTTGCGGCGGCGATCGGATCGCATGCCCGCATCGTGTTTAGCGCCGCGAACGCGAAGTACAAGTTGAGTGTCCTCGGGCTCGAAACGATCGATCTCCTCGATTCGTGCGACGCCACCGGCGACGGCGACACGCCGCTCGAGCAGCGCATCCGGTATTACGTACGCGGGTCAAGGCGGCTCGCCCCCAACGTCCCAGTGCCGATCAACCTGTTTCCGCCGACCGGCGCGACAGAGGCCACGCTCGGCGAAGCGCTCGAGGTCCTGCGACGCATGAAATCCGCGCTCGGCGCGGCGCAACCGCTGGAGCCGCGCGCGCTATGCGGCACGGACGCGCAGGAAATCGACTATGGGCTGGATAGCTACACCGACCTGCGCGATCGGCTGACCGCAGCGAACGCCGCGCTGAAGACCGGGGTGCTGGACCCACTCGCCAGTCCTACCACTGCCACGGCCACGACCGGACTGCTGAACGGCGCCTCCCGCTTCGGGCTGCAGGATGCCGTTCCCGCGATCCGAGAGACCGGGACCATGCTGCAGGAGAGGACCGAGCGCGTGCGCAACAGCGCGCAGCGACGCTGGGACGTCGCAGACCAGGCGCTGACCCGGGCGAAAGCGCTGGCTGACGCGCAGCCCCCCAACTATGCGAAGGCGGTCCGCGCGCTGCTCGACGGTTTCGCCGGGATCTTCGGCCGCGCCTTCGTCGTCCTGCCGGTATTCCCGACACCGGGTCCCGATGACGTATTGGATGCCGCGTTCGACGACCAGAGCCTCCTCCGCGGCAGCGCGTCCGCGCTGATGGCGGGCTGGATCGCGCAGGTGTCGCACGTGCGCCCAGCGGTTCGCGCCTATGAGGACGCGCTGGTCGCGTCTCACGCGTGGCGCACGGTCCGCGTCGCGCCCGGGGACACCGCTACCGCGAGCGTCGATGTCTGGGGGCCGGGCATGCAACCCGAGTGGCGCGTCGTCCAGTTGCCCTATGCGCCGGGAGCGCGCTGGATCGGCTTGCCCGGCGCCGCCGCCACGGCGCCGCGCGGCCTCACTTCGATCGTGCTGCACGCGAAGGCGTTCTACCCCTTCAACGAGCCGCTGGCGGGCCTGCTGCTCGATGAATGGGACGAGTTCATCCCGGGAACCGCGGCGACGGGCGGCATGGCGCTGCAGTTCGACCAGCCCGGCGCCGAGGCGCCGCAGTGCCTGCTGCTCGCCGTGCCGCCGGTCTGGGACGCGACGCCGCGCCCTTGGACGCCCGAGCTGCTGCGCGACGTGCTGCGCGACACGCTCCGCCTCGCTCGCGTGCGGCTGGTCGACCCGGATGCGCAATCCGGGCTCGGCGCCCTGCTCCCGGCCATGTTCCTGCCGAGCGAACCGGCTCGGCCGTACGCGCTGCGCGACGCGGCGATCACTTTGCGCAACACGAGCACCTTCCTGAAGACGGTGACGCGCTGATGGCGCTGATCGCTCTCCCGAGCAAGGTGTTCTCCGACCGCTTCCCGACGTGGACGCGGATCGAGCCGCGCGCGCGCGATGACGACTTCTCGGCGGGCCTCGAGGCGCGCACCGCCGATCCGCTGTGGCTGCTCGGCCGGCAATGGCAGATGGCGGAGTTCGACGGCGAGGACACGGGCTCGGCGATTGCGGTCAGCGTGTCCTTCGCTTCGAGCCTGGTGACCAAGGCCACCTGGCCGCCCAGCATGCCGACGCGCGAGCGCGCCGCCGGACCGCCGCTCGACACCATGATCGAAAGCGAGGACTTCCGATGGGACTGGCGCCGGCGCGTCCAGACCGGGCAGCGCTTCGAGGCGTTGATCCGCGAATTTGCCGGCATGGCCGCGCAGGCGATGATCGCCAAGCTGCGTCGCGTCATGCCGGTGCCCGCCAACGGCGATCCCGGCGAAGTCCTCGATGCGCCGAGCCGCGGCTACCTCGCCCTCATGGCCGGGCGCGTCATCGACGGCAAGCGCGTCAGCGACAAGGTGAACTGGGCGGCCAACCCGGTTGCCGCGCCGGTGGACTGGACACTGACCGCCGAGGAAACCGCGCTCGCCGCGACGCCGCTTGCATTGCTCAAGCGATGGCTCAACGAGGTCTATCCGAGCTGGGGCGACAGCGCGGCATGGAACGCCGAGCGCCTGCGCCACGAATTCACCTTGCAGGTGCAGGGCAACCGCCAGCTGCTCACGAAGGAACACACCGGCGGACCGGTCGACTGGTTCGACGTTCGCCTGACGCCGGGCGCGACGCCCGTGGCCACGACCACCGTGCGCGCCGTGCCGAGCCGGGTCGCCTTCGCAGGCGCGCCGCATCCGCGCTGGTGGGCGTTCGAGGACAACCGCCTGCAGCTCGGCGAGCTCGAAATCGACAGCACCGATATCGCCAAGCTCGCGCTGGTGGAATTCGCGCTGGTCTACGCTAACGACTGGCTCTCGATTCCGCTCGCGCTCGCGGCCGGACGCCTCGTCGAGGTAGCGACCGTCACGGTCACCGACGTGTTCGGCCGCCACCACGACCTGACGCCGTCCGAGAACCTTGAAGGCGTCGGCACGAGGCGCTGGCAGCTTTACGCGCCCGCGCTAGAAACCGATCCGACCGGCCCAGGCGTCTCGCGCACCCTCTTCGTGCCGCCGGTATCGAGCGATCCGCTGGAAATGCCCATCGAGGAAGTGCTTTACCTCCGCGACGAAGGCGCAAACCTCGTCTTCGCCGTCGAGCATCGCGTCACCAACGCTCGCGGCGACGTCGTGCCGGGCATCGAAGCCCAGCGCGAGCGCGGTTTCGCCGGCGAAGACGACGAACCGCCGAGCGCCGGGATGCCGAACTTCCGCCTCGCCACGCCGGTCCCCGGCAACTGGTTCCCGTTCGTGCCGGTGGCACGCGACAGGGAACTTCGCGAAGTGCGGCTGCGCAAGGCCCGGCTGCTGCGCAATCCCGCCGACCGCGCGCCGACGCCAAACAATCCGATCGGCTCCCTTGTCAGGGACGGCGGCGACTGGCTCGAAGAGGCCTCCGTCGCGCGCTCCGGCGTGAAGGTGCAACTCGTACGCCGCCGCGCGCGCGGCGTCGACGGCCGCACCCATGTCTGGGTCGGACGGCAGGTGACGGTCGGCAAGGGTGAAGGAAACAGCGGATTGCGGTTCGACGTCCTCAAGGAAGGTGGAGCGAAATGAATCGCGTGCCCTGGGAGCTATCCCTCCACGCACCAATCTCCATTCGCGCGGAGGGCGCTTGGCGAGTGACGCGCGGCTCCCCCGACGTGACCGTCGCCATCATTGATGACGGCTTCGATCTGTCGCAGTTGAAAGTCGGCACCGTCGCACACCTTGCACAGGTACCCGGCTGCAAGTGGCCCGCTGCTTCGTCCGGCCACGGGACTGCTCTTGCCGGACTGATCGGAGGAACACGCGACGGCTATCCAGGTGTTGCACCGGGATGCCGGCTTCTCTTGATCGCACTGCCTACGATCTGTTCGCCATCCGAGCAGGCCGCTGCGTTTCACATCGCGCGGAATGCAGGTGCTGCCGTCGTTTGCTGCGCCTGGGGCATGCCTCACGCGCCAACGACCGCGCTTCAGGAAGCCATTTCGCGCCTTAGTCACGAAGGCCGCAATGGGCGCGGCGCGCTGGTCCTGTGCGCCGCACCGAATCAAGACCGGCTGATCGATGGCTGGTCTTCGAGCATGGCAATTCCCGTGAGCGGAGTCACCGCGTGTGGCGTTGGGCTTTCGACGAACGAACACTCACTGCGCGCGCCGGTCTCTGACGCGGCTCGCGCTATCGGAGGCGAGCACGGGTTGCCTGAAGGAACCAGCGGCGCGACAGCGCTCGCGGCGGGCGCGGCAGCGTTGGTCTTCTCGGCAAACCTGGCGCTGTCGGCGGGAGAAGCACTACAACTTCTGAGACAAAGCACGCCGCAGGGCAGTGTACTTGACTCGTGCGCGGCGGCATCTCATACGCGCGGGCGAACCTCGATCTGTCGGCGCATGCCGCACGTCCCAGACCGTGGTCATGTTCACACTCGAAATCGCACTGATGCTGCATTCCACGAAAGGCGCTTCAACGGCGGCGAGCATTCTTACCTCGGCACATTAGCAGGCCGGGCCTTTGGAAAAATGTGGGGCGCCGCCGGCAGCGATCCAGCCAACGCCCTCTTCAAGGGGCCCCTCGCTGCGTTCACTCCGCCTGGTTATAGCGTCAAATTCGAGCCTCGCGTCAAGACGCTTCTGCAAGGGCTGATCAGCACCGGGTACGGTCCTGTGCTCGCTGCGGACCACATCCCGACAAGACGAATTCCATATGGCTACCTGCTCGGTCTCGCTGGTGACATGTGCGCTACACCCGAAGGGCTGGAGAACGACATCAACAACCCTTATTCGGTGGCAATGGCGATTCTCGACATCTTCATACGCAAGGAGTGGCGAGGCACTGGGATTTCCATCATCGATTTCCAGAGCGAGTTCGACCCCCTATACGTTGCGATGGACAAGATCTTCACTAAAGACGATGTGCACTACTGGGATCTGTTTCACGACAACGCATCCCATTTCGCTGGCGACAATCTGCTGTACTACCTTTCCTATCACCTTGTGGCTGTAGCGGAAGCCATGCGTTGCGCGGCCGAGCCTAATGCCGTTACAGCGGCACAGAGTCTGAATCGGGCGATCTATTCAGAAGCGTTCGCTGGCCACTTTCTGTCAGACATGTTCAGTGCGTCACATGCGCGGGTACCGCGCTGGGCATATTTGTACCTGTACCAAGACGACCTGGACAAGGGCCAATTCCTCTCTCGCCTCATGCACCAGCATGAGGGCCGCCTCGGTGTATTCCTCACGAACGCAGTTCAGCATGCTTGGTACGCTTACGGAGACACGGGCGTAATCCGCGGCAGTCCGGTAAGTCGACTCATCTCTTCTACGCTGGGGCTCCCAAGCCCGGTCGACGACCCGCTCGACGCCTTCCGCTACATTGGCGAGCATCCCTCTATTCGCCCGCACGAGCTGGCGGCAACTCTCATCTACGCTTCGCTCACCGACGTCTTACGCCACTGCGCTACAGGATTCACCGCAGAGATGTCAGCGCAGGGAAGCGCGGAGCAACCCGGCGGATTACTCGGTTATATCCTCGATCGTGTGCCATACGCGCTGTCGGACCAGGGCTTGTCAATCGTTCAGCGAAAGGCGCTTGAGGATCTGACGCTCCCAGCGATCGTCGGCATCGACAAGACGAGCATGGCAGCAAGACTGGCCGACTTGCAGTCGGTGTACGACACATACTCCATGATTTCTTCTGGAGCGATAGGTAAAGCGATGGCCGCCTATTCGGGCGTATTCGCACTCACCCGAGACGGATTCAAACAGGCATTTGCCGGTTCGCTGGATCCCTTTGCGGCCGAGATCTGGTCTGCCAGCACGATCGCTCATCTGGCGCCTCAGCTTGCTCCGCCAGCACCTCTTCGCATCCTGTCGGACGTTCCGCAACTGTTGCTTAAAGGCGGACAGCTGAAACCCGGCTCTCCTGTCAACAGCCCACGCCTGAAGGAGGTGATTGACGCGGTTCAGCTTCCGTACAACTGGGGCCTAGCGCTACCGGGTTCGGTCACTACAGCTTTGACGAGCAAAAACGGTGTCTGGAAGGTGGACTGATGGCGGACATGTCCATCTGGCAGCTAGTCACGGCAATCCTACGGGTGTACGTGCGGCCCATACAGCGCGCCGCGGCACAAGGGCCGCAAGGTATTGCAGACCTAGTGAAGGAAGCGACCGGCGGCACGGACGCCACGGTGACGAGCGCGATAAATACCATGGCAACTGCAGTCGCGTCTCTGGGGGATTTCGAGCCGACAGCAAACATGTCGCCGGCCGACGTTCGCCGATTCGCCGGATCAGTGATTACGGCCTGGGATGCCCTGAACAACAAGGTGTCAGCCAATCTGGCAGAGGCGTTGCTCGATTACCTTACTGCGCAATGCATCTGGAATGTCTCTCCGGGAACTTATTCTGTACTCGCATTTCTTGGCGTGGTTGACGAGGAACGAGCGCCCGGACAACGCCTAGATTGGGACAAGCTCGAGCACTTGTGGAAGCCTCGCCAGCTTCTACCGGCCGAGTATGGCTGGGGGTCCGCGACGTTCAACGGCGCCAAGCTGCTTAGGCGCGTTGCAAATATCACCGCCTCTCTCGGAGAAGCGCTTCCCAGAGCCCCCCTCGGCTCTAATGTACACGCCGCCCTCAATCCTGGTGGGACAGGCAACGACCCGGTACCGAATGCGCTAGTCGTGCCGATCGCATCGCGTGTCACCGAGCAGGACGCCAGTACGGTGGGCTTTTTCGTAGCACCTGTGTCTCAAGGCACACCAGCAAGCGGCGGACTCGCGGTCATCCCTTTCGGTACGGCAACGTTCACACCGGGACCCATAGCCCCCAATTGGTCACTCGCGCTTAGCGCCGCCGGTGCATCGGGATATGGCGTTGCCTTCCGTCCCAGCGGAGCTTCGCTGGTCAAACTGGATCCAGCGGCCGGATCGGCGAAAGTCGAGGCCACGCTTTCCCGCGCGGCACCTTGGCGCATGGAACTGGGTGCGGGTTTCGCGTTATCGAGCGAGAGCGTTGGGCTGAAAGTTGATTCTGAACTGGGGCAATCGTTCGCCGCCACTTTCCTGGTCAAAGGGCTGGCGATCGGTGTAGACACCGCATCGAGCGACGGCTTTGTTGCAAAGCTGCTGCCCGGAGGCGGGTTGAACGCAAAAGGTGACTTGGGAATCACCTGGTCGGCGCAAGATGGGCTTCGCTTTGCCGGAAACGTCGGGCTCGAACTGGGCATACCGCTGCATATCGCCCTCGGCCCGGTGATGCTGCAGAAGCTGGATCTGGGCGTCTTCCTCGCTGCCAAGCCGATCCTGACGACCGACGCGAGGCTCGACATTTCGGCGAGCCTCGGACCGTTTGACATCGTCATCGAAGGCGTTGGTGTGCGCGGTGAATTCGATCTCGCCAAGGCGGATCGACCCGCGGACGGTGCGAAGCTCGGTCCGATACGAGCATCGGTCGGATTCCTCGCGCCGCGCGGCGGGGGCCTGTCCCTCGACACCGGCACGGTCACCGCCGGCGGATTCCTCCGCCGTGATGAGGTGAAGGGCGAATACGGCGGCATTGTCAACGTCGCCTTCAGCGACCTCGCGATCATTGGCCAGGGGCTGATCAAGCCCTCGGCCACGGATTTCTCGATGGTGATCATCGTCTCGGTGATCTTCCCGACGCCGATCCAGCTCTCGTTCGGATTCACGCTGTCGGGCGTCGGCGGCCTGATCGCGGTGAACCGCACGATCAACACCGAATTCCTGCGCGAAGGGTTGAAGACGGGCGCGCTGGAGTCGTTGCTCTTCCCCGAGGATCCGGTGGCGAACGCGCCGTCGATCCTCAACACGATGAGTTCCGCCTTCCCCGACAAGCGCGGGCGCTACGTGTTCGGCCCGATCTTCCGCATCGGCTGGGGAACGCCGAACCTGATCGTCGCCGACATCGGCATCATGATCGAGCTGCCCCAGCCGGTGCGGCTGGTGCTCATCGGCCAGATCGCGGCGTTGCTGCCCAAGCCAGACGACCCGGTGCTTGTGCTGCACCTCGACGTGCTCGGCGTGCTCGACTTCGAGGCGAAGCAGCTCGCGATCGACGCGACGATCTACAACTCGAAGATCCTGACGTACAAGCTGTACGGCGATGCCGCGCTGCGCTGGAACTGGGGCAACAAGCCGCAGTTCGCGCTTTCGGTCGGCGGTTTCCATCCCAAGTACACGCCACCGCCGAAGTTCCCATCGCTGCGTCGCCTGACACTGAATCTCTACGACTCGGACAACCTGCAGCTCGACTGCAAGATGTACCAGGCGCTGACCTCGAACACGGTGCAGTTCGGCGCGCGCGTCGAGCTGTACGCGTCGGTAAGCGTCGCCAGCATCGAGGGCGACGTGGGGTTCGACGGGCTGATCCAGGTATCGCCCTTCCACTTCGACATCGACATGTCGGGACATGTCAGCGCCGAGGCCTATCACCGCACGATAAGCAGCGTGAAGGTGAACGCGTCCGTGTCCGGCCCGACCCCCTGGCATGTGCAGGGTGAAGCTTCGTTCCATGTGCTGCGATGGGACCCGTCGGTGCCGTTCGACAAGACGTGGGGACGCCGCGACGACGCGAGTGTGCCGAGGTCGGACCCGCGGACCCCGCTCCTCGAGGCGCTCGCGCTGCCCGATGCCTGGGGCGCGGCGTTCCCGCGCAACGAGCGGCCGGTGGAGACACTCGCGCCGCCCGAGGAAGCGAACCCACCCGAGGACCGCACGCTGATCCCGGTGCGGATCAACCCCGCCGCCGAGCTGCAGGTACTGCAGACCGTGCTGCCGTTCGAGTTCAGGCTGGAGCGCTTCGGCAGCGCCCGTCCGAAGAACTACAACAACTTCACCGTCAGCGCCGTGCGACTCGGCGGCGCGGTGACGCAGAGCGACCCGGTGGACGGGGAATTCGCGCGCGCGCAGTACGAAGCGATGTCCGACGGCTCGAAGCTCTCCGGACACTCCTTCGTCGCACTGCAGGCTGGTCGCGAGATCTCGCCGCGAGTGCGTACCGGCGCCGCCGCCCCTGCGTACGACATCACCTACGAGCAGAAAATCACGCTCGCCGACGGCACGAACCCGCCCGAGCCCGCGCCGACCGGCAATCTCTCCGGCCGCGACCTGCGCGT